>OOKD01000007.1_pt1 | contig 333524 bp, 326 predicted proteins | sample 1691731 | NCBI WGS metagenome assembly OOKD01 (sample SAMN05831947, study PRJEB22555) | human gut metagenome | isolation source: Skin biopsy | host: Homo sapiens
CGCTGTTTTGGTTCATTGCTGCGGCTGGCAGCCGAACCGGCAAGGTAGAACAGATATGATTGTGCGGAAGGAAAGAGGCTGCACGCTCTACCGCACAGCCTCTTGACCTGAGAACTCCCATGTGAGGGGGCGCCGGCGATATAGCCGACGCCCCTTTTTCTTTGCCCCCGCTGGGCGGGGCTTTCTAGCGAATGCGCCTCACCGCTCGACGCACATTGCGATTCCCATGCCGCCGCCGATGCACAGCGTCGCGAGGCCCTTTTTCGCGTCGCGCTTCTGCATTTCGTAGAGCAAGGTCGTCAGCACGCGGGCACCGCTGGCGCCGATCGGGTGGCCGAGGGCGATCGCGCCGCCGTTGACGTTGACCTTGTCGGCGTCCCAGCCCAGCTCCTTGCCGACCGACAGCGCCTGCGCCGCGAACGCCTCGTTCGCCTCGATGAGGTCGAGGTCGGCGATCGTCCAGCCGGCCTTTTCCAGCGCCTTCTTCGAGGCGGGGACGGGGCCGATGCCCATCACCGACGGGTCGACGCCCGCGCTCGCCCAGCTGCGGATCGTCGCCAGGACCGGGGCGCCGCGCCGCTCCGCCTCGTCACGGGACATCAGCACCAGCGCGGCGGCGCCGTCGTTGAGGCCGCTGGCATTGGCCGCGGTGACCGTGCCGTCCTTCTTGAACGCCGGTCGCACGCCCGACACGCTGTCGATCGTCGCGCCGGCGCGGATATATTCGTCCTGGTCGACGACGGTGTCGCCCTTGCGACCCTTGACGGTCACCGGTGCGATCTCGTCCGCGAAGCGACCCGCGCTCCGTGCGGCCTCCGCGAGGTTCTGCGAACGGACGGCGAACGCATCCTGCTCGCCGCGCGTGACCTGATATTCCTGCGCCAGGTTCTCGGCGGTGATGCCCATGTGATAGCCGTTGAACACGTCGGTCAGCCCGTCGTGTACCATCGTGTCGACCAGGCTGACGTTGCCCATCTTGGTGCCGCCGCGCATCGTCTGGGCATGCGGGCTGAGCGACATGCTTTCCTGCCCGCCGGCGACGACGATCGTCGCGTCGCCGGTCTGGATGGCCTGGGCGGCCAGCGCGACCGCGCGCAGGCCCGATCCGCACACCTGATTGACGCCCCATGCGGGCACTTCCTTGGGGATGCCGGCCGCCATCGACGCCTGGCGGGCCGGGTTCTGCCCCTGCGCCGCGGTCAGGACCTGGCCGAGGATCACTTCCGATACCTCCTCGCCGTCGACGCCCGCCTGGGCCAGGGCCGCCTCGATCGCGACGCGACCCAGTTCATGCGCGGGGGTCGCGGCGAAGGCGCCCAGGAAGCTGCCGACGGGGGTGCGCTTGGCGGCGGTGATGACGATCTCGGTCATGACGATCTCCTTGTGTGGCGGCCTTTAGCGGGTGGCAGCGCACCGATCCAGTCGGCCAGCGGCTGCCAGAGCGCGCCGCGGGCCCGCCCGCCGACGATCATCCCGACATGCCCCAGCGACAGGTCGCGGCGATCGGCCAGGCCCGCGGCGGTGGCGGCCGGTACGATGCGGTCGGTGGTAGAGACGAATTCGACCGCGGGGCAGTCCAGACGGTGCGGTCCGGCAGGAGCGCCCGCGATCGACCAGAGGCCACGGCCGGGCGTGTCCTGCGCCACGAACGCCTCGAACAGATCGGTGGCGAAGGCAAGGGGCAGCGGCGCGCCGGCATTCGCCCAATCCTCCAGCCGGACGAACGCCCGCGCCGCCGGGGCATCCGGCGCGAGGCGGCCGAACCGCACGTATTTGTCGATCGTCCGCGCCGGGTCGAGGCGCCAGAAGCCGCTCTGCAACGCCTCCATGGGCAGGACGCCCAGCGCGTCCGCGGCGGGACGGGCGGCATCCCAGAGGTCGAGCATCGCGCCGCGCGCCGCCTCGCCATAGCCACGATGCCGCCATGGCGCTGCGATCGTGGCGAGGCCGGCGACGGGCGTCGCGCAGGCCGCGGCGAGCGCCAGCGTGCCGCCCAGGCAGTAACCGACCAGCACCGGCGGGCGATCGAGCACGGCCAGCAGCGGCACGAGCATAGCCTCGACATGCGCGGTGACGCCCAGCTCGCGGTCCGCCGCCGTGGCCTCGCCCCAGTCGATCGACAGGACGCGATGGCCCCGGTCGACCAGAAAGGCGGCAAGCGATGCGTCGCCGAGATCGAGGATCGCCGGCGGATTGATCAGCGACGGTACCAGCACGACGGTGGCGAGGCCGGCGTCGGCGTCGCCGCCATGGTCGCGCAGCACCGCGCGGCCCGCGCTCGCCACGACTGGATGGCTCGGCGGCGGAACGGGGCGCGGCGCGGCCTGATAGGCGGCAAGGCCGGCGAGCGCTGCGGTGCGGCGCACGGGATCGTCCCGCGTTTCCTCGCGCAGCATCGCCAGGAACAGAGGCAGCGGACGCGGCCCGTGTTGCGACGCAGAAAACACAGGTCTATCATCCCCTTTCGTCACGGACGGGATCGTCGCGGACAGGGGAGCCGTATGAAGAAACAGAACAAGGGCGACGGCACGGTCATCATCAAGAAATACGCCAATCGGCGCCTCTACAATACCGAGACGTCATCCTACATCACGCTCGACCATCTGGCGACGATGACCCGCGAGGGGCGTGACTTCAAGGTCGTGGACGCGAAGACCGAAGAGGACATCACCCACAACGTCCTCACCCAGATCATCATGGAGGAGGAAAGCCGGGGGCAGACGATGCTGCCGGTCAGCTTCCTGCGGCAATTGATCGCGATGTACGGCGACTCGATGCAGGCGATGGTGCCGGGATATCTGGAGGCGTCGATGGACAGCTTCCGCCGCAACCAGGAGCAATTCAAGAGCGCGGTCGAGGGCGCCTTCGCCGGCTCGCCCTTCGCCGAGATCGCCAAGCGCAACCTGGCGATGTTCGAGGCGGCGGCGGCCGCGTTCAAGCCGGCATCGCCCGCGCCGGGGCCCACGCCCGCACCGGGCGGCAACAAGGACGACGAGATCGCCGCGTTGCGCGCCGAACTGTCGCGCCTGCAGGAAAAGGTCGAGAAGCTCGGCTGAGCCGGTGGCGGTGCCGGTTGCATTCCTGGGCGCGGGCGCCGGCGTGGCGGTCGCCATCCTCGCCGCATGGCGGGAGCGGCGGCGGCATCGACGCGCCGACCTTGACCGCGTCGGCTGGATCGACTGGCGTTCCGTGCAGCTGGCGGCGCTGGTCGTGGCGATGATCCTGGTCAGCATCGGCCTGAACGCTCGCTAACCGCCAACGCCGATCCTGGGGGGGGGGCGTCGGTCATGTCGAACAGCAACAAGCCTGGCTTTCCTCCGCCATCGGGGCGGGCCGTGACCCTCGACGATCTGGGTCCGCGGGTCGTCCTGATGGGCCCTTCCAATGCCGGCAAATCGACGCTCGCGCGCGCGATCGGCAGGGCGCGCGAGATGCCGGTCGTGCACCTCGACTTGTTGCATCACCTGCCGGGGACCGATTGGGTGCCGCGTGCCCCGGATGCCTTCGTCCGGCTGCACGACGCCGCGATCCAGCAAGACCGCTGGGTGATGGAGGGCAATTATACCCCATCGCTGCCGCAGCGGCTGGCGCGGGCGTCGGGGCTGATCCTGCTCGACGTGCCGACGCGGGTCAGCCTGTGGCGCTATGTACGGCGGTGCTGGTTCGAGAGCGACCGCGCCGGCGCGCTGGAGGGCGGCCGGGACAGCGTCAGATGGAGCATGCTCCATCATATCGCGGTCGTGACGCGCGCCAGCAGACGCCGCCATACGGCGCTGCTGGCCGGCCTGGACATCCCCTGCATCGCTCTGCCTTCGCCCGATGCGATCGCCGAATTCTACCGGCGCGAAGGGCTGGTCCGATGACGGCTCAATAGAAGCGACGCGTGGTCAGCGACCGGGTGGCGCCCCCGCACAGGCCGAGCCGCACGATGGTGCCCGGCGGCGCGATCGACCAGTCGGCAAGCGCGCTGCGGGCATAGTCCGCCGGGATCGCCGCGCCGTCGATCGTGCAGATCATGTCGCCGGCCGCCCAGCCCGTCATCGCGGCGGGGCTGCCGCGCATGACGTGGAGGACCTTGAGCCTGCCCTGCTCCATTCCGACCAGAAGCCCGCTCGTCGAGCGCAGCGGCGGCACGTCGGCATCGGGACCGGGCTGCAGCACCATCCGCCCCGCCGACGGGTCGAGCAGCACGCGATAGTGTTGCAGGAACCCCGATCCGATCCGCCCGGCGACGCCGATCTGTTCGGAAAAGCCACCCTCCGGTTCGACGCGAACCTCCACCTCGCGGGCGACGCGTTCGCCGATCGACAGCCTGGGCAGGATGGCGAGCGTGCTCGTCACCGCGCCGGCAAGTCCGAACGAGATGGTCGTCGTGGTCGGCAGGCCGTTGGGCCGTACCGCGCGCCACGTCGGCTCCGACAGCGTCAGCGCGGCGCCGTCGCCGGTATCGAGGACGAGCGGCGCGACGCGGCGGCCGGCGATCGTCGCGCTGCTTTCGTAGACGCGGCGGGTCGGCGACACGGAGAGCGGCGCGAGCGCGCCCGCGAATGGCAATTGCCCGGAGGGGAGCAGGCGGAAACGATGGTTGGCGAAGTCGATGTCGAGCGCCTGGCCCGCGACGATGTCGCGACCGACGAGGATGTCGACAGGTGTGGCGCTTCCGGTGGCGAGCGCGGGCAGGTCCGCGACGGTGACGCCGCCGCCGGTGCGGGTAAGGCCGCCCAGGCTCAGCCGCGCGGTGGGCAGCCAGCCGATCGGCACCGCGCCGCCGATCGCGGTCGCCTTGCCCCCGTCGGTGATGCGGGCCGGATCGGCGGCGGCGGACTTGCGCGCGAGCACCGAATGGCTGACGCCGGTATCGAGTATGGCGACGAGCGAGCGGGCGTCCAGCGTCAGCGTGAACCGGATCTGGTTGCCCGGCGTCAGGTCGAACGGCACCCAGCGCACGTCGCTGTCCGGCGCGAGCGTCGCGATGCCATCGCCCTGCGGCGGCACGAGCGCCGGCGTGCGCGCCACGACGGAAGGGGCGAAGGCGGCCGCGGCGGCGGCGAGGAGCAGGGTGATCGGCAACATCGGTCGCCCCTGCTACCGCGCGAGCGAGCGCGAGGCTATGGGCGTGGCGCGATCACCGGAACGCCGTCGAGCAGCAGCGGCGTCGTGCCCGCCGGCGGGGACGCCGTGGGCAGCAGGACGTACATCCGACCGGGGACGAGCGCCCCGCGATCGAATGCCTGCCGTTCACCTCGCAGCCGTGCGGCGGTCTGGCGGCTGATCCGCGCGGCGTAGACGCTGGTGACGGGAATGCCCGCGTCGATCGCGCGCCAGGCCACTTCCTGGAACAGCGACAGGTCGCGCGGCGGCTGGCCGGGCATGAAGGCGACCGAACGCGCCCTGCCGATCAACATTTCCCAACGCGGATCGAGCGTGCGTCGCCACAACCGGTGACTGGCCGCATCGGCGCTGGTGGTGCGGATCGCCCGCGCCATCGGGGCGAGGTCGATCGCCTGAACGGTCACCAGCAGCGCGAGGAGCGGGCCCGCGTAACGGGCGGGCAGGCGGTAGACGGCGAGCAACGCGACGAACACCAGCACATAGCCGATCGGCCAGAACAGCCGCCCGGACGCGCGCACCGGATCCAGCACATGCAGCACCGCAGCGGGTAGGGGCGCGCTCCAGATCGACAGCAGTCCCAGCAGACCCAAGGCAGGCACCAGCGCGCGGAGCCGATCCGTCGTCTCCCGCATTGCGGCAGGGGCGGCGTGACGGCGTGCGATCAGCAGCGCCACGGCGACGAGCGCCAGTCCGCCGGCGCCCATGTACTGGAACCCTTCGGACCATTGCGCTTGATCGTAGGGGCCCTGGCCCGCGAGACGCGATAGGCCACCGGCATGCGGATTCCAGAGCGCATCGATCGGTACCGCGAAGGCACCGAAGAACTCGGTCGGCATCTGGTCGCCGACGCCGAGCCACCGTGCCAGCACCGCGACGATCGCCAGCATCGCCGTACCCGCCAGCAGAACCTGTCCGCGCACAGGCCACGATCCACGGCTGAAGCGGTCGAGCAGCGCCGCGCCCCATAGCGCGCCGACCATGACCAGCAGGTAGCTGTGGATCAGCGCGGTGGCGACGATCAGCGCCGCCCACCAGCGCCATCGGTCGCGGCGCGCCGGGTCGACGAACAGCCACAGCGCGGCAAGGATCGTCCAGTGCGCCATCAGATTGACGTGGATGAACCGGTTGGCCAGCGTCGGCGGAAAGGCGAGCAGCACCACGCCCGCGCACAAGGCTAGCGGTCCCGGCGCATGCCGGCGCAGCAACGCCCAGGCGAACAGCGCCTGCAACATCAGGTTCAGGAGCAGGACCGGCCCGACGAGCTGTGCGTCGGCGGGCAGGAGGGCGGCGAACGGCTTTGCCAGCAGCACGGCGAGCGGGTTGCTGTCGGTATACAGGACCGGGACGCCGTCGGGCGCGTTGAGCAGGCGGGTCCTGAGCGATGCGCCGGCATGCACGTCATGCCAATAGGCATGGGCGCCCAGCGCATTCTCGCCATTGTCGGTGCCGCGGATCAGCCAGCCGACATTGCCGATGTCGAGCGTCGCGGGTTGGAACAGCGCGAGATAGAAAGCGAGCGGCAACAGCAGGAGCAGCGCGGGCAAGAGCAGTGCACCTGCGCGCGCGCGCCAGCGACGAGGCACATCGGCCGACATCTCTCCGCGATCCGGCGTGCGCAGGGCGCGCGCGACGGCGCCATAGGCCGCGCCGTTCACCGGCACGTCCGCGACGAAGGATGAAGCGGTGAAAGGCGCGCCATTACCATGGCTGTCGTCCGCGGCCGCCCGCGCTGCCTTACAGGCACGCTTCCAGGAACGCGCTGTCGAAGCCGAACTGCTTGGCCTTGTCGAGCGTGTAGGGCCTGAGGCCCATCGAGCGATATTCGCCGATGATCTTGCCGTCGGCGCTTTCGTCCAGATACTCGAACTTGAAGAGTTCCTGCGTGACGATCACCGGCCCTTCCATGCCGATCACCTCGGTGACGTTGGTGACGCGGCGGCTGCCGTCGCGGAGGCGCTTCACCTGGATGATCAGCTCGACGGAATCGGCGATCTGGCGACTGATCGCCTCCTTGGGCACCTTGATGTCGCTCATCAGCACCATGTTCTCCATACGCGCCAGCGCCTCGCGCGGCGAGTTGGCGTGGAGCGTGCACATCGAGCCGTCGTGACCGGTGTTCATCGCCGCGAGCATGTCGAAACATTCCGCGCCGCGGATTTCGCCCAGGATGATCCGGTCGGGACGCATACGCAGCGCGTTCTTGACGAGGTCGCGGATGTTGATCTCGCCCTGGCCCTCCAGGTTGGCGGGGCGCGTCTCCAGCGGCAGCCAGTGCGGCTGCTGCAGCCGAAGCTCGGCCGCGTCCTCGATCGTCAGCACCCGCTCGCCGGGGTCGATCATCTTCGACATGGCGTTGAGCATCGTCGTCTTGCCCGAGCCGGTGCCGCCCGAGATGATGACGTTGAACCGGCTCGCGCCGGCGATCTTCAGCGCCGTCGCCATCTTCGTCGACATCGATCCGCCGGCGGCCATCATGTCGAGCGTGATCGGCTTGGCCGAGAATTTACGGATCGAGATCGCGGTGCCGCGCAGGGACAGCGGGGGCACGATGACGTTGACGCGGCTGCCGTCCTTGAGCCGCGCGTCGGCGAGCGGCGTCGTCTGGTCGACCCGGCGGCCGACCGAGTTGCAGATCCGCTGCGCGATCTGGAACAGATGCTCCTCGTCGCGGAACTGGATCTGGGCGAGTTCCAGCTTGCCCTTGCGCTCGACATAGGTCTGGTCGGGTCCGTTGACCATGATGTCGCTGACAGCCGGATCGGCCAGCAGCTCCTCGAGCGGGCCGAGGCCGAGCAATTCGTCGACCAGCACCTTTTCCAGCGCGAATTGCTCGCGACGGTTGAGCGTCAGCTTGAGCTCGGCGAGCACCTCGCCGATGATCGGGCGGAATTCCTCCGCGAGCTCGTCCTTGCCGAGCGTCGCCGCGGCTTCGGGATCGACGCGCTCCAGCAGACGCGGAAGGACCTGCTCCTTGATCTTGTGCACGGAGGCCTCGAAGCCCTCGGCGCGGCTGTTGCCGGCATCGCCGCTGGCATTCTGGCGCTCGGCGAGGCGGGCCATCGCGTCCATCGCCGTGCCGGGCATGGTGCCCGGACCGAAGCCGTCGGCCGCGCCGGCGTCTGCCGCACCCATCGGCGGCATCGATTCCAGGGGCGGAAACTGGCCTCCGCCGGTCAGCGGATCCGGCTCCGGGCGGGCGAGGCCGCCACCCTGCATAGGCTTGGCGACACCGAACGCCGGGCGCACCGGTTGCCCGCTCCCCATTCCATTGCGACGGCCGAACGCGCTCATCCCTCAGTCCTCATATTCGAGTGCGAAGGGGTAGGGGCCAAGGTTTGACATTTTCCTAACCAAACCACCCGCCTGGCGGCGGACACGCTTGACAGCGCGGCCCCGCCCGCGTTCGAAGGCGCGGCCATGCTGCGCCGCCTCCTCATCCCTCTCGCCCTTCTCGCCGGGGCGACCCCGGCGGCTGCGGACGACATCGGCGCGACCGCGCGCGGCGTCGTGCGCATCGTCACCATCGCGGTCGTCGACGGACAGGTGGTGGGCTTTGGCCACGGCAGCGGCGTCGCGGTCGCGCCCAACCGCATCGTCACCAATGCGCACGTCACCGAACTCGCCGAACGCTATCCCGACAATGTCGTCGTCGGCGTGGTGCCGAGCGAAGGCGACAAGAGCTTCCAGGGCCATGTCGTCGCCTATGATGCCAAGGCGGATCTGGCGATGATCGAGTTCTCCGGCGCGCGCCTGCCGCCCGCGACGCTCTACACGGGGCCGGTGAGCGAGGGCGATCCGGTCGTCGCGCTCGGCTATCCCGGCAACGTCGATCTCGCCACCGCCCGGTCGGCCGCCGACTATATACGGCCGACGTCGCCGGTTCGCTCGGAAGGCGTCTTTTCCGGTCGTCGCACGCTGACCGGGGTCGAGGTGCTGCTTCACACCGCCAGCATCGCCCGCGGCAATTCGGGCGGCCCGCTGCTCGACCGCTGCGGACGGGTGATCGGGATCAATTCCGCGATCACGCGCGGCGAGGAGGGCGACAGCTCGTTCGGCTTCGCCATCGCCGATACCGAGCTCGCCGCCTTCCTCCGCGCCGCCAAGCAGCCGTTCCAGCAGGTCGGCACGCCCTGCACCTCGATCGAGGAGCGGCTGCGCGAGGACAGCGACGCGGATGCCCGCGCGCGCAGCGACGCTGCGTCGAACGCGCGGGAGACGCTGGCGCGCGAGACGCTGGCGCGCGAGGCGGCGCTGGCGGAGGCGCGCGCCACGGCGCTGACCCGGCGGGAGAATGCGATGGCGCTCGCTGGCCTGATGCTGGTGCTGGGTGCGATGGGGATCGGCGGCGCCGGGTTCCTCGTGCTGCGCGAGGACGCGCGGCGCGCCCGCTGGGCGCTGTACGGCGGCGGCGCGGTGATGGCCGGCGCGGTGGTCGTCTATCTGCTGCGCCCGTCCGCGGAGGTCAGCCTGCCCGCCGTCGCCGCCGCGGCACGTCCGGTGGCGAGCGCCAATGCGCCGCTCGGCCGGCTGACCTGCGCCTTCGTGCCGCAACGCAGCCGCGTCACCGTCTCCTCGACGCAGGACGTGTCGCTCGACTGGGGACGCAGCGGCTGCGTCAACGGGCGTACCCAGTATCTGCCGAGCGGCGACCGGTGGGAGCGGGTCCTGGTCCCCGACGGCGAGCAGACCGTGTCGGTGCTCGGCTTCGACCCGGCGACGAAGACCTACACAAACACGCGCTACCTCCTCGGATCGGCGGCGATGGAGTCGGTGCGCAAGATGCGCGGCGATGCGGTCCCGAAATCCTGCACCGTCGCGCCCGCGACGATCGAGCGCCTGACGCAGGCGGAGGCCGCAATCCGCGCCGCGCTGCCGCCGCTGCCCAACGAGAAGCTGGTCTACAGCTGTCGAAAGACCGGATGAGGCGCGCGGGGACGATAATAATCCGTTTTCGATCTATCCGGCCCATGAATCCTTGCGAGATAAGCAGACGCTTTTAGTCTCGACCCCGGTCTTTGGGGAGGGCGGGTATATGGCGCGGATTCTGGCATGGCTGTCGGGCGCGGCGTGCGTGGCGGCATGCGCCGTCGCCTCCCCCGCCGCGGCCGAATGGCGCCAGGCGACGAGCAGCCACTTCATCGTTTACGGCGATACGAGCGAGACGAGCCTGCGCGCCACGGCGGAGCGCCTCGAACGGTTCGACGGCGTCCTGCGCTATTTCCACGCCATGCCGGCAAAGCCGGCGGGAGAGGACGAGGCGAACAAGCTGACCGTCTACATCGTGCCCAGCGTCGGCGCGGTACAGCGGCTCTATGGCAAGGGCGGAAACGACGTCGCCGGCTTCTACTTCGGTCGGGCGAGCGGATCGGTGGCCTTCGTCCCCGACAAGGGGATGGGGGACGGCGACAACGGGCTCCAGCCCCAGATCGTGCTGTTCCACGAATATGCGCACCACATGCTGCTGACGAACTACGCGATCGCCTATCCGTCCTGGTTCGCTGAGGGTTATGCCGAATTCGCCTCCACCACGCGTTTCGACAAGGACAAGATTTGGGTGGGCGGCGCGGCGCAACATCGCGCCTACAGCCTGTTGCTGACCCGGGGGCTGACCGTCCAGCAGCTTTTCGAAGCCGACCGCCGCAAGCTCAAGGCAGAGGACACCGAATCCCTGTATGCCCGCGGATGGCTGCTGACGCATTACCTTATGCTCGATGATACGCGCCGCAAGGCTTTCCAGCGTTTCCTCGTTGCTTTCAACAAAGGCACGCCGTCGTTGGAGGCCGCAAAGGCCGCGTTCGGTGATCTTGGCAGCCTGAACCGCGACCTCAACGCCTACCTCAACCGCAACACCCTTCCGGCCGTGACCATTCCGATGGACAAGTTGCCGACGCCTCGCGTTTCCGTTCGCCTGCTCACCGAGGGCGAGCGCGCGCTGATCCCGTTGCGCATCCGCTCGGACCGCGGCGTCGGGGAAAAGGATGCCGCCGATGTGTTCGCCCGCGCGGCGCCGCTCGCCGCGCGCTTCCCCGCCGACGCGACCGCGCAGGGCTGGTTCGCCGAAATGGCCTATGACGCCGGCAAGGACGACGAGGCGGAGGCCGCGGCCGATCGCGCGCTGACACACGATCAACGATCGATCCAGGCGCTGATCTATAAGGCCAAGGTGCATCTGCGGCGAGCCGTGACACGCAAGGCGGATGTCGCGGGATGGACGGAAGCGCGCAGCTGGCTGCTCAAGGCCAACAAGGTCGAAAATGACAATGCCGAGGCGCTTGAGACCTATTACGACAGTTTCGGCATGGCGAACGTCAAGCCGACGAAGAATGCCGTCGACGCGCTTTACCGCGCGATGGAGCTGGTGCCGCAGGACGATAATCTGCGCTTCCGTCTCGCCCGCCAGACGCTGATCGACGGCGATGTCGGGACGGGGCGGCAGGTGCTGCGCCCGCTCGCCTATTCACCCCACGCATCGGCCGACAATGCCGCCGCGCGCCTGCTCGCCCTACTCGACGACGGAAAATCCGGTCCAGCCGCCATCGCGGCACTGGAAGACGGCGGCAATCCGGCGAAATAGGCTCAGAGCGCCGCCATGTGGCGCACGTCCTCGTCGCCCGCGGCGAGCGCGCCGACGCGGGCGAGACCGCGGGTCACTTCGCCGCCGGCCTTGGGCGCGAACAGGCGCGCCCGGCCATAGCGGTCGCGCGCTTCGGGATAGAGGCCCGCGGCTTCCGCGCAGAGCGCGAGGTTGAACATCGTCGGACCGTGATCGGGGACCATCGTGTCGACCTGCGCGAACCCACGGCAGGCGGCGGCGGGATCGTGCTTGGTCTGTCGCACGGCCTGCTTGAACACCGCCGCGGCTTCCGGCGGCAGGCCGTCGCGGCTTTCCAGCACGCGGACCTTGTAGCTCTCGCGATGCGGAGCGAGGTCGAGGCGCACCTCCTGCGCGATCGAATCGACCATGGACTGGATCTCGCCGTCGACGCTCGTCTCCACCCCGGAATCCTCGCACCAGCTGCTGCTGTCGTCGCGGGTCTTGGGGCTTGCGAACAGCATGCGGCGATCGTTCCAGCGCAGGACCCTTAGGTCGGCGCGTACCGCGATCGTGCGGCGGGTGCAGGCGACGCGATAGCGCGTGCGGCTGACGCATTTGCCGTCCTTCTTCTCCGTGCAGCGCTCGCGCGTCTCGCTATAGTCGTCGTGCGACACGGTGGCGCCCGCATCGCCGACGAGCAGGCCGTCGGGGCGGAGCGAGGCCGGCACGATCTGCGCATGCCGTACGCCGTCGCGCCCGAGCGTCGCCAGCCGCTGCGCGATGGCATCCGCCAGTCGCCCGCCCTCCGGCCCGCCGATCGCGCCGACGCCCAGCGTCGGAAGCAGGCTCGCCTCGCGCGCGGTGGCGGCGAAGATGCCCTCGACCCGCAGGACTTCGGCGTCGGCAGATATAGGAAAAAGGGCTGCTAGGACGGCGGCCGTCATCGGCAGCACGGGGGGGCGTATCCGATCGCGTGCCTGCGCCGGCCGCTCCGCCTCGACAGGGGAGGCAGCGTCCGTTGCGGCGTCGCGGCCGCGACCTTGCTGTCCCGATCCGCCGACTGTCGCACACCGCATCGCATTGCTCCCTTGTCTCGCCCGTTTGCCGATCGTTACGGCGGCGTTCCTGAACGGGCCGTTGCGGCCGCGTTCATCGGGTGTTGCCTCGCCGGCCGTGCGCGTCTTGCATCCTCGCCACCCCCATGCTAGCCGCCCGCAACCCATAGCAGGTGCGAGCTTTCGCGCCCTCTTCCCCATGGGCCAACATCAGTTGTGAGGGATTTCGATCGCGTGGAGACGTCCGGCGGTATTCAGGCAAGTTTAGGCGGACGCTACGCGCTCGCGCTGTTCGAGCTGGCACGTGATTCGAAGAGCATCGACACGGTCGAGTCCAGCCTGTCGCGTGTCCGCGACGCGCTCGACCAGTCGGCCGATTTCAAGGCGCTGACCGCGAGCCCGCTGGTCGCGCGCGGCGCGGCGGCGAAGGCGGTGCTCGCCGTCGCCGACGCGCTCGGCGTCGATTCGACCACCAAGAATTTCCTCGGCGTGCTCGCCGAGAACCGCCGGCTGGGCGCGCTGCCGCAGATCATCCGCGCCTTCCGCCAGCTCGCTGCCCGCCACCGCGGCGAGGCGACCGCCGAGGTGACGAGCGCGCATCCGCTCAGCGACGACCAGGTCGACGCGCTCAAGCAGCAGCTGCGCCAGCGGCTGGGGCGTGACGTCGCGGTCGATCTGTCGGTCGATCCCGCGCTGCTCGGCGGGCTCGTCGTCCGCATCGGTTCCCAGATGATCGATTCGTCGATCCGTACCCGTTTGAATGCGCTCGCCAGCGCGATGAAAGGCTGACGTAATGGATATCCGCGCCGCAGAAATCTCGAAGGTCATCAAGGACCAGATCGCCAATTTCGGCACCGAGGCCCAGGTCAGCGAGACCGGCCAGGTGCTCAGCGTCGGTGACGGCATCGCGCGCATCTACGGCCTCGACAACGTCCAGGCGGGCGAGATGGTCGAATTCGCCAATGGCGTGCAGGGCATGGCGCTCAACCTCGAGGCCGACAACGTCGGCGTCGTGATCTTCGGCTCGGACGCCGAGATCCGCGAGGGCGACACGGTGAAGCGCACCGGCACGATCGTCGACGTGCCCGTCGGCAAGGGCCTGCTCGGCCGCGTCGTCGACGGCCTCGGCAATCCGATCGACGGCAAGGGCCCGATCGTCGCCGACCAGCGCAGCCGCGTCGAGGTCAAGGCGCCCGGCATCATCCCGCGCCAGTCGGTGTCGGAGCCGATGCAGTCGGGCCTGAAGGCGATCGACGCGCTGGTGCCCGTCGGCCGCGGCCAGCGCGAGTTGATCATCGGCGACCGCCAGACCGGCAAGTCGGCCGTCGCGATCGACACGTTCATCAACCAGAAGACGGTGAACCAGGGCAGCGACGAATCGAAGAAGCTGTACTGCGTCTATGTCGCGGTCGGCCAGAAGCGCTCCACGGTGGCGCAGCTCGTCCGCACGCTGGAGGAGAATGGCGCGATGGACTATTCCATCGTCGTCGCCGCCACCGCCTCGGACCCCGCGCCGCTGCAGTTCCTCGCGCCCTATACCGGCTGCGCGATGGGCGAATATTTCCGCGACAACGGCATGCACGCGCTGATCGTCTATGACGATCTGTCGAAGCAGGCGGTCGCCTATCGCCAGATGTCGCTGCTGCTGCGCCGTCCGCCGGGCCGCGAGGCCTATCCGGGCGACGTCTTCTACCTGCACAGCCGCCTGCTCGAGCGCGCGGCGAAGATGTCGGACGCGAACGGCGGCGGCTCGCTGACCGCGCTGCCGATCATCGAGACGCAGGCAGGCGACGTGTCGGCCTATATCCCGACGAACGTCATCTCGATCACCGACGGCCAGATCTTCCTCGAGACCGACCTGTTCTTCGCGGGCATCCGCCCGGCGATCAACGTCGGCCTGTCGGTCAGCCGCGTCGGCTCGGCCGCGCAAACCAAGGCGATGAAGAAGGTCGCGGGCTCGATCAAGCTGGAGCTGGCGCAGTATCGCGAGATGGCGGCGTTCGCGCAGTTCGGCTCGGACCTCGACGCGTCGACGCAGCGCTTGCTCAACCGCGGCGCGCGCCTGACCGAGCTGCTCAAGCAGGCACAGTTCAACCCGATGCCGTTCGAGGAGCAGGTCGCCTCGATCTTCGCCGGCACGCAGGGCTATCTGGACACTGTCGCGGTGAACGACGTGGTGCGCTACGAGGCGGCGATGCTCGCCGACCTGCGCGCGAACCATGCCGACGTGCTGACCAAGATCCGCGACACGCGCGATCTGGGCGACGAAGCGAAGGCGGGGCTGAAGGCCGCGCTCGACCAGTTCGCGAAGACGTTCGCCTGATTCGACGCAACGGGGCTCCCGCGCGAGCGGGAGCCATGAGCCCGAGACGGCTCGCTAGGTAAACCTGGGCTCCTGCGGACGCAGGCGCACGAGAAGGCAGAAGATGGCGTCACTCAAGGCCCTCAAGCTTCGCATCGGCTCGGTGAAGTCGACGCAGAAGATCACCAAGGCGATGAAGATGGTCGCCGCCGCCAAGCTGCGCCGTGCGCAGGAAGCGGCGCAGAACGGCCGCCCCTATGCCGAGCGGCTCGAGGCGGTGATGGCCAGCCTGGCGAGCCGCGTCGGCGGCGTCGGCGCGTCGCCGCTGCTCGCCGGCACCGGCAAGGATCAGGTGCAGCTGCTCGTCGTCGCGACCAGCGAGCGCGGCCTCGCGGGCGCGTTCAACAGCAACATCGTCCGCGCGGCGCGCCGCAAGGCCGAGGAGCTGATCGCGCAGGGCAAGACGGTGAAATTCTACCTGGTCGGCAAGAAGGGCCGGGTGCTCAAGCGCTTCTATCCGAATGCGATCCTGGCGGACCAGGAGATGGGCCATATCAAGACCGTGTCGTTCGAGGACGCGCGCGTCGTGGCCGACGATCTGGTCGCGCGCTTCACGCGCGGCGAGTTCGACGTCGCCCACCTCTTCTTCTCCAAGTTCGTCTCGGCGCTGGTGCAGGAGCCGACCGGCCGCCAGCTGATCCCGGTGCCGCTCGCCACCGACCGCGCGCCCAAAAGCGGCGCCGACGCGGTGGTCGAGTATGAGCCGAGCGAGGAGGACATCCTGGCCGACCTGCTGCCGCGCAACATCGCGGTGCAGATCTTCCGCGCGCTGCAGGAGAATGCGGCGTCGGAACAGGGCAGCCGCATGAACGCCATGGACAATGCCACGCGCAACGCCGGCGACATGATCAACCGCCTGTCGATCCAGTACAACCGCACCCGCCAGGCCGCGATCACGACGGAGCTGGTCGAAATCATCTCGGGCGCCGAGGCGCTGTAAGTCAAAGACGTTGTTCCCCGGCGAAGGCCGGGGCCCAGTTACGCAGGTCCCCATGCTGGACCCCGGCCTTCGCCGGGGAACTAGAAGGAAACGAAAATGGCAACTGCCGCAGAAGATATCCGCCAGGCGACTGGCTCGACCAACAACACCGGCACGATCGCCCAGATCATCGGCGCCGTCGTCGACGTGCACTTCCCCGACCAGCTGCCGGCGATCCTGTCGGCGCTGGAAACCAGCAACAACGGCAACAAGCTGGTGCTCGAGGTCGCGCAGCATCTGGGCGAGAACACCGTCCGCACGATCGCGATGGACGCGACCGAGGGCCTGACCCGCGGCCAGTCGGTCACCGACACCGGCGCGCAGATCAGCGTCCCCGTCGGTCCGGCGACGCTGGGCCGCATCATGAACGTCGTCGGCGAGCCGATCGACGAGCGCGGTCCCGTCGCCACCGACCTGCGCGCGCCGATCCATGCGGAAGCGCCGCTGTTCGTCGACCAGTCGACCGAGAATGCGATCCTGGTCACTGGCATCAAGGTCATCGACCTGCTTGCGCCCTATGCGAAGGGCGGCAAGATCGGCCTGTTCGGCGGCGCCGGCGTCGGCAAGACCGTGCTGATCCAGGAACTGATCAACAACATCGCCAAGGGCCACGGCGGCACGTCGGTGTTCGCCGGGGTCGGCGAGCGGACCCGCGAGGGTAACGACCTGTATCACGAGTTCCTCGACGCAGGCGTCATCGCCAAGGACGCGGACGGCAACCCGACCAGCGAGGGGTCGAAGGTCGCGCTGGTGTTCGGCCAGATGAACGAGCCGCCGGGCGCCCGCGCCCGCGTCGCGCTGTCGGGCCTGACGATCGCGGAATATTTCCGCGACCAGGAAGGGCAGGACGTGCTGTTCTTCGTCGACAACATCTTCCGCTTCACCCAGGCGGGCGCGGAAGTGTCGGCGCTGCTCGGCCGCATCCCGTCGGCGGTGGGCTATCAGCCGACGCTGTCGACCGACATGGGCGCGCTGCAGGAGCGCATCACCTCGACCAACAAGGGCTCGATCACCTCGGTGCAGGCCGTCTACGTCCCCGCGGACGACTTGACCGACCCGGCGCCGGCGACCTCGTTCGCCCACCTGGACGCGACGACGGTGCTCAGCCGCGCCATCTCGGAGCTCGGCATCTATCCGGCGGTCGATCCGCTCGATTCGACCAGCCGCGTGCTCGAGCCGCGCGTCGTCGGCCAGGAGCATTACGAGACCGCGCGCGCGGTGCAGTCGCTGCTCCAGCGCTACAAGTCGCTGCAGGACATCATCGCCATCCTGGGCATGGACGAGCTGTCGGAAGAGGATAAGCTGACGGTCACGCGCGCGCGCAAGATCCAGCGCTTCCTGTCGCAGCCGTTCCACGTCGCCGAGGTGTTCACCGGCATCCCCGGCAAGTTCGTGCAGATCGAGGACACGATCCGTTCGTTCAAGGCCGTCGTCGACGGCGAATACGACCATCTGCCGGAAGCGGCCTTCTACATGGTCGGCGGCATCGACGAGGCCGTCGCCAAGGCCGAGAAGCTCGCCAAGGAGGCGTAAGCCGTATCGCCTTCTCCCCTTGTGGGAGAAGTATACCGAAGCCTGGCAGCCATGCTGCCTGGCGGAGGTTGGATGAGGGGGAAGCGCCGCGCCAGCCTTTGCGGCGCGCACCCCTCACCCTCCCATCGCCGCCGCGATGGGCCCCTTCCTCTCCCACAAGGGGAGAGGGGTGTCAGGACCTGAGACAATGCTCCACTTCGAACTCGTCACGCCTGAAAAGCTGATCCGCTCCGAGGAGGTCCACATGGTCGTGGTCCCCGGCACCGAGGGCGATTTCGGCGTGCTGGAGGGGCATGCCCCCTTCATGTCGACGATCCGCGACGGCGCACTGTCGATCTACCGCAGCGCGGGCGCGCAGCCGGAGATCGTGCCGATCCAGGGCGGCTTCGCCGAGGTCAACGCCAAGGGCCTGACCGTCCTCGCCGAACACGCGGGGTAAGGCGGGCCGGCTCCGGTTCTGTGAGGCAGGACCTCCATAGCCGAGGCGGAGCGGCGGAGGCGGCGTATATTGGTCATCCCCGCGCAGGCGGGTATCCGGACGCGCAGGTCGTCGTTTCGAGCACCACTGTCAGCGTTTCCGCATTCCCGCCTGCGCGGGAATGACAGGAACAGCGAGCGATTTCGGGCACGCCACCGGCGTACCCTAGCCGGTCGGTCGCGAACTGCGGCTCACGCACTACGCCGCGAACAGCGACGGTGCCTTCAGCACGACGGTCGTGCCGTCCGCATCCGTCACCGCATAGGTGAAGCCCGGCAGCAGGCAGAAGGCGCCGACCTCGCCCCGCGGCGACAAGGCGAGAAAGCCGACCTGCACCCCCTTGATCGCATCGCCGCGCAGCGCGGCGATATGCCGCACCACCTCCTCGCACGCCTTTTGCGGCGACAGGCCCGCGCGCATCGAGGCGACGACCCGTGCGCTGCCCGATACGCGCGTCACCTCCTCGCCCAGGCCGGTCGAGGTCGCGCCGCCGACGCCGCGCTCGACGTACAGGCCCGCCCCCACCTGCGGCGAATCGCCGACGCGGCCGCGCATCTTGAACGCCATGCCCGACGTGGTGCACGCGCCCGCCATCCGTCCCGACGGGTCGCGCGCCAGCAGGCCGATCGTGTCGTGGTCCAGCGCGCCGCCACGGGGGCCGGCATGGGCCCCCCGCTTGTTCTCGACATTCGCCTCCGGCTTGTATTGAGAGGTCTTGAGCCAGTCGCGCCACGCCTGCTCGGCGGGCGGGGTGAGCAGGTCGACCTTCGGAAAGCCCTGGTCGCGCGCGAAGCGGGTCGCACCCTCGCCGACAAGCAGCGTATGCGGCGTCTTCTCCATGACGCGGCGCGCGACGGAGATGGCATGGACCGTATCCTCCAGCGCCGCGACGGCGCCGACGCCCCCGGCGTCGTCCATGATCACCGCGTCGAGCGTGACATGGCCGTCGCGATCGGGATAGCCGCCATAGCCGACCGAATGATTCTCCGGGTCAGCCTCCGGCACCATCGCCGCCGCCTCGACGATGTCGAACAGCGAGCCGCCCGCGCGCATCCTCGCGAATCCCGCGGCGTTGGCGGCGGCGCCGAAGTCCCAGGTCGACACGATCGTCGCGCGTGGCTTGGCGGCCCGTGCCGCGGTCCCCGCGGCCACGCCGCTCGCCGCCATGCCGCCCAGGAACGTGCGCCGTGTCGTCATCTCTTCACCCTTTCAACGTCCTGCCGGACCCGTCCCTGCAGCGACCATGCCGCAGGGGCCATCGGCCCGACCGTGCGGCACGGGGGACCCCGGAACAACCCTGGCGAGACGATTCGCGCGGTCGTGGCGCGCGACTCACAGGAAATTGTACGGATCGACGTCGACCGTCACCCGCACTTTCGCCGACCAGTCGAGCCCGCCCAGCCAGCCCCGGATCACGTCCTGCACGTCGAGCGCGCGGCGGGCGTGGACGAGCAGGCGGAAGCGGTGGCGTCCGCGCAGCATCGCGAGCGGGGCGGGGGCGGGGCCATAGACCGCCATGCCGTCGATGCGCGGCGCGGCGGCGGCGACGCTCCGCGCGACGTCGTGCGCGGCGGCCTGATCCTCGGAGGAGACGATGATCGCCGCATAACGGCCGAAGGGCGGCGCGCCGGCGTCCGCGCGCGCCTCCGTCTCGGCGGCATAGAAGGCGTCGGCATCGCCGGTGACCAGCGCCCGCATCACCTGCGCGGACGGACTGTGCGTCTGGATGAAGACATGCCCCGGTTTCTCGCCGCGCCCCGCGCGCCCCGACACCTGGCGGATCTGCTGGAAGGTGCGCTCGGCGGCGCGCAGGTCGCCGCCCTCCAGCCCCAGGTCGGCATCGACGACGCCGACCAGCGTCAGATTGGGGAAATGATAGCCCTTGGTCACGAGCTGCGTGCCGACGACGATGTCGATGTCGCCCGCCTCCATCCGCCCGACGAATTCCGCCGCCTTGGCGGGGGACCAGATGGTGTCGGAGGTGACGACCGCGACCTTCGCCTCGGGGAAGAGCGCGGCGACCTCGTCCGCGATCCGCTCCACGCCGGGGCCGCAGGCGACCAGGCTGTCCTCCGCGCTGCACTCCGGACAGGCGCGCGGCGTCGGCATGACATGGCCGCAATGGTGGCAGGCGAGGCGGCGGGTCAGCCGGTGCTCGACCATCCATGCGGTGCAATTGGGGCACTGGAACCGGTGGCCGCAGTTACGGCACAGCGTCAGCGGCGCATAGCCGCGGCGGTTGAGGAAGAGCAGCGACTGTTCGCCGCGCGCCAGCGTCTCGCCCAGCGCCCTGACCAGCTTCGGCGCCAGCCAGCGTCCACGCTCCGGCGGCTCCGCGATCAGGTCGATCGCCTCGATCGACGGCATTTCCGCCGGTCCGAAACGGCCGGGCAGCTTGAGCTCCTCGTATCGGCCGAGCACGACCTGCTGGCGCGTCTCGATCGCGGGGGTCGCGCTGGCGAGGATCACGGGGCAGCCCTCGAACTTGCCGCGCATCACCGCGACGTCGCGCGCATGATAGTGGACGCCCTCTTCCTGCTTGAAGCTCGTCTCGTGCGCCTCGTCGACGACGATCAGGCCGAGGTTGCGATAGGGCAGGAACAGGGCCGAGCGGGCGCCGACCGTCACCAGCGCCTCGCCGCTCGCGATCGCGCGCCAGGCGCGGCGCCGCTGGGTCGAGCGCAGGCCCGAATGCCAGGCGACGGGTTCGCAGCCGAAACGGTCGTGGAAGCGCTTCAGGAACGGTTCGGTCAGCGCGATCTCGGGCAGCAGGACCAGGCACTGGCGCCCCTGCCGGATCGACTCGGCCACCGCCTCGAAATAGACTTCGGTCTTTCCCGACCCGGTGACGCCGTCGAGCAGCGTCGGATGGAAATCGTGCGCGGCGACATGGCCGACCAGCGTGTCCGCGGCCGCCTGCTGGTCGGCGGACAGCGTCGGCGGGCCGAAGGCGGGGTCGGGGCGGGGGAAGGGGCTGTCGACGTCGACCTCGACCGCCTCGATCGCGCCGGCCTTCACCAGCCCGCGGATCACCGCGTCGGAGACGTCGGCGATCGCCGCCAGTTCGCGGATCAGCCCCTGCCGGTCGCCGATCCGCTCGAGCGCCTGCTCGCGCTGCGGCGTCAGGCGCGGCGGCACGTCGCCCGTCGCGCGATATTCGGTGACGGTGCGCGCGCCCTCCAGCGCGGATGTCGAGGACAGCGTCATGCGCACCACGGCGGCGGGCGGCGCCAGATAATAATCGGCGGTCCATTCGACCAGCCGGCGCAGCGCCGCACCGAGGGGCGGCGCATCGGCGACCGCGAGCAGGTTGCGCAGCCGGTTGTCGCCGACCTCCGCATCCGACGGCAGCCGCTCCGGCTCCCACACCACGCCGATCAGCTGGCGCGGGCCGAGCGGTGCGACGACGATCGAGCCGGGCTCGACATGCATGCCCGCGGGCACGCGATAGTCGAGCGGACCGAGGGCGGAATTGAGGACGAGGACGCGGGCGCGGGTCGACATGCGCGCCCCATATGGGGCGCGACGCGGGCGGAGGAAACCGCCTTATGCCGCCTCGCGGGCCCGGCGCTGGCGACCGATGCCGACGCGGCCGCGCTTCGCGGCATAGAGATCGCTGTCGGCGCGGCGCGCGAAATCGCGCAGCGACTGCATGTCGCCGTCGAGCGCGGCGATGCCGATCGAACCCGCGCTGGTCATGACGATGCCGTCCGCATCGACGGAGATGCGCAGCGTCGCCTCGATCCGTTCGCGGAGAAGGTCGGGATCGCGCGCGAGCGCGGGATCGCTGACGATCAGGGCGAATTCGTCGCCCCCGATCCGTGCAGGGTGGCACTGCGCGAGCCACGGCTGCCGCAGGGCCTGGGCCGTGCGGCGCAGCACCTCGTCGCCGGCATCGTGGCCGAGCGAATCGTTGATGTCCTTGAACCCGTCGAGGTCGACGAGCACGAGCAGCAGCGGCGTGTCGTCGCGACGGGCGCGCGTCATCGCGCGCTTTAGCTCGCGGTCGAACGCGGCGCGATTGGCGATACCGGTCAGCGCGTCGGTGTCGGCGGAGCGGCGCAGCTGCTGTTCCAGGCGATAGCGGTCGGTCACGTCCTGGAACACGCCGATGATCGCGGTGACGGTGCCGTCGACGATCTCCGGTTCGCCCATCGCGCGGACACGGATCTGGCGCCCCTTCGCGGTGACGAAGTCGGTCTCGTAGTCGAACGGCTTGCCTTCGTTGATCGTCGCCTGGATCACCGCCTGCACATAGTCGCGCGCGGCGGCGGGGTAGAAATCGAGGGCGGTGTCGATCGTCGGCTGTTGCCCGACCGGCACGTCGTGGATGCGGTAGACGTTCTCCGACCAGTCGACCTTGTATTCGGGCAGCGTCACGCGCCACGAACCCATCGAGGCGATGCGTTCCGCCTGACGGAAGATGCGATCCTTCTCGGCCAGCGCGCCGAGCAGCGTCTCGCCGCGCATGGCGATGTGCAGCGCGTCCTGTGCCGTACGCCGGGCCGTGATGAGCGATTCGGCGAGCGTCGCGAGGTGGACGAGCGCACCCTTGCCGGCGGCGTTGAGCGAGCGCGGCGCGACGTCCAGCACGCAGATCGTCCCCACCGCATGGCGCACGCCGTCGGCATCGCGCGCGTGGATCGGCGCCCCCGCGTAGAAGCGGCTGCCAGCGCTGACCAGCGGCGTCGTCGCGAAGCGCGTGTCCGCCGTCAGATCGGGGATGATGACGGGGGCATCCGTCGCGATGGTACGATCGCAGAAGGCGTCATGGCGGCCGATCTGCCGCGGCGCCGGGGCATTGCTGGCCTGGATCCAGACCGTATCCCGATCGACGAGGTTTATCAGCGCGGTCGGACACCCCAGCATGTCCGCCGCCAGCGCGACGAGCGAATCGAATTCGCGGATCGGCTCACCGTCGATGAGGGCGAGGGCATGCAGGGCCGCGAGGCGGGCGTCCTCGTCGGCGTAGGCGTTCGTGCGGGTCGTGTTTGTCACCGGCAAAGCCATGATCACAAACGGTTAAAAAGGGCTTTGCAATGCGGTGAACATGGACGACATCGATCGGGCCATGGACCAGGAACAGCCCCCGTCGATGCGCTGGGCGGCGCACCTTTCGCACGACCGGCGGCGCTCCATCCACACGGTGCGCGCCTATCGGGCGGCGGCGGAACGGCTCGTCGCCTTTCTGCAGGTGCATCGCGGCGCGCGGATCGACGCGGCGGCGTTGCGTGCCGTCGACGCGACGGACCTGCGGGCCTTTCTCGCCGCGCGCCGCGCGGAGGGGATCGGCAATGCCTCGGCGGCGCGCGAACTGTCGGCGGTGCGCGGCTTCCTGACGTGGCTGGGCGCCGAGCCCCTCCGGCTCAAGGGGCCGCGCGTGCGCAAGGGTGTGCCCCGGCCGATCGCGCCCGACGAGGTGGTGGCGCTGGCGGAGGCGATCGCGGACGATGCGCGCGAGGAGTGGACGGGCCGGCGCGACTGGGCGCTGCTGCTGCTGCTCTACGGCGCCGGGCTGCGGATCGGGGAGGCGGTGGCGCTGACCGGCGCGGTCCTGCCGCTGGGCGAGACGCTGGTGGTGACCGGCAAGCGCGACCGGACGCGCGTCGTGCCGCTGCTGCCGCAGGTCCGCGCGGCGATCGAGGCCTATGCCGCCGCCGTCCCCTATGCGCTGGAGCGTGGCGCGCCTCTGTTCCGCGGCGTGCGCGGCGGCGCGCTGTCGCCGGGCATCGTGCGCAAGGCGGTGCAGGCTGCGCGCGGTCGCCTCGGCCTGTCGGAGCGGACGACCCCGCATGCCCTGCGCCACAGTTTTGCGACCCATCTGCTCGGGCGCGGCGCGGACCTGCGCCAGCTGCAGGAACTGCTCGGCCATGCCAGCCTCAGTTCGACGCAGGTCTATACCGGCGTCGATGCGGCGCATCTGCTCGACGTCTATCGCAACGCGCATCCGCGCGCCTGAGCGTTACCGCCCGCGCGGCTTCCACGTCGCGACGCGCCAGAGATAGGCGCCCACCATCGCCGCCGTCAGCACGATGGCCGCCGGCCCGACGTAGCGGTCGATCGCGGCGAAATTGGCGCCGAGATAATAGCCGGCACCCGCCAGCATCGTGTTCCAGATCGCACTGCCCGCGAAGGTCCAGACGACGAACTTCCAGCGCGGCATGCGCGTGATCCCGGCAGGCAGCGAAATCATGGTGCGGAAGGTCGGCATGAAGCGGAAGACGAACACCACCCAGCCGCCGCGCTTGACGAAGAAGCGATGCAGCGCCTCGACGTCGCGCCACTCCATCGTCAGCCACCGCCCGTGGCGCTCGACGAACGGGCGGAAGCGTTGGTAGCCGACGCGTCGCCCGAGCGCATACCAGGCGTAATTGCCCGCCGTCGTGCCGGCGGTGCCCCAGGCGATCAGCGGTACGAGGTCCATGTCGCCGCGCGCCACCGCCATGCCGCCAAGGCCCATGATCACCTCCGACGGGATCGGCGGGATGATGTTCTCGAGCGCCATCAGCAGGAAGATGCCGATATACCCGCCCCGCGCGATCGCATCGAGGATGAATGCGGTCATGACCGGACGAACGGCCGCGCCGTCGCGGACGTTCCGTCAGCCGGTCGCACGCCGTCAGCCGCGCACCACCACCCGACGCTCGATCGCGTCCCAGATCAGGCCTGCGACGTCCGTCCCGTCGAATCGCTCGATCGCGACGATCCCGGTCGGGCTGGTGACGTTGATCTCCGTCAGCCATTCGCCGCCGATCACGTCGATGCCGACGAAGAGCAGCCCGCGCCGCTTCAGTTCGGGGCCCAGCGCCGCGCAGATCTCGCGCTCGCGCGGCGTCAGCTCGGTCTTCTCCGCCGATCCGCCGACCGCGAGGTTGGAGCGTATCTCCCCCTCGCCGGGCAGGCGGTTGATCGCGCCCACCACCTCGCCGTCGACCAGCACGATGCGCTTGTCGCCCTTCGCCACCGCCGGCAGGAACGCCTGGATCATGTGCGGCTCGCGCCAGGTCTGGTTGAACACCTCGATCAGCGCGGACAGGTTGGCGCCATCGCTGCCGACGCGGAAGATCGCCTTGCCGCCGTTGCCGTGCAGCGGCTTGACGACGATCTCGCCATGCTCGGCGAGGAAGGCGCGCGCCTCCTCCAGGCTGCGCGTCACCAGCGTCGGCGGCATGAAGCGCGCATAGTCGAGGACGAAGACCTTCTCGGGCGCGTTGCGGACGCTGGCCGGGTCGTTGACGACCAGGGTGCGGTCGGCGATCCGCTCCAGCAGATGCGTCGCGGTGATATAGCCGAGGTCAAAGGGCGGGTCCTGCCGCATCAGCACGACATCGGCCTCGTCGCCCAGATCGAGGTTCACCGGCGCGTCGAAACGGAAATGGTCGCCCTTCGTGCCTGGGGCGGGCCGCTGGACCGTCACCGGATGTGCCTTCGCCCAGACGCGGCCGTCGCGATAGTTCAGCGCGTCGGCGGTGTAGTGGAACAGGCGGTGGCCGCGCGCCTGGCCGGCGAGCATCAGCGCGAAGCTCGAATCGCCCGCGATGTTGATGCTGTCGAGCGGGTCCATCTGGACGGCAACGGTCAGGGTCATGGGTCCTCCGGAACGGCTTGGCGAGCGGCCGAGGTAGGCGCCCGCGCGCCGCTTGTCAGTAGCCGATCCAGGCATTCTCGATATGCCGCGGCCGTGTGCCGGGGGCGAGCAGGATGACGTCGACGCGCATGTCGTCACCCGCCGCGACGTAGCGCGGCATCAGCAGCTCCGCCGCGGCGGCGACGCGTGCCAGCCGCCGCTCGTCGATCGCGCTGTCGAGGTCGGCGGCGCTCGCCCGCGTCTTCACCTCGACGAAGGCGACCAGATTGCCCTTGCGCGCGACGAGGTCGACCTCGCCCGCCGCGGTCCGCACCCGCCGGTCGAGGATGCGCCACCCCTTGAGGCGTAGCCACCATCCCGCGAGCCGTTCGCCGCGTCGGCCGACGGCTTCCGCGGCTTGCCGGGCGGGCGTCGAGGGGCGGCGGGACGGCGGGGTCATGCGACGAGGCTGCGTCATCCCGACCCTCGCGGCAAGCGTGGCGTTTGCGCCACAGCGATGACCAAATCAGGCCCAGGTCAGGCAATGGTCATTCAAATGTATTGACTGACAAGACCAATAGGAAAAGATTGCGGGCTTGTTGCTGACCTTTTCCTACGAAGGCGGCGAGAAGGGGTTCCGAAAATGTCACGTCAATCCACGATCTCCACGCTTGCGCTCGCGGTGGCGATGCTCGGCGGGGCGCCGGCCCTTGCCCAGCAGCAGCCTGCGGGTGGTACTGCGCAGACCGATACCAACGGCGCGCCCGTCGCGGACGGCACGACGCCCGGCGACACGGTTCAGGCATCCGCTGCGGATCGCGCCGCGGCCATCGACGGCGCGCCCGCGCGCTCCGACCGCGGCAATGGCGAAATCGTCGTGACCGGGACGCGGATCGTCCGCCCGAACCTCACCGCGGCCGCCCCGATCACCTCCGTCACCTCGGCGGACATCCGCGCGCAGGCGCCGCTCAACGTCGAAGAGGTGCTGAACCGACTGCCGCAGGTCGCGCCGGACAGCCAGCAGAACTATCAGGATTCGGACGGCCGCCAGCGCATCAAGCTGCGCAGCCTCGGCTTCGAGCGCACGCTGGTGCTGGTCGACGGCAAGCGCCTGGGCACGCAGAACGGCGAGGATACCAATATCATCCCGGTGACGCTGCTCGACCGGGTCGACGTGCTCACCGGCGGCGCCTCGTCGGTCTATGGCTCCGACGCCGTGGCCGGCGTCGTCAACTTCATCATGAAGCAGAATTTCACCGGCGTTCGCGTCGATGCCAACTACAATTTCTACGACCACGTCAACCAGTCGAACGTCGTCAGCCAGACCGCTAAGGCGTCCGGATTCTCGCCGCTGCTCGGCCATGTCAACGACGGCGGCCGTGCCGACCTCACGCTGACCGCCGGCACCTCGCTGTTCGACGGCAAGCTGAACGTCGAAGGCTTCGTCAACTACAAGCACGCCGATCTCGTGCCCTACGACGCGCGCTCGACCTCGGCGTGCCAGTTGCTCCAGACGGGCAAGGACGGTCCGCTCAGCTGCTCGCTGTCGACCTATTCGGTCAGCGGCTACGTCCGACCGCTCGCCGGTGCCAATGCCGGCACCGCCTATGTCAACGATCCGAGCGGCACGCGGACGTTCGTCCCCTACGGGATCGGGGCGGGCAATGCCGCCAATCCCTATGACGGCTATTCGTACCAGCGCCAGGACGAGCGCGTGAACGCGGGCGGCTTCGTCACGCTGAAGCTCGCGCCGGAATACGAGGTCTACGGTTCCGCCCTCTGGTTCCGCGACAAGTCGATCAACCGCGTGCCGACGCGCGTCTTCGCCGCCGCCAACTACGGCTCCGATCCGTTCCAGGTGAACTGCAACAACCCGTTCCTGTCGAGCCAGCAGGCGGCGATCATCTGCGGCGCGGCGGCGGGGACCAGTGCGCTGGCGCCCGTCGACATCCGGTACCGGTTCAACGCGCCCTATCTGGACGACGTCTACACGAACAGCGCGATCCGGGCGACGGGTGGCCTGCGCGGCAAGGTCGGCGATGCCTGGACCTATGACGTCGGCGGCGTCTATGCGCGCAACCAGCAGATCTGGAATTCCTCGCGCCTGCCCGACTTCGGCCGGATCAACAACGCACTGAACGTCGTCAACGTCAACGGCACGCCGACCTGCGTGTCGGGGGGCGCCTGCGTTCCCTTCGACGCCTTCGCGGCCGGCAACGGCAACCAGGCGCTGATCGACTATATCTACGGCGGGCAGGGGCCCGCGATCCAGAAGACCGTCGGCATCCTGTACGACGTCCAGGCGAACATGACCGGCGACCTGGGCAAGTACGGCATCACGTCGCCGCTCGCGACCGACGGCCTCGCCTTCGCGCTGGGGACGGAATATCGCAAGGACCGCCAGTTCTCGCAGCTGACGCAGGGCTTCATCGACGATTACGGCGGCAGCCCGTCGGACCTCAGCCAGGACGTGTGGGAATCCAACATCGAGGCGCAGGCGCCGCTGGTGCAGGATCGTCCCTTCGCGCACCTGCTGCAGGTCAACGGCGGTTATCGCCTGTCGAAGTACAGCAGCAATCCGAACCGCTTCACAACCTGGAAGGTCGAGGGCATCTACGCGCCGGTCAGCGACCTGACCTTCCGCGCCTCGTTCAACAAGGCGCAGCGCGCGCCGACGGTGGTCGAGGCCTATCAGGCGTCGAACATCAGCTTCTCGCGACAGGGCGGCTCGCAGAACGACTTCTGCGCGCCGGTGCCGCGCCAGATCGCCGACCCGAACAACCCCGGTCGGACGATCACGACGACCACGCCGCTCGCCTCGCCGGCGGTCTGCGCGGCGACCGGCCTGTCGCCCGCGCTCTATGGCAGCCCGACCTTGCTGTGCCCGAACGACCAGTGCACGGTGCGCTCGGGCGGCTTCACCGCCGATCCGGAAACCGCCTACACGCAGACCTATGGTCTGGTGGTGAAGCCGCGCTTCATCAGGGGGCTGGTCTTCTCGGTCGACCGCTACCGGATCAAGATCAACAACTCGCTCGGCTATAACGACGACAGCTACTATACCGACGGCTGTCTGCGTTCGAACGGCAACCCGTTCTTCTGCTCGGGCATCGTGCGCGCCGCCAACGGCACGCTCTATGCCGCGGCATCGGGCAATCCGACGAGCGGCTTCATCCGCGCCGGCACCACCAATTATTATTTCTCGATCGCGCGCGGCTGGGATTTCCAGGGCACCTACACGCTGGGTCTGGGTGGCGCGGGCCGGATGGACTTCGACTTCAACGGCTCGATCACGACCTTCGCCGGTGGCCAGGATTCGCCGCTGCAGCCGATGCGTAACTGCACCGGCTATTTCGGCAACGGTTGCAGCCAGCTGATCCCGAAATGGGCGCACGGCCTGCGCGCGACCTATTCGACCGCGGACAGCTTCCTCAACGCGTCGTTCAACTGGCGCTATGTCGGCGCGCTGACCAATGCCAACAACGCGTCCGACCCGGCGATCAGCGGTGCCAACGCGGCCAATCCGACGCCGGCGCAGACGACGTTCTACCGGCTCGCCCCGGTCAGCTATTTCGACCTGGCGCTGACGTTCAACATCGCCAAGCGGTTCGCCTTCCGCGTGATCGCGAACAACCTGCTCGACAAGAACCCGCCGATCATCCCGAACTCGTACAACGTGTCGCTGGCGCGCAACAACACCATCCCGCAGCGCTACGACTCGCTGGGCCGCCAGATCGCGATCGGTACGACGATCCAGTTCTGATGCCGCGCCGGTCCCCGCCCGCCCGGCCGGCGGGCGGGGATCATCCGTCCTTGAGCGCCAGCGCGCGCGCGTAGAGCGTCTTGCGGTCGAGGCCGAGCCGCTTCGCCACCTCGCCCGCCGCCTTGGCGAGGGGCAGGCGGGTCATCGCCTCCACGAGCGCGGCGTCCGCATCCTCCATCGTCGAGGGCGCCGCTTCGCCGGGCGGCGCGACGACGACGACGATCTCGCCCTTGGGCGGCGCATCGGCGTAGCGGGCGGCGAGCGTCGACAGCGTCCCGGTCACCGCCTCCTCGAACTTCTTGGTGATCTCGCGCGTCACCGCCGCCTCCCGGTCGCCGAGGCCTTCGGCCAGCGCCGCCAGGCAGGCGGCCAGCCGCGGCCCCGATTCGTACAGCACCAAAGTCGCCCGCACCGCCGCGACCTCGGCGATGGCGTCGCTGCGCGCCTTGGCCTTGGGCGGCAGGAAGCCGAGGAACAGGAACCGGTCCGTCGGCAGGCCGGCGAGCGTCAGCGCGGCCACGGCGGCGCAGGGGCCGGGGATCGTCACCACCGCATGCCCCGCCGCACGCGCGTCGCGGACCAGCTTGTACCCGGGATCGGAGATCAACGGCGTCCCGGCGTCGGAGACGAGCGCCACCGCCTCGCGCGCCATGCGGGCGACCAGCCCCGGCCGCACGCCCTCTGCATTATGGTCGTGATAGGGCAGCATCGGCCGCTTGATCCCGATATGCCGGAGCAGTCCGGCGGTGACGCGGCTGTCCTCCACCGCGATCACGTCGGCGCGGGACAGGATGTCGGCGGCGCGCGGCGACAGGTCAGCAAGATTGCCGATCGGTGTCGCGACGATGTAGAGGCCTGGATCTAAAGCATTCACGGGAGCGGTCATGGCAGAGGCGGGAACGATTGGACAGCCTGCGGGCAGGCTTGGGCGCTGGCTGGCGATCGCCGCGGCGGCGGCGCTCGCCGCCTGTTCGACGGTGGTCCCGCGCGGGCCGGTCGAATCGCCCGAGCAGCGGCCGGTCCGCTCGCAGGCCAACCGTCCCGCGCCGGCCGTCGAGCCCGGCCTGCCGCGCGACACGCAGCGCAACCGCGTCGCGCTGCTGGTGCCGCTGTCCGGGAGCAACGCCGGCGTCGGCCGCTCCATCGCCAATGCGACGATGCTGGCCGTGCTCGACACGGGCACCGACAAGGTCCGCATCACCAACTACGACACCGCCACCGGCGCCGCCGCCGCGGCGCAGCGCGCGATTCAGGAAGGCGCGCAGCTGATCCTCGGGCCGTTGCTCGCCGACGACGTCCGCGCCGTGGCGCCGGTCGCGCATGCGGCGGGCGTACCGGTGCTCAGCTTCTCCAACGACACCAGCCTGGGGGGCAACGGTACCTATCTGATGGGCTATGTCCCGTCTCAGTCGATCGCGCGGGTCGTCGCCTATGCGCGCGGCCGCGGCGTCACGAGCTTTGCCGGCCTCGTCCCCAACGGCCTCTATGGCGAGCGCGCCTCGACCGCCTTCCTGCGCAGCGTCGAGGGGGCGGGCGGACAGGTCGTCTCGCTCCAGACCTACAGCCGGACGAGCGGCGGGGTGCAGGCGGCGGTGACGCGACTGTCGGCGAAGGCGCCCTATGGCGCGGTGCTGATCGCCGACGCAGGGCCGACCGCCGCCGCCGCCGCGCCCTTGGTGCGGCGCGGCGCGGGCGCGGACACGCGCATCCTCGGCACCGAATTGTGGAATTCCGAAAGCGGCATCGCCGCCAGGCCCGGCCTGTCCGGCGCCTGGTTCGCCAGTGTCGGCAATACGCTCTATCGCCAATATGCGACCAAATACCGTGCCCGCTACGGCGCGGCGCCCTATCGCCTGTCGAGCCTGGGCTATGACGCGGTGCTGCTGACGGTCCGGATCGCGCGCGACTGGCCCGTCGGCCGCCCCTTCCCCGAGAGCCGGCTGCGCGACTCGGACGGCTTCGCCGGGATCGACGGCGCCTTCCGCTTCGGGCGCGACGGCGTCGCCGAGCGGGCGCTGGAGGTGCAGGAGATCCGCGACGGCACGACGGTCACGGTCTCGCCCGCGCCGACCGGCTTCGGGGGGTAAGGGCCGGCGCCGCCCTGATCCAGCCGCGCCGGATCGCGCTTCAGGCAGCGGCTTCGTCCGCCACCACCAGCGGCAGGATCGCGTCGAGCAGCAGCGCGCCCGCCTCGGTGATCCGCAGCCGCTCGCCGTCGCGCACCGCCATGCCCTGCGCGACCAGCCGGTCGACGGCGCTGTCGACGACGGGCGCCTGGCCCCCGGCGAGCGCCGCGACATGCGCCAGGTCGACCCCCTCGCGCAGGCGCAGCCCCATCACCAGCGCCTCGGTGGCGCGTTCGTGCGGCGTCAGGCAGGTTTCCGCTTCGATCCCGTGGCGGTTGCGGGCGACCGCGGCAAGCCAGTTCTCCGGCTTGCGCCGCCGCTGCGTCGCCATGCCGCCGCGCCGCCCGTGCGCGCCCGGGCCGATGCCGGCATAGTCGCGATAGCGCCAGTAGGTCAGGTTGTGGCGGCTCTCCGCGCCCAGTCTGGCATGGTTCGACGTCTCATAGGCGGGCAGGCCGGCAGCGGCGGTCATCTGTCGCGTCGCCTCGAACAGGTCCGCCGCATCGTCGCCGTCGGGCAGCGTCAGCCGGCCCTTCGCCGCCTCGGTGGCGAAGCGCGTGCCAGGCTCGATCGTCAGCTGGTAGAGCGACAGATGCTCGGTGCCGAACGCCAGCGCGCGCGCCAGCTCCGCCTGCCAGGCCGCCAATGTCTGGTCGGGGCGGGCGCAGATCAGGTCAATGCTGACCCGCGCGAACGTCGCCTGCGCGACATCGAGCGCGCCCAGCCCCTCCTTCACGTCGTGCGCGCGGCCGAGGAAGCGCAGCGCCGCATCGTCGAGCGCCTGCAGGCCCAGCGACGCGCGGTTCACCCCCGCGGCCGCAAGGTCGGCGAAGCGCGCCGCCTCGACCGACGACGGATTGGCCTCCAGCGTGATCTCGACATCCGGCTCGGGTGGCCAATAAGTCTGCGCGGCGTCGAGGATCGCCGCCACCGTCGCCGGCGGCATCAGCGACGGCGTGCCGCCGCCGAAGAAGACCGAGCCCAGCGTCCGCCCCGGCAGCTGCGCCGCCTCGTGCGCCAGATCCGCAAGCAGGGCGTCGCGCCACGCCGCCTGGTCGACCGTGTCGCGGACATGGCTGTTGAAGTCGCAATAGGGGCATTTCGAGACGCAGAACGGCCAGTGGACGTAGAGCGCGAGCGGCGTCTTGTCGGGGGTCATGGTGGCGCCGATATGGCGGCGATGTGGTTCAAACGCCAGCATCTCGCCATCGCCCTGCTGTTCCTCGCCAGCGCCTGCGCCCAGCCTGGCCCGGAGCGCGTCGTCGAGCGGCGCGAAACGCAGGCGTCGGCGGCGCGGGGCGAGGCGCTGTTGCGCGGGGCGGTCATCGACAGCCACAATGTCGCCCGCGCGGCGGTCGGCACCCCGCCGATCGCGTGGAGCGACGCGCTCGCCGTGTCGGCCAGGGCCTATGCCGAGGAGATGGCGCGTACCGGCCGCTTCGAACATGCGCATCAGCCGATGGGGCCCGGCCGCCAGGGCGAAAACCTGTGGACCGGCACGCGCGACGCCTATGACTATGCGGAGATGATGGGCCACTGGCTCGCGGAGCGGAAGGATTTCGTCAACCTGCCGGTCCCCGCCGCCAGCCGCACCGGGGCGTTCGGGGACGTCGGCCATTATTCCCAGATCGTCTGGCGGGGCTCGACCGAGGTCGGCTGCGCGCTCGCCAGCAACGCGCGCGACGATTATCTGGTCTGCCGCTACAGCCCGCCCGGCAATGTCGTCGGCTGGCGCGCTTATTGACCTTTGCCGGCGCCGTCGGCGTCCGGGATGACCGCGGTCGTATAGGGGACGTACACCCGCCAGCCGATCGTCGCGTACAGCGCGCGGCCCATCGGCGTCGCCGTCAGCACCTCGCGCGCGGTCGGGTCCCGACGCGCCGTCGCCAGCGTCGCCATCAGCGCACGGCCCAGCCCGCGGCGCCGGTGCGCCTCCTCCGTGACGATCCGGTCGTAGCAGAAGACGCCGTCGTGCTCGGCCGCGAACCCGCGCGCGGCCGGGCGACCGTCCTGCGTTACCAGATCGACGCGCGTGACGGCGCCGCGCCGCTCCACCATGGCGCGATAGCCGGCGGGGATCGCTGGCGCGGGGCCGGGCGCCGCGCGCACCATCATGCAATTGGACGGTAGGACCGACCAGCGCGGCGGCAGCAGCGCACGCAGCGCCGCCGCATCGGCGCAGAGCTTCACGAAGACGCGCGGCGCGTCGATCGACCCGGCAAGGGCTACCAGGCCCTCACCGGCCGTCGCGAAGACGTAGCGGCGGCGCTCCTCCGCATCGTCGGTGTCGACGCGCCAGCCGCCATGGTCGGCGACCGGCGCGGGCAGCCCGCGCGACAGCGAGCGCGCGGCGAGCCAGCCGCGGACGAGGTCGGGATCGACGGCCGGCTCCGACCCCGACACCGGGTCAGAACACCGCGTCGGTCAGCTGGCGGAACGCATCCGCGCGGTGGCTGATCGCGTTCTTCACCGCCGGATCGATCTCCGCGAAGGTCTGGTCGTGGCCGAGCGGCTGGAAGATCGGGTCATAGCCATGGCCCTTGTCGCCGCGCGGCGGCCAGACGATGCAGCCGTCGACCCGGCCCTCGAACCATTCGACATGACCATCGGGCCAGGCGAGCGCCAGCGCGCAGATGAAATGCGCCTCGCGCGGCGTTTCCGGCTCTTCCGACAGGCGGTCCTCGACCAGACGCATCGCCATGCCGAAATCCTTGTCCGGCCCCGCCCAGCGCGCCGAGAACAGGCCGGGATCGCCGCCCAGCGCCTCGACGCACAGGCCGCTGTCGTCGGATAGGGCGGGCAGGCCCGACAGGTCCGCCGCCGACAGCGCCTTCAGTTCCGCATTGGCGACGAAGGTCGTGCCGGTTTCCTCCGGTTCGGGCAGGTCCAGTTCCGCCGCCGACAGCAGCTCGACGCCATAGGGTGCGAGCAGCTCGCGGAATTCGGCGACCTTGCCCTGGTTGTGGCTGGCGATCACCAGCTTGCCGGGCTGGAGCTTGCGGATCGCCTGCGGCTGCGGGCCTTCCCCGCTCACGCCGTCACCGCCCGGTCCTGCGCGGCGAAGATCTCCGCGCAGCCCATGCGTGCGAGGCGCAGCAGGCGCAGCAGCGCCTCCTCGTCATAGGTCGCGTGCTCGGCGGTGGCCTGCGCCTCCGCGATATGGCCATTCTCGAGCAGCACGAAATTGGCGTCGGCGTCGGCGGCGGAATCCTCGATATAGTCGAGGTCGAGCACCGGCGTGCCCTGATGGATGCCGCAGCTGACGGCCGCGACCTTCTGCTTGATCGGGTCGACGGTCAGCTTGCCCTCGGCGAGCAGGCGATTGACCGCAAGGCGCATCGCCACCCAGGCGCCGGAGATCGACGCCGTCCGCGTGCCGCCGTCCGCCTGGATGACGTCGCAGTCGAGCGTGATCTGGCGCTCGCCGAGCAGCTTCATGTCCATGACGGAACGCAGGCTGCGGCCGATCAGGCGCTGGATTTCCTGCGTGCGGCCGGACTGCTTGCCCTTCGCGGCTTCGCGGCTGCCGCGGGTGTGCGTGGCGCGGGGCAGCATGCCGTATTCGGCGGTGACCCAGCCCTCGCCCTTGCCGCGCAGGAAGGGGGGCACGCGCTCTTCGACGCTGGCGGTGACGAGCACGCGCGTGTCGCCGAAGCCGATCAGCACCGATCCTTCCGCATGGCGGGTGAAATGCGGCTCGATCGTGATGGCACGCATCTGGTCGGGGGCGCGTCCGCTGGGGCGCATTCGTATCTCCTTATCTGGTCAGTCGCGGCGATAGACCGGACGGGAAGGTGACGCCAGCCGTTGCCGCTCCGCCGGTCGTTCCCGGGGCCTTCGGTCATCCCCGGACCCTCCGACACTCGGCGCCCTCCGTCAGCTAGGGGGCTCCATCAGGTGGTGGGCCTGCGTCAGCTGGGGTCCCCGTCATCCCCAGCCCCTTCGTCATCCCGGCGAACGCCGGGACCCATGGTTACGAAACGCCGGTTTCGTGCGATCCAGCGACCCCATCGCATCCATGGATCCCGGCGTGCGCCGGGATGACGAACGGGGAAACAGATGCGCGGAAGGGGAAACGGATGAGGAGTGTGGATCAGGCGATGCAGGCAACGTCGGCCGCCCCCGTCATTCCCGCGGAGGCGGGAATCCAGAACCTCTACCGTGCCGGCTGGTGGCGCGACGGCAGCGTGTCTGGATTCCTGCCTGCGCGGGAATGACGGTGATGGTTGCCCGCACGCCATTCCCTAACGCCCGACCCCTTCGTCGTCCCGGCGCACGCCGGGACCCATGGTTGCGAAACGCCGGTTGCGTGCGATCCTGCGGCCCCATCGCATCCGTGGATCCCGGCGTGCGCCGGGATGACGAAGGAGCAAACGGATGCGCGGAAGGGGGAACCGCCTGCACGGAACGGGGAAACGGATGAGGAGCATTATTAGGCGGTATCGGCCGCGTCGGCCGCCTTCGTCATTTCCGCGAAGGCGGGAATCCAGAACCTCGACTGTGCCGGCTGGTAGCGCGACGGCATCGTGTCTGGATTCCCGCCTTCGCGGGAATGACGGTGACGGGGCGAACCTGCCATTCCCTATTGCGCGCCCCCTTCGTCATCCCGACGAACGCCGGGACCCATGGTTGCGGAACGCCGGTTTCGTGCGAGACTGCGACCATATCGCATCCATGGATCCCGGCGTGCGCCGGGATGACGAACGGGGAAACGGATGCGCGGGAGGGGGACCTTCATGCAGGGAAGGGGAAAACGGATGAAGAGCGTGATTCGGGCAATATCGGCCGCGTCCGCCGCCTTGGTCGCCACGGCCGCAGCGACCACCGGCGCGACCGCCGCATCGGCGCGGCCGGCCCCCGAGCGTATCGTCTACGAAACGGGGCCGTGTTTCGGCTTCTGCCCGTCGTATCGCGTCACCGTGTCGTCGACGGGGGAGGGGCTTTTCGAGGGCGGCCGCTTCACTGCGGTGACGGGGTCACAGCGGTTCCGCGTCGCCCCGGCGCAATTCGCGGCCTTCCGCGACCGCCTGCGCGGCGACCGGCCGAGGTCGGAGCGCCTGCTCGGCGGCAAACCGGCCTGCCGCACCATCGCCACCGATCAGATCACCGTCGACGTCCGCTGGACCGGCGGGGCGGCGCCGCCGTCGCATCTGCACGCCTATTTCGGTTGCGACATGGACCGCAACGCGGCGCTGTTCCGGCGGCTGGCGGACGCGCCGAAAGCGCTGCCGATTGCCGACTTTATCGGCACGACGCGGCGTCCTAAATAGGAGGCATGGCTCCGCCCGTCACCGAACTGACCGATCGCGCGCGCGACATCTTCCGCGCGGTGGTCGACGGCTATGTCGAAAACGGCATGCCGGTGGGGTCGAAGACGATCGCCGCGGCGTCGGGCCTCAACCTATCGCCGGCGTCGATCCGCGGCGTCATGCAGGAGCTGGAGGAGCTGGGCCTGCTCGCCAGCCCGCATACCAGCGCGGGGCGCATCCCCACCGAGCGCGGCCTGCGCCTGTTCGTCGACGGCATGATGCAGGCGCTGGAACCGAGCGCGGAGGAACGCGCGGCGATCGAGGCGCGCGCCGGCGCGGGTGGCCCGGTCGAGGAGGCGCTGGCCGCGACCACCGCGGCGCTGTCCGGCCTGTCCGCCTGCGCGGGGCTTGTGCTGGTGCCGAAGCGCGAGCTCGCACTGCGCTCGATCGGCTTCGTCGCCCTGTCGCCGACGCAGGGCATGGCGGTGATCGTCAGCGAGGACGGCTCGGTCGAGAACCGCGTCATCCGCTTGCCGGCGGGCATGAGCCCGTCCGCTTTGGTGGAGGCGGGCAATTACATGACCGCGACGCTCGGCGGCCTGACGCTGGCGGAGGCGCGGGCGCGCATCGAGCGCGAGATGGCGGAGGAGCGGGCGATGCTCGACGGCGCGGCTCGCGCGCTGGTCGAACAGGGGCTCGTCGTATGGAGCGAGGACGGCGCGCGCCGTCCCGTGCTGATCGTGCGCGGCCAGGGGCGCCTGATCGATGCGGCGGCGGCGGCGGACCTGGAACGGGTGCGCGACCTGCTCGACGACCTCGACGGCAAGCAGGAGATCGCGGCGTTGCTCGACAGCGCGCGGGCCGGCGACGCGACGCGGATCTTCATCGGTGCGGAGAACAAGCTGTTCGCCTTGTCGGGCTCGTCGGTGATCGCGCGACCGTTCCGCGGGCCGGGCGGGCGCGTCGTCGGCGTGGTGGGGGTGATCGGCCCCACGCGGTTGAACTATGCGCGCGTCGTGCCCATGGTGGATTTCACGGCGGCAACGCTGGCCCGACGCATGGGCTGAAGAACAGGGATACGAATGACCGACGAGACGACCAAATCCGCCGCGGCGGAGGATCTGCGCCAGGAAACCGCGGAAGCCGCGCCCGAAGTGGCGGAGCACGATATTGCGGCGCGGCGCATCGCGGAGCTGGAGGATCAGCTCGCCGCGGCGAAGCAGGACACCTTGTACGCGCAGGCGGACATCCAGAACGTCCGTCGCCGTGCCGAAAAGGATGCGGCCGACGCACGCAATTACGCCGCGACCAATTTCGCCCGCGACATCCTGTCCGTGGCCGACAATCTGTCGCGCGCGCTCGCCGCGATCCCCGCGGAGCTGCGCGCGGACGACAAGATGAAGGGCCTGGTCACGGGGCTGGAGGCGACCGGCCGCGAGCTGGAGAGCGTCTTCACCCGCCACGGCATCACCAAGGTCGAGGCGATGGGCGTGACGCTCGACCCCAACAAGCATCAGGCGATGATGGAAATGCCCAGCGACGCCGAGCCCGGCACGATCGTGCAGGAGATGCAGGCTGGCTATATGATCAAGGACCGCCTGCTCCGCCCCGCGCTGGTCGCGGTGGCGAAGAAGCCGGAGTAACGCAGCATGAGGCCGCGCCACGACAAGCCGACCGGCAAGCCGGTCGAGCTGCGATTGTCGGCGGCGCGGCTGCGCTTAGCCAGCGAGATCGCGCGGCGTCGCCGCGGCGGGCCGGATGGCAGGGGCCTGCCGGGCGCGGACCCATGCCCGGTCACCCCCGACCGCCCGCTCGGCCTGTCGGGCGGCGCGGCGGCGGCGCTTGCATTCGACGACTAAGGCCGCGTCAGAGCTGCGCCGCGCGGAGCGCCGCGTTGATCCGCGCATGCCAGCCCGGCCCGGTCGCGCGGAACTTGGCGATCACATCCCGATCGAGGCGCAGCGTCACCTTCTGGGGGGCGGCGGTCAGCATGGCGGCGACATGCGGCGGCAGCACTTCGCGGGCCGGCCGAGCCCGCGCGAAGTCCGCCTCCGTCCATTCGGGGTTTTCGTCGAAATCGGCATCGGGATCGAAGTGCGCGGACGGATGTGGCTTATTCATAGCGGCGAAGCTCCTTCTCTCGAGCGCGCCGATAACTTATAACGCGTACGCCCGTTTCGGTGAAGGTGAAGATTAGGCAGTGCGGCTTGCCGTCGACCCTGCCGAACGCACGGTAGCGAATTTCACCATAGTCAAAGCGGTCATCCCGGACGACCTTGGGCTCCCGATCGAACGGCCGGACCTCGGCCAGCGACAGGCCGTGCTTGCGTCGATTAATCGCATCCTTTGCGGAATCGAACTCGAATGGCATGGGGATGGTCTAAAGATCCTCCCGGTTCCGACAATGGCCAAAATGGACCTAACATGGAGCGGACGCCATCATGACTTTCGGCTGCAACCCCAATCTCACCACCGACCGACCCACGTTCGTCACGCACCTCGAATGTTCGATGACGGGGGAGCGGTACGAGGCGGACCGGCTGCACGGCCTGTCGCGCGTCGGGCGGCCGCTGCTCGTCCGCTACGATCTCGAGGCGGTGCGCGCCAATCTGCCCAGGCCGATGCTTGCGGCGCGGCCGACCGACCTGTGGCGCTGGCGCGAGCTGCTGCCGGTGCGCAGGACGGAGAATATCGTCAGCCTGGGCGAGATCGAGACGCCGCTGATCCCCTATCGCGCAGCGCCGGCGGCGGCACCGTGCTGGTCAAGGACGAGGGGCGCTTGCCCACCGGCAGCTTCAAGGCGCGCGGCCTCGTCATGGCGGTGGCGATGGCGAAGGAACTGGGCGTGCGCACCATCGCGATGCCGACCAACGGCAATGCCGGTGCCGCGCTCGCCGCCTATGCCAGCCGCGTCGGGATCGAGACGATCGTCTTCTGCCCGGAGGACACGCCGGAGGTGAACGTTCGCGAGATCGCGCTGCAGGGCGCGCGCGTCTATCGCGTCAACGGCCTGATCGACGATTGCGGCGCGATCGTCGGCAAGGGCGCGGCGGAAGGGCGGTGGTTCGACCTGTCGACGCTGAAGGAGCCCTATCGGATCGAGGGCAAGAAGACGATGGGGCTCGAGCTCGCCGCGCAGCTCGGCTGGACGCTGCCGGACGCGATCTTCTACCCCACCGGCGGCGGCACCGGCCTGATCGGCATGTGGAAGGCGTTCGACGAGATGGAGGCGCTCGGCTGGATCGGCTCCGAACGGCCGCGCATGTATGCGGTGCAGGCGAGCGGCTGCGCGCCGATCGTCCGCGCCTTCGAGGAAGGTGTGGAACATGCCGAGCGCTGGGAGGATGCGCATACCGTCGCGGCGGGCATCCGCGTGCCGCGCGCGGTCGGCGATTTCCTGATCCTGCGCGCGGTGCGGGCAAGCGGCGGCAAGGCGCTCGGCGTCGGCGATCCGGCGATCCTCAAGGCGGTCGACGATTGCGTGCGGCAGGACGGCCTGCTGCTCTGCCCGGAAGGGGGCGCGACGCTCGCCGCCTATCGCGAGGCGCTGCGGACCGGCGAGGTCGATGCCGAGGAAAAGGTCGTGCTGTTCAACTGCGCCACCGGACTCAAATATCCGATGCCGGAGGCGCCGAACTGGCTCGATCGTCACCGGCCGATCGATTTCGACGCGCTCTGACCCCTCAGGCGGCGGCGTCGCGCTCCGTCGCCGCCAGCAGCACGCCGGCCTGCGCGGCGGCCTCGCGCGTCGCCTGCGCGAGCCGCTTCACCTCCTGCGCGACGACCGCGAAACCGCGCCCGTGTTCGTTGGCGCGTGCCGCCTCGATCGAGGCGTTGAGCGCGAGGAGATTGGTCTGGGTGCTGATCGTCTCGATCGAGGTGACGATCCGCGCCACCTCCTCCATCGTCGCCGACAGATTGCCGCGCAGCGCGCTCTCCTGCGCGTAGCGATGCGCGGCGGCGCCGGCGGCAAAGGCGCGGATGTCGACCATGCCGAACAGATGCAGCGCGTTGCTCAGTTCCGCATAGTCCGCCACGCGCTCGCCCAGCGCCTGCCGCATCATCGCGTCGCGCACCCGGTAGTTCTCGATCAGGCCGTCCAGATAATCGTCCGGGTCGCCGCCGTTGGCGGCATAGCGCCGCCCGCGCGCCTCCATCTCCTGCGCCAGGGCCTCGTCGAACGGCCCGAGAAACTTGGCGCGGGTATAGGCGTGTTCGCGCTGCTCGAGCGCCTCGCGCGACATATCGGGGGGATAGAGCCTGCGCGACAGCGGATCGTGGCAGAAGGCCTTGCACTGATCGAGCAGCGTGCGCTCGAGGAGCGACCAGATTTGCGCCAGCGCGGCGGGGATCGCCGGATCGCGGGTGATCGCGGACAGGCGATTGCGAGTATCAGGCGGAACGCTGGATGGAGACCGTGATGCCATACCGATTTTGACTAAGGTTAAATCGTTAAATGTCTCAAAACGGACGGATCGGGATCGCATCGTTTATCGGAAGGGCAGCAATGTCTCATATTGGGTCAGGGGCGGGGCGCCGGGAATGACCGCGCCGTGGCGCAGCAGGAAGGCGTGCCGCACGATCTCTCCCTGCTGCTCGATGCCGTAGCGGTGCAGCGGCTGGCCGGGCTTCAGCGCATAATCGTACCGGCAGAAGGGGTGCCGGACGAGCGGCAGGAAGATGCCGCGCTGATGCTGCCAGATATGCACCATCTCGTGCACGAACAGACCCTGATCGGTCAGCGCGGCGGCGGCGAAATCGTCGCGATAGGCGGTGCCGGCCGGATGGAAATGGATGCAGCCGCTCGGCGCCATCACCGTGTCGCGCGGCTGGAAGAAGGCCCATTTGCGCCGCGCGATCCGCACCTGCGCATAGTCGATCGAGTCGTGGAAGACGCCGCGCGCCAGGGCGATCTCGCCGGGGGTGAGGGGACGCGCGCTCACGGCCATCGGTCCGCCACCGTCAGAAGGACGGCGCCGGCGCCCCGGCGGCGACGACCACGGCCCGCGCCGCGATGCGCCGGCCGTTCGACAGCGTCGCGCTCAGCGTCACGCGGTCGCCCGGCTTCACCGCCGGGTTGACGCCGAATAGCATCAGGTGCCGGCCGCCCGGCCCGAACACCAGTGGCGCGTTGGCCGGAAGCGTCACCGTCGACAGCGACGTCATCCCGGCCGGTCCGCCGCCGCCCCCGGTGCTTTCGTGCATCTCCGCGCGCAGCGAGACGTCGGAATTGGCGGCGACGATCGTCTGCGCGACGGTACCGCCGTGGAGCGTGAAATAGCCGGCGGCCGGGCGTCCGGGTACCGCCGGCAACCGTACCCAGGCATCGGTCATCGTCAGCGGATCGGGCTTGACGCAACCCGCCAGCGTGGCCGCGATCGCCAGCGGCAGCAGATATCGCACCATCATGTGTCTCCGGACGGGAACCTTCCTGCCGCTCTATGGAATGGCGGTTCTTGCGGCAAGGCGAACCCCACCTATATCGCCCGCCGAGACGGAGAGATTGCGCTGCCGTAACGGGGCGTGTCCTCCAGTGTTTTCGTTTGTGAGGGGCTAGGGTTAAGCACGTATGGCTAAAGTAATCGGGATCGATCTCGGCACCACCAACAGCTGCGTCGCGGTGATGGAGGGCGGCAAGCCCAAGGTGATCGAGAACGCCGAGGGCGCGCGCACCACGCCGTCGATTGTCGCCTTCGCCAAGGACGGCGAGCGTCTGGTCGGCCAGCCGGCGAAGCGTCAGGCGGTGACCAATGGCGACAACACGATCTTCGCGGTGAAGCGCCTGATCGGCCGCCGCTTCGACGATCCGATCACCAAGAAGGACACCGAGCTGGTCCCGTACCACATCGTGCGCGGCGGCAACGGCGACGCATGGGTGCAGGCGGGTGGCAAGGATTATTCCCCGTCGCAGATCAGCGCCTTCACGCTGCAGAAGATGAAGGAAACCGCCGAGAGCTATCTGGGCGAGACGGTGACCCAGGCGGTCATCACCGTGCCGGCCTATTTCAACGACGCGCAGCGCCAGGCGACCAAGGACGCCGGCCAGATCGCGGGCCTCGAGGTGCTGCGCATCATCAACGAGCCGACCGCGGCGGCGCTGGCCTATGGCCTGGAGAAGCAGGACGGCAAGACGATCGCGGTCTACGACTTGGGCGGCGGCACCTTCGACGTCTCGATCCTCGAGATCGGCGACGGCGTGTTCGAGGTGAAGGCGACCAACGGCGACACCTTCCTGGGCGGCGAGGATTTCGACAACAAGCTGGTCGATTACCTGGCGGAGGGCTTCAAGAAGGATGAGGGCATCGACCTCACCAAGGACAAGCTCGCGCTGCAGCGCCTGAAGGAAGCGGCCGAGAAGGCCAAGATCGAGCTGTCGTCGGCGGCCTCGACCGAGGTCAACCTGCCGTTCATCACCGCCGACCAGAACGGGCCGAAGCATCTGGTCAAGACGATCAGCCGCGCCGATCTGGAGCGTCTGGTCGACGGCCTGATCCAGCGCACGATCGAGCCGATGAAGAAGGCGCTCGCCGATGCCGGCGTGAAGACCAGCGACATCAGCGAGGTCGTCCTCGTCGGCGGCATGACGCGCATGCCCAAGGTCCGCGAGGCGGTGAAGACCTTCTTCGGCAAGGACCCGCACACCGGCGTCAACCCGGACGAGGTCGTGGCGATGGGCGCCGCCATCCAGGCGGGCGTGCTGCAGGGCGACGTCAAGGACGTGCTGCTGCTCGACGTGACCCCGCTGTCGCTGGGCATCGAGACGCTGGGCGGCGTGTTCACCCGCATGATCGACCGCAACACGACAATCCCGACCAAGAAGTCGCAGACCTATTCGACCGCGGACGACAACCAGGGCGCGGTGACGATCCGCGTGTTCCAGGGCGAGCGCGAGATGGCGGCGGACAACAAGCTGCTCGGCCAGTTCGACCTCGTCGGCATCCCGCCGGCGCCGCGCGGCGTGCCGCAGATCGAGGTGACGTTCGACATCGACGCCAACGGCATCGTCAACGTTTCCGCGAAGGACAAGGGTACGGGCAAGGAGCAGCAGATTCGCATCCAGGCCTCTGGTGGTCTGTCGGACAGCGACATCGAGCAGATGGTCCGCGACGCCGAGCAGTTCGCCGAAGAGGACAAGAAGCGCCGTGCGGCGGCCGAGGCGAAGAACAACGCCGAAAGCCTGATCCACACCACGGAGCGCCAGCTGGCCGACAATGGCGACAAGGTCGACGAGTCGCTGAAGTCGGAGATTCAGGCGGCGATCGACGAGGCCAAGGCCGCCGTCGAGTCGAACGACGCCGATCGCATGACCGAAAAGGCGCAGTCGCTCGCGCAGGTCGCGATGAAGCTCGGCCAGGCGATCTACGAGAAGCAGCAGCAGGCCGATGCCTCGCCCCAGGGCGGTGCGACGGCCGAGGAGGCGAAGGCGGAAGACGTCGTCGACGCCGAATTCTCGGAAGTCGACGACCACAAGGCGTAAAAGGCGTAAGAAGGCCGGCTCCCGTTTTCCGGTGATCGGTCACGAAAGACCCGCAAACACTGCGACTTTTGTGACCTTTCACCGAGGACGGGAGAGGTTTGCGTAGAGGGCGGGCATGAGCACCACGGTCGACTATTACGAGCTGCTCGAATGCGAGCGCGATGCGGACGGTGCGACGCTCAAGTCCGCCTATCGCAAGCTCGCCATGAAGTACCACCCGGACAAGAATGCCGGGTGCAAGGATTCCGAGGCCAAGTTCAAGGCGGTCAGCGAGGCCTATGAGGTCCTGAAGGACCCGCAGAAGCGCGCGGCCTATGATCGCTACGGCCATGCCGCCTTTCAGAACGGCGGCGGCGGCGGTGGCGGGGCGCAGGATTTCGGCGCCTTCTCCGACATTTTCGAAAGCGTCTTCGGCGAGTTCATGGGCGGCGGGCGCGGCGGCGGCCGCGCGCAACCCCGGCGCGGCGCCGACCTGCGCTACGACATGGAGATCAGCCTCGAGGAGGCGTTCCATGGCAAGGCGACGGAGATCACCGTCGACGTCTCCGCGCAGTGCGACACCTGCCAGGGCTCCGGCGCCAAGCCGGGGACGCAGGCGACGACCTGCCGCCATTGCGGCGGCCACGGTAAGGTGCGTGCCCAGCAGGGCTTCTTCGTCGTCGAGCGGGCCTGTCCGGTCTGCCAGGGCTCGGGCCAGGTGATCGCCGATCCGTGCGCCGACTGTCGTGGCGACGGCCGGATCGAGCGGACCAAGACGCTGGCGGTGAACGTCCCGCCGGGCGTCGACGAGGGCACGCGCATCCGCCTGACCGGCGAGGGCGAGGCGGGGCCGCGCGGCGCGCCCGCCGGCGACCTGTACATCTTCCTCCACATCAAGCGGCACGCGATCTTCGAGCGCGAAGGCACGACGCTGTTCGCGCGCGCGCCGATCAGCTTCACCACCGCCGCGCTCGGCGGCACGCTGTCGATCCCGGGGCTGGACGGCCGCACGCACGAGGTGAAGATCCCGGCCGGCATCCAGTCGGGCAAGCAGCTGCGCCAGCGCGGCGCGGGCATGCCGGTGTTGCAGGGGCGGGGGCAGGGCGACCTGGTCATCCAGATCGAGGTGGAGACGCCGACCAAGCTATCGACCCGCCAGCGCGAATTGCTCGAGCTGTTCCGAGAGACCGAGACGGGCGACGAATGCCCGGCGAGCCAGGGCTTCTTCGCCAAGTTGAAGAACGTGTTCGCGGGGGAATAGACGTCATCGGGCCTGTGGGCCCTCTGGGGGATGCGACATGCTGGTGATCGCGGCGACGTTCCTGATGGCCTGGGCGGCGATGCTGCTATGGCCGGGGGGCGGCTCTTCCGCGGTATTGCGCGATTGGTTGGTGGTCCGACCCGCCGCGCGGCTGGCGGCGATCCGTCGGGGCGATGTCGCCGTGGCTGTCGTGATCCTTGCCGGCGTCGCTGTCATGACGCTTTGCGAGGATGGTTCGGCCGTTCGGTTGCTCCTCTATGCGGTGCCGGACGCGGCTGTGTGGATGACGCCGATCGAAGTGTCGGCGTGTATCGATGCGGTTGTCACCGTCGCGGTGGCATTGTCGGCATGGCGCGGCGGCGCGCGCGCGATGGGCGGGCGTGTGCGTTTCCACGGGATGCACCGCGCGACACGCGCCCCGCGCCGCACTGCCCGCAGGGCGGCCGCGAACGACGATCGGGACGGTGACCGAAGGCGCGCCGCGTGACGTGGCGCCGTCAGCGGAACAGCGCGACGATCGCCTGGATCACGGTCGCACCGCCGATCGGCGCGATCAGCAGCAACAGCATGTTGATGCCGATGATGGCGGCCAGCGTATCCTGCTGCCGTTTCGACAGCTGGGGCGTCTTGCGGACGGGCTTCGGCTCCCAGCGGGGCGGCGGCGGCTGGTCCCGGAAATCGACGAACATGCGCGTGCTCCTGCTGCCGCACCAACGTCGCGCGCCGGCTCCGGTTCGATCGCGCCGATGCGAATCGCGCCGGGGCCCGCAATCCGCCATTGCGGGCAGGGCAGCAGACCTATCTTGCGTCGGCCGCCGATCCCAGCTCCAATTGCAGGGTCCCTTCTTCGGAGAGCCGTCATGAATCGTTCGCCCGTCGTCTTGTCGCTCGCCGCCGCCGCCGCGCTGATGCTGCCCGCCGCGGCGCCCGTCGCGGCGCCGCGGGTGAATGTCGCCAAGTTCGACGCTTTGCCGCAGCCGCTGCCGCTGCCCTATCACGCCGGCAATGCGAAGGCGGAGATCGCCGCGGCGCGCGCACGCGCGATCAAGGCGCACAAGCGGCTGCTGATCGATCTGGGCGGCAATTGGTGCCTCGACTGCCGCCTGCTCGCGGGGGTGATGGACCTGCCGCAGATGAAGCCGTTCGTGGCGAAGCATTTCGAGGTGGTGACGGTCGACGTCGGCCGCTTCGACCAGAATCTCGACATTCCCGAAAGCTACGGCATCAAGGGGCGCCTCGCCGGCGTGCCGGCCGTGCTGATCGTCGACCCGAAGACCAATCGCCTCGTCAACGCGGGCCGCGAGACCGCGCTCGCCGATGCGCGCAGCCTGACGCCCCAGGCGCTGGCCGACTGGATCGCGGGCTGGGTGGGGTAAGGCGCCTGCCCCCTTGCGGCCGCGCGTAAATGCCGCATCATCGCGTCGATAGCGAATGGGAGCATCTATGCGGGGCAAGGTACTGGGCGTCGACGTCAGGACGGGGGAGGGCCTCGTCGCCGGGGACGACGGGCGGCGCTATCGCTTCGCCCAGACCGACTGGGCGACGCGCGGCGAACCGGCGGTGGGCATGGCGGTGGACTTCGAAGCCGCCGATGACCGGGCGCTGAGCGTCTTTCCCATGCCGGGCGAACGCGGCGCTGTGACGCTGCCGCCCAAGCCCGAGGCGCCCGTCACCGACCGCAACAAGCTGGTCGCCGCCCTGCTCGCCTTCTTCCTCGGCACGCTCGGCATCCACCGTTTCTATCTGGGTCGGACCGGCAGCGGTGTCGTCATGCTGATCCTGTCGATCACGATCGTCGGACTGTTCGTGACGGGCATCTGGGCGTTGGTCGACACGATCCGCTACCTGATCATGTCCGACCGTGAATTCGCCGCACGCTACCCGCGCACCACCTGAACGCGACGCCGGGACGGCGGGCGCGCCCCGGCGGTCGGCCGGGGCGTCCGGGGTCGGTTAGTGTGCGATCCAGCAAAGCTGGATCGGCGCGGTACCGGCCCTCACCCCCACCCGGCCGCCCATCGAGGATACGCTGTGTGGGCGGCCGGGTGGGGGTGAGGGCCGGTACCGCTTCCACGCAGGTGGATCAAACTCTAGTCCGCGCGCTTCGGAAAGACGCGGTCGAAGATCGTATCGACATGGCGCAGGTGATAGTCGAGGTCGAAGCGCGACTCGATCTCCGCCGGCGACAGCGCCGCCGTCACCTCGGCATCGGCCTTGAGCAGGTCGAGCAGCGACAGCGCGCCGTCGCTTTCCCACACCTTCATCGCGTTGCGCTGGACCAGCCGATAGGCGTCCTCGCGGCTGACGCCGGCCTGCGTCAGCGCCAGCAGCACGCGCTGCGAATGCACCAGGCCACCCATACGGTCGAGGTTCTTCTGCATCCGCGCCGGATAGACGAGCAGCTTGTCGACCACGCCGGTCAGCCGCGCCAGCGCGAAGTCCAGCGTGATCGTCGCATCCGGCCCGATGTAGCGCTCGACCGACGAATGACTGATGTCGCGCTCGTGCCACAGCGCGACATTCTCCAGCGCCGGCGTGACATAGCCGCGCACCATCCTCGCGAGGCCGGTCAGGTTCTCGGTAAGCACCGGGTTGCGCTTGTGCGGCATGGCGGACGAGCCCTTCTGGCCGGGGCTGAAATATTCCTCCGCCTCCAGCACCTCGGTCCGCTGCAGGTGGCGGACCTCGGTGGCCAGCCGCTCGATCGACGAGGCGATGACGCCCAGCGTCGCGAAGAACATCGCATGGCGATCGCGGGGGATGACCTGGGTCGAGACGGGTTCGATCGCCAGGCCCAGCTTCTGGGCGACATGCGCCTCGACGCGCGGGTCGATGTTGGCGAAGGTGCCGACCGCACCGGAGATGGCGCAGGTCGCGATATCCGCCCGCGCGGCGATCAGCCGGGTCCGGCATCGATCGAATTCCGCATAGGCCTGCGCCAGCTTGAGGCCGAAGGTGACGGGTTCGGCGTGGATGCCGTGGCTGCGTCCGATCGTCGGCGTCAGCTTGTGCTCCCGCGCACGCCGCTCCAGTACCGCGAGCAGTCCGTCGAGATCGGCGATCAATATGTCCGCCGCACGCGCCAGCTGCACCGCCAGCGTCGTGTCGAGCACGTCGGACGAGGTCATGCCCTGGTGCATGAAGCGCGCCTGCTCTCCAACATGTTCGGCGACCCAGGTCAGGAAGGCGATGACGTCGTGCTTGGTCACCGCCTCAATCGCGTCGATCGCGGCGACGTCGATGACCGGATCGGTCCGCCACCACGCCCACAGCGCATCGGCGGCCTCCTGCGGCACGACGCCCAGTTGGGCGAGCGCGTCGGTGGCGTGCGCCTCGATCTCGAACCAGATGCGGTAGCGCGCCTCCGGCGTCCAGATGGCGGTCATGTCGGGGCGGGAATAGCGGGGGACCATGGGGTTCCTTCGTCCTGTCGGGGGCACGGCTCGCCGCGTCGGTTTCGTCGCGACTCGTGGTTTCCTGCGGCGCGTTAGCAAAGTGGTCGCGCGGCGACAAACGGTCCGGTGCGGAACCGTTGAAAGCCCGTACCCGTTTACCCATATGAAATAGATGCCACGGTGGCCTAAGATCATCGTGCGTAACGTTTCGAACGACGATGGGAGACAAGCAGATGTTGAAATATGCTTTGCTCGCCGGCGCGATGACGATTGCTGCACCGGCACTTGCGCAGACGACGGCAAATCAGCCGCAGACGCAGCCCGGTCGTACCGCGATCACGCCAACCGATCCGGCGACTGTCAAGGATCAGAGTGCCACGACGCAGTCCTCGCCAGCAGCACAGCCGGCAGATGCGGCTGCGCCGGCAGAACAGGCTGCACCGCAAACCGCGCAGGCGACGTCGGCAGACGCGGCCGCGACCCCGTCGGGGAATGCGGATGCGACGGCCGCCGCCCAGCAACCCGCCGCGCAACCCGCCAGCGGTCCGGCCCAAGTCGCCAGCATCGTCGACACCGAGTTCCCGTCCTACGATGCGAACAAGGACGGACAGCTGACGCGGGCGGAATTCGACAGTTGGATGCTCAAGCTCAAGGAAAAGAGCGATCCCACCGCATCGGCCGATAGCGCCGCGACTAAAAAGTGGCTGGGCGCCGCCTTCACCCAGGCGGACAAGGATCGGAACAAGGAGATCAGCAAGGCCGAGCTGCTCGGGTTCCTGACCCAGGGTAAGTCCTGATCTTTCGGGAATGATCGATCGAGGGCCGCCGGAGCGATCCGGCGGCCCGCTCGCATCAGATCAGCCCCTGCGCGCGCAGGCTGACATGGCCCTGCAGCCCGATGATCAGGTGGTCATGGACAGCGATGTGCAGTCGTTTGCCCGCGTCGGCGATCGCCCGGGTGATCTCGATATCCGCGCGGCTGGGGGAGGGATCGCCCGACGGGTGGTTATGGACGAGGATGACCGCCGCCGATCCGAAGTCGATGGCGCGCCGGATTACCTGGCGCACATAGACGGCGGTTTCGTCGATCGACCCCTCGCTCATCACCTCGTCGCGGATGAGCATGTTGCGCGTGTTGAGGTGAAGGACGCGGAAGCGTTCGATCGTGTGATGCGCCATGTCGGCACGCAGATAGTCGAGCAGCGCCTGCCAGTTGCCTAGGACGGGGCGCTCCGCGACGTCTGCCTGGAGCAGCCGGAGGGCGGCGGCATGGGCGATCTTGATCGCCGCCGCGCTGGTTTCGCCCATGCCGGGTACGCGTGCGGTCGCCTCCGCATCGGCGGTGAGCAGGCCGCCGATGCCGCCGAATTCGCGCAACAGCGCCTTGGCGAGCGGCTTGGTGTCCCGGCGCGGAATCGCGAGTGCAAGGAGGTATTCGATAAGTTCGTGGTCGAGCAGGGCCTCGCCACCATGTCCGAGCAACCGGCGACGCAGCCGCGCGCGATGTCCCACAGTGTCGTCGGGGCTTTCGGCCATCGGGAGAGGCTAGCGTTCGGATCCCCGGGGGGAAAGGGGCAAGGCAGGGCCGCCGCACAGGATGCGGCGGCGCGGGACCGGAGGGGCTGACCCAGAGTGCCGATGCGACGGGGCAAGGGATGGAAAGAGAAGGGCGTCCGGATCGCTCCGGACGCCCGCCCTCTTTTGGCTTGTCGCCGTCACAGGCCGTCGGCGAACCGCCGGCCCGCTCGATCAGGCGCTGTAGTACATGTCGTATTCGACCGGCGACGGAGTCATCTCCCAACGCGCGACCTCTTCCCACTTCAGCTCGATATAGGCTTCGATCTGCTCCTTCGAGAAGACGTCGCCCTTGAGCAGGAAGTCATGGTCCGCGGAGAGCGACTCAAGCGCCTCCCGCAGCGACGCGCATACGGTCGGCACCTGCGAAAGCTCCGCCGGCGGCAGGTCGTACAGGTTCTTGTCCATCGCCTCGCCGGGATGGATCTTGTTCTGGATGCCGTCGAGGCCCGCCATCATCAGCGCCGCATAGGCGAGATAGGGGTTGGCCATCGCATCGGGGAAGCGCACTTCGACGCGCTTCGACTTGGCGCCCGTGCCGTACGGAATGCGGCACGACGCCGACCGGTTGCGCGACGAATAGGCGAGCAGCACCGGCGCCTCATAGCCCGGCACCAGCCGCTTGTAGCTGTTGGTGGTCGGGTTGGTGAAGGCGTTCACCGCCTTGGCATGCTTGATGATGCCGCCGATGAAATAGAGGCAGGTATCCGACAGGCCGGCATAGCCGTTGCCCGCGAACAGCGGCTCCTTGCCCTGCCAGATCGAGAAGTGGGTGTGCATGCCGGAGCCGTTATCTTCCTTGATCGGCTTGGGCATGAAGGTCGCCGACTTGCCATAGGCATGTGCGACCTGGTGCACGACATACTTGTAGATCTGCATGCGGTCGGCGGTGGTGGTCAGCGTGCCGAAGGTGAGGCCGAGTTCGTGCTGTGCCGCCGCCACCTCGTGGTGGTGCTTGTCGCAGGGCAGGCCCATCTCGAGCATCGTCGAGACCATCTCGCCGCGGATGTCGACGGCCGAGTCGACCGGCGCGACGGGGAAATAGCCGCCCTTCGCGCGCGGACGGTGGCCGAGGTTGCCGCCCTCATAGTCGCGACCCGTGTTGGTCGGCAGCTCGATGTCGTCGATCTTGAAGTACGAGCCGGCATAGTTCGTGTCGAACTGCACGTTGTCGAACATGAAGAATTCGGCTTCCGGACCGACGTAGACGGTGTCGCCGATGCCGGTGGTCTTAAGATAGGCCTCGGCCCGCTTCGCGGTCGAGCGGGGGTCGCGTGCGTAGAGTTCGCCGGTCGAAGGCTCGACGACGTCGCAGAACACGATCAGCATCGGCGTGGCCGAGAAGGGATCGGTGTAGACCGCGTCGAGATCCGGCTTCAGGATCATGTCCGACTCGTTGATCGCCTTCCACCCCGCGATCGACGAACCGTCGAACATCAGCCCGTCGGTCAGCTCGTCCTCGCCCAGGATCGAGGCGACCATGGTGAGGTGCTGCCACTTGCCCTTGGGGTCGGTGAAGCGGAGATCGATCCACTCGATCTCCTCGTCCTTGATCTTGTTCAGGATGTCGCTGGCAGTCGTCGCCATGGTAAGCCCCTTGCTCTCGAAAAGGTCGGCCGGAACTGGCCGGTACGGGTCGGTGCGGTGCGATTGAACGCCTTATGCTGCACCGCGTCAAATGACGTAGATGTCAGATTGCGTCAGATCGCTGCTTCATCGCGTTCGCCGGTGCGAATGCGCAGCGCCGTTTCGACCGGGATGACGAAGATCTTGCCGTCGCCGATGCGGCCGGTCTGCGCCGCGGCGGCGATCGCCTCGACGACGCGCTCGGTCAGGGCGTCGTCGACGACGACCTCCAGCTTAACCTTGGGCAGAAAGTCGACGACATATTCGGCGCCGCGATACAACTCGGTATGGCCCTTCTGCCGTCCAAAGCCCTTCGCCTCGGTTACCGTGATACCGCTCACGCCGATCTCGTGCAGCGCTTCCTTCACCTCATCCAGCTTGAACGGCTTGATGATGGCTTCGACCTTCTTCACCGCGAAAATGCCCTTCATGATGCCGCTTCGCCCGGGCGGGCGACCGGTGCCGATTGTGCCAGCAGCGGACACTTCCAACAACGGGGATTCTGGGATTTATGATGCCTGTTTGCGCGGCAGCCTACCGTGATCTGCCCGCTTTTTGCGCACGTGTGTCGTCGGACCTGCAAGAGCCTGCATCGATCCGTGATGCTGGATGCATCGCTGAGACTGGCGACGGTCGTCGGTCGATTGCGACGCTGCGGGCGAGCGACAGCGCATTACGCGTCATCCCGCAGCGGGAAAGGGGGAATCCTGGCAACAGGATCGATCAGGAGCCGGCCGATGCCGTCAGCGTTTCACCCTGAACCGGACCAGCCTTTGCGCAAAAAGGGGGGCGGCCTTACGGCCCCCCCCCCGATGCAATCATGCCGTCGGTGACGGTCAGTCTTGGCGCGCGAGCCACTCCTCGAGCCACTTGATCGTATAGTCGCCCTGCTGGAATTCCGGATCGTCGAGCAGGGCTTGGTGCAGCGGAATGGTCGTCTTCATCCCGTCGATCACGAACTCCTCCAGCGCGCGGCGCAGACGGCGCAGCGCGCCCTCGCGGGTCGTCCCGTAGACGATCAGCTTGGCGATCATCGAATCGTAATAGGGGGGGACCTTGTAACCCGCGTAGAGGCCCGAATCGACGCGCACGTGCATGCCGCCCGGTGCATGATATTGCTTCACCAGGCCCGGCGAGGGCGTGAAGCTGCGCGGGTCCTCGGCGTTGATGCGGCATTCGATCGCATGGCCGCGGAACTGCACGTCCTCCTGCCGCAACGTCAGCGGATGCCCTTCGGCGACGCGAATCTGCTCGCGGACGAGATCGAGACCGGTGATCATCTCCGTCACGGGATGTTCAACCTGCAGGCGGGTGTTCATCTCGATGAAGTAGAATTCGCCGTCTTCCCACAGGAATTCGATCGTGCCCGCACCGCGATAGCCCATGTCAGCCATCGCCTTGGCGACGATGCCGCCCATGCGTGCGCGCTCTTCCGCGGAAATGACAGGCGAGGGCGCCTCTTCGAGCACCTTCTGGTGGCGGCGCTGAAGCGAACAGTCGCGCTCGCCGAGATGGATGGCATTGCCGTTGCCGTCGCCGAACACCTGGAATTCGATGTGCCGGGGATTGCCCAGGTACTTCTCGAGATAGACGGTGGCGTCGCCGAACGCGGCCTTCGCCTCCGTCCCCGCCTGCTGCATCAGCGTCTCCAGCTGATCCTCGGACTGGCAGACCTTCATGCCGCGGCCGCCGCCGCCCGACGCCGCCTTGATGATCACGGGATAGCCGGCGCGCGCCGCGATGGCCTTTGCCTCGGCCAGATCGCTGATCGGACCATCCGATCCCGGCACCAGCGGCAGGCCGAGCGCGCCCGCGGTGCGCTTTGCCTCGATCTTGTCGCCCATGGTGCGGATATGTTCGGGCTTGGGGCCGACGAAGAGCAGGTTGTGAAGCTCGACGATCTCGGCGAACCGGGCGTTTTCCGACAGGAAGCCATAGCCCGGGTGGATCGCATCCGCACCGGAAATCTCGGCGGCCGAGATGATGTTCGGGATGTTGAGGTAGCTGTCCGCCGCCGCCGGCGGCCCGATGCAGATCGCCTCGTCCGCCAGGCGTACGTGCATGGCATCGGCATCGGCGGTCGAATGTACCGCGACGGTGCGGATGCCCATCTCGCGGCAGGCGCGGTGGATGCGCAGTGCGATCTCGCCGCGATTGGCGATCAGCAGCTTTTTGATCGGACGCATGACCTTACTCGACCACCACCAGGGGCTGGTCGAACTCGATCGGCTGGCCATTTTCCACCAGGATCGCCTTCACAGTGCCGGCGGAGGTGGCAGTGATAGGGTTCATCACCTTCATCGCCTCGACGATCAGCAGCGTGTCGCCGGCCGACACGGTCTGGCCGACGCTGATGAACGGCTTCGCGCCTGGTTCGGCGGCAAGATAGGCGGTGCCGACCATCGGCGACTTGACCGCGTTCGCCGACACGGTGGGGGCCGAAGCGCCCGCTTCCGCGGCCACGGGGGCGGCAGGCGCAGGGGCGGCAGCCGGAGCCGGCGCATAATGAACCGCAGGCGCGGCGGCGGCGGCCTTGCGCGCGACGCGGATCTTGCGATCGCCCTCTTCGACCTCGATCTCGGTCAGGTGCGTGGCGTCGAGCAGTTCGGCGAGCTGCCGCACGAGGTTGACGTCGACCTGCATATTGCCCCCCTGGGCGCTGTTCTGGCTATTATCAGTCATGGCGGAGCCTCCTGTCAGAACCGCGCGGCGGCTTCAAGCGCGAGCATGTAGCTCAACGCACCGAATCCCGCGATGCTTCCCTTCGCGGCGCGCCCCACGAAACTGTTGTGGCGAAAGGCTTCGCGCGCATGCGGATTGGACAGATGCACCTCGATCACCGGGGTCGTCACGCTCTTGATCGCGTCGTGAATGGCGATCGACGTGTGGGTGAAACCGCCCGCATTCAGCAGCACCGCTTTCGCTCGGGTCGCCTGCGCCTCGTGCAGCCAATCCACCAGATGGCCCTCGTGGTTCGACTGCCGCATGTCGATCGCGAGCCCGAGTTCGCGGGCGCGATCCTCCAGCTGCCCGGCGATGTCGTCGAGCGTGTCATGGCCATAGATCTCCGGCTCCCGCAGCCCCAGCAGGTTCAGGTTCGGGCCGTTGAGAACGAAGATCGTTGGGGGGACGGTGTCGGACATGTCCGCTCCTTGGGTTGCGGCACCCGGAAGCCGGGCCTAGATCGAGCGCGTTCTCCTAGCCCGATCGCCCCTCGCTTGTCGAAGGGCAGTTCTTCCCGCGCCGAACGGGCGGCGCCGGAAGGGCAGGGCTTCGACAGGCTCAGCCCGAATGGAAAGGGTGGGGCTGCGCCCCGCATAGCGACTCATGGCCCATACCGACGGCACCGTCTCCATCACCGTCAACGGCGAGCACAAGCGCGTCGCCGCCGGCCTGTCCCTCGCGCAGCTCGCGTCCGAGCTGGGACTCGTGCCGGAAAAGGTCGCGGTCGAGCGTAATCTGGAAGTCGTGCCGCGCTCGACGCTGGCCGATGTCACCGTGGAGGACGGGGACGACATCGAAATCGTGCATTTCGTCGGCGGCGGCGATCACGCGCGGGCGGTCGATACCGACAGCTGGACCGTGGCGGGCCGCACGTTCCGCTCGCGGCTGATCGTCGGTACCGGCAAGTACAAGGACTTCGCCCAGAATGCCGCGGCACTCGAGGCGTCGGGGGCGGAAATCGTCACCGTCGCGGTGCGCCGCGTCAACGTCAGCGATCCGAAGGCGCCGATGCTGACCGACTATATCGATCCCAAGAAGGTCACCTACCTGCCGAACACCGCGGGCTGCTTCACCGCGGAGGAAGCGATCCGCACGTTGCGGCTGGCGCGCGAGGCGGGCGGATGGGACCTCGTCAAGCTGGAGGTTCTGGGCGAGGCCAAGACGCTCTATCCCGACATGCGCGAGACGCTGAAGGCCACCGAGGTATTGGCGCGCGAGGGGTTCAAGCCGATGGTCTATAGCGTCGACGATCCGATCGCGGCCAAGCAGCTCGAAGAGGCGGGGGCGGTCGCGATCATGCCGCTCGGCGCGCCGATCGGCTCCGGGCTGGGGATCCAGAACCGCGTGACCATCCGGCTGATCGTCGAGGGCGCGAAGGTGCCTGTCCTGGTCGACGCGGGCGTGGGCACCGCCTCCGATGCTGCGGTGGCGATGGAGCTTGGCTGCGACGGCGTGCTGATGAACACAGCGATCGCCGAGGCGAAGGACCCGGTGATGATGGCGGCCGCGATGAAGTCCGCGATCGAGGCGGGGCGGTTGAGCTATCGTGCGGGACGCATGGGACAACGCCGCTACGCCGATCCCTCGAGTCCGCTGGCCGGGCTGATCTAAGTGCCCGTCTAAGTGCCCGCCGCTCGTCGCAAAAACTGTGACCGTTACGGATTTGTCACGGAACCGGCGCGAGCCACGGCCCGTTATTGCTGACGTGGATCAAGCGGCCCGAAAGGCGGGTCGCACGAAGCGCAGGAGGCCGGAATGGGCGAGCTGACCGACAAGATCAAGGGCAATGTCAACGAGGCGATCGGCAAGGCGAAGGAAGCGATCGGCAACCACACCGACAATGCCGATCTGGCCGCCGAGGGCAAGGCGCAGCAGCTGGAAGGCAAGGGCGAGCAGGCCAAGGGCAAGGTCAAGGGCGCGCTCGGCGACGACATCTGATCGGCGCCTAGACAGAATGACAGGGTCGTTCCGCTTCGGCGGGGCGGCCCTTTTCGTTGATTGAACAGGGGAAGAATTCATGAGGAAGACGATGATCGCCGCGCTGCTGGGTAGCATGGCGCTTTCGCTCGCCGCATGCGGCGGCAAGGGCGACGACAAGCTCGGCCATGATGTCGAGAAGGCCTATGACAATCGCGCCGACGCGATGGAACAGGCCGCCGACAACATGAAGGATCAGACCGACCAGATCCGCAAGAGCGGCAAGCAGCAGGCGGACGCAATCGATGACGCCGATGTCAACGCACAGGCGATGACCGACGAGCAGAAGGCGGCGTTGATCAACGGAACCGAGAAACTGCGCTGACCGAAGCGTGATCAGCCGGCGCGGCCAGCGACTTGCGTTAGCGTCGTGCCGGCGGTGATCGCCTCGACATCCGTTTTCAGATGCAGCAGCCGAACACCCCGGACGCGCTGCGCGCGTTCAAGCGCGGGGGCGAAGTCTTCGGTGCGTTGCACGGTTTCCGACCAGCAGCCGTACGCGCGCGCCAGCGCGGCGAAATCCGGATTGGCGAGACGGGTCGCGGAGACGCGGCCGGGAAACTCCCGCTCCTGATGCATGCGGATCGTTCCATAGGCGCCGTTGTCGACCACGAGCACCAGCATCTGCGCGTCGTGCTGAACCGCGGTCGCCAGCTCCTGTCCGTTCATCAGGAAACAGCCATCGCCGGCAAGCGCGACGACGGTGCGCCCCGGGTGACGCAGCGCCGCGGCGACTGCCGCGGGGACGCCATAGCCCATCGCGCCCGCCGTCGGCGCGAGTTGCGTCCCCGGCCCCGCATAGGGCCAGTAGCGATGCCACCAGCCGCTGTAATTGCCTGCGCCGTTGCATAGGATCGTATCGGCGGGCAGCAGGTCGCGCATCGCCGCGACGCAGGGGCCGAGATCCATGATCAGATCGCGGGGCCGTGGCGTCGACCAGTCGCGCCATTCGTCATGGGCCCGCCCGCCCGCATCGCGCGCTGGCAGCGCGACGGCGAGCAACGCCTGCGCGAATTCCGCCATGCCCGCGCAGATCGCGATATCTGTACGATAGGTGCGGTCCAACTCCTCCGGGTCGGGGTGAACGTGCACCAGGCGTTGTCCCGGATGGTCGGGGGTCACCAGCGTATAACCGTCGGTCGTCGCCTCGCCCAATCTCGGGCCCACGACCAACAGCAGATCCGCCGCGCGGACACGCTCGACAAGCCGCGGATTGGGACCATAGCCCAGATTGCCCGCCCAGGCGGGCGACGTGTTGGGAATTGCGTCCTGCCGGCGGAAGGCGGCGGCGACGGGAATACCGACACGTTCGGCCCAGTCGACGAAATCGCGCGCCGCATCCTGGTCCCAGCCCGCGCCGCCGACGATCGCGACCGGTCGCTCCGCCGAGGCCAGCGCTTCCGCCACGCGCTGAATCTGTGCCGGATCGCAGGTCTGTTTAATGCGCGCAACGCGAGGCCGGTCGACGGCGTCGACACGGTCGAGCAGCATGTCTTCGGGCAGGGCGAGGACGACGGGACCGGGCCGCCCGCTCATGGCGACGGCATAAGCGCGCGCGACATATTCGGGAATGCGCCGCGCGTCGTCGATCCGCGCCGCCCATTTGGCCAGCGGGCCGAACATCGCGGCGAAGTCGATCTCCTGAAAGGCCTCGCGATCCCGCGTCGCGCGGTCGACGTCGCCGATGAACAGGATCATCGGCTGCGAGTCCTGCATGGCGACATGGACGCCGATCGACGCGTTCGTCGCACCCGGGCCGCGGGTCACGAAGGCGATGCCGGGGCGGCGGGTCAGCGTCCCGTCGGCACAGGCCATGAACGCCGCGCCGCCCTCCTGCCGGCAGACCACCGTTTCGATCGCCGGCGTGTCGTGCAAGGCGTCCAGAACCGCCAGGAAGCTCTCGCCCGGCACGGTGAAAATCCGCTCGCAGCCCTGCGCGAGCAATTGGTCGACCAGAATCCGGCCTCCGGTGCGCGTTCCACTCTCCATCGCTCGTCCTTGGCGACTTTGCGCCGCCAAGTCGAGACGGCGGTCGCTCAGCGGAAGTCGAACCAGCCGCGCGGCCTGCCGTCGGTGAACGCCGGGCGCGCGCTACGCGCAGCGACCGGGGCACGGCCGGTGAGGCGTTCGGTCAGCGTCGGCCGGGCGACGGCGGGATCGACGACAGGGGTGGCTGCCACCGGCGTCGCATTGGCGAGGCGTTCGTTTTCGCGCTCCAGTTCGGCGGTGCGCCGATTGGCCTCGGCCAGCCGTGTTTCGCCGTCGCGGCGATGCGCCGCATGCGCCTCGCGTTCGGCCGCATAGCGTTCCTTCCACTTGCGGCCGCCAGGATGGCTGGCGAGACCGAACAGCCAGCCGGCGATCAGCGCAAGGGCCAGCGCGGCGAACTGCGTCGGGGTGGTGAAGAGCATCGTCGGACTCCCTGTTACGGGAGCACAACGACGCTGGGCGGCGATGGTTCAGCGCCGTGCGTCGCCGCCTCGCGACCGGATCAGAACGCGTCGCTGATCGAACAGGCTGCCGGACCCAGGATGACGATGAACAGCGTCGGCAGGATGAACAGGATCAGGGGAACCGTCATGATCGCAGGCAGGCGCGCGGCCTTTTCCTCGGCGCGCATCATGCGCTCGTTACGGAACTCGCCCGACAGGACGCGTAGCGCGGAGGCGAGCGGCGTGCCGTATTTCTCCGTCTGGATCATGGTCGTGACGACGCCCTTGATCGCATCGAGATCGACCCGCGTCGCCAGATTCTCGAACGCCTGGCGGCGTTCGGTCAGAAAGCCCAGTTCGATGGCGGTCAGCGTGAACTCGTCGCCCAGTTCGGGATAGGCGCGGCCAAGTTCCTTCGCCACGCGGTGGAAGGCCGCATCGACGGTCAGGCCCGCCTCCGCGCAGATCACCAGAAGGTCGAGTGCGTCCGGCAATCCCTTGCGGATCGCGTGGCTGCGCTTGGTGATCTTGTTCTTGAGGTAAATATCGGGCGCCTTGTACGACAGCACGAAGGCCATCGCGACGATGCCGTAGCGCTGCAGCGCGGAATAGTCCGCGAACGTGTCGGTGCCGTAGACGAAGAAGGTCGCGAGGCCGCCGATGACGATCGGCAGGGCGAGGCGGCCGAAGATGACCGCGACCGCCCAGTCCTTCGACCGGATGCCGGCCTGCATCAGCTTGACCTGCGCGATCTTGACCTGGCTGTCCTGCAAGACCTTCAGCGACGACAGGATGCTGCGCATCCGGTCGGCCGTATCGTTGCGCTGAACCAGTTTCGCGCGGCGTTTGGTCGAGGCGGTGATACCTGCCTTCAGCTGTTCGCGCCGGTCGTTGAGCGCCTTGACGCGCTTGGTCATCGGATCGCTGACGGTCGTCACCGCGTAGATCGCGATCATCACCGCGAACGCGGCGACACCGGAGAGGATCGTCGCGACCCAAAGGACGTCGACGCCGAGGAGGGTGGGGCCGGTTGCCTGCATGTTGCCTGTCCTTGCCCGTCAGATCTCGAAGCTGACCATCTTGGCCATGATGAAGGCGCCGATGCTCATCCACAGAAGTCCGCCGAGGCCGGCGACCATCAGGCGCTGGTCGACGAAGAAGTTCTGCATGTAGCTGGCGTTGATCATCCAGATCATGCCGAACACGATGAACGGCAGCGACCCGACGATATAGGCCGATGCCTTCGACTCGGACGACATCGCCCTGATCTTGAGCTTCATCTGGCCGCGCTGGCGCAGCACCGTGGCGAGGTTCGCCAGCGTCTCGGCAAGGTTGCCGCCGGTTTCGCGCTGGATCGCGATGGTGATGACGAAGAACTGAAATTCGGGCGTGCCCAGCCGGTCGGCGGTGTCCTGCAACGCCGCATCCATGGATTTGCCGATCTTCATCTTGTCGGACACCATCCGGAATTCCTCGCCGACGGGGCCCTCGACCTCGTTGCCGACGACCGCCATCGTCTCGCTGACGGGTAGACCGGATCGCAGACCGCGCACGAGCAGTTCGATCGCGTCCGGAAACTTCGCGGTGAACTTCGCGATGCGCCGCTTGATGAAATAGCCGACGATGTAATGCGGCAGGCCGGCGCCGACGAAGAGCGCGAGGAACATCGCAAGCAGGATCGGCGCGCCCTTCAGCCACAGCAACGCCGCGACGAGCGCGAACAGGCCGGCGCTCGCCATGCCATATTGCCCGACGGTCCAGTCCTTGCCCGTCATCGCCAGCCGCTTGGCCAGCTGCGCCGGGTTGGGCAGCAGCTTGCCGAAGGCGACGTCCGTCCTGGTCTGCGCCCGTCCCGCGGTGATGCGGCGCATCTGCGCCTCGGCGACCGCATCCGCCTCGCCGTGCCGGCCGCGGACGGCCGCGATCCGCCGCGCCTGCGCGCGTTGCGGCGACGGCCCCGCGAGGGCGAACGCCACGAGGCCCAGCGCCAGCGTGGCACCGATCGCGAGCAGAAAAAGGGGCAGCGTATCCATGACGTTCGATCAGGGCTCCATGACCGCTATCGGCATTCGCCGGTTCACTTGCGCGGGCGCTTGGCGAGCAGCGAGGCGAGCAGCGAGCTGCCCTTGCCGCCGCTCTTGCCGGCACCCGGGACACCGGCATCGAGCGCCTCGTCGCCGACGCTCAGCACGCCCTTGACCAGGTCGAGCAGGGGCGCGACGGTCTTGGAATTCTTGCCCGCCTCCGCCATCGGCTTGCCGAGCTTCGCCGCCTGTGCCGCCAGTTTCTGGTCGAACGGCACGACATGATCGATCTTGCGTTCGATCGATCCCTCGAAATCCTTGCGGCTGATCTCGAGCTGCCCGGCGGCATGCATGCGGTTGGCGACGACGGTCACCTGCGTCTGCGGGGCGTTGGACTTGAGCCACGACAGGATGCGGATCGTGTCGCGCGCCGCCGCCAGCGTCAGTTCGGTGACGACCACCGCGGTCTGTATGTCGCTGATCAGGTGTGGATGCTGCACCAGCATCGCACGCGGAAGATCGACCACGGTGCATTCGAAGGCGGCACGCATCTCTTCCTGCAACTGGTAGAAGGCGGCGCCATCGGTCATCAGCGGCTGGTTGATCGGCGCTTCCGCGGACAGCACGGCGAGCTTCTCCGACGCCTTCACCATCGCCCGCTCGATGAACAGGCCGTCGATCCGGCTGGGGTTTTCGATCGCGTCGGTCAGGCCGCGGCCCGGCTCGAGATCGAGCGCCAGCGCGCCGGTGCCGAAATGGACGTCGAGGTCGAGCAGCGCGGTCGCACGCTTCTCCTTGTCGCTCATCAGCCAGGCCAGCGAGGTCGCGACCGTCGAAGCGCCGACGCCGCCGCGCGTACCGATGACGGCGGTCGAGCAATGCGGACGGTCGACGACCGCCTCCGTCGCCTTGGGCGCGTTCAGCATCGCCTGCGCGTGGCCGAGCGCTTCGCGCAGCATGTCGGGATGCACCGGCTTCAGCAGATAGTCCTGGATGCCGCTGGCCACGAGGTCACGATACAGCCGGACGTCGTTGACCTGGCCGGCGGCAATCACGACCGTCCCCGGTTCGCACACCTCGGCGAGCGCATTGATGTCGTTGAGCGGATCGCCCGATTCCGCCAGGTCGACGAACAGGATCTGCGGGCTGGCCGATACCGACAGCGACTGGACCGCGTTGCGCAGCCCGCCCTTGTGCACCTTCTCGACCGTCCAGCCGAGCTCCGCGGCGACCGCGCGCAGCGTGTCGGCGGTGGTGTCGTCGCAGGCGAAGGCGGCAAAGGGTTCGCGCAGGCCGGTACCGGGCTTCCAGGGCGCGTTCATGTCACTTTCCTCCCGTCGCGGGCAGCGTACCCGTCGCGCCCGTCGCCGTGCGCTTGCGGTAATTGTCGATCGCCTTGCTGGTCAGCGCCGGATCGACGACCGATCCCGCTTCCGTCCCCCGAACGAGGTCGTCGGGACGCGCGACCATCGCGGCGAGGTTGCTGTTCACCGCACATCCGAAATTGGACGAGGTATGCTGATCGAGTTCGGTGCTGCTGTCGCGACTCCAGTCGGGACAGCCCGGCACCGACGCCCGCATGCGGGACACGATGACGCGCACGGCGCCCTGTGCCACAGGCGCGTTCGTGACGGGCGTATCGGTCGACAGCAGCAGGCCATAGCGCGCGACGACGCCGGCGACCTGCTCGTGGGCAGTGGGCGCATAGCCGCCCGGATCGTCGATCGCGATGCGGTCGCCGAAGCCGACGTGCATGCCTTCCATCCAGCCGGCGAGGCGATAGTCCTCGCCGGGCGCGAGCGCGCCGCCGCGCGTCGCGAGATCGAGCGCGTAGCTGGTGCGGTCGACGACCGGCTGGTGCACGGACTCCACGCCGCGGTTCTGGGTGCCCATGCACCCGCCCAGCATCAGTGCGGGAACGGCGAGCGAGGCAAGGAGGATCGGACGGATCATCGGGAAGGTCATCCTTCGCGCGCTTAGTTGGAGAAGCCGGGGGCGGGGACGTCCGCCTTGCGGGACTTGCGATCGCTACGGGCGTCGGAGGCGGCCGGAGCGGCATCGCGCCGCGGTTGCGCCGGTACCGGAGCGGATGCGCCGTAACTGGGCGCCATGCCGGGCGCGCTGCCTGGCGCCATCGACGGCACCGGGCGGCGATCGCCGCTGACCCCCGTGCCGAGTTCGCCGAGCAGCAGACGGCCGGCATCGGTGGGGGCGCGATAGCCGTCGCTCGGCAGCGCGACCTGCGACAGGCTGTTGATCGGCTTTACCAGATAGGGGGTGATGATGATGACGAGTTCGGTCTCGCTGCGCTGGAAGCCGTTCGACCGGAACAGCGCGCCGATGATCGGCAGATCGCCGAGGAACGGCGTCTTCTGGATCGAATTGTTGTGCGTGTTCTGGAGGAGGCCGCCGATCATCATGCTCTGGCCGGAGCCCAGTTCCAGCGTCGTTTCGACGCGGCGGGTGGTCAGCCCGGGAACGCGGGTGCCGTTCATCGTCACCGCATTGGAGTAATCGAGCTGCGACACCTCCGGCCGCACACGCAGGCTAATGCGCCCGTCGGCGAGCACCGTCGGCGTATAGGCCAGGCTGACGCCATATTGCTTGTATTCGACCGACACGGTGCCCAGCGCCTGCGCGATCGGGATCGGCACCTCGCCGCCGGCGAGGAAGGTGCCCGTCTCGCCCGACAGCGCGGTGAGATTCGGATTGGCGAGCGTCGTCACCATGCCCGTCGTCTCGCCGAGGTCGAGCGCGCCGAGCAGGTCGAGGCCGAGCAGCCTGCCGGCGAAGCCCAGCGTCCCGCCGGTTGCCGCGCCCGTCAGCAGCGTGCTGCCCGTCGATGCGGTCGTGCCCCCGGTGAACATGCCCCCGCCGTTGGCCCCACCGCTCAGTGGGGCATATTGCGTCTGGGCTCGTCCCTGCGTGATGCCGAACTTGAAACCGCCGGTGCCGTCGAACGACTGGATGTTGACGCCGACCTGCTTGATGAAGCTGCGGCTCACTTCCGCGACGCGCACCTGCAGGTTGACCTGCAACGGCGTCGCCGTCTTCAGGCGGGAGAGCACCTTGGTGCTTTCGCCGACATAGGCCTGCACAAGGCGTTCCGCCTCGGCCGCGTCGCCGGGGCTGGCGATCGTGCCGGTGAGCAGGACCAGACCGTTCATCGGTGTCGCGACGATCTGCGCTTCCGGCATCGCAAGACGCAGCATCGCGCCGATCGAGTCGTAGTTGTTGCCGACGCGGACCGTGCTTGCATAGACGACCGCGCCACCCTTGGTCGTCGCGGAGATCGTCGTCTCGCCCGGCTTCTTGCCGAAGATGTAGAGCTGGGTCGGAGAGCGGACCTGCACGTCGGCGACCGCGTCGTCGGCGACGAACACGTCGCTCATCGGGCGTGGCAGCGTGACGAGCCGGCCGCGACCCGTGTTGACCTGGACGAGGCCGCTGGGGGCGCTGGGCGCACCTGGCGCCGGCCGCGCATCGGCGAGGCCGGCGGGCGTCGCCAGCACCATGGCCAGCGCGAGCGGCGCGCGTGCGAAAGGCTTCGAGGACTTGCGCATGATTACTTGTTTCCCCCGACCGGAACGACGGTCACGCTGGTGCCGCGCGCGACACGCACGACGGGACCGGTTGGTATCGCGGCCGCACCCGGTGCGGTCGCGGCGGCGCCACCCGGAGCGGGCATGCCCACCCCCTGCGCCTGCGCGGCAAGCCCGGAGGCCTTGCCAGGCACGGAACTACGCTGGAAGCGCGAGACATCGGCTCCCGTGGCGAAGGTGCTGTCGCCCGACTGCGGGCGGCTGGCGGACGCCAGCATCATCGCCTTCTCGGCCTTGGCATCGCCGTTGGCCGGCACCTTGACCGATCCGTTGGCAATCGCCTCCTCCAGCTGCGCCGGATTGTCCGCGAGGCTGCGTAGCGACAGCGACAGGTCGCCGACGGTGCGCGCCACCGCGATCTGCTCCGCCATCTTGGGCGTCGCTTCGAGCGTCACGTTGGAATAGGTGCTGACCTTGGTCTTGCCGTCTTCTCCGACGCTGTTGTCGGTGCGCTGGTCGGTCGCGAGGACCCGCACGTTGCGCATGATCGTTTCCGAAACCTTGAGCGGCTGGCCGTCGCCGCCGCCCGTGACGGATTGGGTCAGCACGAGATCGACGCGGTCGCCCGGGAAGACGAAGCCCGCGACGGCCGCCTGGCCGGAAACCGCGACCGTGACGGCGCGCATGCCGGGACCCAGCGCGGCGGCCAGGAAGCCGCGGTCGCCGGGCTTCACGAGCGCGCCCTGCGTCACCGGCTGGCCCGCGGTGATCGGGTTGCGCACGACCGTTCCCTGCAACGCCTTGAGATCGGTGCCCGCCTTCAGGAAATAGGCGCCGTCGACCAGTTCCTTAGGCCAGGGCTGGAACTTCAGCGCCGAGGCATCGAGGATGGTGCCGACCGGCAGCGTGCGAGTCGCGACCAGCACTTCCGGCCCGTCGACGGGCCGCAGGCCCGGCTGCGTCATGGCGGCGGCCTGCGGTGCGGCGGAACCGGCGAGCAGCGTGCGGGCGAAGAACGCCGTGATGCCGGCGATCAGCAGCGCTCCCACCAGCAAAACGATCTTGCGACTATCCATGTTGCAACGGGCCTTTTCTGCGCACCGGTGGTTGATCCGGCGCTAAGTATTGAGGTGGAGTGGTTAAAATCCGGTTGGTGGTCCCGCCGGGACGACCGTCAGCAGGGCTGCGGCAGCGATGGCGACGCCGTAGGGCACTTCGACCACCGCCTCGCGACGGCGCCAGCGGTGCTCGACCACCATCAGCATCGTGATCGCGCCGCCCACCACCGCCATCAGCATCAGCATCGACAGCACGCCGCCGGGCGGAAACCAGAGGGCAAGCGCGCCGATCATCTTGACGTCGCCTCCGCCCATCCACCCGGCAGCGAAGACTCCCGCGAACAGGGCGAACACCGCGGTGGCCAGGCCGAACTGGATCGCCATGTCACCCCAGCCGAGCCCGTTCGCCCACCACCATGCGGGGGCAGCGAGCGCGATGGCGGCATTCTTCCAGTTCGCGATTTCGCGCCGGCGAGCATCCTCGATCCCTGCCGAGAGCAGCAGGGCGAAAAGCAGCGCGATGACGGCCATGCCGAGAAGTTTGTCCCACCCCATCGGTGTGAACAGGTAGACGCGATGGCTTTCGAAACCGTAACCAAGGGGAGCCGATGACCCAGATCCCGTTCGATCCCCACGCGCTGCGGCGCGATTTTCCCGCAGACTCGCGCCTGTCGCATTGGATCGCGGCCGACGGATGGCGGCATCGTCGCTTCGATTGGCCCCATCCCAACCCGCGCGGCCGCATCCTCGTCCAGGGCGGACGGGCCGACATCATCGAGAAGTTCCTGGAGGTGATCGGCCATCTCCATGCACATGGCTGGGCGGTCACGGCCTTCGACTGGCGGGGGCAGGGCGGCTCCGGCCGCCTGGCGAAGGATCCGCACGTCGGTCATGCGGAGCGCTTCGATCCCTGGCTCGCCGACCTTTCCGCCTTCTGGAACGACTGGCGGTCGGAGGGTGATGGTCCGACCGCGATCCTGGGGCATTCGATGGGCGGCCACCTGCTGCTCCGGTCCTTGATGGACGGCGGTGTGGACCCGGATGCGGCTGTGCTGGTCGCGCCGATGCTGGGAATCCACTCGCCGGTGGGGCCGCGGCTGGGCGCGTGGCTGGCGCGGCTGATGACCCGGATCGGCGATCCGGCGCGGCCCGCCTGGCGCGTGCGCGACGATTCGCAATCCGCCGGCCATCGCGAGCGGCTGCTGACGCACTCGCACGACCGGTATGCCGACGAGGCCTTTTGGTACGATCGCGATCCCAGCCTGCGACTGGGGCCGCCGAGCTGGGCATGGATCGCGGAAGCATTCGTCGCCTGCACCGCGTTGCGGGACGACCCGCGCCTCGTGACGGTCCGGACGCCGATCCTGATGCTGGTGGCCGACGAGGATGGGCTTGTCGATTCGCAGGCGGCGGTAAGGGTGGCCGCACGGCTGCCGCGGTGCGAGCTGGAGCGCTTCGGCGCCGAGTCTGCGCATGAGATCCTGCGCGAAGCTGATGCCGTGCGGTTGCGCGCCTATGGCCTGATCGACGCGTTTCTTGCCCGGCAGACGGCATGACCTACGACATCGCGATCGTCGGCGCGGGCATTGCCGGGGCGAGCCTCGCCGCCGCGGTCGGAGACGGCGCGCGTGTCCTGCTGCTCGAAGCCGAATCGCATCCTGGCTATCATGCGACGGGCCGATCGGCGGCCTTCTGGTCGGAAACCTATGGTGGACCCGGGGTCCAGCCGCTGACGAGCGCGTCAGAACGGGCCCTGCGCGAGGCGGGCGTGCTCGATCCGCTCGGCGAGCTCCATATCGGTCGCGCGGACGACGCGGCGGCGGCGGACGCGTTTCTTGCCGCCTTCGCGGGCAGCGGCGTCCGGCTCGACCGTGTCGATCCGGCCGCGATGGTACCGGGCCTGTTACCCGGCTGGACGATCGGCATTCACGAACCGAGCTGCGCCTATATCGATGTCGGTGCTCTCCACGCGCGCTATCTTGCCACCGCTCGGTCGGCGGGCGCGACCCTGGTCGTCGACGCGGCGATGCGCAGCGCGGTCCGGCGCGGCGGCTCCTGGCGGATAGAGACCGCCGCGGGGCCGTTCGCGGCGGACGTGCTCGTCAATGCGGCGGGCGCCTGGGCGGACGAGGTCGCCGTGCGGGCCGGCGTGGCACCCATCGGTATCCGCCCGTTTCGCCGGACCGTCGTCCAGTTGCGCAGCGATCCCGCCCCGCCGGCGCGGCTGCCGCTGGTCGCGGACATCGCGGGCAGTTTCTATTTCAAGCCGGAGGCCGGCGGGCGGCTCTGGCTGAGCCCGTCGGACGAGACACCCAGCGACCCGTGCGATGCAGCGGCGGAGGAGCTCGACGTCGCAATCGCGATCGACCGCTTCGAAGGTGCGGTCGACTGGCGGGTCGACGCGGTGGAACGCCGCTGGGCCGGGCTGCGCAGTTTCGCGCCCGACCGGCTGCCGGTTTATGGTGTTGCGCCCGACATGCCCGGTTTCTTCTGGTTTGCAGGACAGGGCGGCTTCGGCATCCAGACATCGCCCGCCGCCGCCATGATCGGCGCCGCATTGGTTCAGGGCGGAACGCCCGCGGACGAGGTGTCGGGCATCGACGTCGCCCGCTATGCACCCGCGCGGTTCGCGTCTATGCCCCGCTGACCACTCTCGCGAAGGAGGCCGTGATGGCGCACAAGTTCGTGATCGAGAAGAACAAGGCCGGGGAATTCGTCGCCAAGTTCAAGCACAACGGCGAATTGATCTGGTGGACCGAGGGCTATTCCAGTCGTGCCAGCGCGCGCAACGCGATCGCCTCGATCCTCAAGAACGGACCCGCGGCCGCCGTCGAGGAAGAGGAATAGCGGGCGGCGGAGGTCAGGGACGCTTCGCCGCCGCCAATGCGGCGTCGCTGGCGAGCTTGTCGGCACGCTCGTTATCCGGGTGGCCGGCATGGCCCTTGACCCAGATCCACTCGATCTCGTGACGCTGCGTCGCGGCGAACAGCGCCTGCCACAATTCGGCATTCTTGACGGGCTTCTTGTCCGCCGTCTTCCAGCCGTTCTTCCGCCAGCCGTGGATCCAGCGGGTCAGCCCGTCCATCACGTATTTGCTGTCGGTGGATAATGTCACGCGGCACGGCCGCGTCAGGACGCCCAGCGCCTCGATGGCCGCGGTCAGTTCCATGCGATTGTTGGTCGTCATCGGCTCGCCGCCGGACAATTCCTTCTCGTGGTTGCCGAAGCGGAGCAACGCCCCCCAGCCGCCGGGGCCGGGGTTGCCCTTGCACGCGCCATCGGTGGCGATCTCGACGCGGCTCATCTGCTCGGTCATGCGAAGGCCTCCGGATGTGCGTCATACCAGTCGAGGCGCCGGAGATAGGCGAGCGGATCCTTGCGCGTGACGAGCGCGTCCGCCGGTGTGTTGAGCCAATCCCAGGCCCGCGTCAGCAGAAAGCGGATGCAGGCGCCCCGCGCCAGCACCGGCATGGCCGCGCGTTCCGCCGGCGAAAGCCGGTCGCCATAGCCTTTCATCAGCGCCGCGCCAACGCCGTCCAGCGGCGCACCGGCGGGATCGAACCCCCAGGACGTATGCATCACGGCGAGGTCATAGGCGCGTAGGTCGCAGCAGGCGAAGTAGAAATCGATGAGACCCGTCACCTGTGCGTCGAGCATCAGCACATTGTCCGGAAACAGATCGGCGTGGATGACGCAGGCAGGCAGATCGTGCGGCCAGGCTGCCTCGAGACGGGCGAGCGCCGCGTCGACGCGGGCGAACAGTCCGGGGGCGATGGCATCGAGATCGGCACCGCAACGCTCGAGCAGGGGCCGCCATGCCGTGACGCCCAAGCTGTTCGGCCTCTTCCCGTCGAAATCGGCGACCGCGGCATGAAGATCGGCGAGCGCGGCACCGGCGGTATGCGCCTGGATTGGCGACGGACGCGTCAGCGACACGCCGGGCAGGAAGCGGATGAGACAGGCGGGCCGGCCGGCCAGCGTCTGGATCGCGACGCCGTCCCGGTCCTTGATCGCGGGCGGCACGGGCAGTCCGCGGGCCGCGAGATGATCGAGCAGCGCCATGAAGAAGGGCAGGTCACCCGCCTCGACGCGCCGCTCGTACAGCGTCAGGATGTACCGCCCCGCGGTCGTGTCGACGAGATAGTTGCTGTTCTCGACGCCCTCGGCGATCCCCTTGGCGGAGACGAGTTCGCCGACCCCTTCGTAGCGCGTCAGAAAGGCGGCAAGCGCCTCTGCCGAGACCTGCGTATAGACCGCCATCAGCCCCGCGCCGTCACGCCGCGGCGTCGAGCCCGCGCGGCAGCTTGAACGCGATCGTCTCCCGCGTCGTCTCCTCCTCGCGCTCGGTGATGGCGTAGCGGGTGGCGAGCAAATCGACGAGCTCGCGCACCAGCATCTCCGGTGCCGACGCGCCCGCGGTGATGCCGAGCGTGCCGACGCCGTCCAGAAACGTCCAGTCGATCTCCGCCGCGCGCTGGATCAGGCGCGCCGGCGTCCCCTCGCGCTGCGCCACTTCGACAAGCCGGAGCGAATTGGATGAATTGGGTGCCCCGATCACCAGCATCGCATCGCAGGCCGCGGCGATCGCCTTGACCGCAGCCTGGCGATTCGACGTGGCATAGCAGATGTCCTCCCCGCGTGGCCCCTGGATGGTCGGGAAGCGCGCCTGGAGGGCGGCAACGACGGCGGCGGTATCGTCCACCGAGAGCGTCGTCTGCGTCAGGAAGGCAAGGTTGTCGGGCTCCGCCGGGGCGAAATCGGCGACATCCTCCACAGTCTCGATCAGCGTCATCGCACCCTGCGGTACCTGGCCGAACGTGCCGATGACCTCCGGATGGCCCGCGTGGCCGATGAACACGATGTGCCGCCCGGCGGCGACGAGCCGTTCCGCTTCGCGATGCACCTTGGAAACCAGCGGGCAGGTGGCATCCAGATAGTCCAGCCCGCGATTCTGCGCCGCGGCGGGTACCGACTTGGGCACGCCATGGGCGGAGAAGACGACAGGCTTACCGTCGGGCACCTGATCCAGTTCTTCGACGAAGATCGCGCCCTTCGCCTTCAGCGTGTCGACGACGAACTTGTTGTGCACGATCTCGTGCCGGACATAAACGGGCGCGCCGTGCTTCTCGATCGCCAGCTCGACGATGCGGATCGCGCGGTCGACGCCCGCGCAGAATCCGCGCGGCGCGGCGATCAGCAGTTCGAGCACGGGCTTGTCGGCGGCAGGCTGCGCGACGATCGGATCGATGGTTGCCATGGCGGGGCTCTACGCGATTGCTTGCACGCGCGAAAGGCGGTTCCTATGGTGCGCGCCGCCCGGCCGGGGCAGCCCGGCCTGATGTCGTCGCCCGTTCGAAAAGGTACGCGTTCACCGTGAAAAGCTCGCTTCTCGCCCCTTGCGCCCTCGCGCTCGTCCTCGGCGGCTGCGCCGGCAAGGGCGAAGTGGTGGAGGGCGGCATCTCCGCCGTCCGCTCCGCCTGCCCGACGGTGGGCGTCGCCGCCGGTACCGGCGATGTCACCCTGTTCGATCCGGCGACCAGCCAGGACGAGAATGCCGTCGACGTCGTCGCCAACATGACCAACGTGCGCGGGACCTGCAACGATGCGGGCGACCAGATCACGACCACGGTGACGTTCGACGTCCTCGCGCGGCGGACGCGGACCGACGGCGCGCGCGACGTGACGCTGCCTTATTACATCGCGGTGGTGCGCGGCGGAAATCAGGTGACGGCGAAGCGCGTCGGTCAGGTCGCGGTGCATTTCGACGCCGGCCAGGCGCGCGCACAGACCCGCGGCGAGGCGACGAGCTACGTCAACCGGGCGGCTGCGACCCTGTCCGACGACGTGCGGCGCGAGCTGACCAAGAAGCGCAAGGCGGGCGAGGAAGACGCCGCGACCGATCCGCTGAGCCGTCCGGAGATCCGCCAGGCGGTGTTGAGCGCGACGTTCGAGGCACTGGTCGGATTCCAGCTGACGAACGACCAGCTGAAGTATAACGCCCAGCGCTAGCGCGTCCGTGCCTGTCGCGCACGGTCGCGCGGGAGCCCGGACGCATCGCCCATCGGGGTGCCGCCGTGCCTAATCGCAGGCGCCGCTGTTTGCCGATTGACTTGGGACGGGCGCCCCGTCAGAGATTTTTGCGTCGATGCGGGGCAACCCGCATAGGCGCGCGCGGGAGAGAGCCCAATCAGGGCCGCCGAAGGAGCAACCGCCCCGGAATCTCTCAGGCACACGGGACCGCGCGGTCGCCATCGACACTCTGGAAAGCGCCCCTTTCAGGGGCCACCGAAGGGGTAAGCCCGTACGCCGCAACGGCAACGGGTCAAAGCTCTCAGGTTCCGTGACAGAGGGGGTTTCCGGCAAACGCGCGGCATGTCGCCGCCGCTGCCGCCCTTTTGAAAGGCCACGGGTGATGAGCGACGCGGTGATCGAACAGGCGCAGGACGCCGACCTTGCCGGCGAGGCGGAGGGTGAAGAGCCCGTCATCCAGACTCTGCCGCTCGACGCATGGCATCGCGCCCACGGCGGTCGCATGGTCCCGTTCGCCGGCTACGAGATGCCCGTCCAATACAAGGGCATCATGGCGGAGCATTTGTGGACGCGCGAGAATGCGGGCCTGTTCGACGTCAGCCACATGGGGCAGGTCGGTCTGACCGGCGAGGGTGTCGCCGCGGCGCTCGAAGCGGTGCTGCCGGGTGACGTCGCCGGTCTCGCGCCGGCGAAGATGCGCTATTCGCTGCTTCTCAACGACGAGGGCGGCATCCTCGACGACCTGATGGTGACGACGCTGCCGGCCGGCGATGCGCATCCGTTCGGCGAGGCGAGCCATTACATGGTCGTCAACGGCGCGACCAAATATGACGACGTTTCCTATCTGCTGGATGTCCTGCCTGAAGACATCGTCATCAACCTGATGGAAGATCAGGCGCTGCTTGCGTTGCAGGGGCCGAAGGCGGTCGATGCCTTGTCGCGGATCGTCCCAGGGGTCGAATCGCTGGTGTTCATGACTGCCGGTGCCTTCGCATGGAACGGCGCGCCGTTATGGATCAGCCGCTCGGGCTATACCGGCGAGGACGGCTTCGAAATCTCGCTGCCGGCAGAGATCGCCGACGCGTTCGCCACCGCTTTGTGCGACCAGCCGGAGGTCGAGCCGATCGGCCTTGGCGCGCGCGACTCGCTGCGCCTCGAGGCGGGGCTGCCGCTCTACGGTCACGACCTCGATCCGGAAACCACGCCGGTGATGGCGGACCTCGGTTTCGCGCTGTCGAAGCGTCGGCGCGAGGCCGGCGACTTCGCGGGTGCCGCACGCATCCTTTCGGAACGCGAGAACGGACCGGCGGTGAAGCGCGTCGGCCTGACCGTCGCGGGCCGCCAGCCGGTGCGCGAGGGCGCGAGCGTCGTCGACGCGGACGGCGCGATCATTGGCCGCGTCACCTCCGGCGGCTTCGCGCCCAGCGTCGGCGCGCCGATCGGCATGGCCTATGTGCCGGCCGCGCTGGCCGTGCCTGGAACGCCGCTCAGGCTGATCCAACGTGGCAAGCTGCACGACGCGACCGTCGCCGCCATGCCCTTCGTCCCCCACCGCTACATCCGTGCAGGAGCCAAATAAGATGAGCCGCTACTTCACCGAAGACCATGAATGGATCGACGTCGACGGCGAGACCGGAACCGTCGGCATTTCCGAATATGCGCAGGGTCAGCTTGGCGACATCGTGTTCGTCGACGTCCCTGAAGAGGGCAAGCAACTGGCCAAGGGTGACGAGGCGGCGGTGGTCGAGTCGGTGAAGGCCGCCTCCGACGTCTATTCGCCGGTGTCGGGCCACGTGATCGAGGGCAACACCGCGCTTGGCGACGATCCCAGCCTGGTCAATTCGGACCCGGAGGGCGAGGGCTGGTTCTTCAAGATCACCCTGTCCGACACGTCCGAGCTCGAGGAGCTGATGGACGAGACCGCCTACGAGGCGTTCGTCGCCAAGCTGTGATCGCGTAAACTCCCCGCCCGCGTGCGGGAGGGGCTGGGGGTGCGCCTGTCCCCTCCAGCCCCGCTCGTGACGACAGGCCCACCCCCGACCCCTCCCGCACGCGGGAGGGGGGAGTCTTTGTCTCAATGCGCTACCTGCCCCTGACGTCCCATGACCGCGAGTCGATGCTCGCGACCATCGGTGCCGCGAAGATCGACGACCTGTTCGTCGACGTGCCCGAAGCCGCCCGCCTCGGCGGCCCGATCGACGGCCTGCCGATGCATGCGTCGGAACTGTCCGTCGAGCGGCACATGACCAAGCTCGCCCGGCAGAACCTGGTCGCGGGCGAGGTGCCCTTCTTCCTCGGCTGCGGCGCCTATCGGCATCACGTGCCGGCCAGCGTCGACCATCTGATCCAGCGTGGCGAGTTCCTGACCGCCTACACGCCCTATCAGCCGGAGATCGCGCAGGGCACGCTGCAGATGCTGTTCGAGTTCCAGACGCAGGTCGCGCGGCTGCTCGGCACCGATGCGGCGAACGCCAGCATGTACGACGGCTCGACCGCCTGCTGGGAAGCGATCGGCATGGCCCGGCGCATCACCAAGCGCGGCAAGGCGATCCTGTCGTCCGGCCTGCACCCGCATTACGTCAGCGTCGCGAAGACGATGGCCAAGTACACCGGCGACGCGCTCGAGACCTCGCTGCCGACGCTCAGTGCCGAGACGGACATCGAGGCGCTGATCGCGGCGATCGACGGCGATACCAGCTGCGTCGTCGTGCAATATCCCGACATCCTGGGACGCATCGCGGACCTGACCCCGCTTGCCGACGCCTGCCACGCGCAGAAGGCGCTGCTGATCGCGGTGGTGACCGAGCCGGTGGCGCTGGGCGCGATCCGCTCGCCCGGCGAGATGGACGCGGACATCGTCGTCGGCGAGGGCCAGTCGCTCGGCGTCGGCCTGCAGTTCGGCGGCCCGTACGTCGGCCTGATGGGCTGCAAGGACAAATATATCCGCCAGATGCCGGGCCGCTTCTGCGGCGAGACTGTCGATGCCGACGGCAAGCGCGGCTTCGTGCTGACGCTGTCGACGCGCGAGCAGCACATCCGCCGCGAAAAGGCGACGAGCAACATCTGCACCAACTCCGGTCTGTGTGCGCTCGCCTTCTCGATCCACATGACCTTGCTCGGCGAGGCGGGATTGCGGCGGCTGTCGGGCATTAATCATGCCCAGGCATGCCGCGCGGCGGAACGGCTGGCGAAGGTACCAGGCGTGCGGGTCGTGAACGACACGTTCTTCAACGAATTCACGATCGACCTGGCCAAGGAGGCGCGACCGATCGTCCGCACGCTCGCGGATCGCGGCGTACTCGCGGGCGTGTCGCTCGGCCGGCTGTACCCGGGCGAGGAGTCGCTGGCGAACGGTCTCGTCGTCGCGGTGACCGAGACGGTGACGCAAGAGGATATCGAGGCGCTGGCGACGGCGCTTGAGGAGGTGCTGGCATGACGATCAACCAGAGCGGCTGGAAGCCCACGTCGCCCACCGCCAAGGATGGCGGCGCATCCGCGACCTTCACGGGCAATCGCGCGCTGATGCTCGAGGAACCGCTGATCTTCGAGATCGGTGACCTGCACACGACCGGCGTCGACTTCCCGGATGGCGACGTCGCCGGGTCGCGGCTTGGCGATCTGACGCGCAAGGATCCGATCGGTCTCGCCGGCCTGTCGGAGCCGGAGACGGTGCGTCACTATACGCGTCTCAGCCGGCAGAATTATGCCATCGACCTGGGCCTGTTTCCGCTGGGATCGTGCACGATGAAGCACAATCCGCGCCTCAACGAGCGCATGGCGCGGCTGCCCGGTTTCGCCGACATCCACCCGCTCCAGCCGGTCGACACGGTGCAGGGCGCGCTGGGCGTCATCAACGAGCTGGCGCACTGGCTGATCACGCTGACCGGGATGCACGGCGTTGCGATGAGTCCGAAGGCGGGCGCGCATGGCGAGCTGTGCGGCATCCTGTGCATCAAGGCGGCGCTGGAGAAGCGCGGCGAGGGGCATCGCAAGGTCGTGCTCGTGCCCGAAAGCGCCCATGGTACCAACCCCGCGACCGCGGCCTTCGCCGGCTTCACGGTCGAGGATATCCCGGCGACCCCCGACGGCCGCGTCGACACCGTGGCGCTGGAGGCGCGGCTGGGGCCGGACGTTGCGGCGGTGATGATCACCAACCCCAACACCTGCGGCCTTTTCGAGCGCGACCTGAAGCGCATCTCGGACGCGGTCCATGCCGCCGGCGGATACGTCTATTGCGACGGGGCGAACTTCAACGCGATCGTCGGCAAGGTGCGGCCGGGTGACCTGGGCGTCGACGCTATGCACATCAACCTGCACAAGACCTTCTCGACCCCGCACGGCGGCGGCGGTCCGGGTTCGGGGCCGGTGGTGCTGTCGGAAGCGCTCAGCCCCTTCGGGCCGCTGCCCTTCACCGCGCGCCACGCGGACGGGCATATCCAGCTTGTGGAGGAAGAGACCGCGGGGGACGATCATCCCGACACGTTCGGGCGGATGACCGCCTTTCAGGGCCAGATGGGCATGTTCACGCGCGCGCTGACCTACATCCTAAGCCATGGCGCAGACGGCCTGCGCCAGGTCGCCGAGGATGCCGTGTTGAACGCCAATTACGTGCTGCGCAGCCTCGAAGACACGCTGGACGCGCCGTTCGCCGCGAGCGGGCCCTGCATGCACGAGGCGATCTTCTCCGATGCCGGTCTGGCGGAGGGCTTCTCGACGATCGACGTCGCCAAGGCGCTGATCGACGAAGGATTCCACCCGATGACCATGTACTTCCCGCTGGTGGTGCACGGCGCGATGCTGGTCGAGCCGACGGAAACCGAATCCAAGGCGGCGCTGGATCAGTTCATCGGCGCGCTGCGGTCGGTGGCGGAACGCGCAAAGGCGGGCGACCAGAGCCTGAAGACGGCGCCGCACTTCGCCCCGCGGGCGCGGCTCGACGAGACGCTGGCGGCGCGCAAGCCGGTGCTGGTGTGGAAGGAAAAGCCGCTCGCCGTCGCGGCGGAATAGGAAGACGGGCGGGGAGGGCGAGCCCTCCCCGTTCCGATTACTGGCCGTCCGGTCGCGGCGTGCCGCTCGGACTGACCGGCTTCGGGCCGTCGGCGGTCGCCTCCAGCGAAGAATCGCCGCCGATGACGCGGTACAGCGTCACGCGGTTGGTCGCGTCGGTCAGCTGCGTCGCCACGAGCGTGCGCTGCGCCGAATAGTAGGACCGCTGCGCGTCCAGGCTGGACAGGAAGGTATCGATCCCGCCCTGGTAGCGCGCGTTGGTCAGCCGCAACGTCGTCGCCGCGGCGGTCTGGAAGTTGGTGTTGGCGCGCAGCTGGTCGGCGATCGTGCCCTGCCGGGCGAGGGCATCCGCCGTCTCCTGGAACGCCGTCTGGATCGCCTTTTCGTACGTGGCGAGCGCCGCGTCGCGCTGCGCCTCGGTATAGCGGACATTGGCGCGCGCGGCCCCGCCCTGGAAGATCGAATAGCTGACGCTGGGTGCGATCGAATAATTGAACGCGCCGCTCGAGAAGAGCGAGGACAAGGCGTTGCTGGCGAAGCCGAGCACGCCGGTCAGCGACAGGCGCGGGAAGAGCGCCGCGCGCGCCGCGCCGATCTGCGCATTATAGGCGCGCAGCTGATATTCCGCCTGCACCACGTCGGGCCGGCGCAGCAGGATCGAGCTGTCAAGACCGGCTGGCAGGGAGGCGATCGTCGGGCGCGCCTCCTCGATCGACGCCGGCAACAGGGCAGGGTCGACCGGGGCGCCGACGAGCAGCTGGATCGCGTTCACGTCCTGAGCGACCAATGTCCGCTGCAGCGCCAGGTCGGCGTTGGCGGTTTCGAGGATCTGCTGCGCCTGCGTCAGGTCGGTGCGGGCGCTGACACCGCCCTGCAGCCGCGCCTGGGTCAATTGCACGCTCTTCTGCGCGCTGGTCGCGGTATCCTGCGCGATCTTGAGCAGGCTGCGGTCGGACGCATAGTCGAGCCACGCGGTGGCAAGGTCGCCGACCAGCGTCAGCCGCGTCGCGCGCGCCGCGGCTTCGGTCGCGAAATAGCGGTCGAGCGCGGCACGCGACAGTGACCGCAGCCGGCCGAAGAGGTCGATCTCGAAAGCGGTCGTGCCGATGTTCGCCGAGAAGCTGCTGCCCGAGCTGCTGGTCGTGACGGTGCCAGCGCCGGTCCCGTTGCCCGAACCGGCGCCGGTGCCTGTGCCGACATCGGTTCCGGTCCCCGTTCCGGTGCCGGTGCCGCCGGTCCCCGTTCCGGTGCCGCCGGTTCCCGTCCCTGTCCCGGTGCCGTTGCCGGTGCTGCCGCCGGTCGCGATGGTGCTCGCGCCGCGACCGCCGTCCGAATAGGTGTAGCGGCCGTTGGCGCTGATCGTCGGCAGGATGTTCGCACGCTGTATTCGATATTGCGCGCGCGCCGCGGCGATGTTGGCGGCCGCGGTGCGCAGATCGCGGTTGTTGGCGAGGGCCTGGTCGATCAGGCGCTGGAGCCGTTCGTCCTTGAAGACATCGCGATAGGTGATCGCGGGCAGCGTCGCTTCCGATTGGCGCAGATAGGCATCGCCGACCGGCCAGGAGGCCGGCACGGGCAACTCCGAGCGGACGTACTTCGGCTCCATCGAGCAGCCCGCCAGGCTCGTTGCGGCCAGGGCGAGGGTCAGGACCAGGCGGCGCATCATGCAGGCTCCGGTGCGTGGGGCGGTGTCGTGGCGGGCGGCATCGGAGGAGCGGGCGGCGTGCCGCCGTCGCCGTCATGGCCGCCGCCGTGACCACCGTGATGCCCGGTGGGCTTGCCGCGCAGCTTCGCCAGCCCGTCACGCACACCGCGACGGACGAGGACGAAGAACAGGGGAATGTAGAAGATCGCGAGCACTGTCGCGGTCAGCATGCCGCCGATCACCGCGGTGCCGATCGCGATACGGCTGTTCGCGCCGGCGCCGGTCGAGATGGCGAGCGGCAGCACGCCGAAGATGAAGGCGAAGCTGGTCATCAGGATCGGGCGCAGACGGATCTTGGCCGCTTCGAGCGCGGCGTCGATGACGCGTGCGCCCTTCCGCTCCGCCTGTTCGGCGAACTCGATCATCAGGATCGCGTTCTTCGCGGCAAGGCCCATCGTCGTCAGCAGGCCGATCTGCAGATAGACGTCGTTCGTCAGCCCGCGCAGCGTCACGAAGGCGATCGCGCCGATCAGGCCCAGCGGGATGACGAGCAGCACGGCGAAGGGGATCGACCAGCTTTCGTACAAAGCCGCGAGGCACAGGAAGACGACGAGGATCGACAGGCCGTAGAGCAGAGGCGCCTGCCCCGACGACAGCCGCTCCTGATACGACAGGCCGGCCCAGGCGACGGATACGCCGGGGATCTTCGCCGCCAGTTCCGCCATTCGCGCCATGGCGTCACCCGAACTCTTGCCGGCGGCCGCCGAGCCCTGGAATTCGTAGGACGGAATGCCGTTGAAGCGTGACAGCGTCGTCGGCGCCTGTCCCCAGCCGATCTGCGAGAAGGACGAGAAGGGCGCCATCTGGCCGTTCGAGCCGCGCACGAACCATTGCTTCAGGTCGTCGGGCTGCGCCCGGTACGGGGCGTCGCCCTGCACATAGACGCGCTTGACGCGGCCGCGATCGATGAAGTCGTTGACATATTGGCCGCCCCAGGCGGTCGACAGGGTCGAATTGGCCTGGCTCTGGGTCAGGCCGAGCGCGGCCAGCTTCTGGTTGTCCATGTTGACCTGGAGCGTCGCGATGTCGGGCAATTCGGTCAGGCGGACCGAGCGCAGCGTCGGGTCGGCATTGGCGGCGGCCAGCAGCTGGTCGCGGACCGCCTCGAACTTCTCCTGGCTCATGCCGCTGATGTTCTGCAGCTCCATGGTGAAGCCGTCGGACTGGCCGAGACCGCGCACCGCCGGCGGGACCAGCGCGAACACCTGCGCGTCGCGCAGACCGCGGAAGGCGGCGGAGGCACGCGCCGTGATCGCGTCGGCAGTGTTATCCTTGCCCTTGCGGTCCGCCCAGTCGGTCAGGTTGAGAAAGCCCTGACCCGTGTTCTGGCCGCTTGTGCCGCCGCCGCCGCCGCCGGCCACGGTGAAGATGACCGACGTGTTCTTGCCTTCGTTCTCGGCGAAATATTTCTCGACCTGCTGCTGCACCTCCAGCGTGCGACCCTGCGTCGCGCCGGCGGGAAGGCGGAACTGGACGAGCGCCGCGCCCTGGTCTTCCGTCGGCAGAAAGCCGGTCGGCAGCCGCAGGAACAGCACCGCCAGCAGCGCGACGATGCCCGCATAGATGAGCAGGAACAGCCACTTGCGATCGACGACATGCTGGACGCCGGCCGTGTAGCGCGCGACGCCGCGATCGAACCGGTCGTTGAAGCCGTGCTTGGCGCGCTCCAGCACATGCGCGACCCGCGGCAGCTTGCGCTCGAGCCAGGCGTTGTTCTCCTGGTTCTTCTGCTTGAGCAGGGTCGCGGTGAGCGCGGGCGACAGGATCAGCGCGACGAGCACCGACAGGACCATCGCCGCGACGATGGTGATCGAGAACTGGCGGTAGATGACGCCCGTCGACCCGCCGAAGAAGGCCATCGGCAGGAACACCGCCGACAGGACGAGCGCGATGGCGATGAGCGCGATGCTGATCTCGCTCATCGATTCGATCGTCGCCTCGCGCGGCGACATGTCGGGATTTTCCTCCATCAGGCGCTCGACATTCTCGACGACGACGATGGCGTCGTCGACGAGCAGACCGATGGCGAGAACGAGGCCGAACAGCGTCAGCGTGTTGATGGTGAAGCCGGCGACGTAGAAGACGGCGAATGTGCCGAGCAGCACGACCGGTACGGCAATCGTCGGCACCAGCGTCGCGCGCCAGCTCTGCAGGAAGACGAACATGACAATGACGACGAGGATGATCGCCTCGACCAGCGTCTTCACGACCTCTTCGATCGACAATTTGATGAAGGCGGTGGTGTCGTTGGCGTAGGCGACCTTGAGGCCGGCCGGGAAGGTCTTGGCGACGCGATTGACCTCCGCCTTGACGAGCTCGGCCGTCTTCAGCGCGTCGGCGCCGGGCGAGAGCAGCACCGCGATGCCCGCGCCGGGGTGGCGGTTGATGCGGCTGACCGCGGCATAGCTTTCCGCGCCCAGTTCGATGCGCGCGACGTCGGACAGGCGTACCGTCGCTCCGTTGTTCAGCGTCTTGACGATGATCTGGCGGAACTGCTCGGGCGTCTGCAGGCGCGACTGCGCGGTCACGGTCGCGTTCAGCATCTGGGTCGTCGGCATCGGCGTGCCGCCGATCTCGCCGGCGGCGACTTCCGTATTCTGGTTCTGGATCGCGGTGACGATGTCCGACGGCATCAGCTGATAGGATGCGAGGCGGGCGGGATTGAGCCAGATGCGCATCGCATATTGCGATCCGAACACGTTGGTGTCGCCCACGCCCTGGATTCGGCCGAGCGGATCCTGGAGATTGGAGACCAGATAGTCCGCGACGTCCTGGTTGGTCATCCGGTCCGTCTCGTCATAGACGCCGGCGATCAACAGGAAGTCCGGGTTGGACTTGCGCACGACCAGGCCTTGCTGCTGCACCTGCTGCGGCAGGCGCGACACGCCCTGCTGCACCTGGTTCTGCACCTGCACCTGCGCGATGTCGGGATTGGTCCCCTTCGAGAAGGTGGCGGTGATCGTCACCGATCCGCGGCTGGACGAGGAGGACTGGAAATACAGAAGGCCGTCGATGCCGGTCAGCTGCTGCTCGATGACCTGGGTGACCGAATTCTGCAGCGTCTGCGCGGACGCGCCGGGGAAGGTGGCGCGGATCGACACCTGAGGCGGCGCGACGTCGGGATATTGCGCGATCGGCAGCGACAGGATCGCGCCGATGCCTGCCAGCATGGTGATGATCGCCAGCACCCATGCGAAGATGGGGCGATCGATGAAGATGCGACTGATCATCGGTTCAGCGTCCGCCCTTGCCGGCCGCGCCGCCCTTTTCCTGCGCCTGTTTCATTTCCTCGGGGGAGGGGGGCTTTACCGTCTGCGGCGAATTGGCCGGTACCGGCTTCAGCGCCTGGTTAGGCTTCACGTTGGCGAGCCCCTGGGTGATGACCTTGTCGCCGGCGTTGAGCCCCTTGGTCACGACCCAGTTCGTGCCCTGCGTCCGCTCGGCGGTGACGGTCCGCTGCACCGCCTTGTTGTTCGGGCCGACGACGAACAGCGTCGCATTGCCCTTCGGATCGCGCGACACCGCCTGCTGCGGCACCAGGAATGCGCGGGTGTTGATCGCCTGCGCGAAACGCGCACGTACGAACATGCCGGGCAACAGCATGCCCTGCGGGTTGGGGAAACGAGCGCGCAGCGTGACGGTGCCTGTCTGCGTGTCGACCATCGTTTCCGCGAATTCGACCGTCCCGGTCTGGCCGTAGTCGCTGCCGTCTTCCAGCAGCAGCCGCACCTGCGCGGATGCGGGAATGACTCCGCCCGACGACAGGCTGCGACGCAGGCTCAGCAGATCGGCGGCGGACTGCTGGATGTCGACGAACATCGGGTCCAGCCGCTGGATCTGTGCCAGCGGATCGGTCTGGCTGGCAGAGACCAGCGCGCCGACGGTGTAGAGCGATCGGCCGATGCGCCCGGTGATCGGCGCGGGGACGGTGGTGAAGCCCAGGTTGACGCGGGCGGTTTCCAGCGCGGCGCGATTCTGCGCGACGGAGGCCGCTGCCTGCCGCGCCGACGCGACGGCATTGGTATATTCCTGCTTCGAGACCGCTTCGATCTGCGCCAGCGGGCGATAGCGTTCCGCCTGGATGCGCGTCGCTTCGGCATTGGCCTGCGCGCTCTGTAGGTTGGCGGCCGCCTGGTTGACCGACGCGCGATACAGGCGCGGATCGATCTCGTAGAGCGGCTGCCCCTTTCGGACGATCGTCCCCTCGGTGAAGAATCGCCGGCGAATGATGCCGTTGACCTGCGGCCGCACGTCGGAACTTTCGTAGGCGCTGGTCCGGCCGGCCAGTTCGGTCTCCATGGCCGCATCGGAAGCCTGGACCACGACATAGCCGACGGTGGCCGGGCCTTGGCCGGGGCCACCCGCGCCGCGACCCTTGGCCTGCGACCCTTCGCCGCCGCCGCAGGCCGACAGCGCAAGCGCGGTGGCAAGGGCAAGGGCGGTGGCGGACGAAAGACGGCGTCCGCGAATCGATGCTGTGTTCAAGGCTCGTGTACCTGCTCGAATCTCGGCTCGCGCAGCCGCGACCGCGCGGAAATGCGCAGGTGCGGCGAACGGTTGCATTGGCGCCGTGCAATGACGAACAACCGCAGGGAAAAGCAACCCGCGCGCGGCGTTTATAATGTCGCAAAATGTCGCAATGGGGAAAGACGGCTGCCATGAATCGGATGATCGGGGCGCAGGACAACGGCGATGCCGACAAGCGCGCAGCAGCCGCGGCGGCGGTCGCCGAGGTGTGCGACGGCATGCTCATCGGCCTGGGCACGGGGTCGACCGCGACCCACGCGATCCGGCTCATCGGGGCGCGGGTCGCGGAAGGATTGCGTATCCGCGCGGTGGTGACCTCGCGCGCGAGCGAGGCGCTATCACGCGACCTAGGTATCCCGTTGCTCGATTTCGCCGACGTGCCGCGGGTCGACCTGACCATCGACGGCGCGGACGAGATCGACGCCCGACTGTTCGCCATCAAGGGTGCCGGAGGCGCGATGCTGCGTGAAAAGGTCGTCGCGGCGGCGTCCGCACGGATGGTGGTGATCGCCGATGTTAGCAAGCGGGTCGATGCGATCGGTGCCCATGCTAGCGTGCCGGTGGAGATACTGCCCTTCGCGCGGGCATCCGTACTCGCCCGTCTCGGCGAGGCGGCTGTGCTGCGCATGGCCGGCGACTCGCCCTACGTGACCGACAATGGCAATCTGATCGCAGACTGTCGGCTGGACCTGTCCGACCCGCGCGGACGCGCGGCCGAGCTCGCGGCGATCCCGGGTGCGCTGGGGCACGGCCTGTTCCTCGACGAAGTCGATGCCGCCTATATTGCGGACCAAGGTGTCGTTTCGCGGCTGGAACGGGACGGCGGCGGCGGCTAAGGCGCTCGTCGAGACAGGCAACCGGATCGGGCGCGCCGCGTTCGAACCGCGACAAGAGCGAGGCCCCTTTTCCCATGTCCGATACCATGTCCGACCCCCAGACCTCCGGCGCGGGTGCGCAGGACGCATCCCTTCGCGAGGACGGATCGATCGAGCGCCTGACGATCGACACGATCCGCACGCTATCGATGGATGCCGTGCAGAAGGCGAATTCCGGCCACCCGGGTACGCCGATGGCGCTGGCGCCTGTCGGCTACACCTTGTGGGCGAAGTTCCTGCGCTACGACCCGGCGCATCCCGACTGGCCGAACCGCGATCGGTTCGTGCTGTCGGTCGGTCATGCTTCGATGCTGCTCTACAGCCTGATTCACCTTGCCGGGATCGAGGAGATCGACGCCAAGGGCAACAAGACCGGCCGCGCGGCGCTGACCCTCGACGACCTGAAGGGTTTCCGGCAGCTGTCGTCCAAGACGCCCGGCCACCCCGAATATCGCCACACCACCGGCGTCGAGACGACCACCGGCCCGCTGGGCGCGGGCGCGGGCAATTCCGTCGGCATGGCGATCGCCGAACGCTGGCTGGCCGCGCGCTACAACAAACAGGGCTTCGCGCTGTTCGACCATGACGTCTATGCGCTGTGCGGCGACGGGGACATGATGGAGGGTGTTTCGGCCGAGGCGGCGAGCCTGGCGGGACACCTGAAACTGTCGAATCTGTGCTGGATCTACGACAGCAACCACATTTCGATCGAGGGCGGCACCGACCTCGCGTTCGACGAGGACGTGGGCAAAAGGTTCGAGGCCTATGGCTGGAACGTCATCCATGTCGACGATGCGAACGACACAGCGACCTTCACCAAGGCAATCGAGACGTTCAAGGCGACCGACGACAAGCCGACCTTCATCGTCGTCCATTCGGTGATCGGCTGGGGCAGCCCCAAGGCCGGCAGCGAGAAGGCGCATGGCGAGCCGCTCGGCGCGGACAACGTCAAGGCGACCAAGCGCGCCTATGGCTGGCCGGAGGACAAGGACTTCTACGTCCCCGAGGGCGTGGCGGAGCATTTCCAAGGCGCGCTGAAGGATCGCGGCGGCGCCTTGCGCGACGCCTGGGTGGCCATGTTCGACCGCTATCGCGGCGAGCATCCCGAGCTGGCGGCCGAACTCGACCAGATGCTCAAGGATGAGCTTCCCGAGGGCTGGGACGCCGACATCCCCGTCTTCCCGACGGACGAAAAGGGCCTCGCCAGCCGCGATTCGGGCGGCAAGGTGCTCAACGCGCTGGCCGGCAAGGTGCCGTGGCTGATCGGCGGCTCGGCCGATCTGGCGCCGTCGACCAAGACCGACATCAAGGGCAAGGACAGTTTCGAGGCGTCGAACTATGGCGGCCAGAACTTCCACTTCGGCGTGCGCGAGCATGGCATGGGCGCGGTGGTCAACGGCATGTCGCTGTCGCACCTGCGTGCCTATGGCTCCACCTTCCTCGTCTTCGCCGACTATATGCGCCCACCGATCCGGCTGTCGGCCATCATGGAGCTGGCGAGCATCTGGGTCTTCACGCACGATTCGATCGGCGTGGGCGAGGACGGACCGACGCATCAGCCGATCGAGCATCTCGCCTCGCTGCGCGCGATCCCCGGCCTCGACACGATCCGTCCCGGCGATGCCAACGAAGTCGCCTATGCCTGGCGCGCGGCGCTGGAGGATGCCAGCCGGCCGACCGCGCTGATCTTCTCGCGGCAGGCGCTGCCGACGCTGGACCGCGAGACATACGCGCCCGCGGACGGCGTGCTGAAGGGTGGCTATGTGCTCGCCGACAGCGACGGCACGCCCGACGTCATCCTGCTCGCGACGGGCAGCGAGCTGTCACTCGTGGTCCAGGCGCACGAGACGCTGAAGGCAGAGGGCATCAACAGCCGCGTCGTATCGATGCCGAGCTGGTATCGCTACGAGCTGCAATCGGACGAATACAAGGAAAGCGTGCTGCCCAAGGCAGTGAAGGCGCGTCTGGCGGTCGAGCAGGCCGGTCCGATCGGCTGGGACCGCTATGTCGGCTATGAAGGGCGCCAGATCACCATGTCGACGTTCGGCGCCTCCGCCCCCATATCCAAGCTGCAGGACAAATACGGCTTCACCGTCGACAATGTCGTCAAGGTGGCCAAGGAAATGCTGGAGACGAAGTGATGAGCACGCTCAAGGATCTCAGCCAGGCAGGCACGGCGGTATGGCTGGACTTCGTCGACCGCAAGTTCCTGGAGGCCGGCGGCCTGCAGAAGCTGGTCGAGGAGGATGGCCTGACCGGCGTCACGTCGAACCCCTCGATCTTCGAAAAGGCGATGGGCCACGGCGACGCCTATGACGCGACGCTCGCCGAATTCGACAAGGCCCATCCCGGTGCCGCGACGATCGACCGCTACGAGGCGCTCGCGATCCAGGACATCAAGGCCGCGGCCGAGACGCTGAAGCCGGTCTATGATCGGCTCGACGCCAAGGACGGCTACGTCAGCCTGGAAGTGTCGCCGTATATCGCCGACGACACGGATGCGACGATCGCGGAGGCCGAGAAGCTGTGGCACGCCGTCGACCGGCCGAACCTGATGATCAAGATCCCCGGCACGCTCGCTGGCGCGCCCGCGATCAGCGCGACGATCGCTAAGGGCATCAACGTCAACGTCACGCTGCTGTTCTCGAAGGACGCCTATATCCGCGTCGCCGAGGCCTATGCCACGGGTCTCGAGGAACGCGTGCGCCAGGACCAGCCGATCGACCGCATCGCCAGCGTCGCCAGCTTCTTCGTCAGCCGCATCGACTCGGCGATCGACAAGGAGATCGACCGCCGCGTCGGCGAGAACGACCCCGAAGCGGAGGCGTTGAAGGCGATTCGCGGCAAGGTCGCGATCGCCAATGCGAAGCTCGCCTATCAGTGGTTCCTCGACTTCGAGAAGTCGGAGCGCTGGCAGGCGCTCGCCGCCAAGGGCGCGCAGCCGCAGCGCCTGCTCTGGGCGTCGACGGGCACGAAGGACAAGGCCTATCCCGACACGCTCTACGTCGACACGCTGATCGGGCGCGATACCGTCAACACGATGCCGCCGGCTACGATGGACGCATTCCGCGACCATGGGACGGTCGCCGAGACGCTGACCGCCGATGTCGCCGATGCGCGGCACGTGCTGGACGAGGCCGAGCGGCTCGGGCTCGATCTCGGCGGTGTCACCGACCGCCTGGTCGAGGAGGGCGTCGCCTCCTTCGCCAAGGCGTTCGACGACCTGCTGGGCTCGATCGCGGCAAAGCAGCCCGCCGCCGCCTGACGCATCTTCGTTCCGCCGCGGCGCAACACATTGCCCGCGGCGGAGTTTGACGCTGCATCATCTTCCCCACGGGACATGGCAAACATGAAGATCGGTTTGGTCGGACTCGGCCGCATGGGCGGCAATATAGCGCGGCGCCTGATGAAGGCTGGGCATGAGGTGGTCGCCTTCGACCGTGCCAAGGACGCGGTCGACAAGCTCGCCGCGGATGGCGCGATCGCGGCGAACTCGCTCGACGACATGCGCGACAAACTGGACACGCCGACGATCTGGTGGGTCATGCTGCCCGCTGGTGGTCCGACCGAGGATACGATCCAGGCGATCGCCGAGGGCGCACGCGACGGCGACGTGATCATCGACGGCGGCAACAGCTTCTACAAGGACGACATCCGCCGGGCCAAGGCGCTGCGCGAAAAGGGCGTCCACTACGTCGACGTCGGTACGTCGGGCGGCGTCTGGGGGCTGGAACGCGGCTATTGCATGATGATCGGCGGCGACGCGGACACGGTGACGATGCTCGATCCGATCTTCGAGGCGCTCGCCCCCGGCTACGGCACGATCCCCCGGACGCCGGGCCGCGAGAGCGACGATCCGCGTGCGGAAAAGGGCTATATCCACGCCGGTCCGGCCGGCGCCGGCCATTTCGTCAAGATGGTCCACAACGGGATCGAATATGGCCTGATGCAGGCCTATGCCGAGGGCTTCGACATCCTGAAGGGCAAGAGCAGCGAGAAGCTGCCAGAGGACGAGCGCTTCGACCTCAATCTGACCGACATCGCCGAAGTCTGGCGGCGCGGCAGCGTCATTTCGTCCTGGCTCCTCGACCTCACTGCCATCGCGCTCGCGAAGGACGGAAAGCTGGAACAGTTCAGCGGCAGCGTCGCCGATTCCGGCGAGGGCCAGTGGACGATCGATGCCGCGATGGAGGAAAAGGTCCCGGCCAACGTGCTGACCGCCTCGCTGTTCGCGCGCTATCGCAGCCGCGTCGAGCATACGTTCGGCGACCAGGTGCTGTCGGCGATGCGTTTCGGTTTCGGCGGCCATGTCGAAATCCCGCAATGATCGGCCGGCGATGAACCCGATCCGTTTGGTCATCTCCGATATCGACGGCACGCTGGTCGACAAGTCGAAGCAACTGACGGCGGCAACCGCGGATGCGGTGCTGCGGCTCGAGCAGGCGAAGGTCGGCTTTTCCGTGATCAGCGCCCGCCCCCGGTCGGGTATCATGCCCATCGCCGAGACATTGGGGATCGATGCGCCGATGGCGGCCTTCAACGGCGGCATCATCTTCCGCCGCGACGGAACGGTCGACGAGCATCACGTCGTCGACGCCGACGTGGTGCGCGGCGTGCTCGATCTGGCGAAGGACGAAGCCGTCGATGTCTGGCTGTTCGCCGACGATCGCTGGTATGCGTCGCGGGACGAGGGCGTGCACGTCGAGCACGAGCGCCTGGCCTCGAACCAGAACCCGATCGTCACCGACGATTTCTCCGATTATATCGAGCGGACGGACAAGATCACCTTCGTCAGCGACGACCATGCGCTGCTGAAGGGACTGGCCGAACGATGCGCGCCGCATGCGGCCCGGGCGACCATCGTGCAAAGCCAGGTCTATTATCTCGACGTCACCGCGCTCGCCGGCAACAAGGGCGACGGAGCGCGTGCGCTGGCGCGCGCCTTCGACGTGCCGCTCGACGCGGTGGTGGCGATCGGCGACCAGTTCAACGACGTCCCGATGCTTGACATCGCCGGATTCGCGATCGCCATGGGCAATGCACCAGACGCGGTGAAGGCAAAGGCCGATGACGTTACCCTCGCCAACGATGCCGATGGCGTCGCCCACGCGATCGATACCCTGATCTTCCCCCGAATTGGAGTTTCCGCATGAAAGAGTTGGTTGCGTTCGACCTCGATGGAACCCTGGCCGAAAGCAAGCAGCCGTTGCAGGAACCGATGGGGGAGGCGCTCGCCGACCTGCTCGGCGTCGTGCATGTCGCAGTGATTTCCGGCGGCGACTGGCCGCAGTTCGACAAGCAGGTGGCAAGCCGCCTGCCGGCCCGCGCCGACCGTACGAAGCTGTGGCTGATGCCGACGACGGGTACCAAGCTGTATACCTATCGCGACGACACATGGTCGCCCGTCTATGCCGAATTGTTCGACGATGAGACCAAGGCGAAGATCCTGAAGGCGTTCGACGAATCGCTCGAGGCGACCGGTTTCGTACCCGAGAAGACCTGGGGGGAGCGGATCGAGGATCGCGGCAGCCAGATCACCTTTTCCGCGCTCGGCCAGCAGGCGCCGATCGACGCGAAGGAACATTGGGATCCCAAGTTCGAGAAGCGCAAGGTCATCCAGGCCGATCTCAAGAAGCGGCTGCCCGGCCTGTCGATCAACATGGGCGGAGCGACGTCGATCGACATCACCCGCGAGGGCGTCGACAAGGCCTATGGCCTCAAGAAGCTGCGCGACGCGAGCGGTATCCAGCTCGACAAGATGATGTTCATCGGCGACGCGATCTTTCCGGGCGGCAACGACTATCCCGCCAAGGAACTCGGCCTCGACACGGTCAAGGTGCGCGATCCGGAGGAGACGCTGTCGGTGATCGCCGCGATCGTCGCCTGCCAGAAGTAAGCGCGGCCGTTCAGTCGGCTATCACCGCCTCGATACCTTCCCGGCCCTTGCCGGGGGCCAGGTATGACGGGTCGGCGTCGCCGGGATTTCCGCCGTAGTGAAAATCCCGGTGACGGACCCCGCGCGGCGCGATAATCGCGGGCGCCATGATCAAGCATGCTCTGCCCGTCACCCGCGCCGCCGATTTCGCCGCCTGGTACCAGTCCGTCATCACCGAGGCCGACATGGCCGAGGAGTCCGGCGTGCGCGGCTGCATGGTCATCCGGCCATGGGGCTATGGCATCTGGGAGCGCATCCAGCGCCTGCTCGACGATCGCATCAAGGCGACGGGGCACGAGAATTGCTATTTCCCGCTGTTCATCCCGCTGTCCTATTTCGAGAAGGAGGCGGAGCATGTCGACGGCTTCGCCAAGGAGATGGCGGTCGTCACGCACCACCGGCTGATCGGTGACGGCAAGGGCGGCCTCACGCCCGATCCCGAGGCGAAGCTGGAGGAGCCGCTGGTCGTACGCCCGACCTCGGAGACGGTGATCGGCACCGCCTTTGCCCGTTGGGTGCAGTCCTGGCGCGACCTGCCGGTGCTCATCAACCAATGGGCGAATGTCGTGCGCTGGGAAATGCGCACCCGCATGTTCCTGCGCACCGCCGAATTCCTCTGGCAGGAGGGGCATACTGCGCATGCGACGGTCGACGAGGCGCGGGGCGAGACGCTGCAGATGCTGGAGGTCTACCGCAGCTTCGCGGAAGATTGCCTGGCGATGCATGTCATCGCGGGCGAGAAGCCGGAAAACGAGCGCTTTCCGGGGGCGGTCGAGACCTGGTCGATCGAGGCGATGATGCAGGACGGCAAGGCGCTGCAGGCGGGCACCAGCCATTTCCTCGGCGACAATTTCGCGCGCGCGCAGAACATCCGTTTCCAGAATGCCGAAGGCCAGCTGGAGCATGCGCAGACGACGAGCTGGGGCGTGTCGACGCGGATGATCGGCGGCATGATCATGGTGCATGGCGACGACGACGGCATGCGCGTGCCGCCCCGCGTCGCGCCGTGGCAGATCGTCATCGTGCCGATGCTGCGCGACCAGCCGGAGGACGAGGCGCTGCTCGGCTATTGCCGCGACCTGCAGAAGGAACTGGCCGCCCTGACCGCTTTGGGTGAACCGGTGCGGGCCATGGTGGATGCGCGCGCGCAGAAGGCGGCGACCAAGCGCTGGGGCTGGGTGAAGAAGGGCGCGCCGATCGTGATCGAGGTCGGCGGTCGCGACATGGCGGGCGGCAATGTCTCGGTCATCCGCCGCGACCGGCTGTATCGCGAGGACGGCAAGCTCGATTCGGTCGTGACTCCGCGCGGCGACTTCGTCGCCGGGGCCGCGGACCTGCTGGAGGCGATCCAGGCCGAACTGCATCGGCAGTCGACCGAGGCCCTGCGCGCGCAGATCGTGCCGGTGGACGATTGGGCGGGGGTCGAGGCGCATTTCGCCGATGGCGTGAAGAACCCCGGCTGGGTCGACGTGCGCTGGTCGAAGCCGAGCGGCGCCGCGCTCGACGCGGTGGTCGAGCGGCTGAAGGCGCTGAAGCTGACGATCCGCAACGCGCCAGCGGGACAGGGGGTGATCGAGGGCGTGTGCGTCTTCACCGGCGCGCCTGCGGTCGAGCGCGTGCTGCTGGCGCGGGCCTATTGACGACGACGCCGCGCCCACCGACTGGGGGGGGCGTGCGACGACCGGCATGACGGGGTCGGGCGCGCGCTACCCGTCGTAGCGCGCGCCGACATGCGCTTCGCCGCGCTTGGCGGCCAGCTCCACCTGGCGGTGCCGCTCGGCGGCGCGGGCCTTGGTCTCCGCGTCGCGGGTCGCATGACAGCGGGGGCAGGCGACGCCCTCCTGATACAGCGGTGACCGGCGGTCCTCCTCGTTCACCGGCATCCGGCAGCCACGGCACAGGCCGTGCGTGCCGGCCTGCAGGCCATGGCCGACCGCGACCCGTTCGTCGAAGACGAAGCATTCGCCCAGCCAGCGGCTCTCCTCCGCAGGCGTTTCCTCGAGATATTTGAGGATGCCGCCCCTGAGGTGGAAGACGTCGTCCACCCCCTCGCTCTTGAGGAACGCCGTCGCCTTTTCGCAGCGGATGCCGCCGGTGCAGAACATCGCCACCCGCTGCCTGCCTGCGAGCAAGGCGTCGCGATGCTCGCGGAACCAGCCCGGAAAATCGCGGAAACTGGTGGTGCCGGGATCGACCGCGTCGGCGAAGGTGCCGACCGCGACCTCGTAATCGTTGCGCGTATCGATGACGAGCGTCGCGGGATCGGCGATCAGCGCATTCCAGTCGGCGGGATCGACATAGGTGCCGGGATCGGTGGGATCGACGTCGGGCACGCCCATCGTCACGATCTCGCGCTTCAGCCGCACCTTCGTGCGGTGGAAGGGCATGGCGTCGGCGCTCGAGAACTTGACCTCGAGCGCGGCACAGCCGGGCAGGGCACGGACGTGCGCGAGAACCTCGTCTATTCCCGCACGCGTACCGGCGATGGTGCCGTTGATCCCTTCGCGCGCGAGCAGCAGCGTGCCGCGTACGCCCTGCGCCTCGCACAGCGCCAGCAGAGGCGCGCGCAGGGCGCCGGGGTCCTCGAAGCGGGTGAAATGGTAGAGAGCGGCAACGGTTAGGGTCATGACGGGGGCCGCTTTAGCCGCTCCGCGCGAACAAAACGATGACGAACCGTGCCTGCACGCCTATCTCCCACGGGTGGCGAAGAAACCAAGACCCGGCCTGCCGACGCGGCAGCAGATCCTCGACTTCATCGAGTCCTCCGATGTCCCCGCCGGCAAGCGCGAGATCGCGCGCGCCTTCGGCCTGTCCGCGCAGGACAAGATTGCGCTCAAGGCGCTGCTGAAGGACATGGCGGACGAAGGGCTGATCGATTCCGCGCCCGGCCGCGCGTTCCACAAGATGGGTGGCCTGCCCAAGGTGACCGTCCTGCGGATCGCCGACATCGACGACGGCGGCAACGTCTGGGCGGTCCCGGAGCGGTGGGAGGCTGACGGTCCCGCGCCGCGACTTCGGGTCCGCGAACGCAAACGTGGCGCATTGGGCGTCGGTGAGCGCGTACTGGCGCGGACCGAGGAAGCCGGCAACGGCTGGATCGCCCATCCGATGAAGACGCTGGCCCCCGCCAGCGAACAGGTGCTGGGCGTATTGCGCGAGGAGGCCGGTCGCTTCTGGCTGACCAGCGTCGACAAGAAGGAGCGGCGCGAGTTCGCCGTTTCCGACGCGGGCGGGGCGGGACCCGGCGATCTGGTGCTGGCCGAGAAGGGTGGTCGGCCTCCGCGCATCACCGCACGGGTGGTCGAGAAACTGGGCGATCCGTTCGCGCCCAAGAGCTTCTCGCTCATCGCGATCCACAAGCACGACATTCCGGACGTGTTCGCCGCCGAGACGCTGGACGAGGCCGCTCGCGTCGCGACGCAGCCCTTGGGCGACGATCGCGAGGATCTGCGCCACCTGGCGATCGTCGCGATCGATCCCGCCGATGCGCGCGACCATGACGACGCGGTTTGGGCCGCGCCGGATGACGACCCCGGCAACGAGGGCGGGTGGAAGGCGATCGTCGCCATCGCCGATGTCAGCTTCTACGTCCGTCCGGGCTCCGCGCTCGATCGCGAGGCGCGTCGGCGTGGCAATTCGGTCTATTTCCCCGATCGCGTCGTGCCGATGCTGCCGGAGATATTGTCGGCGGACGTCTGCTCGTTGAAGGAGCAGGTCGATCGTGCGGCCCTGGTCTGCCACCTGCAGGTCAGCAAGGCGGGGACGCTCAAGGGCTGGCGCTTCACGCGTGCCGTGATGCGGATCGCGGCGAACATCGCCTATGAGGAGGCGCAGGCGACGATCGATGCCGGGGACGGCGCGATGATCGACGCCCTGCGGCCCCTATGGGAGTGCTGGCGCGCGCTGGCGGCCGCACGCGACAAACGCGAGCCGCTGGACCTCGATCTGCCGGAAAGGCGCGTCGTACTCGACGAGAAGGGGCGGCTGCTGTCCGTCGCGCCGCGCGAGCGGCTCGATGCGCATCGGCTGATCGAGGATTACATGATCGCCGCCAACGTCGCCGCCGCGAAGGCCCTGGAGGCGAAGAAGGCGCCCGTGATGTACCGCGTCCACGAGCCGCCCGCGCGCGAGAAGCTGGTCGCGCTCAAGGACTATCTGGAGACGTTCGGCGTTCCCTTCGCGCTCGGCCAGGTGATCCGACCCGCGACGTTCAATCACATCCTGTCGCGGATCGGCGATGCGGATTTCCGGCCGCAAGTGATGGAGCAGGTGCTGCGCACGCAAACGCAGGCCTATTATGCGCCCGCCAATCAGGGGCATTTCGGTCTTGCGCTCGGCTCCTACGCGCATTTCACCTCGCCCATCCGGCGCTACGCCGACCTTCTTGTCCACCGTGCGCTCGTCGGTGCCTATGCGCTCGGTCCCGGCGCCCTCACGCCGGACGAGGCCGCCGGCATGGAGCGGATCGGCGAAGCGATCAGCGGCCTGGAGCGGCGGGCGATGGAGGCGGAGCGCGAGACGCTCGATCGCTATGTCGCGGCCTATCTTGCGGAACGCGTCGGAGAGACGATGCCGGCCCGGATCACCGGCGTGCAGAATTTCGGCTTCTTCGCGACCGTCGAGGGGATAGGCGGCGATGGGCTCGTTCCCGTGCGCGACCTGGGCGGCGAATATTTCCGCTATGACGAGGCGGCGCGGCAACTCGTCGGCGAGACTAGCGGGGACGTCTATGCGCTCGGCCAGCGGCTCGACCTACGGCTGGCGGAGGCCAACCCGGTCTCCGGCGCGCTGCGGTTCGAGCTGCCGGGCGGCAAGGGCGCGGCGCCGCCGCCACGCTACGGTGACAAGACCACCCGCCGCGACCGCGTGATCGGCAAGCGCGGGCGGCCGGGTAACATCCGTCACCAGGGGCGGCGGCGATGAGCGAGCTGCGCATCGTGCCGCCACCGGGCCCGCGCGTCCGCGCGCACTATCTGGTCCGCGGTACGATCGCGCCCCATTTCGTCGAGGCCGGCGCCCTGTCGGCGAAGGATGCCATCGCGTTTTCGCCGCCGGACCCGCGGCAGGTAAAGGAACTGGCGGCGATGGTCGCCGACGGATCGATCCGCACCTTGGGCAACGGCCGTTTCTGGTTCGACATGGACGCCTATGAGGCGGCAGCCGATGCCCGCAGGCGGCGGAATTTGCCAATCCTCATACTGGCGGCCCTGATCGTCGCAGCTGTGGCGGTGCTTTTCTACAGGGGATGAGTGGCCAATCCATCGCGGCCCGGGGCGTCGCCCGGCACAAGTCAAGGCGGCTTCCGCTCAACCTGCGGTGAAGCGCAGTCCCGCCTTCGCTTCCAGCCGGTCGCGGAGCGTTTTCCCGAGCAACGCGCCCGGCGTCCATACGCCGCCATCGCCTGGCGTCTCCACCAGACAGCGCGCGGTTTCCGCGATCATCTTGCTCGTCGATCCATAGCCGGGATCGCGATCGCCCGTCACGACCGCATCGAAGCGCGCGCCATCGGGCATCAGTCCGACGAACAGCAGGTCGTAATAGCCGGTCTCGCGCTCTTCCTTGCTCGGGCCTTCGCCTGGCTTGGGGCCGCCGCTGCCAGAGAAGGGATTGAACTTGGCGATCGCCTCCGCCGCCGCCTTCCCCATGTCGCCGAGGCCGGCCACCATCATCTCGTCGTAGACGAAGTCCGTCCCATAGGGGTGGCCGAGCAGGAAATTGGTGCGATGCACGTTCTTCGTGTTGATCGCCGCCATCACGAAGGGCGCGACCCAGGTGTTCAGGGTCGCATCGAACTCGGGCAGCATGCCGGTCGGCTGATGCGGGCCGCTGAACCCCGGTGTCAGCGCGAAGGGATTGGTGAGCAGGCCGATGGTGGCGGGATCGCGCGCGGCGGCAGCAAGCGTCGCGCGCGCGCTCGCGGCGGTGCCGCCGGAGAAGGTGCCCTTCATCGCGCGCACGCGCCCCTTCACGCGCGGTGCCGGATGGCCGTATTTGGCACGGGCGCAATCCTGCAACGTCTGTACGCCAAGGTCGAAGGGGATCGAATCGAAGCCGCAGCTGAACACGATGCGCGCGCCGGTACGCTGCGCCTCGACATGATGCGCGTCGATCATATGGCGCATCCAGGCGGGTTCGCCACAGAGATCCACATAAGCGGTGCCAGTGGCCGCACAGGCGGCGACGAGCTGATTGCCATAGAGCTGGTACGGCCCGACGGTTGTGAGCACGACATGCGTCCGCTCCGCCATCGCCTTCAGCGCGGCGGCATCGTCGGACTCGGCGACGATCAGCGGCAGGTCGGCAGGCGCGCCGATCAGGTCGCGAACCTCCTGGAGCTTGGCGAGGCTGCGCCCCGCCATCGCCCATCGCGGCGCCTCTTCCGCGACGAGATATTCCGCCACCAGTCGGCCGGTGAAGCCGGTGGCGCCGTAAACGACGATGTCGAAGTCGCGCATGCAATCCCCTCCCGCTCGCGGGAGGGGCTAGGGGAGGGAGTTAGCCACCTGCGCCGCTGGTTTCGAACCCATGGTATGCCCCCGGACCAACGCGCTCGCAAGCGGCGGCATGCGCAGAGGGCATGCCGCACGCGCTACGCCGCCTCGTGGAACTGCAGGCTGGCGAGCCGCGCATAGAGGCCGCCCCGTCCGATCAGTGTCGCGTGCGTGCCCTCTTCCACGATCCTGCCGGCGTCCATCACCACGATCCGCTCCGCCGCCCGGACGGTGGCGAGCCGGTGCGCGATCACCAATGTGGTCCGGTTCTCCATCAACCGTTCGAGCGCCTGTTGCACCAGCCGCTCGCTTTCCGCATCGAGCGCGCTCGTCGCCTCGTCGAGCAGCAGGATCGGCGCATCGCGGAGCAGCGCGCGCGCGATGGTGATACGCTGGCGCTGGCCGCCGGACAGCCGGGCGCCGCCTTCGCCGAGGAAGGTGTCGAGCCCCTCGGGCAGCGCGCGCAGGAAGTCCGCGGCGTTCGCCGCCTCCGCCGCCGCCCACAGCATGTCGTCGTCCGCCTGCCAGTCGCCATAGCGCAGGTTGTCGCGCGCGCTGGCGCCGAATATCACCGTCTCCTGCGGGACCATGGCCATCTGCGCGCGGATGGCGGCCGGATCCGCTTCGGTCAGGTCGACCCCGTCGAGGAGGATGCGGCCGGCCGCGGGATCGTAGAAACGCTCGGCAAGCTGGAACAGCGTCGACTTGCCCGCGCCGGACGGACCGACGACGGCGACGGTCTCGCCAGGGCGGATCGCCAGGCTGAGCCCGTCGAGCGCGGCGACCTCGGTTCGCGTCGGGTAGCGAAAGTGAACGTCGTCGAAGGTCAGGGCGCCGCGGACCGGCACGGGCAGCGGCATCGGCGCCGCCGGCCGCGTGATCTCCGGCTGTTCCGCCAGCAGCTCCGCGATGCGGCTTGCGGCGCCTGCGCCGCGCAGCAGGTCGCCATAGACCTCCGTCAGCGCCCCGAAGGCCCCCGCGACGATGCCGCCCGTCATCACGAAGGCGAACATGCCGCCCCCCGTCAGCCGTCCGGCGGCGACGTCGGCGACGCCTTCCCAGACGACGAGGGTGATCGATCCGAAGATCAGGCCGATCATGATCGCGGTCATGATGGCGCGGAGCAGGACGCGCTGCCTCGCCGCGGCGAAGGTCGCGTCGACCGCGCCGTGGAAGCGGTTGGCCTCGCGCTCTTCCTGGTTGAAGGCCTGGACGATCTTCATCGCGCCCAAAGTCTCGGTCACCATCGCGCCGACGTCGGCGATGCGATCCTGCGAGTTGCGCGAATGCGCGCGGATGCGGCGGCCAAAGATCGTCACCGGCAGGATGACGAGCGGGATGCCCAGCAGCAGCATGCCGGCCAGCTTGGGCGACAGGACGAACAGATAGACCATGCCGCCGATGCCGGTTGCGGTGTTGCGCAGCGCGATCGAAACCGTGCCGCCGACCACCGTCTCGATCAGCGTCGTGTCGGAGGTGAGGCGGGAGGCGATTTCCGACGGGCGGTTCTCCTCGAAGAAGCGCGGCGTCAGCCCCAGCAGGTGGCGTTGCACCTGCAGGCGGATGTCGGCGACGACGCGCTCGCCGAGCCAGGACACGTGGTAGAAGCGGATCGCCGTCGCGATCGCCAGCACCGCGACGATCATCAGCAGATAGTGGAAGGATGACGTCACGGTGCCCGAGGCGCCCGGGCCGAAGCCGTTGTCGATCACCCGCTTGAAACCATAAGGTATCGCGATCGTCGCCAGCGACGTGGTCATCAATGCCAGCAGCGCGACGACGAGCTGGCGCGGGTAGCGCAGCACGCGCTCCCAGACGAGGCGGAGGTCGCCGAGGCGGCGGCCGGGGGGCGGGGAAGCGGCCATGATGCCGACGCGCCTAGCAGCGGGCGGCGGGGGGCTCAACGGCATGCGCGTTCGAGCGGGGTCGTCGAGCGTCCGGCGCCTGCGCAACAATTCGTCGCAATGCGCCGTTAAGGGCAAGTTGGTTACGGACACGACAACCCGATTGGGCTAAGAGGCGCCATGCTATACGATGCCTATGAATTGCAGCGCTCGATGCTTGCCGGCGCGAGCGCGATGGCGACCTTCAGCGCGGGCCTGCTGCAGAATCCCGCCAATCCCTGGTCGTATCTGGGCGGCGGTTCGATCGTCGCGAGCGCGCTCGAGGTCTTCGCCCATGCCGCCGCCCCGCGCGGCAAGCCGGCCTTCGGGCTGACGCACACCGTCATCGACGGGCGCGAGGTGCCCGTGCACGAGGAGATCGTGCTGCAGAAGCCGTTCGGCCAGCTCAAGCGGTTTAGGCGCGAGGGCGTGGAGGGCGGCCCGAGGCTGCTGATCGTCGCGCCGATGTCCGGCCATTTCGCCACCCTGCTGCGCGGCACCGTCGAACGGATGCTGCCGATCGCGGATGTGTACATCACCGACTGGCGCGACGCGAAGCTCGTGCCGGTGTGGGAAGGCGGCTTCGACCTCGACGATTACATCGACTATCTCGTCGCCTTCCTCGAAGCGATCGGCCCCGACGCGGGCGGGCGTGGTGCGAACATGCTGGCCGTGTGCCAGCCTTCGGTGCCCTGTTATGCCGCGACCGCGCTGATGTGTGCCGACGGCAACCCGTGTCGTCCGCGCACGCTGACGATGATGGGCGGGCCGATCGACACGCGCGAGGCGCCGACCGCGGTCAACACGCTCGCGACCGAGCGTCCGCATGCCTGGTTCGAGCAGAATGCGATCGCGACCGTGCCGATGACCTATCCCGGCGCGGGGCGGAAGGTCTATCCGGGCTTCCTCCAGCTTGCCGGCTTCATGTCGATGAACCTCGGCAACCACATGGTCAGCCATTGGGAAATGTTCAAACACCTCGTCCAGGGCGATGGCGAGGGAGCGGCCGCGACCAAGGCATTCTACGAGGAATATCGCTCGGTCTGCGACATGACCGCCGAATTCTACCTGCAGACCGTCGATCTCGTCTTTCAGACGCATGCCCTGCCGAAGGGCGAGATGATGCACCGTGGGCGCCGCGTCGATCCGGCGGCGATCAAGGATGTCGGCCTGCTCGCGATCGAGGGCGAGCGCGACGATATCTCGGGCCTGGGCCAGACCAAGGCGGCGCTGACGCTCGCCACCTCGCTGCCGGAAGCGGACAAGCGCTATCTGATGGTCGAAGGTGCCGGCCACTATGGCATCTTCAACGGATCCAAATGGCGCAATCGCGTCGCCCCCGTGGTAGAGGACTGGATGGCGGCGCACGCCGGCTGATCACCTCGCCGACGAGCACGAAAAGGGGCGCAGGATCACATGATCCCGCGCCCCTTTTCGTCAGGCGGCTGCGATCAGGCGACCGAGTCGACCACTGCGTGGCTGCTGGATTCATCGCCTCGGATGGTGCCGCCGAACAGCATCTTCACGCGACCCGACAGCGAGATATCGGTTTCCCACAGCTCGGCGCTGTCGATGTCGAAGCGCAGCAGTGTGAGGTTCGGGTCTTCCTTGCCGCCCGGGAACCATGCCTCCACCTGGTTATTCCACAGGCGGTCGATCTGCGCGCGATTGTTATCCTGGAAGACGGTTCCCGCCAGGCAGGCGAAGAAATCATGGCCCTTCCCGACGAACTGCGCCATCGCGTCGCCGCCGCTGGCGATGCGATTGTCGCGGCCGCTGAAGAAGAACAAGGTGTTCGGACGCTCGTCGTCCAGTTGCGCGGTCATCGGTTCGCTGTGCTCGCCGTTGGTCAGGCCGATCATCACGAACGGACTGTCCTTGAGCTTGGACAGGAACTTGTCGGCGATTTCGCGCGGGTCGTCATGGTCGGCCATCGTCACTCTCCCGAAACGTGAGGTTCGCAGCGGAGAACGAGTACGGCGGGGCTTGGTTGCGCGATAGGGACGCGACGGCCATGCCGCCGCATGACGCTTATCCTGTCGTTACCCCCAAGCGCGAAACCGGGATGACGGTCTGCGACGTCAGCCGGATCCAAAGGGCATTCCCCGGACCGGCGGCCTCGGCCGTCATTATCATGAATATGCGTGGGAGGCACGCGCAGGGGCGATGTTTGCGCTGCAGACAGCCCCCAAACGTCGAAGCCCCGGCCGTTGCGACGACCGGGGCTCGCAGGATGGCGGGATGACGTCGCCGATCCCGCTCAAGCCCTTTTGGCCTTAATGCGTCACCCTCACAGCACCTCGAACAGCCCGGCCGCGCCCATGCCGCCGCCGACGCACATCGTCACCACGACATATTTGGCACCGCGGCGCTTGCCTTCGATCAGCGCATGGCCGGTCATGCGCGCGCCGGACATGCCATAGGGATGGCCGATGGAGATCGCGCCGCCGTTGACGTTGAGCAACTCGTCGGGAATGCCCAGCTTGTCGCGGCAGTAGAGCACCTGCACCGCGAACGCCTCGTTGAGTTCCCACAGGCCGATGTCCTCCATCGTCAGGCCGTTCTTCTCGAGCAGCTTCGGAATGGCGAAGACGGGGCCGATCCCCATCTCGTCCGGCTTGGTGCCCGCCACCGCCATGCCGACATAGCGGCCGAGCGGCGTGAGGCCCCGTGCCGCGGCGACGCTTTCCTCCATCAGCACGCTGGCGGACGCGCCGTCGGACAGCTGGCTGGCGTTGCCCGCGGTGATATGCCCTTCCGGACCGACGACCGGCTGCAAAGACTGCAGGCCTTCCAGCGTGGTCTCAGGACGGTTGCCCTCGTCCTTCGACAGCGTGACCTCGGTCTTGGTCACCTCCTTCGTCGCCTTGTCGACCACGTCCATGACGCTCGGAAGCGGCACGATCTCGTCGTCGAACTTGCCCGCCGCCTGCGCCGCGGCGGTGCGCTGCTGCGACTGGAGGCCATAGGCGTCCTGCGCCTCGCGGCCGATGCCGTAGCGCTTCGCCACCACCTCCGCGGTCTGCAGCATCGGCATGTAGATGTCGTCGTGCATCTGGATCAGCTGCTTGTCGGGCTGCACGCGCATCTGCGGCGTCTGCACCAGGCTGATGCTCTCCACCCCGCCGCCGATGGCAACGTCCATGCCGTCCTGTACGATCTGCTTCGCCGCCGTGGCGATCGCCATCAGGCCGCTGGCGCACTGGCGGTCGAGCGACATGCCCGCGACGCTGGTCGGCAAACCCGCCCGGAGCAATGCCTGGCGGGCGATGTTGCCGGCCTGATACCCCTGTTGGAGTGCGGCGCCGATGATCACGTCCTCCACCTCGCCGCCCTCGAGCCCGGCGCGCTTCACCGCATGCGCGATCGCATGGCCGGCGAGCGCCTGGGGCGTGGTGGCGTTGAACGCACCGCGATAGGCGCGGCCGATCGGGGTGCGGGCGGTGGAGACGATGACGGCGGAGCGCATGATCGAAATATCCCTAAATTCGCACGTCTCGGTGCGGTGAAAATGTCGACGAACGTTTAGACGAAGGCTTGGCTGATCCATTCCGCGATGAGCGCGGGCTTGTCCTGCCCCTCGATCTCGACGGTGAATTCGGATGTTTGCTGGAATTGTCCGGGGCGCTTCTCGGCGAAGTCGAGCAGCTTGAAGCGGCCGCGCACGCGGCTGCCGGCCCGCACGGGCGTCAGGAAGCGGACCTTGTTGCCGCCGTAGTTGACGCCCATCCGCATGCCCGCGAGCCGCGGTGCGTCCGGCGTCTTCGCCGCCAGCGCCGGCATCAGCGACAGCGTCAGGAAGCCATGTGCGATCGTGCCGCCGAACGGCGTCGCCGCGGCGGCAACAGGGTCGACATGGATGAACTGGTGATCGCCCGTCGCCTCGGCGAACTGGTCGATCATCGCCTGCGTTACCTCGATCCAGTCGGAAACGCTTTCCGTCCCAACGCGGGCGCGCATGTCGTCGGGCGTCAGCTCTGCCACCGGCTTTCCTTCCTCGTTATCCGGCTTTTGTAATTGAGAGCGTGGATCGACAGCAAGAGGAAAGAACCGGTTTTTTGAAAGGTGCTCTCGCTGCTCACGTAATTGCGCGAAAAGGCCACACCCGTTGTTCGAAATGCTTCAGCCTCGCGTCAGCGCGGCGACGGGTCCGCAGCATAGGGCAGAACGAGTCGGCCGTCGGGCGCGGCGGTGTAGGTGGTCTGTGTCGGATAGGCGATGCCGATCCCCTCCGCCGCAAAGCGCCGTATCAGGGACACCATGATCCGGTCCCGCATCGGATGTGCCGTCGCCCAGTCGTTGCCGGGGATATCGAACTGCAGGGCGAAGTCGAGGCTCGATGCGCCGAACGTCTCGAAACCCGAGCGGGCGACCTTGCCGCCCTCCGCTTCGACGAGCTCGCGCAGTATAGCGGGTACCCGCGCCAAAGTATCTGGTGGGGTCTCATAAGTCACGCCGACGGTAAAGCTCAGCCGGATGTGATCGCGCACCGCCGTGTTCAGGATTTCCTTGTCGAGGAGCTGGCGGTTCGAAATGATGCGAAGTTCGCCGGTAAACGCGCGGATGCGCGTCGATTTGAGCCCGATCGACTCGATCGTGCCACTGCTGCTTCCGTAGCTGATCGTGTCGCCGCGGCGGAACGGGCGATCGAAGATGATCGCCAGCGCGGCGAACAGATCGGCGAAAATACCCTGCGCGGCCAGGCCGATGGCGATGCCGCCCACGCCCAGGCCGGCGACCAGTCCCGTGACGTTGACGCCGAGATTGTCGAGCACCACGACCAATGCGACGGCGAACAGCGCGACGGACACGAGCAGGCGGATCAGCCCCAGCGCCGAGAGCAAAGCCTCGCCCGAATAATTCTCCGCGCTGGTGCGATGTTCGATCCCGCCCAGGATCAGCTCGCGTGCCCAGATCGCCGCCTGGAAGACCCAGGCGACGGTCCACAGGAAGTTGATCGTCAGCGCCACCTGATCGGGCGCCCCCGCATAACCGGCGACGAGCTTTGCCGCGAGCATGACGATGAAGACGTTGTTGGTGCGCGCGATCGTCCGTCCCAGCACCTTGCCCCATCCGCGCAGCGACGCATCGTGGCGGCACAGGCGATCGCCGAGCCGGCGCAGGCCGTGGAGCGCGAGCACGATCACCGTGCCGGCGGCGAAGGCGACCAGGATCTGCAGCCAATGGTCGTGCAGCCAGCGCTGGCTTTCGCTGACCAGGCCGGTGACCTGCTGGGGGACCGAGCTGGTGTCGAGAATGGGCTGCTTGGCGGCTGAGCTCTTGGCCATGCGCTTCCTGTTGGTTGGGCATCCGTGCCGTGGCCGATGCGGGAATGGGACGCGTCGGTTTCCCGTCGCGGTGGACCGAGCCGCCACACGGGCGCGCGGCGGCCCCGACGCGGGCGAGGACTAGGCCGCCTTCTTCATGTCTTCCGGCCTCAATGTCGCCGGTGGCTCCGCGGCGGGCGTACCGGCCTCGAGGAAGGCGATGAGGCCACGTTCCTCGCGCGTCAGCCAGCGCCCGGCCCGCGGCATCCGCAACGCACGGCGAAACGCGCTCTGCCCCGTCTTCACCAGTGCGATCAGGGACGGGTGGACGTAGCTCTTGCGCGCGATGGCGGGCGTGTTGCCGAGCCGCGCCACCACCGGTTCGAGCATCGCCTTCAGGCTGAGGTCGGCTTCGGCGCCGGCGAGCGCCTCGAACGCACAGACGCTGGCGCCCCAGGTCCGGAAATGCTTGGCCGAGAAGGTACCGCCCGTCGCCTCGCGGATATAGGCGTTGACGTCCGACGACGTGACCGGGTGAGCGGCGCCGTCGGCATCCACCCAGGCGAAGAGATGCTGGTCGTCGAGGTCCTGCATCCGGCGCACGGTCGCGGCCAGCCGCTTGTCGGTCACCTTGCAGTCGCGTTCCTTGCCCGACTTGCCCTTGTAGCGCAGCTTCAGCGTGTCGCCGCTCACCTTGCCATGGCGCTTGCGCAGCGTCGTCGCGCCGAAACTCTTGTTCGCCTGCGCATAGGCCTCGTTGCCGACGCGGATGTTGCTGATGTCGAGCAGCCGGACGACCGCGGCGACCGCGCGCTCCTTCGTCAACCCGCGCGTCGCCAGGTCCGCCTCGACGCGGCGGCGCAGCTTCGGCAGCGCATGGCCGAACTCGGCGCAACGCTCGTATTTCGCCGCTTCCTGCGCCTCGCGAAAGTCGGTGTGATAGCGATATTGCTTCCGGCCTTTCTCGTCCCAGCCTACCGCCTGGATATGGCCGTTGGGCTTGGGACAGAACCAGGCGTTCGCATAAGCGGGCGGCAGGCCGATGCGGTTGAGCCGGTCGATCTCGTCGCGATCGGTGATCCGGCTGCCGTCGGTGCCGAAATAGGCCCAGCCGTTCCGCACCTTCTTCCGCGTGATGCCGGGCTTGGAATCATCGCAATAGACGATGCGGGCAGGCACCTCAGTCTCCCAATTTAAACAATGGGTTGTGGATCGTGGAAAATGCGCGGTCCGTCGCTTCGTTCCGGAACGGCCGGCTCGGGCAGGTGTTGGGCAACCCGCGATCCCCCTCGCATCCCCATTGGAGTGTTCCCGACATGGCCGATCTCAGCCAAGCCCGCGTTCTCATGCTCGCCACCGACGGTTTCGAGCAGGATGAATTGTTCAAGCCCCGCCAGGCGCTTCTGGATGCCGGCGTCCAGCTGACGCTGGCGTCGATCAAGACCGATGCGATCCAGGGTGTCATCCACGACAGCGAGAAGGGCGACAGCATCACCCCCGACATCACGCTCGATCAGGTCGACACGGACGATTACGATGCGCTCGTGCTGCCGGGTGGCGTCGGCAACCCGGACAAGATGCGCCTGCAAGACCGCGCGATCGAAATCGTCACGGAGTTCATGGAGGACGACAAGATCGTCGCCGCGATCTGCCACGCGCCGTGGCTGCTGGTCGAGGCGGACGTCGTCGACGGCCGTCGCGTGACGAGCTGGCCTTCGGTGCGCACCGACCTGGAAAATGCCGGCGCGGAGATCGCCGACGAGCAGGTGGTCGTGGACGGCAATCTGATCACCAGCCGCAAGCCGGACGACATTCCGGCGTTCAACGACGCGATCATCCAGGCCCTGACGCAGGAACTGGCGGACGCCTGACACGGCTTCGCAGCGTCCCTTCCCGTCAGGGGAGGGACGCTGCGTTGACCCATCGCTGCGCCGGCCGCTCCCACAGGTGATAGAGCGCGACGGAAGCGGCGAACACGATCCCGAGATAGGCGGCGATCTCGGTCGGCGGCACCGGCCCGGGCTGGTGGACGAAGGCGAGCTTGAACGCCTTCCACAGCAAAAAATGCGACAGATAGGTCGCATAGCTGATGTCGCCGAGATAGTGGATCGCCCGCGTCTCGAGCGGATTCCCGGCACGCCCGGCGGTAAGCGCCAGCGCAAGCAACAGCGCGGCGAACGCCGCCGGTACGACCGCGGTCTCCGGCGCTCCGGCCACCCGGGCGGCGCAGCACAGCAGCAGGATCGTTGCAGGCCACAACAACGAGGGGCGTCGCAGGAACAGCGCCGCCACCAAGGTGCCGCAGCCGAATTCGGTGAGGCAGCGCGTCAACCCGTAATGGGGAATGTCGCTGCCGAGCGACGGCTGATCGCGCATGACGACATGCAGCACCGCGAGCAGGGCGACCGCGACCGCGACGAGCAGCGCGGTCGGTAGCCGTCGCCCGTCCACCGCGCAGGCGACCAGCGGAAAGAGGATATAGGCGGCGGCCTCGCAGCTGATCGACCAAGCCGGATCGTTCCAGCGCAGCGCGTCGGTGAAGCCCCAGTTCTGCACCAGCAGCAGGTGCAGTGGCAGCTCCGCCATGGGGAAGGCGGGATCGTGCCGTCCGGTCGCGGCCAACACCAGCGCGATGGCGGCCGCAAAGCCCAGCATCAGCGCGTGCAGCGGCCAGATGCGCGCGACCCGCTTGCGCAAGAAGAGGGGGGCCGCGCTCATGCCGCGGTCATGCAGGCGTGCGCCCCAGGTCAGCCAGATGACGAAGCCCGAGAGCAGGAAGAAGAAGTCCACCGCCAGATAGCCTTTGGCGAGAAGCCTTTCCGCGGCGGGCGGCAGGCCGGCGATCGAAGCGCGGACATGGTAGAGGACGACGGCCCAGGCGGCGAGCCCGCGCGCGCCGGTGAGCGCACGAAGCTCCGTCATGCCGGCAGCGGCGGGGCGGAGGGGCGACGCCGGGCGAAACCGCCCGTGTCCGCCGCCTCCCTGCGGCGGCGCGCCAGATAGGTGTCGAGGCCGATCTGCGCCCCGATCAACATATAAATGAACGGCTGGAAGGCGATGGCGATGAAGGCGGCGCCGAGCAGGTAGACGCAATGGGCGGTCTGCAAGGCGGCGGCGAGCGGACCCGCCCAGGCGAACTCGCCGTCGCTATCGCGGTAGCGACGGCGGAGCACCTCCATGCGGAACAGCCCGATCAGGCTGATCGACACCCAGATGGCGAGTCCCGGATAGCCCTGTTCGCCCAGCATCTCGAAATAGGCGCTGTGATAGCCGCGCGCCTTGTCGGTCACGGCGGTGTCGGTGACGGCGCCCGCCGGACCCGCGGCAGGATCGGCCTTCCTGATCTCGTAGCGGATGTGATTGCCGCGGTAGGCATCGAACCCGCCGCCGAACGGATGCGACCTGGCATAGTCGATCGTCCACGCCCAGACCGCGACGCGGGTGGAGGCGGATTCATCCGCCTGGTGGTTCTCGATCGTGCTCATCCGTTGCGTGAAGGAGGCGGGCAGGAAGGGGACGGCCAGCGCCGCGGACGCGCCGATCAGGCCGAGATAGAGGAATTTGCGCCGCGCATTGCGGATCGACAGCAGCGCGACGAGCACGATGCAGAGCAGGCCCGTCCGCGTCGAGGTGCCGACCGGAATCAGCAGGCAGGCGAAGATCAGCGCCAGGCAGAAGCCCTTCACCCGCCAGTCGGGGGCGAAGATCGTGCCGTGCCGCATGAACCAGGCGATCAGCGGCACGATGGCGATCGCGACGGTCGAGATGGTCGACCCTTCGTACAGGCCCGAATTGTTGTTTACCATCAGGTCCAGCTGGCCGTAGCCGCCGCCGCCGGCCAGCGTCTTGATGCCGCCGACGATGATGATCGACGCCGCCGACACGATCATGAACAGCAGCAAGGCCTCGATCCGCAGCCGCGTCCGCAGCGTCAGCGGCAGGAAGGCGGCGAAGGCCAGGCATTTCCACACCCAGTCCCATTTGTCTTTCGCGTCGAGCGGAAAGTCCGCACCCAGCGTCGTCGCCCAGCAATAGAGCATCAGCAGCACGATCAGGCCCTGGCGCGGCGCGAAGCGGCTGTCCGCCTTGTTGTCCGCAAGCAGCCAGCCGCCGACCGCGAGCGCGACGGCGATCAACGAGATCGGCACGCTGTTGAGCAGGAAATAGGTCAGTCGCTGGGGCGAGACGATGTCGATGTATACATAGGCGAGCACGAGCAGGAACGGCCGGCGGAAGCCCATGCCGAAGATCGCGGCGAGGAAGGCGATGAAGACGAGGTCGCGCATGCGGGACGGCCGTCGTCAGTCCCTCGCCCGCCAATGGCGGGGCGGGGGTGCTTCCGAATCGAGATCGGGGCGTCGCAGCAGCCGCCATGCGGCGAGCAGCAGCAGCGCATGCGTCAGGCCGAGCGCGAAATTGTCGATCATGCGGCCGCGCCTTCCCTGCGTTCGGCATCGCCGGCGCCATCCGGCGTCTCGATCCCCTGAGAGGCGGACGCTTACATGGGCGTCGGTTGACGCGGCGTTAAGCGCCTTGGGTGCATGGCCGGCGCGATGCGCATCCTCCATATCCTCGACCACGGGCTGCCCCTGCAGAGCGGCTACACCTTTCGCACGCGAGCGATCCTGAAGGCGCAGGAAGCGCGGGGCTGGCAGGTCGCGGCCGTGACCGGCCCGCGCCAGAAGGCGTATGGCGACGCCGTGGAATCGGTGGACGGACTTACCTTTCATCGGACGCCGCTGGTGGGCGGTGGCGGCCCGGTCGCGGAGGCGCGCGGCATCGTCGCCTTCGCGCGCCGGATCGACGCGGCGGTCGACGCCTTCCGCCCCGACATCCTCCACGCGCATTCTCCCGCACTGGACGCGGTCGCCGCCTGGCTGGTCGCGCGCCGCCGCGGCTTGCCGTTGGTCTACGAGATCCGCGCCTTCTGGGAGGATGCGGCGGTGGGCAACGGCACGGGCCGCGAGGGCTCGGCCCGCTATCGCGCGACCCGCGCGCTCGAAGACTGGGCGGTGGCGCGGGCGGATGCGGTGACGGTGATCTGCGAGGGACTTCGCGGCGACCTGATCGCGCGCGGCGTGGCGTCCGACAAGATCGCGGTGTCGCCCAATGGCGTCGACCTGTCGCTGTTCGGCGCGCCGGCGCCGCGCGATTCCGCCCTCGCGGCCTCGCTGCAGCTGGAGGATGCGGAGACGATCGGGTTCATCGGCAGCTTCTACGACTATGAGGGATTGGACGATCTCATCGCTGCGATGCCCGCGCTGGTCGCGCGGCGGCCGAAGGCGCGGCTGCTGCTCGTCGGCGGCGGCCCGATGGAGGATACGCTGCGGGCGCAGGCGGCGATGTCGCCAGCGGCAGACGCCATCCGATTCGTCGGGCGCGTTCCCCATCACGAGGTGGAGCGTTACTATGCGCTGGTCGACGTCCTCGCCTATCCCCGCAAGAAGATGCGCCTGACCGATCTCGTCACCCCGCTGAAACCGCTCGAAGCGATGGCGCAGGGGCGCCTGGTCGCGGCGTCCGACGTAGGCGGCCACCGCGAGCTGATTCGCGACGGCGAGACGGGGACGCTGTTCGCGCCGGACGATCCGGGCGCCATCGCGCAGGCGCTGGCCGCCCTGCTCGACGATCGGTCCGGCTGGCAGGCGCGGCGCGAGCGGGCGCGCACCTTCGTCGAACAGGAACGTAACTGGTCGTCAAATATTTGCCGTTACGAACCGATTTACCAACGGCTTAGCGCGTAACCACGGGATCGATCATGGCAGCCTTGCCCCGCACCACCCTGACCTTCGCCGCCATCGCGCCCTGGATCGCGCCGATCGGCGGCGCGATCGCGGGCGCTGCGGCCGCCGGCACGTTCCTGCTCGTGCCCTCGGCGATGCTGGAGGACTGGGTATGGCGCAGCGGCATCGCCGCGCTGCTCCCCGTCGCGCAGCCGCCACTGGGTGCGACGGCGCGCATCGTCCTCGCACTCGCGGGGGGAGGCGTCGCCGCCGCCGTGCTGTGGTCGGCGCTGTTCCTGCTCTTCGGGCCGGAAGGCCTGCTCGCGCCGAAGCCGCGCGCGCCCGCGGAGGCTGGCGCGCCGACGCTGCGTCGCGCGGACGCCCATCCCGATGCCCCGGCGCGCCGGCCGCTGTCGGCCAGCGACCTGGGCGCACCGATGCCCCCGCCGACCCAGCCGCGCGATCCCGTGGCACCGCCGCCACCGCCGGTCGAATGCGACCTTCCTGCCGACCTCGACCAGCCGCTTGCCGCCTTCCACCCCGGCGCGGTGCCGGCCGTGCCGCGCGAGCCGCTGCGCGCCGTCGCGCCGCTGTGCCCGCCGGCCGTACTGTCCCGCACCCCCGTCGCCCTGGCGCAGGGGGAGCGAATCGCGACCGTCGAATTGCCGCGCAACGCCGATGCGGCATCGGAAAGCCCCTCGATCGAATCGCTGCTCAAGCGTCTGGAACAGGGCGCCCGCCGCCGTCCCGCGCGCGCCTGACAAAAAAAGCGCACCCGACAAAAAAGCCGGCCCCGCATCGAGGCGGGACCGGCAGTAGCCGAGGGCAGCGAGGGTTCAGCGCGGCCGTTCGGAAGGCGATGACCTTAGAAGTCGAAGCTCAGCTGAAGGCGTCCGCTTCGCGGCGCCTGGTAGCCCGTCACGGTGTGGTAGAAGGGCGATGCGGCGCCAGGGCGTGTCGTCCCGACTTCGTTATAGTTGATTTTGCCGGCATAATTGAGGACGTTGAAGACCGATGCGCGCAACGTGAGCGCGGCCTTCCCGATCTCGAAGCGATAGCTGACGTCGAGGTCGTTCGTGAACGTCCAATCACTCTGGAAGACCGAACCGCGCTGAATAAGCTTCGCCGGATACGTCACGCTAGGATCCGTGTTGATCGAACCGTCCGGCTTGACCTGGCAGTACAAGCCTGCCGCGCCGTACACGAAGGAATACGGGTCGACGGACTTTGGAACCGTTCCGATGCAGCCGAACCGGCGTGGCGAATACGCCTGCAGGTTGAGGCCGACGTTGAGCCGGTCGAAGAAGAGATAGCTGCCCGACAGCTTGAAAACGTGGCGCTTGTCATTCGGGGAATAGCCGAACGTGCCATAGGTGAGGCCCGGCTGGTCGAAATCGGTGGTGAGGCCCGTGTCGGTCTGCCCGTTATCGGTCTTCACGCCTCCTTCGTAATTCCCGATCGTCTTCGAGTAGGTATAGGACGCGTCAAGGCTCCAAATGCCGTCGAATTGCCGATGCGCTTCGAACGTCATCGCCTTGTACGTGCGAACGGCGCGGGGATATCCTAGATCGGCGGCGCTGAACGTGAGCGTCTTGACGCTATTTTGTCCAGGCAAAGGGCTGTTCAGGGTGATCGTCGCCCCGAGGCCCGGGTTGATCAACACATATTGATTGAAGCCATCCCAAATGTCGCCGCAGCCCGTGATCTTGTTGGCAGCGCAGTATTTGTTGACCGCCGCGTCGATCGCTGCATCTTCGAGCACCTGGTTTAGTTTCGTATAGGTGAAGAAAGCGCCGATCCGCCACTGCGACCCCAACCGCTTTTCGTATCCGACGATATATTCGTCGACGGACTGAGGCTTGAGCGTGCGGGAAACCGCCGCCTCGACCGGCACCGGACTCCCGTCGCCGGTGACATCGCAATTCTTTATCCCAGTGTCCGGACAGGTTGCTGCGCCCGCATAAAGGACCGGCGCTCCGAGGATGGGGACTTTGTTGTTCGCGAGACCGTTGAACAAATAGGTGGCTGTCCAATAGGATTCACCCCCGGTCAACCGAATATTCGTGTTGGCCGCCACGGGAATATAGAGGCGGCTGAAACTGCCGTAGATCTTGTCGGTCTGATTGCCCAAAGGATCGATCGTGAACCCCAGTCGCGGTCCCCACTGATCGCCGGACTTGTAGAAGGTTTTTTCCTGACTGTTTTTGTTCGTAAATCGATCGTCGCGAATGCCAAGATTGAAGTTCAGGCGATTCGCGAACAGGGACCAGCTATCCTGGATGTAATAGGCATCATTGCGCGAGGTAAACAGTCCGCCATTGGCATAATAGGTACGCGTCACGTAATTCGTGCCGACGGGAACACCCGTCGGATCATTGGCTTGTGCAGTGAAGATGGAATAGCTCAGCCCGCCGCCTCCGCCGACAGCCAGCGCGGTCGCGGACAGGTCCTCGCGATCGAAACCGAATTTGACGTGATGGGCGCCGAATATGTTGAAGTACAGGTCGGTATCAGCCCGGTAAAACTTTCGTATATCCTCATTGTTCGTTACGCCGCCGCCCGGTATGAGCAATGTCACCGACGTGGAGCCGCGTGCATCCGTAACACTGGGCGAATTCGTATTGCTGGCGTTGAAATTCTGTCCGAAACTTATATTCTGGTTGCGGCCATAGGCAGCTGAGATGGTTAGCCATTTTGCGAAGCGGCCGGTGTATCGACCGACATAATTTTCGCCGCCGAACCGCGAATAGACCCGCGACGAATAGCGGCCATCCTTGTTCGTGAGGTAATTGTAGCGATTGGCGACGGTTGAGGTGTCGCCAAACGTGTCGGTCGTCGAATTGCCTGACGTGTTGAAGTACGTGAATTCAAGCCGCTGCCCATCAGTGATGACGGCGTCGATTTTGCCGGCGTAGAACGGCGATTGCGTGTGCGCATAGCTGCGAGACGTTCCGAGGAAGCTGTTCGCGGGAGCCCCCGTAGCCGCATTGGCTGAGTAGAAATATTGCCGGCCAGCCGATACCGTTGAAGAGTCATTCGTCTGGTAAAGGCCGTAGAAGAAAAGGTGGTCTTTCCAGATGGGTCCGGATAGCTGGAAGATCGTCGACCTCGCTGAGATACGCCCGCCGTCATTGTCGCTACTCAGCGTGTCGGGAGCGAGGGACCGTAGCGCGTTGGGGTTCCAGGTGAAAAGCAGTCCACCATGGAAGACGTTGGATCCCGATTTGGTGGTCGCGCTCGTGAAGCCGCCCGTCGAACGCCCGTATTCCGCAGCATAGCCCCCGGTCTTCACATCCAATGTCTGGTAGAATTCGAACGGTATGGCGACCGGCGACAGACTTCTGCGGAAGTCGGTGATGTTGAGGCCGTTGACGAAATAGGCGTTTTCCGACACGGCGCCGCCGTTGACGGATGGCAGTCCGTTGAAGGCGCCGGAGCCGCCAGCCGTGCCCGGCGCCTGCAGGATCAGCGCGGTGAGGTTTCGCGCGATCGGAACGCGGGTGGCGACGTCCGCGACGTTGATGACGGATCCCGTGGTGGTCAGGTCGAAATCGACCGATGCGACCCGTTTGCCAGTGACAGTGATTTCACCCGTGCTGCGGACCAGTCGGAATTGATTCGACGCGTTGCCGGCGACGAGCGTGATGCCGGATTCAGAATAGGTATCAAAATCCGGTGCTTCGACAGTGAATTGATAGGTTCCGTTTCGCAACTCCGGGATCGTGTAGGCGCCGCTGGTGGATGTCTTGGCGGTCTGGGTAAAACCCTGATCGAGTGAACGGACCGTCACGGTCGCGCCGGCGATCGGCTTCCCCTCTGCATCCACAACCGTTCCGGAGGCCGCGAAGCTCGAAAAGCCCTGTGCATGGACGACAGATGGTTCGATAAACGTGCCTGCAATGGTCATCAGGCCACAAAGTGACGATGCGAGAAGCCTCTTGCGGAGGCTCCGCTTACGGTAGTTCAGCATTTTCTGTTCCCCTCTGGGCGCTCCCCAGCGCCCCCGATCCGGCGTGAGCCGATATGAGGGAGACTATTAGCAGGCCAAACGGCGGAGCAAGTCCAAAACGAACCGGAATTGCTATCGGTCTAATTCGGACAAAAACTGTTGCAAAAGAGCAACAATAGCGGTTAGTCGGCGTTCAGCTAAGGAGTTGAAGGCCGAGTATCGCATTAGGGCTTGTCGGTTCAGGTTGCTGTGTTAGCTCTTCAAAAAAGCGGTATGTAGGAGAGCGCGATGGCCGACCTTTCGGCGATGGGGCATGCCTCAGCAAGCGAGCGGGGCGCTTCGCGCTACGCCTGGTATGTGCTGGCGATCCTGTTCCTCGTGTACGTGCTCAACTTCATCGATCGGCAGGTGATCTCCATCCTCGCGGAGGACATCAAGCGTGACCTCGGCCTTCACGACGAGGACCTGGGGTTCCTGTACGGGACGGCCTTTGGCGTCTTCTACTCGCTGTTCGGGATCCCGCTGGGCCGCCTGGCCGACAGCTGGCATCGCGTGCGGCTGATGACGATCGGACTGGCGCTCTGGTCGACGATGACCGCGCTGTCCGGGTTTTCGCGCAGCGGCGGCCAGCTGGCGGCGGCGCGCATCGGCGTCGGGGTCGGGGAGGCCACGGCGAGCCCCGGGGCCTATTCGCTGATCTCCGACTATTTCCCGCGGCGACTGCGCGCGACGGCGCTCGCCATCTATTCGGCCGGCCTCTACGTCGGCGGCGGCTGTTCGCTGTTCATCGGCGGGCTGATCGTGCAGGGCTGGAACCGCGCCTATCCCGCGGGCGGCCCGATGGGCCTGGTGGGCTGGCAGGCGGCGTTCCTCGCGGTGGGGCTGCCCGGGCTGCTCGTCGCCGTGTGGATCGCGACGTTGCGCGAACCGATCCGCGGCGCGGTCGAGGGCCTGCCCGAGCCCGCGCGCCATCCGGCGCCGTTCCGGGCCTTCCTCGACGAGCTGCTGACGATCATTCCGCCGCTGACGCTGATCGGGGCGGCGCGCGGCGGGGCGCGGGCGCTGGCGGTGAATCTGCTTGCGCTCGGCCTCGTCGTCGCCGCCGTCGTGCTGCTGCGCGCGGCGGGCGAGCCGCTGCCGCAATGGCTGGCGATCGGCACCGGCGTCTATGCGGTCTTTTCCTGGGCGAGCGCGCTCAAGCGCCGCGACCCGGCGACCTTCGCGCTGATCGTCGGCACACCGGCCTTTCTGTGCACGGTGGTCGCCTATGGCCTCAACGCCTTTCTGAGCTATGCGGCCAGTTTCTGGGCGGCGCCCTATGCCATGCGCACGCTGGGCGCGACGCCGGCGGAGGCGGGATTCCTGATCGGCGGCAGCGGCGCGCTCGCCGGTTTCGTCGGCGTATCGCTGGGCGGGGTGGTGGCGGATCGGCTTCGACGGACCAACCCGGCGGGGCGGCTGGCCGTCGTGCTGTTCGGGGCGACCGTGCCGATCCCGTTCCTGGTCGGTGCCTTCACCGCCTCGGCGGCGTGGGTCTTCTATCCGTGCCTGTTCCTATCGGGCCTGTGCGCGAGCGGCGCGCTCGGCGCCGCGGCGGCGACCACGCAGGACCTCGTTCTGCCGCGCATGCGTGGCACGGCGACGGCGACCTTCTTCATCGGCACGACGCTGATGGGCCTCGCGATGGGGCCCTATCTGGCGGGCCGCGTGTCGACGCTGACCGGCAGCCTGTCGACGGGGATGATGGCGCTGCTGCTCGCCACGCCGATCACGATCGGCTGTGCGATCGCCGCCTATCGCCTCGTCCCCGCCGCGGAGGCAAGCCGCGAGGCCCGCGCCCGGGCGGCGGGGGAGGAGATCTGATCAGGCGGCCAGGGCGCCGCAGGTGATCAGGCGGCGGCGAAGACACCGCAGGCGATCCGGCCGCCGCTGTTGCCCGCCGGATCGGTCGTCAGGTCGTCCGGCCCCGCATGCACGACGATGGCGGCGCCGTCGGCGTCGAGCAGGCCGGCCATGGTCTGGCCGGGCACCGTCACCCCCAATGTGCCGCGACCGTCGCTGCCGACGACGAGATTGGGCAGGTCGCCTTCATGCGGACCCTGCGGGTTCATCGTCCCGTGCTTGGCCATCGTCGGGTTCCAGTGACCACCCGCGGTGGTGAAGTCGGGCGCGTCGCAGCGGCCGACGGTATGCACGTGCGCGCCATGGGTCCCGGCAGGCAGCCCCTTGACGTCGAGCGTGTAGCGGATGCCGCCCGCGACCTCCGTCGCGGTCGCGCGCCCCGCGTCGACGCCCGCCGCGGTGCGCAGCATGGCCACCGCCCGTGCACCGCCGGCGACGGCATCGCCCGTGCGCACCTTGGGTTCCTGATTGCAGGCGGAGAGGGCGAGGGCGGACAGGCCGGCAAGGATGAGCGCGCGCATGGAAATCTCCCGGGACGAAGCCGTCCTTACGAACCCGTCATGACCTTCAGGGTTCCGCGTGGCAAGGGCGTGACGAGTCGCGCTCACCCCGCGGCGAGCGGCCGGCGCAGCACCGGGGAATAGCTGGCGCCGCTCCCGCCCAGCCGGCTTTCGTACAGGATGATATGACCGGGCTCGAACGCGGGAGACGTCAGTCCGGCGTGCACCGCCAGCCACCCTTCGATCTCCGGCGCAAGGCCCGCACTGCGCGAGAAGCGCGCGAGCGTGACATGCGGCAGGAAGGCGCGCGATTCCGGCGGGAGACCGGCACGGACGCACGCCTGCTCGACCTTGCGCTGGAGATGGCGCAGCGCGTCGGACGGCGCCACACCGGCCCAAAGGGCCTCGGTCCGGCCGCGATGCGCGAACCGTCCGACCCCGGCGAGCGTCAGCCGGGGCGCGGGTGCGTGCACCGCGCCGAGCGCGGCGGCGACGTCCTCCGCCACCGGACGATCGACATCGCCGACGAAGCGGAGCGTGAGGTGGAGCTGCTCGTCATCCTGCCAACGCGCGCCGGGAACCCCGCCGCCGCGTTCGAGCAACGCCGCGCGGATGGCAGGTGGTGGGCGCAGGGCGACGAACAGGCGAGGCATCGGGCGCTCCTATGATCCGCAACGGCATAGCCGGTCCGGCAATCGACGATAAGGGAGGATCGGCGGGCGGCAGGGGACCTTTGGCACGGTCGTGGGTTGAGGGTGCTTGCCCCCGCCCGACGAGGAGTGTGTGGAATGCGTTTGGATTCGATCGCGCCGACCGTGCTGGCCCTGTCCCTCGCGAGCGGCGCGGCGGCCGCCAGCATACCCCTGAGGCCCGGCGACTATGGTGCGATCGGCCTGGCGTGCGACAACCAGCCCAATGCCACGACGATGAGCTTCGATGGTCGCAGCTTTTCCTATGCCCATGCCAGCAAATGCACCGACACCGTCACCAGGCGGTCGGCGGGGACGCTGACGATCGCGGAAACCTGCCGCGCAGCGGGCGATGGCAGCCCGGCGAAAGCCAACACCGCGACGTTCGGACTGCGCCGTCAAAGCGCGACGCGCTTCGTCCTGATCAAGGGTGAAAGCGCCACGTCGTTCCGTCGATGCGGTCCGCCCGGCTATTTCAACAGACATTGAGGCGATCCGCGAAGCGGGTGACAAGTCGCCGCATCGGAGGCAGGGATAGGGCATGACGCCCATGCTTCCCATCATCGCGAAGGCGCGGCGGCGTCTGCGCGGGCCTGCCTGGCTGCGGTGGCTTGGCGGACAGGTTCGGTCGGTCGAGATCCTGTTCGTCGCGCTCGCCATCCTGGTCGGCATGGGCGCCGGCGGGCTGACGGTGATGCAGGGCGCGCTTGCGCGCACCGTGCAGCATCTTCTGTTCGATCTGCCCGAGAGCGTCCGGCTGAGCGGAGCGCCGCCGTTGCACTGGCCGCAACTGCTGGTGCTGCCGATCGGCGGCGCGGTGCTGGTCCTGTTCAACCGGCTGGTGCGGGCGCGACGACGCTCGCTGGTCGATGCGGTGGAGGCGAATGCGCTGCACGGCGGCCGCATGTCCGCCGCCGACAGTGCGGTCGTGTCGGGCCAGACGATCCTTTCGAACGGCTTCGGCGCCTCGGTGGGACTGGAGGCGGCCTATGCGCAGGCGGGCGGGCTGCTCGCGTCCCTCGCCGGCCATTGGCTCAAGCTGCGCCGGGGCGACGTGCGGACGTTGGTCGGCGCCGGATCGGGCGCGGCGATCGCGGCGGCCTTCGGCGCGCCGATCGCGGGCGCCTTCTACGCGTTCGAGGTCGTGATCGGCGCCTATACGCCGGCGGCAATCGCGCCCGTCGTCGCCGCCGCGCTGGCGGGCGCGCAGACCGCACGACGACTGGGTGTCGTCCCCTATATCGTCAACGTCCAGCGCGGCCCGGAAATCCACACGTTCGGCTATCTGCTCTACGGCGGGCTCGGCGTGACGTGCGCGCTGATCGGGATCGCCATCATGCGCGGCGTCGCGCTGATGGAGGCGCGGACGCGCGCGCATCTTCCGGGCTGGTCACGGCCCATCGTGGGCGGCGCGCTGATGGCGGGGCTCGCCGCGCTGTCGCCGCAGGTGCTCTCCGCCGGACACAGTGCGCTACACATCGACATCATGGCGAGCGTGCCGATCGCCTTCGTCGCCGGCATCCTGCTCGCCAAGGCGCTGGCGTCGATCGTGTCGCTCGGCTTCGGCTTTCGCGGCGGGCTGTTCTTCGCGTCGCTGTTCCTCGGCACCTTGGTGGGGCATCTCTATGCCGGCCTGCTGGGCTGGGTCGCGGGCCAGTCCATCCTCAACGCCGGCAATGCGGCGATGGTCGGCATGGCGGCGCTGGCAGTGGCGGTGGTCGGCGCGCCCTTCACGATGACGATGCTGGTATTGTCCGCCACCGGCAATTTCAGCCTGACCGGCGCGGTGTTGGCCGCCAGCCTCGTCTCGTCGACGATCGTGCGCCAGCTGTTCGGCTATTCCTTCTCGACGTGGCGCCTCCATCTGCGCGGCGAGACTATCCGCAGCGCGCGCGACGTCGGCTGGGTCAAGACGCTGACGGCCGGGCGGATGATGCGGCGCCAGCCCAATATCGTGCCAGGCGACACGAGCATCGCCGAATTCCGCCGCCGCTTCCCGCTGGGGTCGACGAGCCGCGTCGTCCTGACCGACGCCGTCGATCGCTACGCCGGGATCGTCAGTCCGATCGCCGCGCATACGGAGGGCCTCGATGCCGCCGAGCCTGTCGCGACGCTGGCGGGCGCGGCCGACATGGCGCTGACCCCCGATCTCGACATCGCGGCAGTGATGCGGCAGTTCGACGCGGCGCAGCGCGACGAACTGGCGGTGATCGACCGCGACGGACATGTGCTCGGCCTGCTGACGGAGGCGCATGTCCGGCGGCGCTACGTCGACGAACTGGAGAAGGCGCAGCGCGAGCTGTTCGGCGAACGCTGAACGCCACGGACGCAACGCGGCGATCGCGCGCGCTTCGGGGGCGGCGTACGGACCCCGAAGCCTGTCTGTAACGTTGTGTTGCACATCGTCGAAACGAGGCCCGGTTTCGCTTGAAAAGCGTTCGCCGCGGGCCGATATTTCGTCCATCCGGCATTCGGCCGGACAAAGGAGTTCTGGATACCATGGCAAACTGGTCCGACCCCCGGCAGAGCGCCGCGCCGTTCGGTGCCCCGCGCGCCGGCACCGCGCGCAGCGGCGCCTATGACGCGGGTCTGCGCTCGTACATGCTGTCGGTCTACAATTACATGGCCTCGGGCGTGCTGCTGACGGGCATCGTCGCGCTCGCCTTCGCGATGTCGGGTGCCGCCGCGGCGGTCTTCTCGAACGGCGCGCTGCGCATGATCCTGATGCTGGCGCCGCTGGGCGTCGTGTTCGCGATGAGCTTCGGTCAGGGGCGCTTTTCGACCGGCACGCTGAAGGCGCTGTTCTGGGCCTTCGCGACGCTGATGGGCCTGTCGCTGTCGACGATCTTCCTCGTCTATAGCGGCACCTCGATCGCGGGTGCCTTCTTCGCCACCGCGGCGGGCTTCGCCGGCCTCAGCCTGTACGGCTATACGACCAAGAAGGATCTGTCGGCCTTCGGCACCTTCCTGATCATCGGCCTCGTCGGTCTGATCGTCGCCAGCCTGATCAACCTGTTCCTGCAGTCGGGGCCGCTGAACCTGGTGATCAGCTTCATCGGCGTGCTGCTGTTCGCCGGCCTTACCGCCTATGACACGCAGCGCACCAAGAGCCTGTATTTCCAGGTCGCCGGCACGGACATGGTCGGTAAAGTCGTGGTGCTGTCGGCGCTGTCGCTGTACCTCGACTTCATCAACATGTTCCTGTTCGTGCTGCGGCTGTTCGGTTCGCAGCGCAACTGATCCCGGCACAAGCGGTCGGTCCCCCGGGACCCGATCGACGAAGGGCCCGGCGGCGAACCCGCCGGGCCTTTTGCATCTCCGGACCATATCGCCCGACCCCGATCGCGACGGAACGTTAGCCGACAGGCCGTCGTTTCATGCGCAACGTCATTTCGAGGAGGGTGCGATGGGTAACGAAGACACAATAGATCAGCGGGCGCTGGACAGCCTGGCCGTCGCGCCGCCGGAGCCCGACGACCAGGGGCGCGACCCGCGCCAGGATGCGGGGCAGGACGAGTCCATCGCGAAGCGGCTCGAGAAGGACCCCGAGAACCGCGATGCGCGGCTCGATGCGGGACTGGATGAATCGATGGACGCCAGCGATCCGCCCGCCTCCACGCAGCCGATCCACAATCACGGACCGGCGCCTTCGTCCGGCTATGACGAGGAAGCCGAGAAGGCGCGCAGCGGCCAGGCCTGACGTGGTCATCACGCGGCGCCGGGCGCCGGACTAGTCCGCAGGCTGACCTTTTGTTGCGTCAATGACGCATGTGATTGCATTTGCGGCGAGTCGAAACTCGGCTCGTCGCATTGTTTGTTGCGGCGCAGCAGTTTTCGTGATGCTTTTATGACGTCGGGCGGGCGTCGTTCAGGCATTGGTTAACCATCTTGGCGCATGATCCCTATCCGACGACACGAACGGGCGGGGTGACACAATGGGTGCAGCCAAGAAGCCGGCCGAGGGCGCGATGACGCTGGCCGAAATGAAGGAATTCGCAGGGTTCGCCGCATCGACGCAGCGCTACATCCGTCGCAGCCTCGATATCGGCCTGGACCGCGACGACGCCATGGCGCGCTGGTCGCGCGACGTGGTCGAGGCGGCGAGCATCCGCGCGCAGGCACGGCTGTATCGCGCCTTGCCGGAAATCCGGCAGCGCGTGCCGGACGACGCCGATTTGTCGCAGATCGAGCCTTTCCTCACCCCCGTGACGACGCTCGCCGCGTTCGACCTGGGGCAGGGGCGGCTGACCAGCTTCTCCGCCTTCCGCTTCCTGTACGAGCGGCTGATCGGCGCGCAAGTGCGGCCGTGGCTGCCCAGCGCGTTCTGCGGTGCCGCGGCGCTGCCGCATCTACACCCGGAGGTGCGCCGGAAGCTGCTGCAGTCGATCAGCGAGGCCGCGGCGACGGCATCCGGCTGGTCCAACCGACAGCCGGTCTTCTATCCGAAGTGGGTGGAGAAGGTGGATACGGGCTCCGCGACGCTGTCGCACTGAGCGCTCGGAGTTTGATCCACATGCGTGGGGCGGAACCGGCCCTCACCCCCACCCGGCCGCCCATCCAGGACACGCTGATTGGGCTGGCCGGGTGGGGGGCGAGGGCCGGTTCCACGCCGATCCAACCTTGCCGGATCGCAGCCTAGAACCGGCGCCATCGGGGGGTGGCGACGGTCAGCGGCAGGCACGCCAGCCGAGCGGGCCGCGATCGGCCTGGTCGAGGTGAAGATGGTCGCGATGCGCGGCGTTATAGTCGGGCGAAAGCACCGTGGCGTAGAGGCTGCAGGCGCCATCGCGCACGTCGTGGAGGAAGGCGGCGCTGGCATCGGACCCCTGCCAGTCGCGCGCGACGGTGATCCGCCGGCCGTCGGCAAGTCGAAAGCCCGCGATGTCGATCGCGTTGGCGCGGGCGTGTTCGCTCCAGGCACCGCTCTCGCGGCCGTAGAGGCGGCGGCACGCATAGCTGCCGAAATGATCGATCGACGCGATCGGCATGCCAAACCGCGCCTGCGCGGCGGGTTGCACGACGTTCCATTCCCATAGTGCCAGAGCCGCCGCGACCGGACAGGCGATGCCGGGTCCGGCCGGCCGCAGCGCTATCCCTATCGCGCCGCCGCGGTCGAGGCGGATCGCATCGGCATAGCCGCAGGTCGCACCGTCGCGTCGTGCCGGCAGGGCGGTATATCGTACGCCGGCGGCGCCGAGCAGCGCGCGGCATTGCGCCGGGTCGGTTCGCAGGGCGGCGAGCTTGCGCCCCGTCGACAGGCCGATCGGCGCGGCAAGATCGAGGGGCGTCCAGGGAAGGTCCTGGGGCCGACCGCGCAGCAGCGCGAAGCCGACCAGCACCGTCGCGGCGGCGATGAGCAGGCCGAGCGCAACGCCGGCCACGCGGCGCAGCGCGCGCATCACTGCCGCCGGACGTGGTCGATCGGTTCCCCCGTCACGGGATAACCGGCATCGGCGGGGATGCACAGGTGCGGCACGCCGCCCCGCGTCTCGACGAAGGGGGTGATCGTGCGGATGGGAACGGTGGCGGCATGGGCGCAGGCGTCGGCATAGCTGCCGAATTGCGCCAGCCGTTCCAGATTGCGGCGCGTGGGATAGATGATCGTCATCTCACCCGCGTCCGCCGCCGCCAGCGCATCGGCGGCGGTGGTCCACAACAGGCGGACATTCTCCGTTCCGTCCACCTCGACGTCCGCATCTGCGGGGGCCTGGGCGAGGAAGAAGAGCGTGTCGAATATCCGCATGCCCGGATGGTCGGGCAGCCAGCGCGCGAAGGCGGTCAGCCGATCCGGCGCCAAGGTCAATCCCTCGGCGGCGAGCAGCCGGTCGAAGGCGGCGCCGGCGTGAAGCTGCCGCCGAACGGCACGGATCACCCCAGGCGCGGGCTTGGGGGTGATGCCGATGGCAAGGCCGACTTCCTCCAGCGTTTCCCGGATCGCCGCGATCCGCGCCGCACCGTCGCTGCCGAGGCCCAGGCCGGTCGCCATGGCGACGTCGCCCGGATCGATGCGCCCACCCGGGAACACCATGGCGCCAGCGGCGAATGCCATGGCTGACCCCCGCTCCACCATCAGAATCTCGGGCGGTCCAGAGGCGCGCTCGCGCAGAATGATCAGGGTGCTGGCAGGAATGGCAGGGGCGTTCATGACCGCTTCAAACGCATCGGCGACGTATGCGGGTCAAAGCCGTGGCGCCATGCTAACCCTGTATAAAACATTGATCTAAGATAAAGCTTATGGAGCGCGCCTCGCGAAGGAGAGCGCGGTGCCTCGATATCACTTTCATATCCACGACGGGACCACGATCACTGATCAGGCCGGACGCGAACTGCCGGATCTGGCGGCGGCCCAGCGCGTCGCGATCCGGCTCCTGGGCGAGGCGCTTGAACAGGTCGACGATTTCTGGTCGGGACACGAATGGCGGATGCAGGTTACCGACGCGCATGGTCTGACGCTGTTCCTACTGGATTTCGTCGGCACGCTCGCGCCGGCTGCGCGGATAGTCCAGCCTGATATCGGATAGAAGGCGCGACGTTGGCGGAGTGGGTGGTGGAGCTGAGGGGAATCGAACCCCTGACCTCTGCAGTGCGATTGCAGCGCTCTCCCATCTGAGCTACAGCCCCGCACTCCGCCCCGGCAAGGCCGGGAGCGACGCCATTAGCGGGGCTTCCCGCCCGATGCAACAGGCCCGCGGGGCCACGTGCGAAAATCTTGCGACAAAGCCCATGCGACGAACCGACGCCGAAAAGCGCCGTTTTGCGTCGTTGTGCGCGCGCAACGATAGGAACGAAGCGGCGACTTTGACGCTTGTTAGGCCCGGACGCAGGAGCGCGGGAACGACGCTCCGCAGCCGCAGGACGACCATCCGAAGGAGACGATCATGGGCTACGAACGCTACCCGCGGGGCACCAATCCGCAGGGCGACTATTACGGCCGCTCCGACACGCAGGACTACGGACACGACTATGGCTCGGGCCGCAGCTACAGCTATTCGAGCGCGCGCGACTATGAAGCCTCCGGCGCCTATGACAACGACCGCGACTATGGTCGGCGCGAATACGGCAACCAGCGTTACGAGCAGCGCGATCGCTTCAATCGCGATCGGGATGCGCAGGGTGCCCGTGGCTACGGTCGCGACGACGCCTATGGCCGCAGCGACGCCTATGGCCGCAGCGACGCCTATGGACGCGGTAGCCGCGACGACAGCTACGGACGCGGCAGCCGCGACTGGGGCCAGTCGGACAATCGTTTCGCACAGCAGAACCGCTACGGTGTGGACCAGGACCGTTACGGCGCGCGGCAGGACTATCATGGCAGCTACGGCCATGACGGCCGCCGCTTCCTCGACGTCGGTCAGAATCGCCATGCCGACGACGACAATTATCGCGGGCGCTACGACAATCGCGGCAGCTACGGCGAAGGTCGCAGCGCCGGCCGCCCGTCGTCGCAGCAGGGCGGTTATGGCCGCCAGCCCCAGGGCTATGATTATGAGGAGCGCGGTTTCTTCGCCCGCGCCGGCGACGAGGTCCGCTCGTGGTTCGGCGACGAGGACGCCGAGCGCCGCCGCGAGATGGATTCGCGGTACGACGAACGCAACGCCAATGATCGCGACGACGATTACGGCAATTGGCGTCGCGGCCAGATCGCCTCGCTCGATCGCGACTACGACGAATATCGCCGCGAGAACCGCACGAAGTTCGAGAACGAATTCAGCTCGTGGCGGACGAACCGTCAGGGCCAGCGCGACTCGCTGAACAAGGTCGAGGAGCATATGGACGTCGTCGGCAGCGACGGCGAGCATGTCGGCACCGTCGACAAGGTGCGTGGCGACCGCATCCTGTTGACCAAGAACGACCGCGATGCGGGCGGCCACCACCACTCGATCCCGTCGAGCTGGCTGAAGACGGTCGATGGCAAGGTGACGCTCAGCAAGACCGCGGCCGAGGCCAAGCAGGCATGGCGTGACGAGGAGCGGAACCAGGCGATGTTCGGCTACGGCGACAACACGCAGGACGGTGGCCGGCGCGACGCATCGAACACCCGCACCGACCGTGCGACGACCGCGTCCGCGACCGGTAGTCAGTCCACCTCGGGTCAGGCAACGTCGGGTCAGTCCACGACGGGGCAGGCGGACGCAGAGACGTCGACGGATGGAAAGAACCTCAACCGCAGCTTCCCCGGCACCTACTGAGCTCGGGAGATCTGCGCGCACCGGATCCGCAAGGATCCCCAGGAGAAAGCCCGGGGGCGATGTCCCCGGGCTTTTTTCGTAGCGAATCAAAACCTAAAAGATCAGATTGGCTAGAAAAGGAGAATCAGCATGGCACGAGCATGGAGCCTGAAGTCACGCCCTCAGGGGATGCCGACGATGGACAATTTCGAACTGGTCGATCTCGGCCGGCGGGAGCTGGCGGACGGCGAGGTCCGGATCGCCAACAGCTGGTTGTCCGTCGACCCGTACATGCGCGGTCGCATGAACGACGTGAAAAGCTACACGCCGCCGTTCGAGCTTGGAAAGCCGATGCAGGGCGGCGCGATCGGCCGCGTCGTCGAGAGCCGGTCCGACCGGTACCGTGAGGGTGACATGGTGCAGCATTTCGCCGGCTGGCGCGACGAGGCCGTGCTGCCCGCGGATCAGGTCCAGCCGCTGCCGCAGCTCGACGTCGATCCGCAGGCCTTCCTTGGCCAGCTGGGCATGCCCGGGATGACCGCCTATTTCGGATTGACCGAGGTCGCGGGCCTGAAGGAGGGCGACACCGTGTTCGTTTCGGCCGCGGCGGGCGCGGTCGGGTCGACCGTGGTGCAGATCGCGAAGGCGAAGGGCTGCCATGTCATCGGATCGGCCGGCGGCGCCGACAAATGTGCCTGGGTCCAGTCGCTGGGTGCCGATGCGGTGATCGACTACAAGAGCGGGACGCCGGTCGTGAAGGCCCTGGGCGAGGTCGCGCGCAACGGCATCGACGTCTATTTCGACAACGTGGGCGGCGAGCATCTCGACGCGGCGCTGGCGCATGCCAATGTGCATGCACGCTTCGCAATCTGCGGCATGATCGACGTGTACAACAGCGCGGAGCCGACCTCGCTCCGCTACCTGGCGCGGCTGATCGGCAACCGCGTCCGGATGCAGGGATTCATCGTCAGCGACTATGTCGGCAAGGCAGCGGACTTCTACCGCGACATGGGTGGCTGGCTCGGCGAGGGCAAGCTGCAGCGGCAAGAGACGGTGTTCGATGGACTGGAGCGGGCGCCGGACGCATTCCTGGCGCTGTTTTCCGGCGGCAACACCGGCAAGATGCTCGTACGGGTATGAGCGCTTCCGGCACCCCGCCCGTGCGGACGGGGTGCCGATGCGGCCGGGGCCCTATACGGCTCCGTTGAACGTATCGCACTGGGCGGGGTCGCCGGTTTCGAACCCGTGCTTCAGCCAATAGACGCGCTGGGCGGACGTGCCGTGCGTGAAGCTGTCAGGCACCACGCGGCCCTGCGCCTCCTTCTGCAGCGTGTCGTCGCCGATCGCGTTGGCGGCGGTCAGGCCCTCCTGAAGATCGGTCGTATCCATCCGGTCGCGATTCTTCGCGGCCCAGACTCCGGCATAGCAATCCGCCTGCAGTTCGAGACGGACCGACGCGGCGTTGCCCTCCGCTTCGCCGGACGAGCGCTGGATGCGCTGCACCTGATCCGACGTGCCGAGCAGGTTCTGGATGTGATGGCCGAATTCGTGCGCGATGACATAGTCCTGCGCGAAATCGCCCTTCGCGCCGAAGCGGTTCGCCAATTCGCCGAAGAAGCTGGTGTCGAGATAGATGTCATGGTCGGTCGGGCAATAGAACGGCCCCATCGCCGATTGCGCCGCGCCGCATCCGGACACGCCGCTGCCCGAATAGAAACGCAGGCCCGGCTTCTCGAACCGCGCGCCCTGCTGGGCGAAGATGGCCGCCCAGGTCTTCTGCGCCGACTGGAAGGCGTTGCATGCGGACTTCGCGCCGGCGTCGGTGGTGCAGAGGCGCGTGACCTCCGCGGCAGAGCCGCCGCGATCCTGCTGCGTGACGGATGGCGTACCGCCTCCGCCACCACCGAGCATGCCGCCGATATTGCCAAGGCCGCCGAAGACGGCGAGCAGCAGCAGCACGACAACGATACCGCCGCAGCCGAAGCGACTGCCGATCAACGGCAGCAGGCCGAAGAGCAATCCGCCGCTGCCACCGCCACCCCCGAAGCCGCCGCCCGAGCGCGCCTCCCCGACGTCGATGTCGTTGGGATCGAAATCGTCGAGGCGCATGGGCAGGTCTCCGTTGTGCTTGCGTCACGAAATGCGCGGGGACGCAGGCGGTTGCAACAGGGCCCGAACGAAGGGCATGACGCACAGCAAAGAACGGAGAATGCGCCAATGTTCCTGAAGGGCAAGACCGCCGTCATCACCGGCTCCACCTCCGGCATCGGGCTCGCCTATGCCCGCGCACTCGCGGCGGAAGGGGCGGCGGTGGTCATCAACGGCTTCGGCGATGCCGACGCGATCGAGGCGGCGCGGGCGGAACTCGCGTCGGCGAGCGGCGCGGGCGCGCTCTACGACGCGGCGGACATGACGAAGCCCGAAGAGATCGGTGCGATGATCGATCGTGCCGCGCGCGAGCTGGGCGGGGTCGACATCCTGATCAACAACGCCGGCATCCAGCACGTCGCCCCGATCGACGAATTCCCGGCGGAGAAGATGGAGGCGATCGTCGCGATCAACATGACGAGCGCCTGGTACGCCATGCAGGCGGCAGTGCCGCACATGAAGGCGAAGGGCTGGGGCCGGATCATCTCCACCGCCTCGGCGCACAGCCTCGTCGCCAGCCCGAACAAGTCGGCCTATGTCATGGCCAAGCACGGGCTGGTCGGGCTGACCAAGACGGTCGCGCTGGAGACGGCGACGCATGGCATCACCGTCAACTGCATCTCGCCGGGCTATGTCTGGACGCCGCTGGTCGAGGCGCAGATCCCCGATACGATGAAGGCGCGCGGACTGACCCGCGATCAGGTGATGAACGACGTGCTGCTCGCGGCGCAGCCGACCAAGGCATTCGTCACGCCCGAACAGGTCGCGGCGCTCGCGCTGTTCCTGTGCGGCGATGCGGCGAAGGCGATCACCGGGGCGAACCTGTCGGTGGACGGCGGCTGGACGGCGATGTGACGGCGCCTGGAGTGTGATTCCCTTGCGGGGAACTTCCGCCCTGATCCAGCCTTGCTGGATCGTGCACTAGCGCCGCGGTGCGGGCGCCGGGAGCGGCTGTACCACGGCAGTCGACGCGCCCGGCGTCGGCAGTGCGGCCGATGCCGGGGTGGCGGGATTGACGACGGTCGCCGGCCCGCCCGGCCCCGGCGCGACGACGACCGGAGTCGCCGTCAGCGGCGGCAGCGAGGCGAGATACGCCTTGCCGTGCATCTTCACCGGCACGATCGCGCCGGGATTGGCGGCGGCCACCGCCTGAAGATAGGAGCGCGGCTTCTTCATCAGCTTGGGCTGGTCGAGGCCCGTCAGGCCGGCGATCCGCGCCGCTTCCTTGACGAAATGGATGCAGTTGCGGGTGTTGAGATTGTAATGGCCGTCGCCCGTCTTGTCGTCCCAGGCGGCGATGAGCTTGAGCACCGCGGCATATTGCGCGTCGGTCAGCACGACCGAGAATTGCGCGTCGCTGCCGGCGATGTACGTGGGCTTGGAGATGTCGAGCCGACCGGGCACCGTACCCATCAGGATCGCGGGCGTCACCGCCTTCGCCGTGAAGCCGTAATTCGCGTCGACGGGATCGCCACCCGCGTCCGGCACACCCCGCAGCGTGAAGAAGGCATGCGGAAAGCTGTTGCCGAACTCATGGCTCCAGAAGGTGATCGTCACGGCCGCCCAGGCCGGCGAGGCGCCGACGAGGGCGCCGAGCGTCAGGAGCAAGGCAAGCAGCGGGCGCAGGAAGAAACGGAACATGGTCGCGATCCTAGCCGATGTCGCTCCGCGCGTCAGCCGGCCATGCCGTAGGCCGCGACGTCGCTGATCGCATTTTCGCGCTTTTCCGGTCGTATGTAGATCGAACTCAACGCCGGGACCGCCGCCCGCAGCTGTTCCTCCAGCGCCTCGATCAACGTCTCGCCCTCGCCCATGGTGAGGGCGTCGTCGAAGTCCGCGCTGACCGCGACGAAGATCGCATCGGGCGCGGTATGGATCGTGCGGACGTGGTTGACGCCCGACACCGCCGGGTGCGCGGCGACGATGGCGCGCACCGTCTCTATTACCTTCGGGTCGGCGCGCTCGCCGATCAGCAGCCCCTTCGCCTCACGCGCGAGGAGCACCGCGACGAGCCCCAGGATGAGCCCGATCACGATCGACGCGATGCCGTCGATCCGCGGGTCGGCGAAAGCGTGGCTCGCCCAGACGCCGATCGCGGCGATGACCAGGCCGGCCAGCGCCGCCGAATCCTCGAACAAGACGATGAAGCCGGCGGGGTCCTTGGACCGGCGGATCGCCTGCCACCAACCGGCGTCCCCCTTCGATTCGCGGAATTCCCGCATCGCGAGAAACCATGACGATCCCTCCAGCACGGTCGCGATGGCAAGGACGATGTAATTGACGAGCGGATCGGTCAGTTCTTCCGGCTCGACGATATGCAGATAGCCTTCGTAGACGGACACGCCGGCTCCAACCGCGAAGATCAGGATCGCGACCACGAACGCCCAAAAATACAATTCCCTGCCATAACCGAACGGGTGCACGGCGTCGGGGGGACGCTTGGCGCGATGCTGGCCGTAAAGCAGCAGGATCTGATTTCCGCTGTCGACGCAACTGTGCACGCCCTCGGTCAGCATGGACGAGGAGCCGGTGATCGCGGCCGCGACGAATTTCGCGACGCCGATGCCGAGATTGGCGGCGAGCGCGCCGTAGAGGACGATGTTTTCGCGGATGCGCTGCGCGAGGCCGTGGGTCATAGGCGACTTAACGCGGCCGGGGCGCCGACGGTGCCGTGACGACATGGTGTTGCTGCCCGCGCCGACAGCGGTGCGATGACGACCCGTCGCTGCGGGGCGGCCGCGCTTCGCCGCCTTGGCCCAAACATGGGAATGCCCGCCGGTGGACTCCACCAGCGGGCACCTTTCCTCCCCAGGAAACTTTCGAAGACGCTGATATCGCCCGTTTCGCTCTCCGCCATCCGGGATGGACACGCGCTGGCGGTCATGATGTGTACCGCATTCGAAGAACAGCGAGTGGGACTGTAACGAATTGACAAGTCAGTCCGCCTAGCGTCAATCGCTCGCGATCGGAGGGAGGGAATATGGCGGAACGCAAGCTGTTCGCGGGACATGCCGTGCGGCGGGTGCGGCGGCAAGCAGGGCTGACCCAGGCGGCCATGGCCGAGGCGATGGCCATCTCGCCCAGCTATCTCAATCTCGTGGAGCGCAACCAGCGTCCCTTGTCCGCGGCATTGCTGGTCAAGCTCGCCGAATCCTATGACTTCGATCCGCGCGCGCTGACCGCGGGGGAGCCGGGGGGCGGCGAGGCGGCGCTCCGCCGGCGGCTGGCCGATCCGATCTTCGCCGACCTCGAAATCGATCGGAACGAGCTGGCGGAATGGATCGCCGGCGCGCCGGGTGGCGCGGAGGCGTTCGCCCGGGTCTACGATCGGCTCGGCGCGGGTGGCGGCAGCGGCGTCGCGCCGGAGGGCGTCGACCCCGTCGGCGAAGTCCGCCGCGAGATCGAGCGCTGGCGCGGGCATTTCCCCGACCTGGACGGTCTGGCGGAGAATCTCGCCGACGAGCTGCGCCTGGGCGCAGGCGACCTCTATGGCGCCATCGCCGAGCGTCTGCGCGTCAAGCATCAGCTGACCATCCGTATCCTGCCGGTCGAGGTCATGCCCGACCTGCTCCACCGGCTCGATCTGCACGCGCGCCAGCTGCAGCTGAGCGAGACGCTCGATCCCGCGTCGCGGACCTTTGCGGCCGCCTATCAGCTGGCGCTGATCGAGGCGCGGGGGGAGATCGACGCGCTCGCCAAGGGGGCGGGGTTCGCGGACCGGGCCTCCGAACGGCTGTTCCGGCGCCACCTCGCCAGCTATTTCGGCGCAGCCGTGATGATGCCATACGCCCGCTTCCTGCGGGCATGCGAATCGACGGGATACGATTTCGAACTGCTGCAACGGCGTTTCGGCGCCGGGTTCGAGCAGGTCGCGCACCGGCTGACCACGCTGCACCGGGTCGGCGCGCGGGGATTGCCGTTCTTCCTGATCCGGATCGATCGCGCCGGCCAATGTTCGAAGCGGTTCGCGGGCTCCAGCGCCTCACCGCTGGCCGAGGCGAAAGGCCGATGCCCGTTGTGGCGCGTGCATCACGCCTTCGACCGGCCCGGTGATCTCGCGGTTCAGTTGGTCGAATTGGAGGACGGCGCGCGCTGGCTCACCGTGTCGCGCACCGTGACGCCGCAACGTCGCCGGTACGGCGCGGTGGTCGCGGAATTCGCCGTCGGGCTCGGCGTGCCGGCGGACGTCGCGGGCGGGCTGGCGGTCGCGCGCGGCATCGATCTCAAAGGCGACGCGACGCCAATCGGTCTCGGCTGCGCGGCCTGTCATCGCGGTGATTGTCCGCAGCGCTCTGCTCCACCCGCCGGAAGGCCGCTCCTGATCAACGAGCGGGACCGGGGCGTGTCGGGGTTCACCTTCGCGGGCGATTGATGAAAAATATTTACAAAGTTACAAACGGCCCGGCCCGATGTTGACTTGGAAACGCGCTATTGGAGCAGTTCTTTCGTAATCCGGCTGTGAAGTGACATACAGAGGCTGCACTTACACAGCGAGGCAGCGACATGACCTACCAGCAAGCCATCGGACACGCGCGACAGGCGATCGAAACCCAACCTGCCTGGGGCGGCATCGATGCGGAGGCCGTGGCGCGGATGCGCCTGCAGAACAGATTCCGCACCGGGCTGGATATCGCCCGCCATACCGCCGCGATCATGCGCCGCGACATGGCGGCCTATGACGCCGATCCCGCCGCCTATACGCAGTCGCTGGGATGCTGGCACGGCTTCATCGGGCAGCAGAAGCTGATCGCGATCAAGAAGCATTTCGGGTCGACCAATGGGCGCTACCTCTATCTGTCGGGCTGGATGATCGCCGCATTGCGGAGCGAATTCGGCCCGCTGCCCGACCAGTCGATGCATGAGAAGACCAGCGTGCCGGCCCTGATCGAGGAGCTGTACACCTTTCTCCGGCAGGCGGATGCGCGGGAACTGTCGTTGCTGTTCCGCGACCTCGACAAGGCGCGGGCGGCCGGGAACGACGTTGAGGCCCAGCGCGTGCAGCAGGCGATCGACAATCACGAGACGCACGTCGTGCCGATCATCGCGGATATTGATGCCGGCTTCGGCAACGCCGAGGCGACCTATCTCCTGGCGCGCAAGATGATCGAGGCCGGCGCCTGCGCGTTGCAGATCGAGAACCAGGTCAGCGACGAGAAGCAGTGCGGCCACCAGGACGGCAAGGTCACCGTGCCGCACGAGGATTTCCTGCAGAAGATCCGCGCGATCCGTTACGCCTTCCTCGAGCTGGGCGTCGAGGACGGCATCATCGTCGCGCGCACCGATTCGCTGGGTGCAGGCCTCACCAAGCAGATCGCCTATTCGCGCGAGCCGGGCGATCTCGGCGACCAGTATAACGCTTTCCTCGATTGCGAGGAGGTGACCGACCTGTCGACGCTGCGCGGCGACGTCGTCATCGAACGGGACGGCAAGCTGATGCGGCCCAAGCGGCTGCCGTCCAACCTCTTCCAGTTCCGCGAGGGCACGGGCGCGGATCGCTGCGTGCTGGATTGCATCACGTCGCTGCAGAACGGCGCGGACCTGCTGTGGATCGAGACGGAGAAGCCGCACATCGAGCAGATCGCGGGCATGGTCGACCGCATCCGCGCCGTGGTTCCGGATGCCAAGCTCGTCTACAACAATTCGCCGAGCTTCAACTGGACGCTCAATTTCCGCCAGCAGGTCTACGACCACTGGGCCGGGGAAGGGCGCGACGTCGCGTCCTATGACCGGGCGCGGCTGATGAGCGCCGATTATGACGATACGGCGCTGGCGGCGGAGGCGGACGAACGCATCCGCACGTTCCAGAAGGATGCCAGCGCACGCGCGGGGATCTTCCACCACCTCATCACGCTGCCGACCTATCACACGGCGGCGTTGAGCACCGACAATCTCGCCCGCGAGTATTTCGGTGAGGCGGGGATGCTGGGTTACGTCAAGGGCGTCCAGCGCCGCGAGATCCGTGAGGGCATCGCCTGCGTCAAGCACCAGAACATGTCGGGCAGCGACATCGGCGACGACCACAAGGAGTATTTCGCGGGCGAGGCCGCGCTAAAGGCCGGCGGCGCCCACAACACGATGAACCAGTTCGCCGCCTGACGGGAAGGATCGTCACCCCGGTGCGCGCCGGGGTGACGTGTCGCGTCACGCGCCGGCCGCGTCCAGCCGACCGACCTGTTCCTTGGTCAGGTCCAGCGTCATCGCGGGCAACAGGTCGCGCAATTGTTCGACACTGGTCGCGCTGGCGATCGGTGCGGTCACGCCTTCCTGCGCGATCAGCCAGGCTAGCGCGATCTGCGCCAGCGTCGCGCCGGTCTCGGCGGCGATGTCGTCCATGACGCCGAGCACGGACGCGCCCTTGCCTTCGAGCAGGTCGCCCATGCGATTGCCGCGCACGCTCTTACCTAGATCGTCACGACTGCGGTATTTGCCCGTCAGGAAGCCGGAGGCGAGACCGTAATATGGCAGCACCCCGATGTTCTCGGCGATGCAATAATCCTCCAGCTCACCCTCGAACTTGTGGCGGCTGACCAGATTATATTCGGGTTGGAGCACATGATAGCGGGGCAGGCCGTTCGCTTTCGCGGCATCGTTGGCCGATTTGAGACGCGCGGCGTGGAAATTCGAGGCGCCGATGACGCGGACCTTGCCGGCGTCGACCAGCCTGCCGAACGCTTCGAGCACCGCTTCCTGCGGAACGCTCTCATCGTCCTGGTGCGCGTAGTAGAGATCGATGCGGTCCGTGCCGAGCCGCTTCAGTGAGGCCTCGGCTGCCGCGGCGATGCGCGCGGGCGCGAGCTTCTCGCCGCCTTCCCCCGGCAGCATGCCGACCTTGGTCGCGAGGAGCACCGCATCGCGCTTGCCGCTCGCTTTCAGCCACTCGCCGATCATCGTCTCGGATTCGCCGCCCTGATGGCCGTCGACCCAGGCGGAATAGACATCGGCGGTGTCGATCATCGTCCCGCCGCCCTCGACGAACGCGTCGAGCACCGCGAAGCTGGCCGCGCGGTCGGCCGTCCAGCCGAATACGTTGCCGCCGAGCACCAGCGGGGCGATGCGCAGGTCGGTGGAGCCGAGGCGTCGGAGGGGCACGGTCATGCGGGGTCGCTTCCGTTCTGGTAGGGGTCGATCGCGTTGAGGTCGACGCTGTTGGCATCCAACATGTCCGCCGCCTCGTTCAGCTGTCGCGCCTCGTCAGCGGTGATGGCGCGGGCCGGTTCGTCCGGCGCCTGGCGACAGGCGGTGGCGGAAAGTCCGAGGAGGGCGGCTGACATCAGGCGGCGCATCATGACCGGACTGTGCGATCCAATAGCGTGTCCGCACAAGCGATAATGCTCGGACCGCCGGCCGGCCGGACTACCGTCATGCCGCGCCCCGTCGTGGTGCGTTCGCGCGGCATGACGGCGGTCACTATCAGTCCTTCAGCGCGCGGCCGGCCTTTTCCAGCGTGTTGCCGGTGGCGTCGGCGGCGCGATCGGCACCGTTGCTGATGGCGCGGCCGGCATCGTCGGCGCCGCGGTCGATCGCGCGGCCCGCGCGGTCGGTCGCGTTGGCGATGTGATCGCCGGCACGGTCCAGTCCACGCTCGGCCTTGCCGAACGCTTCGTCCGTGGCGGAGGACACGTCGCTCGCGGCGTTGCGGGTGGTCGCGCTCGCATCGGCGGCGATCGCGTTGCCCGCCTGCTCGGTCTGCTCCTGCGCGTTCCGGCTGCATGCGCCGAGTGCGAGCGCGGGGATGGCCGCGAGAAGGACGATCCGCTTCATTCTATGTCTCCCTTTCAGTTGATCCAGGTGTGGTGCAACGCTGCCCGCGCGTTTCGGCTCCGCGTTGACCACATATAAAGATATCTTTATATGTTGATCCCGTGAGCCAAGCCCTCGACATATTCCGCGCCCTTGCCGACGCGACCCGCCTGCGGATCTTCTCGCTGCTGCGGTCGATGGAATTGTCCGTCGGGGAACTGGCGCAGGTGCTGGGCCAAAGCCAGCCGCGCGTATCGCGGCACGTGAAGATCCTGTGCGACGCGGGTCTTGCCGAGCGACGCAAGGAGGGAAGCTGGGTATTCGTCGCCCTCGGGCGGCAGGCCTCCACGGCGCCGGTCGCGGCGGCGCTGGACCAATGGCATGCCGAGCAGCCCGATCACTGGGCGGTGGCCGATGCCGCGCGTCTCGCCGCGGTGCGCGCGGATCGCGCGGCGAGTGCGGCGCAGTGGTTCGAGGGACATGCCGGCGAATGGGATGCGATCCGCTCGCTGTACGTGGCGGAGGAACAGGTCGAGGCGGCGATGGCAGCGCTGATCGGTCCCGCACCGATCGGCCAGCTGATCGATATCGGAACGGGCACCGGGCGCATGCTGGAGCTGTTCGCAGGACAGGCCGACGCGGCATTGGGCATCGACCGTTCGTCGGAAATGCTGCGGCTGGCGCGGGCGAAGCTGCACGACCGATCGAACACCGAATTGCGCCAGGCGGACCTTTATGCGCTGCCCCTCGGCGACGGTGCGGCGGATGTCGCCATCCTGCACCATGTCCTGCACTTCGCACAGCAGCCGGGGGCGGCGATCGCCGAGGCGGCGCGCGTGCTGGGGCCGGGCGGGCGGCTGCTGATTGCCGACTTCGCACCCCACGACCGGGAGGAGCTGCGCACGCGCGACGCGCACACCCGGCTCGGGTTTGCGGATGCGCAGATCGCGGGCTGGTTCGGCAAGGCCGGGCTGGGCCTCGCGGAAACACGCACGCTGGAAGGCGGCGATTTGACGGTCACCTTGTGGCTGGGCGTGAGACCCGGCGCGCGACTACGTGAAGTGCCTAGGAAAAGGGTTGGTGTGGCATGACGATTTCGGTGAACCAGCTCGAGGAAGCGCAGATCGCGCTCAAGGCGCCGCTCTATGCCGACGTGGCGGGCGACCTGGACGTGTCGTTCGAGTTCTTCCCGCCCAAGACGGAGAAGATGGACGCGCAATTGTGGGACGCGATCCGCACGCTCGAGCCGCTCGGGCCGAGCTTCGTCTCCGTCACCTACGGCGCGGGCGGGTCGACGCGCGAGCGGACGCATGCGACGGTGGCACGCATCCAGCGCGAGACGAGCCTCGCGGCGGCCGCGCATCTGACCTGCGTCGAGGCGACGCGCGAGGAGATCGATCAGGTCGCCAACGAATATTGGGCGGCGGGCGTCCGCCACATCGTCGCACTGCGTGGCGATCCGCCCGCGGCGGGCACGCGCTTCCAGAGCCATCCGGGCGGCTACGAGAATGCGGCCGCGCTGGTCACGGGGCTGAAGCGCCTGCACCCGTTCGAGGTGTCGGTGGCGGCCTATCCCGAATGCCATCCGGACTCGCCGAACCCGGCCGCCGACCTCGACAATCTGAAACGCAAGATCGATGCCGGCGCGACGCGAGCGATCACGCAATTCTTCTTCGAGCCGGAAACCTTTTTCCGGTATCGCGATGCCGTGGCCGCGGCGGGCATCGATGCGGAGATCGTTCCGGGGATCATGCCCGTGGCGAATTTCGCGAGTGTCCAGCGCATGAGCGCGATGTGCGGGACCGACGTGCCGGCCTGGATGGCCCGTCTGTTCGAAGGGCTCGACGACCATCCCGCGACGCGGCAGCTGGTCGCCGCGACGCTCGCGGCGGAGCTCAGCCGCAAGCTCTACGCGGGCGGGGTCAAGGCCTTGCATTTCTACACGCTCAACCGCGCGGAACTCGCCTTCGCGATCTGTCACCTGCTGGGCGTGCGGGCGAAGGACCGGGCCGCGGTGGCGGCGGCTTGACGTGAAACAGGCCCCTCTCCTTCGGGGGAGGGGTGGAGGGCGGGGCCCGTCCGCAAAATGTCGGACCCGGTGAGACGCCGGCGCCCCACCCCAACCCCTCCCATCAAGGGGAGGGGCTTGAAGGATGAGACAATGACGACACGCGACATCTTCCTGGCGGAAGCCGCCAAGCGCATCCTGATCACCGATGGCGCCTTCGGCACGGAGATCCAGAACTGGAAGCTCTCCGAGGCCGATTATGCCGGCGACTTGGGCCTCGGTCACGACCAGAAGGGCAACAACGACATCCTCGCGCTGACCAAGCCGGACGTGCCCGCCGCCATTCACCGGGCCTATTTCGAGGCGGGGGCGGACATAGCCGAAACCAATACCTTTTCCGCGAACAGCATCAGCCAGGCCGATTACGGCGCCGAACATCTGGTGCGCGAGATCAATTACGAGAGCGCCAAGCTGGCGCGTTCGATCGCGGACGAGTTCCAGGCGAGGGACGGGCGCCCGCGCTTCGTCGCGGGTGCGATCGGCCCGACCAACAAGACGCTGTCGCTGTCGCCCGACGTCAACGATCCCGGGTTTCGCGAGATCGACTTCGATTATCTGAAGGGCGTCTATCGCGAACAGACGGACGCGCTGCTGGATGGCGGCGCGGATTTCGTGCTGATCGAGACGGTGTTCGACACGCTCAACGCCAAGGCCGGGATCATGGCCGCCCTCGATGCGGGGCGGGATCGCGGTCGCGACGTGCCGATCATGCTCTCGATGACGCTGACCGACCTGTCGGGGCGCAATCTGTCGGGCCATACGGTCGAGGCATTCTGGCATGCGGTGCGGCACGCGAAGCCGCTGACGATCGGGCTGAACTGCTCGTTCGGCGCGGAACAGCTGCGGCCGCACGTCCGGACGCTCAGCGAGATCTGCGATACGCTGATCATGGTCTATCCCAATGCCGGCCTTCCCAATGAACTCGGCGCCTATGACGAGGCACCGGCCACGACGGCGGGGCTCGTCTACGAATGGGCGGGGGCGGGGCAGGTGAACGTCCTCGGCGGCTGCTGCGGCTCGACGCCCGCGCATATCGCGGCGATCGCGGAGCGGGTGAAGGGCGTGGCACCCCGCGTCATCCCGACCCCGCCGGTCCGCACGCGGCTCGCCGGCTTGGAGCCGTTCACGATGGCGGCGTAGCACTCCCTCCCGCTTGCGGAAGGGGCTGGGGGTGGGCCTGCCCCTGGCGACGCAACCTCAATTCAGGCCCACCCCCGACCCCTCCCGCAAGCGGGAGGGGGGAAGAAAGTTGCGATGACCACCAGCTCCTCCACCCAGTTCGTCAACATCGGCGAGCGGACCAACGTCACCGGATCGGCGGCGTTCAAGAAGATGATCATGGCGGGCGACTATGCCCGTGCGGTCGAGGTCGCGCGCCAGCAGGTGGAGAATGGGGCGCAGGTGGTCGACGTCAACATGGACGAAGGCCTGCTCGACGCACACCATGCGATGACGACCTTCCTCAAGCTGATCGCCGCCGAGCCCGATATCGCGCGCGTGCCGATCATGATCGACAGCTCGAAGTGGAGCGTGATCGAGGCCGGGCTGAAGTGCGTGTCGGGCAAGCCGATCGTCAACTCGATCAGCATGAAGGAGGGCGAGGCGCAGTTCCTCGAACAGGCGCGGCTGTGCATGGCCTATGGCGCGGCGGTGGTCGTCATGGCGTTCGACGAGGTCGGGCAGGCCGATACCAAGGCGCGCAAGGTCGAGATCTGCGAGCGCGCCTACAAGCTGTTGATGACGATCGGCTTCCCGCCGGAGGACATCATCTTCGACCCCAATGTGTTCGCGGTCGCGACGGGGATCGAGGAGCATAACAACTACGGCGTCGACTTCATCGAGGCGTGTCGCGAGATCAAGGCGCGCTGCCCGCACGTCCATATCTCGGGCGGATTGTCGAACCTGTCGTTCAGCTTCCGCGGCAACGAACCGGTGCGCCGCGCGATGCACTCGGTGTTCCTCTACCATGCCATTCCCGCCGGCATGGACATGGGCATCGTCAACGCAGGCCAGCTCGACGTCTACGACACGATCGATCCGGAACTGCGGATCGCCTGCGAGGACGTGATCCTCAACCGCGATCCGGAGGCAGGGGACCGGCTCGTCGCGCTGGCGGAGAAGTTCCGTGGCACCGACGCCGTCGCGGAGAAGCAGGCGGCGGAATGGCGCAGCCTGGATGTCACCAAGCGGCTGGAATATGCGCTGGTCAAGGGCATCGACGCGCATGTCGTCGACGACACCGAGGAAGCGCGCGCCGCGATCGCCGCGCGCGGCGGCCGCCCGATCGAGGTGATCGAAGGTCCGCTGATGGACGGCATGAACGTCGTCGGCGACCTGTTCGGCAGCGGCAAGATGTTCCTGCCCCAGGTCGTCAAGTCCGCGCGCGTGATGAAGAAGGCGGTCGCGCATCTGCTGCCGTTCATCGAGGCGGAGAAGGCGGCGGGGTCGCGCGCCAAGGGTCGCGTCATCATGGCGACGGTCAAGGGCGACGTGCACGATATCGGCAAGAACATCGTCGGCGTCGTCCTGCAGTGCAACGGTTTCGAGGTCGTGGACCTGGGCGTGATGGTGCCTTGGGCGAAGATCATCGAGGCGGCGAACGAGAACGATGCCGACATGATCGGCCTGTCGGGTCTGATCACTCCCTCGCTCGACGAGATGGTGACGGTCGCCGAGGAAATGCAGCGCGCCGAGATGCGCATGCCGCTCCTGATCGGCGGGGCGACGACGTCGAAGGTGCATACCGCGCTGCGCATCGCGCCGGCCTATGACGGGCCGGTGGTGCATGTGCTCGACGCCAGCCGCGCGGTCGGCGTCGCGACGACCCTGGTCTCCGACACGCAGCGCGATCCCTATGTCGCCGACATCGCGGCGGAATATCAGAAGGTGCGCGATGCGCGCGCGGGCAAGGGGCAGAACGACCTGCTGCCGCTCGCCGAGGCGCGGGGTCGGGGTTTCGTCGCCGACATGATGCTGAAGGCGCCCGCGCCGAACCGGCCCGGCGTGCACGTCTTCGATGACTGGGATCTCGAGGACCTGCGGCACTACATCGACTGGACGCCATTCTTCCGCGCCTGGGAACTGGCGGGCAATTTCCCCGCGATCCTGGACGATGCGATCGTCGGCGAAAGCGCGCGTTCGCTCTATGCCGATGCCCAGGCGATGCTCGATCGCATCGTCGCGGAGAAGTGGCTGACCGCCAGGGGCGTGGCCGCGCTGTGGCCGTGCCGCCGCGACGGCGACGATGTGGTGCTGGACGAAGGCGCGCGGCTGCCCTTCCTGCGCCAGCAGATCGCCAAGCGCGAAGGGCGCGCGAACATGTGCCTCGCCGATTTCATCGATCCGGCCGGAGACTGGATCGGCGGCTTCGCGGTCGGCATCCACGGGATCGAGCCGCATCTCGCCACGTTCAAGGCGTCGCACGACGATTACAACGACATCCTGCTCAAGGCGCTCGCCGACCGCCTCGCCGAGGCATTCGCCGAGCGGCTGCATGCGCATGTCCGCACCGATCTGTGGGGCTATGCGCAAGGCGAGCAGCTGACCAACGAGGCGCTGATCCGCGAGCAATATCGTGGCATCCGTCCGGCGCCGGGCTATCCGGCCTGTCCGGAGCACAGTCTCAAGCGGACCTTGTTCGACCTGCTCGACGCCGAGGCGAAGGTCGGCATCGAGCTGACGGAAAGCTTTGCGATGCTGCCGACGGCTGCGGTCAGCGGCTTCTATTTCGGCCATGCGCAGGCGGAATATTTCGGCGTGGCGCGGATCGGCGAGGACCAGGTGTCGGACTATGCGGCGCGGCGTGGCGTCGACATCGCGCAGGCGACGCGCTGGCTGCGCCCCAACCTGGACTAAGGTGCGATCCAGCAAGGCTGGATCGGGGCGGTGCCGGCCCTCAAGCCCACCCGGCCGCCCACAGCATATCCTGGATAGGCGGCCGGGTGGGGGTGAGGGCCGGCACCGCTTCATCCTTTAAGCCCAAGGACATCGGGCGGATCGACACGTCACGCGGGCTCCCTCCGGCGTGGCGCGATCGGATCGGCAGGAGTCGTCGCGCACGATGACCCGCGTACCGCTTTGTTAACCATCTCTGCCTAGGACGAGACGCGAGGGGGATCATCCGGATCCTCCCTGCGCGCCTGGGCACGACGATGGAATTGACCTGCTACCTTCATCCGAGCTGGCACCCCCGGATTCGCCCCGCCGGGTCGAAGCGTGAATGGATGGACGCGACGCCCGAAAGCTTCGCCTATCGCTGCCTGCCGCTGGCGATCGCCAACGCCCATGGCTGGGAAGTCGGCAGTCCCTGCGCCTTCCGCGCGCGCTGGAACGGCGGCCAGGGCGTCGATGCGGTCGAGATCGAGGTTGAGGGCGACGTGCCCGAAAGCCAGCGCCCGGTCTCGCTGTTCGGCAGCGGCACGATCACCTTTCACATCGAGGGGCTGATCCGCACGGCGCCAGGCTACAATCTGTGGGTCGGTGGCCCGCCCAATGCCGCCAAGCACGGTATCGCGCCGCTGACCGGTGTGATCGAGACCGACTGGTCGCCCTATACCTTCACGATGAATTGGCGCTTCACCGCGCCGGGCGAATGGGTGCGGTTCGAGGAGGACGAGCCCTTCTGCTTCTTCTACCCCGTCGAGCGCGGGTTGATCGACCGGGTCGAGGCCCGGATGCGGCCATTGTCCGATGCGCCCGAGTTGGAAGAGGCGTTCATGGCCTGGAGCGCGTCGCGCGATGCCTTTCAGGAGCATGTCGCGCGCACCCAGCCGGAAGCGCCGTCCGACCGCTGGCAGAAACTCTATTATCGCGGCGTCTGCCCGAACGGTGAACCCGGCGCGGCGGACCATCAGGCGAAGCTGCGGCCGCCTGCATTCCAGAACGCACCCGAGAAAGGACGTTGTCCCATGGCCACACAGGCGAAGGCGGTCGTCGCCGCCGTTTCCGATCCCAATCCCGTCGCCGCGCAGCGCCAGGCGTGGCGCGAGCGGACGCAGAAGCGCCAGGCGGCGCTGGCCGACGGGCTGACGTCCATCCCGATCCTGCCGACGATACCGGCCGAGACCTTCCTCGACCTGTTCTACGCACCGGGCGTGCCGGTGCTGATCGAGGGGCTTGCCGCCAACTGGCCTGCCGTCGGGCAATGGACGCCGGAATATCTTGCCGAGAAGGTCGGTCATGCGGAGATCACCTATCAGGGGGGACGCAATGGCGCGGCGGATTTCGAGCTGGCGAAGGATCGCCACATCCGCACCATGCCGTTCGACGCCTATATCGACGCGGTGACCGGCGGGGAGACAGGCAACGACGCCTATATCACCGCCTATAACAGCACCGCCAACAAGGCGGCGCTGGCGCCGCTGATGGCCGATCTGGGGCAGGTACCCTATCTCGACGAGGCCGAGGGCATGCTGTGGATCGGCCCGCAGGGCACGTTCACGCCGCTCCACCACGACCTGACCAACAATCTGCTCGTGCAGGTGACCGGCGCCAAGCGCCTGCATCTGATCCCGCCCAGCGAGACGCATCTGATCGCCAACACGCGGCACGTGTTCAGCGACGTCCACGACATCCTCGACGAGGAGAAACTGGCGCAATATCCGGCGGCGCGGCAGGCGGTCTGCTACGAGATCGACATCCTGCCGGGCGACGCATTGTTCATCCCCGTCGGCTGGTGGCACCAGGTCCGCTCGCTGTCGTTCAACACGATGCTGACCTACACCAATTTCCTGTGGCCGAACGACGCCTACAAGGATTTTCCGACCGACCAGTGATGCAGGCGGGCGGGGGCTAGAACCCCCGCTTGGCCAGGCCGGGATCGCGGCGCAGCAGCGGCGCGACCATCGGGATGGTCAGCATCGTGCTCGCGACCGCCATCAGCAGCAGCGCGGTGAACGTCTCGTTGGTGATGATCTTCTTGTCGAGCAGGATGTTGACGAAGATGATCATGATCAGCGCCTTGGTCTGCAGCAGCCAGCCGATCGCCTTTGCATCGCCCTTCGGCCAGCGCAGGACGCGTCCGGCGACCGCCACGCCGAGCAGCTTGCCGCCGACGCTGGCGACGAGCAGCAGCGCCGCCGCGGCGAACACCGCCGGCCCGCCAACGCCCCATTGCGTCTTGAGCCCGGTCGACAGGAAGTAGACGGGCATCACGCCGAGCAGGATCGTCTGGCGGAACCGGTCCATCCGCGCCTCGCCGAACCAGCGCGCATCGAGGACCGCACCGGCGAGAAACGCGCCGACCATGAAGTGCAGCCCCGCCCAATCGGCGGTGAAGCCGCAGGCCGCCAGCCAGATCAGCCCGACGTACCAGCGGTCGTTCTCCGGAATCGCGCGCAACAGCCGGCGGATCGCCCAGGTGGCAAGCGCGAAGCCGAGCAGGAAGCCGCCCTGCCGCCCGACACGCTGCCAATCGAGCAGGATGAGCGCCAGCACGCCCCAGATCGCAATATCGTCGAGGCTGGCGTAGCGCAGGACCCGCTGGCCGAGCGGCGCGCGCAGGATCGCCAGTTTCTCCATGAACAATACGAGGATCGGCAGCGCGGTGACCGCGCAGGCCATGCCGATGCCGAGCACCACCTGCCATTGCGCCCCCTCGGGCCCGCGCCATCCCGGAAAGCGCAGCATGACGAGCGCGGCGAGGCTGCCCGCGATCAGGGGGACGCCGAGGGCCAGGCCCGCCGTGACGCCCGTCTCGCGTCGCCGCTTCCACGCCTCGCCGACGTCGAGTTCCAGTCCGGCGACCCAGACGAACAGCATCACCGACCACCAGGCGATACCGTTGAGCGCGCCCAGCGTGGGCGCGCCGAAGACGAATGCATAATAGCCGGGAAAGAGCGCGCCCAGGATACCGGGGCCGAGCAGGATGCCGCCGACGATCTGCACCACGACCAACGGCGCCCAGTAATCGGTCCGCCCCAGCCGCCAGACGAGATAGGGCCCCGTGAAGATGATCAGGATGGCGAGGAGGAACACCTCCGTCGGCGCCATAGGCATCGCAATTCACTCCCCCGTCTACCCCGAAAGGCGGCTTATCGCGTCGGTCAGGCCAGGTGCAATCCCATGGCGGCGATGTCCCGATAGAGGACGGTCCGCCCTGCCTTTCCGCTCCCTCGGCGATGGCGGGGTGCGTTAACCGCGAATGCGGCTTTCCGCCCGCTCCGGCACGGGGCAGGAACAGCGCAAAGGAGTTGTCCGATGCGTGCCGCCCTGCTCACCCTGATCGCCTGCGCTGCCCCCGCGATCGGTGCCCCCGCCACCCCCGCGGGCCCTGCCGGTGCGCCCTTCACGATCGCGGAAACCGGGCAGACGTTCACCAACCTCCAGGACGCGGTGTCGTCGATCCGGATGGGGACGGGGACGATCCTGATCCGGCCCGGGGTATACCGGCAATGCGCGGTGCAGCAGGGCGGCCGCATCACGTTCAAGGCGATGCAGCCGGGCACCGCGATCTTCGAGCGCCAGGCGTGTGAGGACAAGGCCGCGCTGGTGCTGCGCGGGCAGGGATCGGTGGTCGATGGCCTCGTCTTTCGCAATTACAGCGTCAGCGACGGCAATGGCGCGGGCATCCGGACCGAGATGGGGGACTTGACCGTCACCAATGCCATGTTTCTGGACAGTCAGGAGGGCATCCTGGGTGGCGAGCCGACGGGGCAGCGGATCGTCATCGACCGCTCCACCTTTTCCGGCCTCGGCCAGTGCGACCAGACGGTCAATTGCTCGCACGCCATCTATCTCGCCAATCGCGGCAGCGTGACGGTGACGCATTCGCGGTTCGAGCGGGGCACGGGCGGCCATTACGTCAAGCTGCGCGTGCCGCACGTGGCGATCAGCGACAACAGCTTCGACGACACGGGGGGGCGGAAGACCAATTACATGATCGACCTGTCCGAGGGCGGCACGGGCACGATCGCGCGCAACATCTTCGTGCAGGGGCGCAACAAGGAGAATGCGTCCGCGCTGATCGTCGTCGCGGCGGAAGCGCGGACCTACCCGGCGACGGGCCTCGCCATCGAGGGCAACGACGCGCGCATGGCGCCCGGTGCGCCGGGCAATCCCGCGTTCGTCGCGGATTTCACGCACCAGCGCCTCGCGATCGGCGCCAATCGGCTGGGCGCGGGGATCCGGCCGTTCGAGACGCGGTAAGCCGCGAAGGTGCAAAGCCGCCAAACCCTTGGCGGCGGCGGATGCCGCATCACTTTTCCGGCGGCGGCAGCTTCAGCGTCAAGGACGCCTTCGGCGTCGCCTTTGCCTGCGGCGCCGGCTGCGCCTGCGAGACTGCCTGCGGTGCGTCGCCGCCATAGGTCCGCGCCTCCAGCGTGGCGAGCCGCTGTTCGAGAAGCTTGGTATCGAGCGCCTGCTTGCCGTCCTTCAGGTCCGACACCTCCGCCTGCAGTTGGTCGACCTGATTTTGCAACGTCTTGATGCGGACGTCCGTCTCGATGCCGTCGATCGCCTTCCGCTCGGCCGCCTCCGCCGCCTGGCGCGCGCCGTCATCGCGCGGTTCGGGCACGGGCTGGCTGCGGTCGCAGGCGGTGAGGAGTAGCAAACAGACGAAGGGCAGGGCGCGCATCGAATCGTTCTAGGGGCTGATCCACCGACAAGGAAGCGGCGCAGGACCACGCACCCTGCGCGCCCCGCCAAGCTGGCGACACGCCGTGGGTTGGGACGGCGGCCGGAATGCTGCGCAGGGGCTGGGGCGCCTCGGCCAGGTTATGGCCGAGCGAGACCGTGCGGGACGTGCGGTAACGTCTATCGCGGCGCGTTCGGACAGGTCGAGGTCGCGCCCGGATCGAGGTCGAGGCAGCGGCCGTCGAGGCCATGGACGGGCAGGGCAATCGTCGCCGCAAGCGTCGGCGCGATGTCGACGGTCTCCACCGAAAGCGGCTGTTCGAAGCCGGTCATGCCGCGGCGCCAGAACAGGATGGGCACGCGCCGATCGTAATCCCATGGGCTGCCGTGAGTCTCGACATAACCGGTGGCGGGCGTCTCGATCGTGGTGACGCGCGGCTTGAGCAGGACGAGCAGGTCGCCGGAGCGATCCGGGTCGAAGGACGCGCGGGCCCGCTCGGCGAGCGTCCAGGTTTCCGGCGGGGTGGTGGCAAGAGGCGTCGCGGCGATCTGCGCGCGCGTGAGCGCGGCGGCGACCTGTGGCAGGGCGGCGAAGCGACGCTGCGCCTCCGCCAGCACGCGCGCGCGTGTCGCGGGCGGCAGATCGCGGTCGACGTAGACGTCGCCCTCCGCGCCGAGCAGCGCGGGACCCTTGATGCCCAATGCCTTGACGATCGCCGCATCCACGGTCTTGATCGAGGCATCCGCGGAGACATGCTCCTCCATCGGCATCGCGCGCTGCTGCTGCCGCTCGGTCATGTCATGCGCGCCGTGATCGGCGGTCAGCATCACCTCGTAATCGATCCCGAAGCTGTCCAGGGCGTCGAGGAAGCTGCCGATCGTCTGGTCCAGCTGGTCCATCTGGATGCACATTTCGGTGCCTTGGGTGCCGAGCGAATGGCCGATATAGTCGGTCGCCGACGCGCCGATGTCGATGATGTCGGTCTGCGGCCCCTTGCCCAGCCCCATGTCCTGGATGAGCCCCGCGGCGATCGCGAAGACCGCCGCGTCACTTGCGGGGGAGGCGCGGAACGCCTTCAGATCGCCCGCCGCGCGTTCGAAGCGCCCCTGGCCGTAGGCGCGGCCGGCGACGGTGATCGGGCGATCGAGCGGCTTGCAGAAGCCCGGCAGCGGCAGCGCCGCTTGCGGCCGCGCGATCATCGCGGCGACCGCGTCGCGTCCGCGTTGTACCGCGCGCGGCACCGCGCGGCCCGCATAGCTGGTATAGGTCTTGCCGTCCCACCACCACAATTCGTCGACCTTGTGGCCGCCCATCATCACCGCGGCGCGGTCCTTGCCCGCGACCGAGACGACGCGCGTGCGGGGATCCGCCGCCTTCATCATCTCGCCCAGCGTCGGCACCTTCAGATGCGTGTCCGAGACGGTGTAGGTGTCGTGGTTCATGCCCGCGACGCTTTCGTCCTCGGCGCAATAGACGATCTTGTCGGCGCGCGGCGCGGACTGGTTGATCCAGTTGTTCGCGACGATGCCGGTATGCGCCGGTCGCATGCCCGTCAGGATCGTCGAGTGGCCAGGGCACGTCTCCGTCGCGGCATGGCTTTGGTAGCCGGACGGAAAGACCGCGCCGGTCAGAAGGCGGGCGAAGCCGCCGGTGAAGTGATTGCGATATTGCTGGAACAGGTCGGCGGAGAATTGATCCACGGAAATCGCGACGATCAGCTTGGGCGGTGTACGCGGAAACAGCGGCGTGGTCGGCGTCGGCGCGACGGCGGGCGGGGGCGGCGCGGTCACCGTCGGCGGGGGCGATGCCTGCTGCGCGGCGGCAGGGGCGAGCGGAAGCAGGGTTGCGGCGGTCGAGAACAGGACGGCGGCGAACATGGCCTTCATCGCGAAGATAACCTTATACTGGATCGTCGAGTCCGCTATGGTCGCAATCAATGGGACGGGCAACGACCGCAATGCGCGCACTGTGTGGCGCCGTGATGACGCTGATCGCACAGGCGGCGATCTGGCTTGGACTGGGCCTCGCGCCGGCGGCGGCGGACAGCCTCCCGCCAGCGGGCGGGGCGCCGCATCTGGCGATGTCGCTGGTCGCGGACAGCGACGCGCCACGCGCCGGCCAGGTGGTGACGCTGGCGCTCGATACGCGGCCGGCGAAGGGCTGGCACGGCTATTGGCGCAATCCGGGGGATGCGGGTTTCCCCCCCAGCTTCGACTGGACGCTGCCGAAGGGCGTGTCGGTCGACGCACCGCAATGGCCGGTGCCGACGACGCTCGTCGTCGCGGGGCTGATGAATTTCGTCTACGACACGCCCTATGCGCCGCTGGTCGCGGTGCACGTGCCGGCAGGCCTGGCGGCAGGCACGAAGCTGCCGATCCGGCTGCACACCAGCTATCTCGTCTGCACGGACACGATCTGCGTTCCCGAGCAGCAGAATCTTGCGGTCGAATTGACGGTCGGCGACGGGGCACCAGCCAATGGTGCTGCGTTCGATCGCTGGCGGGCGGCGATCCCGAAGCCGCTGGATGCCGCGGCGACCTACCAGGTCGAGGGCGACACGGTGACAATCGCGGTGCCGCTGCCGGCCACCGCGAAGGTCGATCAGGCCTATTTCTTCGCCGGCACGCCGGGCAGCCTGAAATATGCCGCCCCGCAGACGGTGACGCGCGACGGCGACCGGCTGGTGATCGCGACGCAGGGCGCACCGAGCGGGCGGATCGAGGGCGTACTCCGCATCGGCCGCGATCTCGGCCTGTCGGTACGGGCGGCGCCAGGAACGGTCGTGGCGACGTCCGGCCAGGATGCCGGGGCGAGCGGCGGCTGGGCGGCCGTGCTCGCGGCGTTTGCCGGTGCGCTGCTGGGCGGCCTGATCCTCAACGTGATGCCTTGCGTCTTTCCGATCCTCAGCCTGAAGGCGTTGCATCTCGCGCGCGGCGGTGCCGACGAGCGGACGGCGCGCGTCGACGCGCTCGGTTACACGCTGGGCGCGGTGCTGACCTGCGTCGCGCTGGGCGGTGTGATCCTCGCGCTGCGGGCGGGCGGTTCGGCGATCGGCTGGGCCTTCCAGCTGCAGGACCCCCGCGTCATCGTGCTGCTCGTCGCGCTGACCTTCGCGATCGGCCTCAACCTGCTGGGCCGGTTCGAAGTGCCCGCGCCGCAATTCGCGACCCACGGGGGCGCGCTGGGATCGGTCGCCACGGGCGCGCTGGCCGCCTTCGTCGCCACGCCCTGTACGGGGCCGTTCATGGGGGCGGCGCTCGGCGCGGCGCTCGTGCTGCCGTGGCCGGCGGCGCTTGCGGTGTTCGCCGGCCTGGGGCTCGGGCTCGCGCTGCCGTTTCTGGCCATCGGGTTCGTACCCGCACTGCGCCGCTTCCTGCCGCGACCGGGTGCGTGGATGGAGCGGCTGCGGCGCGTCCTCGCGATACCGATGCTGCTGACGACGGCGGCGTTGCTGTGGCTTCTGTGGCGACAGGCGGGTTGGCTCGGGCTCGGCGTCGGCATCGCGGCGGCGGTGCTGGTCGCGATCGTCCTCGTCGCGGGCGGGCGGCGGCAGCATCGCGGCGAGGGCTTCGGTCTGCCACTGGCGTTCGCAGCCATCGGGGCGCCGCTGGTACTGGCGCTGGTGGTGACGGGCAATGCCACGGTGCATGCCGAGACCGGCGGCACGGCGTTCAGCGAAGCAAAGCTTGCGCAGCTGCGGCGGGAGGGCAAGCCGGTGTTCGCCTATTTCACGGCTGACTGGTGCCTGACGTGCAAGGTCAACGAGCGTGCCGCGATCGACACCCAGGCGACGCGCGCAGCGTTCGCCCGCAACAAGGTGCAGGTCCTCGTCGGCGATTGGACCGATGGCGATCCCGTGCTCGGCCGGTTCATCCAGGCGCACAATCGCGCGGGGGTGCCGCTGTACCTCTATTATGCGCCCGGCGCGGCCACGCCGCAGGTGCTGCCGCAGGTGCTGACGCCGGGGATGCTCGCGAAGCTCCATTGATACCGGCCGTCCCCCGCTGCGGCCGTAGGCGAGGGGATAGGGCCGGCCCCGAAGCAATTAACCGTATCGCAAGGGCGATGGCTTAGCCCCGCGCATCGTGGGGTGTTTCCGTATCTCGATCCTCGGCCAGACGCTGCTGGGCCTGACATTGCTCGCCGCATCGTCGTGCGTGCCGCCCAAGGCGAAGCGGGTCACGGTGGCGCAGGCGGTGCCGCCGGCCAGCCCTCGCCAGTTGCTTCGAGATCTCGCGCTCGACGCGTCGGCGACTGCGGATCTGCCGCGCGCGCTGGGTCTCGACCCGTCCGACGATGCAGCCCCCGCCTTCGTGCAGGCGGCGCCGGGGTTCCTGGCGAGCGCTCGCAGCGAGGAGGATGCACGCCGCGCCGCGGACTGTCTGACCGCAGCCGTCTATTACGAGGCGCGCTCGGAACCGATCGACGGGCAACGGGCGGTGGCGCAGGTCGTGCTCAACCGCGTGCGCGACCGCGCCTTTCCGCACAGCGTCTGCGGCGTGGTCTACCAGGGCTCGCAGCGGCGCACGGGATGCCAGTTCTCCTTCACCTGCGATGGATCGATGAATTACCGCCGCGATCCGCTCGCGTGGGCGCGCGCCGCGCAGGTCGCCGCCGCCGCCTTGTCCGGCCAGGTCTATGCGCCGGTCGGTTCGGCGACCTTCTACCATGCCAATTACGTGCTGCCCTGGTGGGCAGGCAGCCTGACGCGGATCGGTTCGGTCGGTGCGCACATCTTCTACCGATGGCGCGGCGCGATGGAGCGGGCCCTGAGCTTCCGCGCGGACTATGCCGGTGTCGAGCCGGGCATCGCCTCGCCGCGCCTGGCGGGGACGCCGGGCGCGACCACCGCAGCCTTCTACCCCGATGCGACCGACGACACGGGGGTCACCGTCCATCGTGGGAGGATGACCGCCTCTGCCAACGCGACCGCGACCCCGCGCCCGTCGATGCTGACGAGCGGCGGCGTGCGGGTCCATTTCGGCCGCGGCGCGCCCGAGCGCGAGGTCACGGCGGACGGCGTCGTGATCGAGGCGGAGAGCGACCCGATCTGAGCGGTCAGCCCGCCGCCTGATCCGGCCCGTCTTCCATCAATCGCCAGCCGGTGGGGCCAAGCACCTCGATCGGGCGATAGCGCGTCTTGTACGCCATGCGTTGCGAGCCCTTCACCCAATAGCCGAGATAGACATAGGGCAGCCCGGCGTCGCGTGCGCGCAGGATGTGATCCATGATGATGAAATTGCCCAGCCCCGCCGGCGCATCGTCGCCGGCATCGAAGAAGCTGTAGATCATCGAAAGACCGTCCGCCTGCTGGTCGGTCAGGCAGGCGCCCACCAGCTGCCCGCGACCGCCGTCCGCCGCCGGCAGCCGATATTCGATCACGAGCGAATTGACGGGCGAGTGTTCGACCATGTCGGCATAATCGTCCTCGTCCATCCCCGCCATGCCCCCGCCGGGGTGGCGTGCCGAGAGATAGCGCCGCAGCAGCTGGAACTGCTCGTCCGTGGCCCAGGGACGACATGCGGTGACGGTCAGGCCGGCATGACGCTTGAGCAACTTGCGCTGCGTGCTGTTCGGCTCGAACTGCTGCGTGACGACGCGAACCGAAAGACAGGCTGCGCAATTGGCACAAGACGGGCGATAGGCGACCCCCTGCGACCGACGGAAGCCGATGCGGCCGAGCGCGTCGTTCAACTCCGCGGCATGGGGGCCGGTCAGCTCGGTGAAAACCTTTCGCTCCTGCCTGCCCGGCAAGTACGGACAGGGTGCAGGGCTGGTGACGAAAAAGCGCGGAAAACGAAATGGCGCGGTCACCGCCCGTCAGCTCCCATCCGAGAAAGTGTCGGAACGGCCCGACCCGCCCGATAGCGTATATGTATAACCCGACACCTGGTGGAAAGCGCCTTTACCATAAAAATGGGTTAATCCGTTCTGAAGCATTCTCTTGCGCATCGCAGCAAAAACTGCGCGCGACAGGGGAACCTTTCTGTCATTGATCTGGTTTACCCGGTCCAGGGTTTTGTAGAGGTGTATTCATGAGCAAGTTTCTAACGGGTTCCGTCGCCGCTTTGTCGCTCCTCGCGTCGGCGCCCGCTTTCGCGGCGCCCGCGAACCCGGCGGCGTCGCTGTCGATTTCCCCGTCGGTCCGCGCCGGTGCGCCGACCGCCGGCAAGAGCAAGCTCGGCGGCGGTGGCGGCGTGCTCGCCGCGATCATCGCGGCGGGCGTCGTCGCGATCGGTGTCGTGGCGATCGTCAACGACAGCAACTCCGACAGCAACTGATCGGCATTGCATAGCGGGAAGGGGCGTCGCGGCTAAGGTCGCGGCGCCCCTTTCTCGTCGCGGGCCGACCGGGGCCTGAAAGCGGCGGCCTTCAGGCCTGCTCGACGAGGCTCGTCTCGTAGCCGCCCTCGCGCAGCGCGGCGATCAGCCGGCTCAGATGGTCGCGATCGCGCGCCTCGCATTCGATGTCGGTGATCAGGCCCTTCGCGGGCAGCGACGTGAAGATGCGCTGGTGATAGACCTCGATGATGTTGACGCGCTGTGCGTCGAAGATGCGCGCGACGTGATAGAGCGCGCCGGGTTGATCCTGCAGCCGAATGCGCAGGCGGGCGAGGCGGCCGGACCGGGCGAGGTCGCGGAGCAGCACGTTGGCGAGAAGCCGTGTGTCGATATTGCCGCCGCACAGCACGATCCCGACGCACCGCCCGGCGAACCGTTCGGGATAGGCGAGCAGCGCGGCGAGCCCCGCGGCGCCTGCACCCTCGACAACCGTCTTCTCGATCTGCAGCAGCAGGCTGACCGCTTCCTCCAGATTGCGTTCGGCGACCAGCACGATGTCGTCGACCAGCGCGGCCACCATCGCCGCGGTGATGCCGCCGGGCTCCTTGACCGCGATTCCTTCCGCCAGCGTGTCGCCCGCACATGGCAAATGCGTGCCACGGATGCGATTGTACATGGAGGGGAACAGTTCGGCCTGCACGCCGATCACCTCGACGTCATGCGGCTGCGCCCGCGCGACCGTCGCCATGCCGGAGATGAGCCCGCCGCCGCCGATCGGCGTCAGCAGCGTGTCGAGTTCCGGCACGTCCTCGAACATCTCGAGCGCGACGGTTCCCTGGCCGGCGATGACGCGGGGATCGTCGAACGGGTGGACGAAGGTGAAGCCGCGCTCCGCCTCCAGCACGCGGGCATGCGCATAGGCGGCGTCGAACGTCTCGCCTTCGAGTACGACGGTGGCGCCATGCCCCTCCGTCTGCACGACCTTCACCGTCGGGGTGGTGCGGGGCATGACGATCGTGGCGGGAATGCCGAGCCGGTTGGCGTGATAGGCGACGCCCTGGGCATGGTTGCCGGCCGATGCCGCGATGACGCCCTTGGCCCGCGCCGCGTCGGACAGCTGCAGCAGGGTATTGAGCGCGCCGCGCTCCTTGTACGCGGCGGTGAACTGCAGATTTTCGAACTTCAGATATACCTTCGCCCCGGTCATCTGGGAGAGGGTCCGGCTGACGAGCGTCGGCGTGCGGACGATCGAATCGCGAATGCGCCCATGCGCCGCGTGAACATCATCGATGGAGACGGGAAGGACGGCGGCGTCGACGCTCAGGGTAGCCATAAGGTCCAGCTATACGATTAGGCGACCCGGGGGAACCGCCGCGGCGGCCGTCGCCGTCCGAAAGCCGGGGCGACGGTACGGATCTGGGCGAGGGCGTGCGCCGACTTGGCACGCAAGCCTATCTGGACTCTCGCCAATCCGTCGTCCCCGCCATATGGCGGACCAATGGAAAAACGCACCGTCCATGCCCTGCTCGCGGCCTCGGCAGCCGTCCTGGCGCCCTGCGCCGCCCAAGCGGATGCGCTGATCGACAATGTCAGCGGGGTGACACTCGATTCGAATCAACGCGTCGTCCGCTTCCGCGCGATGGTGATCGACGGCCAGGGCCGTGTCGTGCGGCTCATCCCCGTGGGGGAGAAGGCGCCGGAGCCGACACGCAAAAATCCGGGGCCGCGCTACGACTGGCGCGCGGACCTGAAGGGGCGGACGATCGTGCCGGGCATGATCGACGCGCACGGTCATGTCATGGAACTCGGCTTCCGGGCGCTCGAACTCGATCTGTCGGACACGAAGAGTCTGGCCGAGGCGCAGGCGAAGATCGCCGCCTATATCAAGGCGAACCCTGAGCGGCGCTGGATCCTGGGCGGCGGCTGGAATCAGGAGACCTGGGGGCTCGGTCGCTTTCCCACCGCGGCGGAGCTGGATGCGGTGACGGGCGACCTGCCCGTATGGCTTGAGCGTGCGGATGGCCATGCCGCCTGGGCGAACAGCGCGGCGATGAAGGCGGCGGGGGTCACCGCCGCTACCGCGACGCCTGCGGGCGGCCGGATCGAGAAGGCGGGAGGCCGCCCGTCGGGTGTGTTCGTCGACGCCGCCATGGACCTGGTGCGCAAGGTCGTGCCGCAGCCGCTCGGCAAGGACCGCAACGCGGCCTTCATCCGGGCACAGGACATCCTGCTCTCCTATGGCGTCACCGCGACGGCTGACATGGGCACCAGCCTGGACGACTGGCTCACCTATCGCCGGATCGCCGATCGCGGCGACCTGCGCGTGCGAATCATGAGCTATGGCATGGGCGTCGACACGGCGATCCAGATCGGTGGGACGGGGCCTAGTCCGTGGCTCTACGGCGACCGTCTGCGCCTCGTCGGCGTCAAGCTGTACGCCGATGGCGCATTGGGATCGCGCGGGGCGTGGCTGAAGGCACCCTACGCCGACGCGCCGGGCCAGTCGGGGACGGGCTTCATGTCCGACACGCTGATCCGCAACCTGATGAGCCGTGCGGCGATGGACAATTACCAGATCGCCGTTCACGCGATCGGCGACAGGGCGAATGCGCAGGTCCTGGGCGCGATCGAGGAGCTTTCGGACACCTACAAGGGCGACCGGCGGTGGCGGATCGAGCATGCGCAGATCGTCGATCCTGCCGATCTGCCGCGCTTCGGCCGCAACGGCATCGTCGCCTCTATGCAGCCGGTCCACGAGACGAGCGACCGGTTGATGGCGGAAGCGCGGCTCGGCGCGCAACGGCTGACGGGGGCCTATGCCTGGGCGTCGATGCTCAAGAACGGTGCGCATCTCGCCTTCGGCTCCGACTATCCGGTTGAACGGCCCGATCCCTGGGCGGGCTGGGCCGCGGCGATGACGCGGCAGGGGCCGGACGGCCAGCCGTTCGGCGGCTGGCAGCCGCAGGAGGCGGTGATGCGCGAACAGGCCTGGTGGGCCTATACCGGCGGCGCGGCCTATGCCGGATTCGCGGAGAAGCAGTTCGGATCGCTGGAGCCGGGGCAGAAGGCCGATTTCGTCGTCGTTGATCGCGATCCGCTGAACGCAAGCCCCACGGAACTGCGCGCGACAAAGGTGCTGGAGACGTGGATCGGCGGACAGAAGGTCTGGGAGCGCCGGTGATCTAATAACGCAACCAAGGTATCGACACGGGGAGCGAAAGGGGGCGATATCACCGCCGTTCCTGACTGGCCGAGGGTAGTGCAATGCGTCGCCTTGTCGTCCCGCTGTTCGTCATGCTGGCGTCCTGCGCGAGCGCCGGCTCGGCGCAGGCGGTGCGGGGCGCCGGCGCAACCGCGCTGCAGCCGATCGGGAAATGGTCGGTGGATTACGGCATCGACGAATGCAGGCTGGTGCGCTCTTTTGCGCGCGGGGATGTGCAGGCGACGGTACAGTTCGCGCTGAATGGTCCCTACCCCGACACGCCACCGGAATTGACCGTTTTGTGGCCGGCCATGATGGCGTCTCCTTCAGCGCGGACCGGCAAGGTCCCCTTCGACGTGACGATCGACTCCGCATCCAGCCAGCAAAGCGCGATGGCATGGGTCCTGCCCGGCACCACGCCGGCAACGTCGATCGTCTATGTCGAAGACACTGCGGCGTTTGCCGATGCGATCGCGGCCGATGCGAAAGCTGGGCGGCCGACGCTCCTGACCATGACCCATAAACAGCAAACGATCACGATCGCGCTCGACCCGCTCGAGCGCCCGTTCGCGGCACTGCATGCCTGTATGGATGCCCAGGTTCGGACATGGGGCTATGATCCCGCCGTTCTGCGCGGGCTGTCGCAACGACCAAGGCCGGTCGGCAATCCCGGCGAATGGTTTAAAGCCAGCGATATGCCCAACGTGCTCACGAACGAGGAGCAAACCGCCGGCGTCCAGGTGCGACTGGACATCGATACCGCGGGTACGATCGTCGGATGCCACATCCTGCGCGCGGGAGGTAATGCCCAGTATCAGGCGCTGACCTGCGACCTGTTTCGCAAACGAGGCCGTTTTAAGCCCGCGCTGGACGCTGCCGGACAGCCGGTCAGCAGCGTGTGGATATCACGGGTCTTCTGGTCCGGGTGATCCGGACCGAGGCACCCACCGGTTCGCGATCAGGCGACCGCGACGATCTCTTCCGGCTCGCGCAGCACATAACCGCGTCCCCAGACGGTCTCGATGTAATTCTCGCCGTCGCAAGCGACGCTCAGCTTCTTGCGCAGCTTGCAGATGAAGACGTCGATGATCTTCAGCTCGGGCTCGTCCATGCCGCCATAGAGATGGTTGAGGAACATCTCCTTGGTCAGCGTGGTGCCCTTGCGCAGGCTGAGCAGCTCGAGCATCGCATATTCCTTGCCGGTCAGGTGCACGCGGGCGCCGTCGACCTCCACGGTCTTGGCGTCGAGGTTCACGGCGAGCTTGCCGGTGCGGATCACCGACTGCGAATGGCCCTTGGACCGGCGGACGACCGCGTGGATGCGCGCGATCAGCTCTTCGCGGTGGAACGGCTTGGTGACATAATCGTCCGCGCCGAAGCCGAAGCTGCGCACCTTGCTGTCCATCTCGCTGATGCCCGACAGGATCAGCACCGGCGTCGACACGCGCGCGACGCGCAGCTTCTTCAGCACGTCATAGCCGTGCATGTCCGGCAGGTTGAGGTCGAGCAGGATGATGTCGTAGTCGTAGAGCTTGCCGAGGTCCAAGCCCTCTTCGCCCAAGTCGGTCGTGTAGACGTTGAAGCCTTCGGTCCCGAGCATAAGCTCGATGGCCTTGGCCGTGGTCGGCTCGTCCTCGATCAGCAGCACCCGCATCGCGTCGTCCCCTGTTGGCGCGGACGGGCACTCCCTGGCGTGCCCGGACGGCCCGGATTCATTAACCAAACGACATCTGAAGGACAAAGGTTAATTTGCGATTAAAGCGAATTAATCCCGCGATTACCGCGATTCGCGTGGCGACTCGTCCCCGTCCGGGTCGACCGGCGTGAGGTCCGGGCCGAGCAAGGTCTGGTGGCGGCTGCGGGGAATGTCCTCTCCCAATACCTCCCTCAGGTACAGGCTGCGCACCAGCGTAAAGATGACGACGAGCAGCGCGGCGGAAAAGAACAGCCCGAAGATGCCGAAGATCACGCCGATGCCGATGATCGCGAAGACGGTAATCGCCGGCGGGATCGAGACGACGCGTGCCTGGACATAGGGGGTGATGAAGTTGGTCTGGATCAGGCGCACCACGGCATAGGTGACGAGCGCGCCGATCAGCGGCCCGTTGCCCTGCGTCGCGGCGAGGCCGAGCGCGGGGACCATCGCCGCCGTCGGGCCGACATAGGGGATGAATTCGCTGAGGCCGGCGAGCAGGCCGAGCGCGGCGGCGGACGGCACGCCCGAAATCCACAGGCCGACGCCGATCAGCACGCCCATGGTGGTCATCAGGATCAGCGACGAGCGCAGCCACAGCCGCAGCGTCGAGCCGACGTCAAACAGCGCGTCCTCTATCGCGGGTCGCTTCGACGGCGGCATCAGGAACAGGAAGCCGCGCTGGTAGATGCCGGGGTCGGCTGCGAAGAACAGCGCGCCGACGAGCAGCAGGATGCAATTGAGCAGCAGTTCGCCCGCCCCGGTGACGAGCCCGCCGACGTCGCGCGCCGCCTGCGATCCGGCATAGGCCTGGCGCACGGCGTCGACGATCTTCGCGCCGACCGGGCTTTGCGATGCCCAGGCGGCGAGCTGGTCGAGCAGGCCGGGCAGGCGCGTGACGAGGACGTTGACCTGCTCGCGGAACTGCACGCCGAACAGCCAGGCGAGGAAGACGACGATACCGAGCGCGGTCGCCATGCCCATTGGCAGCGCGGCGCGCTCCGGCACGCGGACATGGTCGCGCCACAGGTCGGCGATGGCGTGGATCGCGATCGCGCCGAGCATCGACCCGAAGGCGAGGATGAGCAGATTGCCCGCCTTGAGCAGCGCGGCGGCGATGCCGACGATGACCAGCACGTAGAGCACCCGGCGCATGAAGCGCGCATCGGCCTCGTCGGGAGCGAGTCGGTTCATTCGGCGGCGAGACGGGTCGGCATGGCGTGCTCAATGAGCGACGAGTGGTTTTGCTCCCCGGATTGGGGGGGATGGTTGCAGTGGGTGACCGGAACGTCCGCTATTGGGAGGAAGCGGAACGTCTGCTTACAGGAACGCCGAGGACGATAGCCGAAATCGCCCGGCACTGCCTTTTCCCGAAAACGGTGGTCTACCGGGAACGCTGGCAGTTTCTCAAAACTCACCTGTCGCTGACGTTCAAGGAGCTGGAAGGCGGCCGGGGTGGCGACCGATAGCGGGTAGGTGGCTGTCGGCTTTATGCGTAGTCTTGTGAACGCCGACGTTGCATACCGTCTGAAACGTTCCGGGGCTGGCGCTAAATAATGGGATGGGACGATGAGGGTTGCAATTGGGCTGGCAACGGCCATGTTGGCCGCACCTAATCTGGCAGGAGCAAAAACAGCCGGTTCGCTCAGCGAGGTCGCCGCTGCACCATGTGAAGCGGTTGCGCGTGGGGCACGGGTATTGCCGCCAAGAGCGTGGGATCACGCCAAGACACCGCTTCAAGGTGTAATGCGACTTTCACAGGAAGCGAACGGCTCACCTCAGCGTCCATTTACTCGCACCGAGCAGCTAATAGCTCAAAATCCTGATGTGATTGAGACGATCGGTGCCGGGCCAGGCACCACTACTTTCGTCGAGCATCTAATGGGAACCACACTGTATCAGGTCTACACGTTCCAGGGCACGCTTCATGAGCAGGCAAGTGCGTTCGTCCAGGCTGACGCGAGCGGCGCGATATCGGTTCTGGCCCCTCCGAGGTCAGCGCGGGGTGGCAGCTATACGACGGTCGAAGATTTAGGCACGGTCGGCAACAGCCTGTTCGTGATCGACCACGGTCAGAATGAAGCCGAGTCACCCGACGAAGACATCCAACTCACTCCGTGGTCCGGGCAGGACTTTGGCCCCGCGTGCCGCATCGCGCTGCGGTTCAGCACCGACTATAGGATCTCGGAAAGCTTCGGCGATCCTGCGATAGTTGCTGCGGGTGGGCGCACAGCGCTTGGGCTTGCGCGGTCGCTAGACGCGGGTGACGCAGGCGGCTCGCGGGGCGCTGGTGATGCGCAAGCCGGTCTCGACAAGGGTGAAATCGCACGAATTGAGTTTCCAACCTTTGGGCGCAATCGCTTCCCACCAAGCTGGAACTACGTTGACGGTATTACCGCTCATGTGACTTTGGCGGGACATCCCTTGCTTGCCATCTATGGTCATGAGGGCGTGGGCTGGCGTAGCGGGATGACGATGCTGGTTGCGTTCTATCGCGACGACGAAGGCAAGCGAACGCCCGTCGCAAGTTTCACGATCAGACGGTTCGTCACTAGGCTCCGCAGCGCAACTGTACTTTCTCCCGTCATACAGTCGCGGGGCGGCTGATCAAGCAAGGCATCCGGGTCTTATCAGCGGGGTGCGGGACATGCCTTTGCTATGGGACGCAATGACCCTACGATACGAAAAGCGATCATGCAGCCCATTCCCGAAAGCGAATCCGTAGCGGGAAAGCGGACTTTCTGACCGTGTTGCGAGGCGTCGGAGGCATCGCGTTTCCCGAAATATGTTCCCACTTACTCTTTCCCGAAATTGCCCCTTGATGACGGGGAAACGGGAATGGTCGGACTGAACCGATGGCCGATTTCGGGAAGACAGATTGCGTGCCCGAGCGTCTAGGTTTGGGCGCAATCCGCCATTTCCCTCAAGCTGGCCCCAGCAGCGGCGCGGTCAGCTTCCAGAGCCAGGACCATGTCCGCCCTCGCACGGGTCCCGCAGCCGCGCACCGAGGAAGGTGATCAGCGCCTCGACCCGCGCGGGGCGCAGCGGGCTGGGCGGGGTCAGGAGGTGGAGGCCGACCGGCGGCGGCGCCCAGTCGGCGAGGATTTCGACCACGTCGCCCGCCGCGAGGTGCGGCCCGATGATGAACCCCGGCAGCCGCGCGATGCCGAGTCCCGCGACCAGCGCCGGCACCAGCGCCTCGCCGGAATTGGCGACGAGTGGGCCTTCGGGCTTGACCGACACCTCCGCGCCGCCCGGACCGCGGAAGCGCCACGGGCCGGGGACGTTGGCATAGCCGAGCAGCCGGTGCTCGCCGAGCTGGCCGGGATGCTTCGGCTCGCCGTGCCGCGCGAGATAGGCGGGGGCGGCGATCATGTGCATGCGGATGCCGCACAGCCGTCGCGCGCGCAGGCTCGAATCGGGCAGGTCGGCGATGCGCAGCGCGACGTCGAATCCCTCCGCGACGATGTCGATCCGCGCGTCCGAGCAATGGAGGTCGATCTCGATGCCCGGATGCAGGGCGAGGAATTCGGCGATCAGCGGTGCGACGCTGCCGATGCCGAAGCTCATCGGCGCGGCGAGGCGGACGCGCCCCGTCGGTGCGCTTGCCGCGTCGCGCGCGGTCTCCTCCGCCGCCCGGGCCTCGGCGAGGATGCGCGCTGCATGGTCGGCGAGCGGCTTGCCCGCCTCCGTCAGCGCGAGCCGGCGCGAGGTGCGGTGGAACAGCGACTGGCCGATATGCGCCTCTAGCCGGGTGATCGCCTTGCTGACCGTCGCCTTGCTGAGGCCGATCGCATCGGCCGCGCCGCTGAACGAGCGATGCTCGACCACCGCCGCGAAGATCGCCCAGGCCTCAAGATCGGGTAGCCGCATCCGTCTTTCTCCCTCAGCGCGCAGGCGTAGCAGGGAAACGATAGGTTTCCAGCGTTTCCGTTTACGCGCTGCCCGATCCGCCCCATCTTGGCTGCAACAGACAGGAGGCAGCCATGCTCGCTACCGATACCAAGACCGCTGCAAACGCCGGAATCGAACGGAGGCCGTTCGCCAGCCTGGGCCATGCCGATCACGGCTGGCTGGATGCCCGGCATCATTTCAGCTTCGCCAATTATTATGATCCCGCCCGGATGAGCTGGGGCGCGATCCGGGTGTGGAACGATGACGCCATCGCGCCGCAGACCGGTTTCCCGCCGCATCCGCACCGCGACATGGAAATCGTCACCTATGTCCGCACCGGCGCGATCACGCACCAGGATTCGATGGGCAATCAGGGCCGTACCGAAGCGGGCGACGTGCAGGTGATGAGCGCGGGCTCCGGCGTGCGCCATGCCGAATACAATCTGGAGAACGAGACGACGACGCTGTTCCAGATCTGGATCGAGCCGACCAGGACGGGCGGCGCGCCGAGCTGGGGCGCCAAGCCCTTTCCGAAAGGTGACCGGTCCGGCCAGTTCGTGACGCTCGCCAGCGGCTTTGCCGAAGACACCGACGCGCTGCCGATCCGCGCCGAGGCGCGCGTGATGGCCGCGACGTTGAAGGCAGGCCAGAGCGCGACGCATACGATCGGCGAGGGGCGGCACGTCTATCTGGTGCCGGCGACCGGCGCGATCGACATCGACGGCGTGCGCTTCGACGCGCGCGACGGTGCGGCGCTGTCCGGCGGCCAGACGGTGACCATAACCGCGATCGACGATGCCGAGGTCGTGCTGGTCGACGCGAACTGAACCTTCCCTGCCGTGCCCGGTTGTCGCCGGGCACGTTCCTTTCCCATTGATCTGGAGCAACATCCGATGACCAAGGTCCTCGTCCTGTATTATTCGTCCTACGGCCATATCGAGAAGATGGCGGACGCCATGGCGGAAGGCGCGCGCGCCGGCGGCGCCGAGGTGGACATCCGCCGCGTCGCGGAAACCGCTCCGCCCGAGGTCGTCGCCGCGGCGCATTTCAAGACCGACACCGCGCATCCCGAGATCGAGGGTCCCGACGCCCTGACCCAGTATGACGCGATCATCGTCGGCGCCCCGACCCGTTACGGTCGGATGCCGAGCCAGATGGCGGCCTTCTGGGACACGACCGGCGGCGTGTGGATGCGCGGCGGGCTGGTCGGCAAGGTGGGCGGCGCCTTCACCTCGACCGCCAGCCAGCACGGCGGGCAGGAGACGACGCTCTTTTCCATCCTCACCAACCTGCTCCATCACGGCATGACGATCGTCGGCCTGGACTATGGCTATCAGGGCCAGATGGGCGTCAAGGAAGTGCATGGCGGGACGCCTTACGGCGCCTCGACGCTCGCCGACGGCGATGGCAGCCGCCAGCCCAGCCAGGTCGACCTGGACGGCGCGCGGCACCAGGGCAAGCGTATCGCCGAGACCGCAGCCAAGCTGAAGGGCTGACACGGCGCGGCCCCTCCCGCACGCGGGAGGGGCCTTTTGGCGAGAGTCTGATCCACGTGCGTGGACGGGGTGCCGGCCCTTCCCCCAACCCGGTCGTCCAATCAGCGTATCCTGGTTGGGGGGCCGGGTGGCGGCGAGGAACCGGCACCGTCCCGGTCCAGCCTTGCTGGATCGCGCATCAAAGGCCGCGTTTGCTCTTCTTCGAGGCCGTGGACGCGGGCGCTACCCAGGCGGGGAGGGCGACGAACGCGACCGGCACGACCGATGCGACGGTCACCGTCGCGTCGACGGCCGGATCGGCGGGAAATTGATCGCGCGCCTTGGCGAAGACGAAGCGGGCGCGCGCCGCGCCCGGCGCCGATGCCGTCGCGCCGACCCAGCGCCAGTGCCAGGGTTCCCATTTCACCTGTTGCCGGTTGCCGCCCGGGAACGACAGTTCGAAGCCGTAATGCGGCGCATTGCGGAGCAGCCACCGCGCCGCCGGCGTCGCCGCCATACACGCTTCCGCGTCGCGACATCCGTTCGCCGGCCGCACGGCGAAGTCGACGGCATAGCCCGTCGCATGTTCGCTATGTCCCGGCGGCGCGACGGAAATCGCGCGATCGGCGGCGCTGGTCGTCCCGCCACGACAGAAAACCTCCGCCTGCGATACGATGGAGCGATGGCAGGACAGACCGCGCAGTGTGCCGCCCACCGCCGGATCGCCCGCGGCGGCCGCGACCAGGCGGCCGAGGTCGGGCAGCATGTCGCGCCTGACGAGGCAGCGGCCGAGGCCGAAGCCCGGAGGCGCGGGCACGAGTTCGTCCGGCGGCGCATCGCCATAGGCGAGGTGGCCGAAGGATCGGCCCGGATCGCTCATGCTGGCGCGGGCGGCGGGACATATGTCCGCCGCGGCCGGTGTCGCCTGGAGCAACTGGCCGCACAGGAGAAGGGAGGGGAGGAGCGCACGCATTGCGGTGCGCCTCTGGCGCGAAGCGCCATCCGGTGGCAAGGGCCGTCACATGCATGGCGACAGGGTCCTATTCATCGACGGCGAGGCGTTGGTTATCGACAAGCCCGCCGGCCTGCCGGTCGATCGCCCGCGCGACGGCGGCCTCAGCCTCGAAAACCACCTCGAATCCCTGCGCTTCGGCTTCCAGCGCTGGCCGCAGGCGGTGCATCGGCTCGATCGCGACACCAGCGGTTGCCTGCTCCTGTCGCGCAACCCGAAGGCGCATGCGCGGTACCAGCAGGCGTTCGAGCAGGGATTGGTCGAGAAGCGATACCTCGCCGTGCTCGCCGGCGTGCCGAAAGGCGAGTCGGGGACGATAGACCTGCCGCTCGCCAAGGTGTCGACGCGGGAACAGGGATGGCGGATGGCGGCCGATCCGAAGGGCAAAAATGCGCGTACCGACTGGCGGCTCGTCGCGACGGACGATGCGGGGCGCGCGCTGGTGGAGTTTCGTCCCAGCACCGGGCGGACGCACCAGATCCGCGTGCATGCCGCGACGGGTCTCGGCGTCGCCGTGGTCGGCGACCCAGTCTACGGCACGGCGGACAAAAGCGGGATGCTGCTGCACGCGGCCGGACTGGTGGTGCCGCGGGGGGCCAAGGAGCCGATCCGCGCGGAGGCCCCCATGCCCGAGCGGTTCGGCGTCTGGTCGCTGTGATGCAGGTGCCCGAGGATGCGATCGAGGAACGCTTCCTCGCCGCCTCCGGACCGGGTGGACAGAATGTCAACAAGGTCGCCACCGCGTGCCAGCTGCGCTGCGACGTGTTCAAGCTGGGGCTCCACCCAGAGACGTGGCGTCGGTTGAAGGTGATCGCGGGCAGTCGTCTCAGCACCAGTGGCGAATTGGTCATCACCGCGCGCCCCTATCGGACGCAGGAGGCGAACCGCGCCGACGCGCGCGACCGGCTGATGGAGATGCTCGCCAAGGCGGAGGAACGCGAGGCCCGCCGCGTGAAGACCAAACCGTCCAAGAGCGCCAGGGCAAAGCGCGTCGATGCCAAGAAGGGGCGGGGCGTGGTCAAGGCGGCGAGGGCGAAGGTCCGGCTCGACTGACGACGCCGGCTGGGATTCGGGCGCGCGCCGGCCTACATCGGGGCGCATGTACCAGTTCGATATCGCCGCCGGCTCCAAGGCCGAACTCTACCATGACCTGGCCGCGGCGCTCGATGCGCTGACCGCCGACGAGCCCAATCCCATCGCTAACATGGCCAATGCGGCGGCGCTGATCTGGCAGTATCTCCCCGACCTCAACTGGGCCGGATTCTACCGCAACGTCGCGGACGAGCTGGTGCTCGGGCCGTTCCAGGGCAAGGCGGCGTGTATCCGCATTCCGTTCGGCAAGGGCGTGTGCGGCACCGCCGCGGCGACGCGGGAAACGCAGGTCGTGGCCGATGTCCATGCCTTTCCCGGGCACATCGCCTGCGATGCGGCGAGCCGGTCGGAACTGGTGGTTGCGATCGTTCATGAAGAACGGCTGCTCGGCGTCCTTGACCTGGACAGCCCCGAGGCCGGCCGCTTCGATGCGGAAGACGCGGCAGGTTGCGAGGCGCTGATGCGGCGTCTGGCGCCCCGCATCGCCTGACCCCCGGCTTCGGGCCGCCGTACCTGACCCGGATCGGGACAATGGGTCCGCGTTCGACCCCTCTTCGGTGTCGGTAAGCAACCTGTTAAGGAAAGCGGCGTTGCGCAACCGTAACGTCGAGTCGGCGTCGGTTGGCCGTGGAACGGGAGGAAACAGGGATGCGCAGGGTGATGCTTGCGGGCGCCGTGCTCGCCATGGGGTTGACGGGTGGCGCGGATGCACAGCAGCGTGTCATCGTGCGCGGTCCCGGCATGGGTGTGCCTGGACCGGCAATGCCAGGCATGGCGCCCAGGACGGGCTATACGGGCCGATGGGGCAGCAAGGTCGGCGGCCACTGGTGGGGCGGCGTCAACGCGCCCGGCGGTTGGGGCGCCTATCGCCGTCCCGCACGTGGGTGGACCCTGCCTAGCTATTGGTATGCCCCGCGCTTCTACGTCAGCGATTGGTCGACCTACGGGCTCGCGCAGCCGCCGCAGGGCTACACCTGGGTGCGCTATTACGACGATGCGGTGCTCGTGGACGGCCGCGGCGCGGTCTACGACAGCGTGGGCGGACTCGACTGGGACCGGTATGAAGCCGGCTATGTCGCGCAGGATGCCGCCTATGCCGAAGGCGCTCCTTCGGACGGCTATTACGAGCACGACTACGACCGGCGTGGCAGTGGCGTGGGTGGAGCCGTCGCGGGTGCGGTGGTCGGCGGCGTCGCCGGCAACGTGATCGCGGGACGCGGCAACCGGCTGGGCGGTACCCTCATCGGTGCGGGTGTAGGCGCCGCGGCAGGCTATGCTATCGACCGGTCGCAGGATCGCCACCGCGTGGACGATTATGGCGCCCCTTACGGACGGCCGGGGCGCATTCCCGTGGCCCCGGATTATCCGCCGCCGCCGCCGGGCGACTATGCGCCGCCGCCGCCTCGCGGCCCGGCGCCCTACGCTCCGCCGCCGCCGCCCGTCGCCTATGCCCCGCACGCGCCGATCGTTCAGCCCCTGCCGTCCCCCGCATGGCGATCCGCCGACGGGACGACGACGGTGACGACCACGACGGCCGGCGGTTATGTGAGCGGCGGTTACTATTATCCCGGCGCGAGTACGACGACCGTGGTGGTGCAGACCCAGCCCGTCGTCACGACCACGACGGAAATTTACGAGGATGCGGTGACGTATACGCGGCGTCCGGTGGCTCACATCAAGACCAAGCGGGTCTGGCGCCCGGCACCGCGCTGCGCCTGCCGCTGACGCGGGGGCGGTGCGGGGCGGTTACCGGATAGCCTCTCCGTGCCGTGCGCTCGGGGCGATGTCCGACCAGGCTAGCTTCGGTTCGGACCTTTCCCCGATTGTGCGCGTCGTGCCCTGATGCTTGTATGATGCCGAACGGGAGAATGACGATGCGCATGCCACTGCTCTGCCTGCTCCTGGCGCTGCCGGCGTCGCTATCTGCGCAGGCTTTGCCGACCCCACGGCCGCCGGTCGATCTCGGCGACCACGCCGTCCCGCGCCTGAGCCAGCCCTGGCTGCCGGGGGTGTTGAGCGACACGCGCGATACGCCGACGACCCGCCGCCAGCGTATCGTCTGGATCAGCCTGCTAAAGGCCCAGGCCGAGGCGTTGCAGGCCCAGGACGGCGGGACGCTTTCCGCCGATCATCGCGCCTATATACAGCGCCGGCTCAGCCGATATCTGCGCAGCTGAATCGCGCCGCACGCGATTCGCTTTCGCACGGACTGGGCGGCTCAGCGGCGCGATGCACGGCCGCCGAATGTCACCAAGCTTTCCGAGCCGTCCGCACCGATGGCCGAGACGCCGATGAACGTATCGTCGACGGGAACCTGCGACAGCACGGTTCGCGTGTCGGCGACATCGCGCGACTTCGCCCAGTCGGCGGTGTCGTTGGATCGCCAGTGCACCCGATAGCGGACGGCACCCGGAACCGCCGGCCATGATACCTGTGTGTCGCGCGACAGGTCGCCCGATAGCGTGACGCTGGCCGGAGCGGCGGGCGCGGCGGCGAGTCGCGCGATCGTCGCGACGTTGATCGCCGTCACCTTTGCGAGATACGCGAAATCCATCCGGTCGATGGTGTCGCCGTACACGACGCCCTTATCCGTCCGCAGGTCCTGGTGCTGCGCATCCCAATTTTCCGCACCGACCGAAAAGCGCACCGCGGGATAGCCGCGCTTGAGAAACGGTTCGTGATCGCCGCCCCGGCCGAAGCGGTCCGGCCGGCGGTCGATGACGACGTCCAGGCCGCCCGGGATGCCGCGGGCTATACCGTCGATCGCCTTCGCGAGCGCACGGCTCGGCCCGTCGTCCTCCCCGCCGTCACCGCGGCGACGCATCTGCTGCGGCAGGTCTTCCGACGCGCGGATCCCCTCCGAAAAGACGCGCACCCGATCGGCGTCTACGACGCCGCCCTGGCCCATTGTGTTGCCCACGATGTCGTTGTTGAGCATCGCGCTCACCTGCCATCCGCGTTGCTGCGCGGTGTCGGCGAGAAGCTCCGCACCCCACAGGCCCTGTTCCTCCGCGGAAAAGGCCACGTAGACGATCGTCGCGTCGAATTGGTGCTTGGACAGCAGTCGTGCCGCCTCCAGCACCAGCGCGACGCCCGACGCGTCGTCATTGGCCCCGGGGGCATCGTGAGTCGCATCCATCACGTCCGTCACGCGACTGTCGATATGGCCGCCGACGATGACCACGCGATTGGGATCGCGACCGCGCTGAATGCCAAGCACGTCCTGTACGACGACGCCCTGCGGCGCGCGCGGACCGTCGAACCGCCGATCGATCCGCTCCACGCTGATGCAGCCGCCGCATTCGCGTCCGATCGCCTCGAACTGGCGCGCCGCCCAATCGCGCGCGGCGCCGATGCCGCGCTTGGGATCGGTCGTGGAGGACAATGTGTGGCGTGTGCCGAAACCAACGAGCGCCGCGACGCTCGCCTTCAGACGCTGAGCACTGGGCGCGGCGACCTTGGCGGCAGCCGCTGGGTTCGGGGGAGGCGCGGCGAGCGACGCGGCGGAGGCGGCAAGCAGTAGAGCAGGGATCATGCACCAGGCATGACGATTTTTCCCAACGGTCTCAAGGGAGAAGGCGTTGCAGCCTGGATCAGTGCAGCCGATGGGCTGAGGTCCGCGTTTTGGTCTCCAGTTGCTCTATGACGCCGGAAATCTGTGCTGCGGGAATGCCTTCGTCGAGCCTGTCCAGGATCGCGAGTGCCTCCGCCAACAAGGCGAGCACCTTGGCGTGGTGCGGTGCCTGCCCGCATGGTCGACCCATCATCGCTCTCCCGCCTAATCGTATTGCGGATAACGTATAACAGATCGGATATTCCGCTTCCATCGCAAAGCGATAGCTGTAGCCTCAGCTCAATCGATCGATCGCATCGGGGGTCAGGGAGCCTGGCACGATCATGACGGGAACTGGCAGGGTCCCGGCATCGGTGCCGGCGAAATGACTGACCAACTTGCCCGGCGCGCCCGTCGCGGCCGCGCCCAGCACCAGTGCGGCGATGTCGCGATTCGTCGCGATGATCTCGCGGATGATCTTCGGGCCCTCGCCCTCGCGCACGGTGATCGCCGGCTTGAGGCCCGATTCCGTCATCAACGTGCCTGCGGCCTTCGTCACCAGCCCTTCGGCGTGCAGGCGCGCCTCTTCCTCGATCGTCGCCTGCACGCCGCCGAATGCGATGAATTCCTGCGGCGGGATCAAGGTCAGGATCTCGACACCGCCACCGGTCTTCACGGCCCGCCGCGCGGCGAAGCGCAGCGCGATCTCCGCCTCCGGACTGTCGTCGATCACCACCAGATAGATGCGCATCGCGTCCCCTTTTTCCGTTACGTGACGCGTGGCTCGGACGAGCGCAAGGGTTGACCCTGTGCGTCAGGGGCGCAAAGGAGCCTCCACTCCCCAGGCAAGAGGACCTGCATGTCGATCGAGATCAAGATGCCCGCGCTGTCGCCGACGATGGAGGAGGGCACGCTCGCCAAGTGGCTCGTCAAGGAAGGCGACACCGTCAAGTCCGGCGACATCATGGCGGAGATCGAGACCGACAAGGCGACCATGGAGTTCGAGGCGGTCGACGAAGGCACGATCGCCAAGATCCTCGTCGCAGAGGGTACCGACAACGTGAAGGTGGGCGCGGTGATCGCGATCCTGGCGGAAGAAGGCGAGGATGCCTCTTCGGTGCAGGCGCCGAACAAGAGCGAGACGCCCGAGCCCGCCGACCCGGAATTCAAGGGGCGCCCGGATCCGACCGATCCCAACAAGACCGGCAGCGAGGCGAAGCCCGCCGAGCGCACGGTGACGCAGGCCGAGGATCATGGCCGTCCCGCGGCGCAGGACGATCGTGGCGGCGCCACCGGCGGTGACGGCCGCGTCAAGGCGACGCCGCTCGCCCGCCGCATCGCCGCGGACAAGGGCATCGAGCTGGGCAGCGTGACCGGTTCGGGTCCCAACGGTCGCATCGTCAAGGCGGACGTCGAGGGTGCGAAGCCCGGCGCCGCGGCCCCCGCACAGGCGGCGTCGCCCGCCCGCGCTGCCGAGTCGAGCGCCCCGGTCGCCGCCGCCAAGCCCGCGGTCGTGCCGGACATTCCGCACGAGGCGACGAAGCTGTCGAACATGCGCAAGACGATCGCGCGCCGCCTGACCGAATCGAAGCAGACGGTGCCGCACATCTACCTGACGGTGGACGTGCAGCTCGACGCGCTGCTCAAGCTCCGTACGGAGCTCAACGCCTCGCTGGAAAGCCGCGGCGTCAAGCTGTCGGTCAACGACATGCTGGTCAAGGCGCTGGCGCAGGCGCTGATCGCGGTGCCCAAGTGCAACGTCATGTACACGCCCGACCAGCTGATCAGCTTCAAGCGCGCCGATATCTCGGTCGCCGTATCGACGCCCTCGGGCCTGATCACGCCCATCGTCGTGGGCGCGGACAGCAAGAGCCTGTCGACGATCTCGAACGAGGTGAAGGACCTGGCGGCGCGGGCCAAGGACAACAAGCTGAAGCCCGAGGAATTCCAGGGCGGCACCGCGTCGATCAGCAACATGGGCATGTTCGGCATCAAGCAGTTCGAAGCCGTCATCAATCCGCCGCAGGGCATGATCCTCGCGATCGGTGCGGGCGAGAAGCGGCCCTATATCGTCGATGGCCAGCTCGGCGTGGCGACGGTGATGACCGCGACCGGCAGCTTCGACCATCGCGCGATCGACGGTGCCGACGGCGCCGCGCTTATGAAGGCGTTCAAGGAGCTCGTCGAGCGTCCGCTCGGCATGCTCGCCTGAGGCGCGGAGCGCCGCGCGCATGCGCACGCTGATCGAACTGCTTCATATCCTCGTCGGGCTGACCGCGGCGGCATTCATCTCCGCCGCGGCAGCCTGGGCCTATCCGCTGGGACGGGATGTGATCTGGTGGTGCGGCGCGGGCGCGATGCTCGCGACGCTCGTCATGGGTGTGAAGCCACTGCGCCGCGCGCGCGCCGCCGACAGGAAACGCTGACCGTGACAGATCTTCCCCACGCCGATCCGACGATCCGCGTCACCGCCATGCCTGCGGATGCGAATGCCTATGGCGACATCTTCGGCGGCTGGCTGATGAGCCTGATGGATTCCGCCGCCGGACTCGTCGCCGCGCGCCGGGCGAAGGGACGGGCCGTCACGATCGCGATGGATGGCATGCAGTTCCACGCGCCGGTCCATGTCGGTGACGAGGTGTCCGTCTATGCGCGCCTCGACCGTGTCGGCCGCACGTCGATGACGATCGCCGTCGAAAGCTGGTCGCGAGACCGGCATGGCGAGGAGGTCCGCAAGGTGACGGAAGCGCGTTTCACCTTCGTCGCCATCGATGAATACCGCCAGCCGCGCCCCGTGCCGACGCTGGCCTGATCCCATTCTCCCCAGGTAAGGACCTTTCCCGTGGCAGACTCCTACGATCTCATCGTCCTCGGCTCCGGCCCCGGCGGCTATGTCGCGGCGATCCGCGCCTCGCAGCTGGGCATGAAGGTCGCGATCGTCGAGCGTGAGCGGCTGGGCGGCATCTGCCTCAACTGGGGCTGTATCCCGACGAAGGCGCTGCTGCGGACCTCGGAAATCTATCACTATATGACCCATGCCGATGCCTATGGGCTGAAAGCGGGGAATGTCGGTTTCGACCTGGGCAAGATCGTCGATCGCAGCCGCAAGGTCGCCGGCCAGCTCAACGCCGGCGTCAAGGGATTGATGAAGAAGAACAAGGTCACCGTGGTCGAGGGCGTCGGCACGGTCACTGGCAAGGGCAAGCTGTCGGTCAAGCAGGGCGACAAGACGGTCGAGCTCGCCGGCAAGCATATCCTGATCGCGACGGGCGCGCGGGCGCGCGACCTGCCGTTCGCAAAGGCGGACGGGGAGCGCATCTGGACCTATCGCCACGCCATGGTGCCGCAGGTGATGCCGACCAAGCTGCTGGTCATCGGGTCGGGCGCGATCGGCGTCGAGTTCGCGAGCTTCTACAATGATATGGGCGCGGACGTGACGATCGTCGAAATGCTGCCGCGCATTCTGCCGGTCGAAGACGCCGAAGTCAGTGACTTCATGACCAAGGCCCTGACAAAGCAGGGCATAAAGATCGTCACCGGCGCTGCACTGGAAAAGATCGAGACGGGTAAGGATGGGGTGAAGGCGTCGATCAAGGGCGCCGACGGCAAGGTCGACGCGCAGGACTATAGCCACGTCATCGTCGCCATCGGGATCGTGCCGAACACCGAGAATATCGGGCTGGAGGCGCTGGGGGTGCAGACGGAGCGCGGCCATATCAAGGTCGACGGCTTCGGTCGTACCAACGTCGAGGGCATTTACGCGATCGGCGACGTCACCGGCGCACCCTGGCTCGCGCACAAGGCGAGCCACGAGGGTATCGTCTGCGTCGAGAAGATCGCCGGGGAAAATCCGCATCCGTTCGAGACCTGGAACATCCCCGGCTGCACCTACAGCCGCCCGCAGGTGGCGAGCGTCGGTCTGACCGAAGCCAAGGCGAAGGAGGCGGGTCACGACGTCAAGGTCGGCAAGTTCCCCTTCATCGGCAACGGCAAGGCGATCGCGTTGGGCGAGGCGGAAGGCTTCATCAAGACCGTGTTCGACGCCAAGACGGGCGAACTGCTCGGCGCGCACATGGTCGGCGCCGAGGTGACCGAGCTGATCCAGGGCTATGTCGTCGCGCGTCAGCTGGAGACCACCGAACACGAGCTGATGGAGACGGTGTTCGCGCATCCGACGCTCAGCGAGATGATGCACGAGAGCGTCCTGAGCGCCTACGGCCGCGCGCTGCATTTCTAGAGCGGGGCAGGGTCGCGGGTGTCGTGCTGCCTCCTCCTGTCGGGTGCCCCGGCGTTTCCTTCGTCGCGTGCGGAGGGGAGGGGGGCATGGCCCTCACCACTGGTGGTAAATGACCCGGGCCATGTGACGGGCGCTGCATCATGAGCTTTCCGCGGCTTTCTGCGGGCGCCCCCCGTCTCGCCGCAGGCATCGCGCTGCTCTTCCTGGCCAGCGTCGCTTTGTTCTGGCCCGGCTATGTCCAGTACGACAGCCTGGCCCAATACGGCCAGGCGCTGTCCGGTACGTATGACGACTGGCATCCGCCGGTCATGGCGCGCCTGTGGGCGTTGTTCGGCGCGCGGGGGCAGGCCCCGATGATGCTGGTCCAACTCGCGGGCTATTGGGCCGGATTTGGTGCCCTGATCGTCGCCCTCGCCCTCTCGGGGCGGCGGCTCGCGGCACTGGCGCTGCTCATTGTGGCGCTCTGGCCGCCGCTGCTCGGATGGCAGCCGGTCGTGCTGAAGGACACGCAGATGCTCGCCGCGCTGCTGGCCGCGACCGGGGCGATCGGGTGGTGGCGCGTGCGCGGCGCCGCCGTTCCACTGATCGCATGGGCGGTCGTGGGAATCCTGCTCGGTTATGCCATGCTGGTACGCGCCAACGCGGTGTTCGCGGTGGTGCCGTTCGGCGCGATGCTGGCGCGGCGCCAAGGCGGATTGCCAAGGCCGTGGCAGGCGATCGCCGGGGGCGCGGCAATTTTGCTCGCGATCCTGATCGTCATCGGTCTGTCGTCGGTGATCAATCACGATCTGCTCGGTGCGTCGCGCAGCGGGGTCGAGCGGACGCAGCCGACCTACGACCTCGCCGGGATCGCGGTGCGCAGCGGCGCATCCGATACGGGCCTGTCGCCGGCAGCGATCGCCGCCCTGTGGCGAAAAAGCTGCGTGCGCCCCTATTTCTGGGACCCCCTGGGTGAGGAGCGTCGCTGCCAGCGGGACGTGGCGGCACTCGCCGCCATGCCGGTGGCGACGGTGTACGCGACATGGGCATCGGCGGCGCTGCGTCATCCGATCGCCTATGCCGGCCACCGACTTGCGCACCTGAACGCGACCGATCGCTGGATCGTGCCCGCGCGCTGGCCGGGCGCGCAGCCGCCAGAGGCGAACGAGCCGAACACGATGGGGCTGCTTGAACCATCCAGGGCGGCGGCGCGATGGCAGCGCGTGGCGGGGGCGCTGACCGATCTGCCGGTTGGTTGGCCGATCGTCTGGATCGTCATCGCGTTTGCCAACCTATCCGCGGCGGCGTCGCGTCGCGACGGCAGCGGCAAGCTCGCCGCGGCGCTGCTCGTATCGGCCCTGTCGCTGGAAAGCAGTTTCGCGGTGCTCAGCATCGCCTCGGACCTGCGCTACCATCTCTGGGCGATGGTGGCGACGGCAACGGCCGTCGTGCTGCTCGGGCGCAGGCGCTGGCGACTGCCCTGGGTCGCCCTGCTCGTGCTTGTCATCATCGCAGGCATCGGCGCACGCCTGCTGCTCCCGACGCCGCCGCAAACCTATGCCGGGATGCTCGGCTGACGCGAGGCAACCGCATCGCCGCTGCGGACGTTCCGTCAGGCCCAGCCGACAGGAGAAATGCGATGGCGGAGCGCGACGACCAGGACCAGATCTATCGCGACTTCAAGGAAGCGGTGAACATGACGCCGTCTGCGCTCGAACATTTTCTCGAAAGCGACGAAAGCAAGCGGGTCGGGTGGAAGGGCGAGGACGGCGATGGCGCCGGAGAAAGCGTCGGCCACAAGTCCGGACGCCGGATCGTGGAGATCAAGCACAAGAAAAAGGCGGACCTGACCGACGACGATTATGCGCATATGAAGAAGGTCGTCGGCTATGTCCGGCGCCATATGGCGCAAGGTGGTCCGAAGAAGGACGCAGAGCATAGCGACTGGCGCTATTCGCTGATGAACTGGGGCCATGACCCGCTGAAGGACTGAGCGGCGGTGGCAGCAGCTTGTCATGGCGCGCGGCCGACGCCCGACGATCCCGGGCCGGTAGCTGCTGACCGTAATGGATTGCGCCGCCCCCTTTATGACCGGCCTAGCATCCGCTGCGCGCGCCTCCTAAGTCGATCGTCATGCTGACTTCCGACCAGGCGCGCGACCGCGCCGCCGATATCGTTTCCCGCGCTAAAACCGCCGGCGCCGACGCGGCCGACGCCGTCTTCGCGGCCGACGCCTCCCTCGACGTATCGGTCAGGCTCGGCCTGCTCGAGGATGTCGGGCGATCGGAAAGCGAGGAGCTTGGCCTGCGCGTGTTCGTCGGTCGTCGTTCGGCAAGCGTTTCGACGACGGACCTGTCCGCGGACGCACTGGCGACGCTGGTCGATCGCGCCGTGGCGATGGCGCGCGAAGCGCCGGAAGATCGATGGGCGGGCCTCGCGCCGGCCGACCGTCTGATGCACGGCGCGCCGCCGCTGCTCGATCTGGATGACCGGGAAGAGGCAGACCCTGCATCGTTGAAAGCTATGGCGCTGGAGGCCGAAGACGCCGCGCGCGGCGTCGCGGGCGTCACCAACAGTGAAGGTGCGGGGGCGAGCGCATCGCGGTCGGTCTGGGCATTGGCGACGAGCCACGGTTTCACAGGGTCTTTTTCGGCGACCGCCTATAGCGTTTCCGCGAGCGTGCTCGCGGGTGATGTCGCGCGGGGCATGGCACGCGATTATGCCCATCACGCGACCCGTCATCGCCGTCACCTCGATCCGCCAGCCGACATCGGCCGCCTGGCGGGTGACCGCGTGGTCGCGCGGGTCAACCCAGGCCGCGCGCCGAGCGGCGCGTTGCCGGTCGTGTTCGACCCCCGCGTCGCCGCGTCGCTGGTCGGCCATCTTTCCGGCGCGATCGCGGGACAGGCGATCGCGCGGCGCACCAGTTTCCTGCTGGACGCGCTGGGTCAGCGCGTCTTTGCGCAAGGTGTGACGATCCGTGACGATCCTCACCGGCCGCACGGCCTGCGGTCGCGCCCGTTTGATGGGGAGGGCCTGCCGGTTTCGCCCGTGGCGCTGGTCGAGGACGGGATGCTCGAGACCTGGCTGCTGGATAGCGCATCCGCGCGTCAGCTGGGGCTGGAGCCCACCGGACATGCGGCACGCGGCATCGGCGGCAGCCCGGGCGTGTCACCAAGCAATCTTTACATGGAAGCGGGTGCGATTCCCCCCGCGACGCTGATCGAGGACATAGCGACGGGCATCTATGTCACCGAATTGATCGGCCAGGGCGTCAATCCTGTGACGGGCGATTACAGCCGCGGCGCCGCGGGCTTCCTGATCGAGCGCGGGGCGTTGACCACGCCGGTCGCCGAATTCACCATCGCGGGCAATCTCAAGGATATGTTCCTCAACCTCACGCCCGCGAACGACCTGGCGTTCCGGTACGGCACGAATGCCCCGACCTTGCGGATCGAAGGGATGATGGTCGCCGGTGGCTGATCCCGCCGCTCTTGCCGGGGCGGTCGCGGCCGCCGCTGCCGAGGCGGGGCAGATGGCGCTGACGCGCTGGCGGACGGACTTTCGCCGTTGGGAAAAGACGCCTGGCAGCCCGGTATGCGAGGTCGATCTCGATGTCGACGCGATGCTGAGGGCGCGACTGGGCGCCTTGCTGCCGGACGCCGGTTGGCTTTCCGAGGAAAGCGCCGACAGTCCGGAGCGGCTTCAGCGGTCGCGCGTGTGGGTGGTCGACCCGATCGACGGCACGCGCGACTATATACGCGGACGCGAGGGGTGGTCGGTCTCGGTCGCGCTCGTCGAGCATGGCGACGTGACGATCGGCGTACTCGATGCGCCGGCGCGGCGTGAGCGCTGGTGCGCCACGGTCGGGTGCGGCGCGTGGCGTAACGGGGTACGGTTGCGGGCGGGCTGCCGTGATCGCCTGCCCGGCGCGCGTGTGCCGACGGATGCCCTGCCCAAGGCGGATCGGGATTTGACCGCCGTCGCCAAGCCCAATTCGATCGCCTTGCGGATCGCGATGGTCGCTGCGGACGAGGCGGATCTGGTCGCCACGCTGCGCTGGGGCAACGAGTGGGACATCGCGGCGGCGGCGCTGATCGCAGCGGAGGCGGGCGCCGCAGTAGGTGACGCGCTGGGTCGCCCCCTCGATTTCAACAAGCCGGATGCGCGCGCCTTCGGCGTGCTCGCCTGCGCACCCGGCATTCGCGGCGCGGCGGTCGCACGGCTGGCGGATCGCGCGCGCTCTATCCTGGGCGAGCCACCATCGGATGGCGTAAAACGCGACGCTTAACCGAGGTTTAGTAGAACGATCGGAACACGGCACGCTTCCGTAACGTTTTGTTGCGGAACGGTGACGGCTGGCGTCATCGTCTGGAAGGGACCTCAACCATGCTTTGGACGATCGCCGTCATCCTGCTGATCCTCTGGCTGCTCGGTTTCTCGCTGCACATCGCGGGTGGCCTGATCCACATCCTGCTGGTGATCGCGATCATCGTCGGCCTGATCCAGCTCTTCACCGGCCGTCGGGCGGTCTGATGCCCCGGCACGCGACGATCCGAACCATCGGATCGTCGTCGTTGCCGCCGGGTTTACCGCGATAGCGACTGCGGGACCGGAACAGCATTACAGTCGAAATGGTTATATCGGCCATGCCGACCGTCAGACGTCCCCGGATCCTCGTCGTGGAGGATCAACCCCTGCTCCGTGTCCATGCCAATCTCGCCCTCGAAGAGGCCGGCTATACCGTTGTCGAGGCCGGAGACGCGGAGGAGGCGCTGGCGGTGCTCGCCACCGACCCGGACGTCGCCGCCGTATTCACGGACATTCGCATGCCTGGCGACGTCGATGGGCTTGCGCTGGCGCATCGTCTCCACGCCGACCGCCCCGATCTAAAGGTGATCGTCACGTCGGGCGCCGAACAGGTGGAAAAGGATGCGCTGCCCCCCGGCGGTGTGTTCGTCGCCAAGCCCTATACCGCCGCCGAAATCGCTCGCGCGCTGCAAGACGCCTGAGCGGGACGGGCATGGGACCGCCCGGGGCTCCGTCCCAAGGCACCGCCTCCGGGCTGGTTAGGACCTCGTCGGCAAGGCGGCCGTAGCCCCAAATCCGACCGAGGTCCCCTCGATCAGTGAACGAATCGCGCCACGACGTCGCGGTAGCTGCGGCTGACCTTCACGCTCGCGCCCGAATCGAGCACCAGGAAACATTCGCCATTGGTATGCGGCTTGACCTGCTTGACGAGGTCGAGGTTGACGATCGTCGACCGGTGCACGCGCTGGAACCGTCGTGGATCGAGGCGCTTCTCCAGGTCCTTCATCGTCTCGCGCAGGATCAGCGTATTGTCGCCGGTGTAGATGCACATATAGTCGCCGGCGGCGTCGATCCGCTCGATCGTGTCCACATCGACGCGGAAAATCTGGCCGCGATCCTTGATGTTAATGAGCTTCTCGAAACGGTTGGACGAGACCGCGTCGCCGCCGTCGGCCATGTCGGCGGCCGCCTCCGGCGCATGCTCGGCGAGCACCTCCTTCAGCTTCTCGACCTCCTCGACGCCGCGCTTCTCCGAAAGCCGCTGCCGTACCCGGTCGAGCGTATCGGCGAGGCGCGCTTCCTCGACGGGCTTCATCAGATAGTCGACCGCCTGTGCCTCGAAGGCGCGCAGGGCATGGTCGGAATAGGCGGTGACGAAGACGAACAACGGCGGCTCCACCTCCATCAGACCCTGGACCACCGAGAAGCCGTCGAAGCCGGGCATCTGGATGTCGAGGAAGACGAGATCGGGCTTGTGAGTCTTGATCGCCCGGATCGCCTCGCGCCCGTTGGAACATTTCTCGATGATCTCGACGTCATCGTGCGCCTGGAGCCGAAGCTCCAATCCTTGGATTGCGAGCGGTTCGTCGTCCACCAGGATGGTTCTGATCGTCATGCGGCCTCTCTACTGACATCGTCGAGCTGAAAGGGTATCTCGATATCCACCGAGAACCCGCCAGCCGGCGTGGTACGCGTCTCGAATCGGTGGTCCGGGCCATAGGCCTGCACCAGCCTCTCCCTGATATTGGTGAGACCCACGCCGGTTGAAAGGCTGGGCATCACGCGCGTTTCGTTCAAGCCCGGTCCGGTATCGGAAACGCCGATCTGCACCCGGTCCCCGGCGAGCCGCACGCGGACGCAGATTTCGGCGCCTTCCTCCTGCGGCGTGACGGCATATTTGATCGCATTCTCCACCAGCGGCTGGAGCAGCAGCGAAGGCAGGCGGGCACGCTCGGCGCGTGGATCGATGTCGAACACCGGACGCAACCGCTCCTCGAAGCGCATCTTCTCGATCTCGAGGTACAGCTTCAATGTCTCCACCTCCTGCGCGACCGTGACATGGGCGGTCGGTTCGTTGGCGAGCGTGTAACGCAGGAAGGAGGACAAACGGCTCAACATCGCGTTCGCCCGCTCGGTCTGTTTCAGCAGCACCAGCGTCGAGATGGAGTTGAGCGTGTTGAACAGGAAGTGCGGATTGAGCTGGTAGCGCAGCATCGCGAGCTGCGCCGACGAGGCCTGGTTCTCCAGCACCTGCATCTCGTCGATCTGCTGTTCGACGATCAGGTAGAAATTGATGCCGAAGTACAGCGCGGACCAGCCGGTGAGGACGATGAAGGCGACGTAGATCGCGCCGAACATGCCGACGATCGTCACCGCGGCGCGATCGTCACGGACAAGCGAGAAGGCGACCGACACGATCAGCGCGTAGAACAGCACCGCGCCCAGCAGCGTGACGACCGTCAGCAAGACGCCGCCGAGCCGCGGCAGCGACCGGTAATAGCCGTAGAGCGTCGAGAGCAGCAAAGTGATGCAATAGCCGACGATCGCCTCGACGATCGCGGGTATCACCGCCTTCACCGACAGGTTGGACAGCGTCGAGGCGCCACGCAGCAGCAGATAGCCGGTCCAGCCGACCGCCTGCAGCGTCCAGAAGGCGCGGGCCTTGTCCTCGAAGAAGGGGCGTACGTTGAGCGCGGGGCGCTGCGGGGCGGGAAGGGTCGCCATGTCGCGCAGCCCTCTACACCGGAGCGAGCCGGTTCGCAAAACAGAAGGGCCGCCGTTCCGGGTGGAACGGCGGCCCCTGTGTTTCGACCCGTGGGTCGCCGACGGCGCTTAGAAGGAGAAGCGGGCGCCGACGCGGATCAGGTAGAGCGAGTTGGCCGTGTTCACGACCTGGTCCTGCGGCGCCTGATACGAGCTGTAACGATACTGCGCGCACTGCGTCGCCGCCGAGGTCGAGTAAGCCGCATTGGCCGACGGCGCATTCTCGACGCCGTTGGTGGCAGCGGCCGCCGCCTGGAGGCACTGCACGCGGATCACCGAGGCGGTGTACGGGAAGCCGAGCTGACGCAGACCACCCCAATTGTGATTGATCAGGTTGGGCAGGTTCTCGATGTCGCCGAAGATCGACAGGCGCGACTTGCCGATGAAGGTCGGCAGTTCCTGCTCGACGTGCAGGTCGATGCGCGTGAACGCCCGGCTGCGCGCGATGTTCTTGGGCGTGACCTTGCCGCGATAGTCCTTAAGCACCGACCCGCTGATCAGCCCTTCGAGAGCGGTCTGGGTGGCGACGCTGTCGTAGACGACGCGCGGATCGGCCGCACCGGTCGGCACGTACAGCAGGAAGGCGTTGTTGTTGCCCGTCGTGCCGAACACGCAGGTACGGTTACAGCTGCTGGTGCCCGGGGGCGCCGTATCCAGCATCGTGTAGCTGTAGCGACGGCCCGCGCGGGTTTCGCCGAACAGCTGGAACGTCGTCTTGTAGTCGCCGAAGAAGGCGTGATCGAAGCCGACATTGTACTTGAACGCCCAGGTCGTCTCGTCGTTCGAGGTGCCATAGGCCGGGAAGTTGGGATCCGCCTTGGCCGCGTTCGAATAGAGCGAACCCGGAGTCGACGAGGTCGCCGGGCTGACGTCCTTCACCCACTGACGGGCGTAGCTGCCGCCGAACGAGAGGCCCCAGTCGAACTGCTTGTCGAAGCGCGCGACCACGATGTTCGAGACGCCACGGCCGTCGTTGTACAGCAGATAGTCCGCATTGTTGTCGGCAGTCTGCGTTCCGGCACCCGGTGTCGCCACGAAGGTGTAGCGCGGACGGCCGTCCGGCAGCAGGCCGGCGACGCGCGAGCGCAGGTCGGTGAAGCTGACGCCCTCGATCGTCTTGGTGTGCAGATAGTCGAGGCCGAAGGTGAAGCCGGCGAGATTATAATCGGCCGAAAGGTTAAGCTTCATAACCGACGGCGGACGGAAGTTCTGCGAAAGCGACGAGGTCGACGCGGTGAGCAGCGACGCGGTGTTGGTCGACAGATAGGTGTTGACCGCACCCGGGATGCTGTTGCCGGTGACGCCGTTGAGCGCGGTGGTGCAGACCGAGGCGCCCGACGGATTGCCGGTTGCCGTGTTGAACGGCGCGGAGCAGCCGATCGTCGTGAAGCCGCCGTTCGCCGCCGTCGGCAGTGCCGCCGAACGGTTGATCGTGAAGCCGTTCGAAAGCACGCCGGTGTTCGAATAGCTGTTCGACAGATAGATGTCCGGCGAACCGCCACCGAAGACGGCCGCGGTGCCGCGGACGCGCAGATGGGTATCGGGCTTCCAGTTGAAGCTCAGGCGCGGCTGGAAGTTGTCGAGGCCCTTGTAGGTCTGGGTGTTGTAGAAGCCGAACCGCGCGAAATACGCGTTGTTCTGGGCCACCGCGGAGCGCATGCCGTACAGGTCGTAGCGGACACCATAGGTGAAATCGAGGGTATCGGTGATCGACCACGTATCCTGGATGCCGAACGTCCACTGGTCATATTTGAAGTTGGACGTCACGTCGCGCGTGTTGAGCGATACGGCGTTGGCGTAGGCGATGCTCGCAGCGTTGCGGTTCTGGAAGTCCGCCAGCGAGTCGAAGTAATACGCGCCCGCTGAATTCTGCAGGAAGAAGTTCGTCGTGCGGTTGCGGTTGTACTCGGCCAGGATCTTCACGTCGTGGCCCGCGGTGTTGTAGCGCGCCTGGATCGAACCGCCCCAGGTGTCGTAGAACAGCTCGTTCGACTGACGGCTGTTATCCGGACCGAAATAGATCGTCGGGTTGTTGCCGCAGTTGGTGATGCCGTTGGCGACGCCGCCCACCGTCGCGTTGACGCTGGTCGGATCGGTGCAGACGCGGAACTGCGCGAAGCCAAGCCCATTGAGCGGATTCTGGCTGATCTGCTGCGCCTTATAGAGAAAGCGCGCTTCGGTCGAAAACTGGTCGGTCCAGTCCGAGTTCAGCTGCGCGATGCCGGCCCGCACCACGTTGCCGCGTTGATAGTCGTTGGACGACAGGCCGAGCGACGGCGAGGTGGTCGAGATGCTGTTGTTCGGCGCGTTGGTGCTCGATTCGTACGCGTTGATGTACGACAGCGACAGGCGCTGGCCGGTCGTGATGTTCCAGTCCAGCTTGCCGACGATCTTCTCGTCCTTCTGCTGGTTGAGCGATACGACGCCACCCGCGTTGTAGTTATAGACGCTCTGCGCGATGCTCTGCACCTGCGACACCTGGGCCGCCGTCAGGCCGGGGACCTGGCCGATGCTCGAGACGGCAAGCGCGCGCGGATCGGTATTGCGCTCCGCCGCGATCATGAAGAAGAGCTTGTCGGCGATCAGCGGACCGTCCAGCTCGACGCCGTAGGTCTTCGAATTGTACTTGGGCTTGATGAAGGTGTTCGATCCGATGCGGTCGCCCTGCATCGTGTCGCGGCTTTCCGAATAGAAACCGGTGCCGTGGAATTCGTTGGTGCCGGACTTCATCACCGTGTCGATGGCGCCGCCCTGGAAGTTGCCCTGGCGGATGTCGGCGGGCGCGATCGAAACCGAGAACTGGCTGATCGCATCGAACGGCACAGGGCCGCGACCGGTCGGGTTGGCGTCGGCCTGCAGACCGAAGTTGTCGCCGATCTGCACGCCGTTGATGGTAAAGCGGTTGAAGCGCGGGTTGACGCCCGCGAAGCTGACGGCGCGGCTGTTCGACAGGTCGAGCGTGGCGAGGGGATCGCGACGTTCGAGGTCGCGGACGTCGCGATTGACCGAGGCGACCTTGCGGATGTCGGTCGCGCTCAGCACGGTGCGCAGACCACCCGAGATGTTGCCCGCGCCGGAGATCGACGAGGCGCGCACGATGATGTCACCACCCTGGTCGGCGCTACCGGGAGCGAGCTCGACCGGCAGGTCGAAGGCCTGCTGCGCAACGAGGTTGACGTCGGTTACCGTGGTCGAACCTTGCGGACTGGTGATCGCGACGCTGTAGGGGCCGCCAGGTGCAAGGCCGGCCTGGGTGAAGCTGCCGTCCGTCGCGGTCGTGGTTTCGGTGCGAGCGCTGGTCGAGGTATTGGTGATCACGATCATCGCGCCGGCAACCGGCGCGCCGCCGGCCGTGACGGTGCCGCGGATGACCGAGGTCGTCTCCTGCGCGGACGCGGCCGCCGGGGCGATGAGCGCGACCGCAGCCACACCCAGGAAAAGGTTGTTTCGCATCGAAGAATGTCCCCTTTGAGCTTTATGCTCGGAATCGCGGCCAGCATGTTTGCCGTCGCCCGCGCCCTTGCGCCGGGGATATTTCTGTTATGTGACAATGGCGAGTCGCGAGTGTCGTTCCTGTCATGTTGACCGTATTGCGTTGCAAAAACGCAACGCTTTGGTGCCGAAGCAGGACCAGAACGGGGATGATGAAACGCGGCGGATCAGGAGTTTGCCGACCCCGCGACCAGCGCGTTCCATGCCGCCTCGTCGATGACGGCGACGCCGAGATCCGCCGCTTTCTTCAGCTTCGATCCCGCGTCCGCGCCGGCGACGACGAGGTCCGTCTTCGCCGAAACCGATCCCGCGACTCGCGCGCCAAGCGCCTCCGCCTGTGCCTTGGCCTCGTCGCGGCTCAGCGTCTCCAGTTTGCCCGTGAAGACGATCGTCTTGCCGCTGACTTCCGATTCGCGCGTCCGCCACACGACGTCGGCCGGCGTGACCTGGGTCAGCAGATCGTCGACCGCGTCCCGGTTGTGCGGTTCCGCGAAGAAGTCGACCAGCGCCAGAGCGACCTCGGGCCCGACCTGCTTGGTGTCCACCACCCCGGCAAGCGCCTTCGCGACCCGCGCCAGGTGCTTGTCGTCGCTCTCGCCGATGGCGGCGACCGTCGCGTCGCGCAACGCGATCGCGCGTTCGATCATCGCCATCAGCGCGCCCCAGCTCGTCCAGCGGCGGGCAAGGTCGCGTGCGGTCACTTCGCCGACATGACGGATGCCGAGGGCGAACAGGAACCGGTCGAGCGGCGGATTGCGCTTCGCGTCGATCGCCGTGATGAGGTTGCGGGCCGACACCGCCGCCCAGCGCTCGCGCGCGAGCAGCATGTCCTCCGACAGGCGGAAGATGTCCGCGGGCGTCTGGATCAGCCGGTCGCGGAAGAAGCTTTCAATGTTGGTGATCCCGAGGCCCTCGATGTCGAGCGCGTGGCGGGACACGAAGTGGCGCAGCCGCTCAACCCGCTGCGCCGGGCAGATCAGACCGCCGGAGCAGCGCCAGTCAACCTCGCCCGGTTCGCGCTCCGCCGCCGAGCCGCATTCGGGGCAGTGCGTCGGAAAGGGCCAGGGCGCGCGCGCCTCGTCGCGGGACAGGTTCTCGACGATCTGCGGTATGACGTCGCCCGCGCGCTGCAAGACGACGCGGTCGCCCGGATGCACGGCCAGCCGGCCGATCTCGTCGGCATTGTGCAACGTCGCATTGGTGACCACCACGCCGCCGACCGTCACCGGCTCCAGCCGTGCGACGGGGGTCAGCTTGCCGGTGCGGCCGACCTGGATGTCGATCGCGTTGAGCGTGGTCTGCGCGCGCTCGGCGGGGAATTTGTGCGCAATCGCCCAGCGTGGCGCGCGGGCGACCTGGCCGAGACGCTGTTGCCAGTCGAGCCGATCGACCTTGTAGACGACGCCGTCGATGTCGAACGGCAGGTCGGCGCGGCGCGCCTCGATCACGCGATAGGCGGCCAGCGCCTCCGCCGCCGTCTCGGCGCGGGTGAAGCCGTCGGCGATCGGTAGCCCCCAGCCGCGGATCGCGGCGACGACCCCGCTCTGCGTGTCGGCGGGAAGGGCGGACACCTCTCCCCAGCCGTGCGCGAAAAACCTGAGCGGGCGGCTGGCGGTGACCGCCGCGTCCTTCTGGCGCAGCGACCCGGCGGCGGCGTTGCGCGGATTGGCGAACTGGCGCGCCTCCTTGCCCGCGGCCGCCGCCTCCTCCGCCAACCGGCGGTTGAGCGCGGCGAAATCGGCCTTGGCCATGTAGACCTCGCCGCGGATCTCGAACAGATCGGGCGCGCCGGTGGGCAGCGTGGGCGGTATGTCGGCGATCGTCCGGACATTCTCCGTCACGTCCTCCCCGACCGCGCCGTCGCCGCGGGTCAGCGCCTGGACCAGGCGGCGCCCCTCATAGCGTAGCGAGCAGGACAGGCCGTCGATCTTGGTTTCTGCGGTAAGGGCCACCGGCTCCGCGTCCGACAGGCGCAGGAAGCGGCGGACGCGGGCGACGAACTCGGCGACCTCCTCGTCGGAAAAGGCGTTGTCGAGGCTCATCATCGGTCGCGCATGCGCGACCTTGGCGAGGTGGCCGGACGGTGCCGCGCCGACGAGTCGGCTGGGCGAATCGGCGCGGACCAGATGCGGGAAGGCGGCCTCGATGGCGGCGTTGCGGCGGACGAGCGCGTCATAGTCCGCATCGCTGATCTCTGGCGCGTCATCCGCATGATATCGGCGGTTGTGGTGCGCGATCTCGGCGGCGAGCGACTCGAGCGCGGCGGCGGCTTCGCGATCGTTGGCGGGCAGGTCGGTCATGCGAGTGGCCTAGGGGAGGCGGCCCTGATCGGGCAAGCCGCTATAGCCACCAGCCTGGGTAAGCGGCGAGGATCGCGGCGGAGAGCAGGACCACGGGCACCGCGACCCGCCAGTCGAAGGTCGCCATCACCTCGATAGCCTTGCGCGTGTTCCAGGCGGCGGCGGCGGCGGCGGGCAGGCACCAGAGCAGCCAAAGCCGCGCATCCGCCGGCTGGCGGATCGCCATGTCCAGCGCCAGCACCAGGACGGCGATGAACCCGCCCGCGGAGGCGAGGCTGAGCAGCGCGCCCAGCGGCAGCATCGCCAGCGCGACGCGCGATTCGGTGTCCCGGATGGCCATGGTGGCCTTGGTGGCCTTGGTCGGGCCGGCCGCCGCCTGGTGCAAGAGGACCCGGTCGAAAATCTTATGCGGCCAAGATGCGTGAGGCGACCGGGAAACGCCGCTTGGCGCGCTGGGCAGGGCGGCAGAGCTGCCGGCGCGCTTCGCCCCGCTCGCCGATCTGACGGTGTCCCTCACGATCGGTAGCGTCTTCGGCGCCAATGGCGGGACGAGCGACGTGAGCGACACGTTCCCCTCCCGCTCGCGGGAGGGGTTAGGAGCGGGCCCGTCAGCCAGGCCAGTCTCCGCAAGATCCGGCCACGCGGCAATCCTGTGGGCAAGAGAGGCCAAGTCGGCCGTCGATCGGTCTCGCGCGTAGCGTCAGGCCGTTTCCAGCAGCCGCTCCGCCTGCGCGCGCGCCTCGTCGGTCACGGTCGCGCCGGACAGCATCCGCGCGATCTCCTCGCGACGCTCGTCCTTGCCGAGCACCCGCACGCCGGTCCGCGTCACCGTGCCGTCGTGGCTCTTGGCGATAAGCAGATGCTCCGCGCCACGCGCCGCGACCTGTGGCGAATGGGTGACGACGAGCAGCTGCGTCCGTTCGGCGAGGCGGGCGAGGCGTTCGCCGATCGCGCTCGCCACCGCGCCGCCGACGCCGCGGTCGATCTCGTCGAAGATCATCGTCGCCGCGCCGCCTTCCTCCGCCAGCGCGACCTTGAGCGCGAGGATGAAACGCGACAATTCGCCGCCCGACGCGATCTTCGCCAGCGGCGCGAAGGGGGCGCCGGGGTTGGTCGCGATCTCGAATTCGACGCGGTCCTTGCCATGCGCCGACCAGCCGTCCGCGCCCAGCGTCTGCACGACGGTGCGGAAACGCGCCGCATCGAGCTTGAGCGGCGCGAGTTCGCTCGCCACCGCCGCGTCCAGCCGCTCCGCGGCGGCGTGTCGCCGGGCGGAGAGCACGTCCGCCACGGCATCATAGTCCGCACGCGCCGCAGCCACGGCGGCCTCGAGCAGCGCGATGCCGCCTTCGCCCGCCTCCAGCCGGTCGAGCCGCTCGCGCAGCTCGGTTGCGAGCGCGGGCAGATCGTCCGGCTGGACGCGATGCTTGCGCGCCATGCCGCGCAGGTCGAACAAGCGCGCCTCATCCTCCTCGAGCACGCGCGGATCGAAGGCGAGCGCGCCATGCGCCTCGCGCAGACGATCCTCCGCTACCGATGCCTCGATCACCGCGCGGTCGATCGCGGCCAGCGCCTCGGCGAGCGCGGGATGGTCCTCCGCAATCCGTTCCAGCACCCGCGCCGCCTGGCGCAGGCGCGACAGCGCGCCATCGGAGCCATCGAGATAGTCGTCGATCGCGCCCAGCTCGTCGGCGATCTTCTCCGCACGCTGCATGCCGCGCCGCTTGTCGGCGAGCGCCTCCTCCTCGCCCGGCGCGGCGGCGAGTGCGGTGAGTTCGGCGACCGCATGCTCCAGCCATTCGCGATCGCGCGCGGCGGTCTCGATCTCCGCCCGGGCGGCCGCGAGCTTGCCTTCCGCCTCGCGATACGCGGCCCAGGCGCGCGCGGCCTCGGCGGGTTCGACGCGGCCGAAGGCGTCGAGCAGCGCGCGGTGGCCGCGCGGATTGAGCAGGCCGCGATCGTCGTGCTGGCCGTGGATCTCCACCAGCATCGGCGCCATCTCGCGCAGCAGCGCGGCGCCCGCGGGCTGGTTGTTGACGAAGCCGCGGCTGCCGCCATCCGCCTTGACCAGCCGGCGCACGAGCAGCGGCTCGCCCGGCTCCACGTCGATGCCATTGTCGTCGAGCAGCGTGCGCAGGGGGCCGGTGGGCGGATCGAAGGTCGCCGTCACCGTCGCCTGGCTGGCGCCGTGGCGGACGAGGCCGCTCTCTCCGCGCGCGCCGAGCGCGAGGCCAAGCGCATCGAGCAGGATCGACTTGCCCGCGCCGGTCTCCCCGGTCAGCACGTCGAGCCCGGACCCGAATTCGAGGTCGAGCGCCTCGATCAGCACCACGTCGCGGATTGAGAGCGCAGTCAGCATCGTGCGCGGATATAGCGCGGCCGGGACGCGATGTTGATCCTTAAATGTTCTGTTTTTTTGCGGAGCTGTGGGGATATGCGCAGGATCGGACGTCTCGGTTATTCGCCGTCTAGCCGCACGATCATCCGGACGCCGTAAGCGATCAAGCCCATTATGACCATCGCGCCACCAAAGAACAGGGTCAGTGCGAGTGTAATGCCATATGCGATCGGGTGTGCCCCGAATGCTGCGGCCGAGACGATGAGCAGCGTCACAATGGCTGTAATACCCCCTGCTGCGCCGCGGAGCCATGCTGCACGCCATGCCGACCAGATCATCACGCCGCCCCAGATCATCATCGCCAGGAGAACGGTAATCCACATCGCTATCCGCATAGGGCGATGCTGCCATGTGCGATCGTGTGTGACTAGCGGGACTGGTCTGGGATGCTAAACCCCGTCCGGCGATATCTACCGCATCCCTTCACTTCGCGGACATTGAGGCGCAATCTTGGAGCGCGCTCTTTGGCTTTCAGTGCGCCGAGGCCTATCCCTCCGGCGTGCGTGAACAGCTCGAGCGGTACTCTAAGAGGCGCTCCGAAGGCGGCGTTGCGAAACAATCGCCCGGCGCGCACCGCCGCCCTTGTCCTCAGTTCGTCGGGCGGCCGGCGCTGGTGCTGCCGGCGGGGCCGACGGGGCTGGGGCCGGCGCTGGTCGCGCTCGGCGCGGAGCCGCCCTTGCGCGATTCGCCCGGCATCGTCGGCGCGGCGCCCGGCGTGCCGACGGGCACGATCGGCTGACCGGCGGCGACCGCCGCGGCGGGCTTGTACGGATGGTCTTCCATCAGCTTGTAGGCGTGGTTGTACCAGTCCGTGCCGGGATAGTTGGCGCCGAGCACCGCGGTCGCCTTCTGCGCTTCGCCCGGCAGGCCGAGCGCCAGATAGCTTTCGGTCAGGCGCATCAGCGCCTCGGGTACGTGCGTCGTCGTCTGGTATTTGTCGACGACGGTGCGGAAGCGCAAAGTCGCGGCGAGCCACTGGCCGCGCACCTCGTAGAAGCGGCCGATCTCCATCTCCTTGCCCGCGAGATGGTCGTTGACGAGGTCGATCTTGAGCCGCGCATCCGACGCATAGCGCGTGTTGGGGTAGCGGCGGGTCAGTTCGCCGAGCGCGTCGAGCGCCTGGCGCGTGATCTTCTGGTCGCGCGTGACGTCGCGGATCTGTTCGTAATAGCTCAGAGCGACGAGGTAATAAGCGTAGGGCGCGTCGCGGTTGCCCGGGTGCACCGAGATGAAGCGCTGCGCCGACTGGATCGACTTGGTGTAGTCGCGGTCGAGATAATAGCTGAACGCGCTCATCAGCTGCGCGCGGCGGGCCCAGATCGAATAGGGATGCTGGCGCTCGACCTCGTCGAAAAGCTGCGCCGCCTCCTTGTAGCGGCCCTGGTCGAGCCGCCGCTTGGCGGTCGAATAGAGCGTGCCGACGTCGCGCGCGACATAGGGCAGGTCGTTCTTCGCGCGATTGCGCGCACAGCCGGCCATCGGCAGGGCAAGGGCGGCGAGCAGCGCGACGGTCAGCGCCTTGGACTGGGGGATACGCATCGGCTACGGCTCTTAGCGTAAGCGGGAGCCAGCGAACAATCCCCCTCCTCGTTCGTTGCTGCCGGCGATTTTCCTGCCCTGCGAAAGGACCCCAGATGCCTGCCACGTTGCTCCATACCCATCGCGTCGAAAAGCCTTGGGGACGGCACGACCTTGGCTTCGGGTTCGAGGATGCGCCCGAGGGCGGCGATCCGGTCGGCGAGATCTGGTTCCAGGAGCCGGGCGACAGCACGCCGGAACTGCTGATCAAATATCTGTTCACCGGGCAGAAACTGTCGGTGCAGGTGCATCCCGACGACGAGCAGGCGCATGCGCGCGGGCTGCCGCGTGGCAAGGACGAATGCTGGACGATCCTGGCGGCAAAGCCCGATTCGACGATCGCGCTCGGGCCGAAGGCGCCGATCGACAAGGAGACGCTGCGCGCGGACGCGCGCGACGGCACGATCGAATCGGACCTCGACTGGGTGCCGGTCAAGGCGGGCGACTTCTATTATGCGCCGTCGGGCACGATTCACGCGATCGGCGGCGGGCTGACGCTGATCGAGGTGCAGCAGAATTCCGAGACGACCTATCGCCTGTACGATTACGGCAGCGACCGCGAGCTGCACCTGAAGGACGGCGTCGACGTCGCGCATCTCGAGCCGTACCGGCCGATCACCTCGCCGGGCGAGGTGGAGCCGGGCCGCACCATCCTGGTCGAGGGGCCGAAGTTCGTGCTGGAGCGCTGGACGGGCGGGCGATCGGTCGCCCTGTCCGAAGGCACGACCGGCTGGCTGGTGCCGATCGCCGGGTCGGGCGTCGTCGCCGGCGTGGCCTTCAAGGCCGGTGAATGCGTCACGGTGACCGGCAGCGAGACGATCGCCGCGGAAGGCGAGGCGGACATGCTGTTCGCCTATCCGGGCACGCGGCGGCTCTGAGGATGCGCTGAGGCAGCGTCGCCTCGAATCCGGGGCGGGGCTTCCATGTCGAGCGCGCCGGCCATGTCAGGACCGGATGGCGCCCTATGGCGATGGTTGGGATCGCAGGCTGCTGCAGATGCCGACAATCGACCGGGATGACGGCGCGAGGCGTGCGAGGACTTACGCGGGATTAACGCGGGACGGGATAGGGGAGGGGCATGCTGCGGGTGCTGACGCTCTCCTCCCTGTTTCCTGACGCGAGCCGGCCCAATTTCGGTCAGTTCGTCGCCAGGCAGACCGTGGCGCTGGCGGCGCAGCCGGGCGTCGCGGTGCGGGTCGTCGCGCCGATCGGCCTACCGCCGTGGCCGCTGCGGCAAGCGGGCCACCGCGCGCTGGCGGCCCTACCGTTCCGTCAGGACTGGGCGGGTCTGGACGTGCTGCGCCCGCGCTTCGTGACGCTGCCGGGGACGGGGGGTCGCTGGCATGTGGCCGCGCTGACGCGCGTGCTGGTGCCGCTGCTGGACCGGCTGCGCACGGATTTCGCGTTCGACGTGATCGACGCATCCTTTTTCTTCCCAGACGGGCCGGCCGCCGTGGCGCTGGGAAGGCGCTATGGCGTACCCGTGTCGATCAAGGCACGTGGCGCGGATATCCACCATTGGGGACACGCGACCGCGACGGCGACGCAGGTGCGCGCGGCGGGGCGGGCGGCGGACGGTCTGCTGGCGGTATGCGACGCGATGCGCGACGACATGTCGGCGATCGGCATGCCCAGGGCTCGCATCCGCGTGCATCACACCGGCATCGATCAGGCGCGCTTCCGGCCGGCCGATCGCGCGACGTTGAGGGCTCAACAGGGCGTCGAGGGGCCGCTGGTCGTGTCGCTCGGCGCGCTGATCCCGCGCAAGGGGCACGACATCGTGATCGATGCCGTGGCCCGGCTGCCCGGCGTGCGGCTGCACATCGCGGGGCAGGGGCCGGAGGCGGCACGCCTCGCGGCACAGGCGGCGCGGCTGGGTATCGCCGACCGGGTCACGATACTGGGCGGCGTGCCGCACGACGCGATGCCTCAGCTGCTCGCCGCCGCCGACATCATGGCGCTCGCCTCCACGTCGGAAGGGCTGGCCAATGCCTGGGTCGAGGCGCTCGCTTGCGGCACGCCGATCGTCATTCCCGACGCGGGCGGCGCGCGCGAGGTCGTGACCGCGCCGGCGGCGGGGCGGATCGTCGCGCGCGATCCTTCCGCCTTCGCGGCGGCGATCGCGGCGCTGCTGGCGGACCCGCCGCGGCAGGACGCGGTCGCAGCGATGGCGGCGGGGTTCAGTTGGGAAGCGAACGGCGCGGCGCTCGCGGCGCACCTCGGCGCGCTGGTCGACGCGCGTGCGGCTCAGGCGTCGAGGGGGTAGAGGGCGGCGGCGATGCGCCGACCCTCGCTGCGCAGCACGCCCCAGGCACGTGCCGCGGCCCGGCTGTCCATCGCCTCGACGCCGATCTCGCGGGCTTCCAGGGCGGCGACGAGCGCTTGCGGCGGCCTGACGAGCGTGGCGCCGGTACCAATCAGCACGAACTCCGGCTGATCCGCGATCAGCGGCCCGAGCGCCGCCTCGTCCAGATCGGCCAGCGGCGGGGGCGACCATTCGGCCGCCCGATCGACGGTCAGCAGCAAGGCGCGATAGGCCGTGTCCTCGACCCGGAAGCCGTTCCCCGCGAAGCCGCGGACGATCGGCCCGCCAGCCCGGTTCTCGCGCTCCATCCGCATGGCGTCAGCGATCGCGCGGGGCGACCCGCTCGGCATTGTCGATCGGGCTCTGCGACACCTTCTCCGCCCGCGGATCGGCGCGCAGGCCGAGCGTGATGAGCAGCGACGAGGATACGTAGATCGACGAATAGGTGCCGACGACGATGCCCAGAATCATCGCCGCGGTGAAGCCGCGCAGCACATGGCCGCCGAGCAGCAGCATCGCGACCAGCGCGAGCAGGATCGTCACCGAAGTCATCACCGTGCGCGGCAGCGTCTCGTTGACCGACAGGTTGATGATCTCGCGCATATCCATCTTGCGATAGCGGCGCATGTTCTCGCGGATGCGGTCGTCGATGACGATCTTGTCGTTGATCGAATAGCCGATGATGGTCAGCACGGCGGCGACGATGTTGAGGTCGAACTCGAACCGCGTGATCGCGAAGAAGCCCAGCGTCATCAGCAGGTCGTGGACGATCGCGACGATCGTCGAGACGCCGAACTGCCATTCGAAGCGGAAGATCGCGAACAGGCCGATGCCGATGATCGCGAGCACGACCGCGAGCACGCCGTGGCGGATCAGCTCGCCCGACACCTTGCCGGACACGGTCGAGTAGCGCGAGAAGGTCGCGCCGGGGAAGGCCTGCGCCAGCGCGGCCTCGACCTTCTTGACGACGGCATTGGTCGCGCCTTCGTCCGCGCTTTCCTGCACCGGCAGCAGGATCGTCAGCGAGCGCGGGTCGCTGAGCTGCTGGAGCGACGCCTCGCCCACGCCCAGGCCGTTGACGACGCTGCGCACCTTGTCCTCTGCCGGCGGCGTCGCGAAACGCTCCTCGATGCTGAGCCCCCCGGCGAAATCGACGCCGAAGTTGAGGCCCTTCACGAGCGTGACGCCGACCGCGAGTACGCTGAGCAGCAGGGTCAGCCCGAACGCCCAGCCGCGCAGCCGCACGAAGTCGATGTTGGTGTTGTCGGGGACGATCTTCAGGAGTTTCATGACAGCAATCCGTCATTCCCGCGAAGGCGGGAATCCATTCTGGCGAAGGTTTGCGACTCTTCCGAGGCGATGCGCGTCTGGATCCCCGCATGCGCGGGGATGACGACGGAGGGAATGGCCCGCGCGATCATATGTTGATCGTCTTGGGCTTGTTGCGCCGGATCCACAGCGCGACGAGCATGCGGGTGAAGGTGACGGCGGTGAACACCGAGGTGCAGATGCCGATCAGCAGCACGACCGCGAATCCCTTCACCGGGCCAGAGCCGAGCACGAACATGATGACGCCGGAGATGGCGTGCGTGACATTCGCCTCGAAGATCGTGCGGCTGGCTTCCTTGTAGCCGAGTTCCACCGCCTGCACGACGCTGCGCCCGCGCCGCCGTTCCTCGCGGATGCGCTCGTTGATCAGCACGTTGGCGTCGACCGCGGTGCCGATGGTGAGCACGAAGCCGGCGATGCCCGGCAGCGTCAGCGTGCCATGCAGCACGGCGAGCACGCCGAGGATGACGAACACGTTGATGACGACGGCGAGATTGGCGTAGAGGCCGAACCGGCCATAGGTCAGGAACATGAAGGCGACGACGAGCGCCACCGCGACCGCGCAGGCGATGATGCCGGCATGGATCGAATCCTTGCCGAGGCTGGCCGACACGGTCGATTCCTCGATGACCTTGAGGTTGATCGACAATTTGCCCGACCGCAGCGCGATCGCGAGCTGGTTGGCGCTGTCGACCGTGAAGCCGCCGTTGATCACCGCCGAGCCGCCGAGGATCGGTTCGTTGATGTTGGGCGCGGAGATCACCTTGTTGTCGACGATGATCGCGAACGGCTTGCCGACGTTCTGCTGCGTGATGCGCGCGAAGCGGTTGCCGCCGACGGCGTTGAACGTGATCTGGACGTTCGGCTGGTTGGTCTGCTGGTCGAACGCCTGGCGCGCGTCGGCGAGCTGGTCGCCGGATATGATCACCTGGCGCTTGACCGCGATCGGCGGCAGGCCCGGCGTCGCATAGGGCAGGATCTGGCTGCCGATCGGCGCGATGCCCTTGGCGACGTCGACCGGGTTGGCGGTGGTGTCGACCAGCTTAAACTCGAGCTTGGCGGTCTTGCCGAGCAGCTCCTTGAGCTGCTGCGGATTGCCGAGGCCGGGAACCTGCACGACGATGCGGTTGTCGCCCTGGCGCACAATCGTCGGCTCGCGCGTGCCGAGCGCGTCGATGCGCTTGCGCACGACGTCGGTCGTGTCGTCCATCGCGGTCTTCACCGCCTGGTCGAGGCCGGCCTTGGTCGGTGTGACGACGAAGCGGCTGGTGTCGACGACCTGGATGTCCCATTCGCGCTGGCCGGTCATGCCGGCGCCGGTGCCGGTGATGCCGAGCAGCCGCTCGCGCGCGGCGTCGACCTGTGTGGGATCGCGCAGCATGAAGCTGATCTGTCCGCCGCGCGTCGAGATGTCGCCGATCGCGATCGGCGGGGTGCCGTTGCGCATCGTGCCCTGGATCTGGTCGCGCATCGATTCGATGCGGCTGTTGGCGAGATCCTGCGTGTCCGCCTCCAGCAGCAGATAGCTGCCGCCGGCGAGGTCGAGGCCCTTGTTGATACGCGGGTGGATCGGCCAATGCGCGGTCTGCTCTTCCGAGAAGAAGCTCGGAATGGCGAGCGCGCAGAGCACCGCGAGCAGCGCCCAGATCGCGGTGACCTTCCAGCGGGGAAAGTCCAGCATCAGTCGTTCGCCGGCTTGGAATTGGCGCTGGTCACCTCGGTCAGCGTCGCCTTGACGACGCGGACGCGCACCGTCGGCGCGATCTCGACCTCGACATGGCGATCCTCGACCTTGGTCACCTTGCCGACGATGCCGCCGGCGGTGACGACGGTGTCGTTCTTCTTCACCGCCTCGACCGACTGCTGGAGCGTCTTCATCCGCTTTTGCTGCGGACGAATCATCAGCACGTAAAAGACGATGAAGACGAGAAAGAGCGGTGCGAGGCTGATGAACGAGGCGAGACCGCCCGATTCAGCGGCGCCGCCGGCGGCCTGGGCATAAGCGGGAGAGATGATCATCTGGTCCGTGCATGACTGATCGGCGGCGGAAAGATTTCCCCGCACAGGAAGCGCCGCGGGCTAGCATTGGTTGGGCCGGCGCGCAATCTTTGCCGCGGGTGGCGACCGTCGCGGCGACATTCGCGATGAAGACGGTTGCGTTGCCGCGCCGAGCCGCCTACAGGCCGCCGCTCGGGTCCGGCCGCGCATCCAAGTGGCGGGACCTATCGGTCGGGGCGTAGCGCAGCCTGGTAGCGCATCACACTGGGGGTGTGGGGGTCGCAGGTTCGAATCCTGTCGCCCCGACCATTTCATCGATTTCGCAGACTGGGTGATATCCGGGGTCGTACCGGAGCCGTTCCCGTGGCGCGCCCTAGTAAGGGGACGCGGCGGCCTTGCCTCGCTTACGGGCGTCGGGTGGTCCTGCCAGCCTTTCCGAGTAGCGGGACACGGTGCGGGGTGAATATCCCTTGGCTAAGCGCTAGGCATCGGCGATCGCGCGTCGCGACCTCCGGTTGTGCGGGCTCATGGAACATGACGCACATGACCTGCTCCGCCGGCCCGCGTCGCGGCGCAGCTACCTCATTCCGCCGCGTGCTGGTCTGGTCCGTGCTGCGCGATCGATTCGATGCTGTTGCGGAGCGTGCCCGGCGAGCACGGCTTGCCGCAGACGAGCGCACCGGGATAGCGGCGCTGCAACGCCTGCTGATCGGCATGGCCGGAATGGAAGATGATCGGCACGCCTGCCGCCTTCAGCCGGTCGGCGGCCGGAAAGACCTCGCCGTCTCGCAGCCGCACGTCGAGGATCGCGCAGAGCAGCGCATGCGGGTCGAGGTGCGCAATCGCCGCTTCGGCCTCCGCGAGCGAGGTATAGGGGCCCTCGACCGTCAGCCCGGCGTCCTCCACCGTCATCTGGACGTCGAGCGCGACGAAGAGCTCGTCCTCGACGAGCATCACCCGGTCAGCCATCGACGGTGACGGCGCGCGGCAGGGACAAAACGAGGCGGTAATGGTCGTCCGCGATCTCGCGGCTTACCGATGCGCCGAGCTGGCGGGCCGAGGTATCGACCAGCAGCGTGCCGAAGCCCTTGCCCGGCGCGATCTGCGTCCCCGACCGGCGGCTTTCGTTCCATTCGACCACCAGCGCATCGTCCTCCAAATGCCAGCCGATCGTCAGGCGACCCGCCGGTCCGGCGCCCAACGCGCCGTATTTCACGGAGTTGGTCGCCCACTCGTGCAACATCAGCGCGAGGGGGGAAAGGCAATCCCGCGACACGAGAACGTTCGGACCGGTCATTTCGATCCCGGCATGATCACGATACGGTGCGAGCGTTGCCTCGAACAATCCGTACAGGTCGATCGCCTGCTGTTCGCCCGTCGGCGAGGCGAGCGAATGCGCACGGCCGAGCGCGGCGATGCGCTCGCGCAGATCGTTGGCGAAGGTGCGCACATCGTCGTGACTGCGTGCCGCCGCGGTGACCATGCCGCCGACGATCGCGAACAGGTTCTTCACGCGATGGTTCATCTCGCGCAGCATCAACTCGCGCGTTTCGGCGACCGCATATTCGGGCGTGACGTCGATCGACACGCCGACCAGGCGGGCCGGCCTGCTATCCGTGACGAGGCGCCCGAAGCCCTTGATCCAACGGACGCTGCCGTCCTTCAGCCGAACGCGGAAACTCGCCTCGAAATCGCCGGTGCCGGCGGCGGTGCGGCGCAGCGCTTCCTCGACATGGCTCCGATCCGCCTCGTCGATACGGCCGATGAGGTCGTCCATCCGGGTCGCCTCCTCGCCACTGACGTCGAACAGCTGATGTTCGACCGCGTCGAGGATCGTCTCCCCCGTCTCGGGGCAATATTCCCATACGCCGATGCCGGCTGCCTTGACGGCGAGATCGAGACGTTCGCGTTCCGCCGCGAGCTGTCGCTCGAGCGCCAGGGCCTCGGTGATGTCCGTGAGCAGCAGCGTCGCGCCGTCGATCCCGCCGGCCGGCGTACGATAGGGCAGGACGCGCAGCGAGAAGACGTTCTTGCCGTCGCGACTGACGACGCGGCGCTGCGTCGGCTCGGTCCCCGCCGCCACGTGCCGCGCGTCGTCGAGATAGTCGCTGGTCGCGAGTCGCGTCGTCACGTCGGTGAGCGGGCGGCCCCGGTCTGTCGGCTTGAGCGGGAAGATCGCAGTCGCTGCCTCGGTGAAGCTGCGGATGCGCAGCTCGGCGTCGACGACGATCATCGCCAGGCTGGTGGTCTCGAAGAAGTTGCGCAGGTCCGAATTGGCGATGGTCAGCTGGTCGACCTTCCCCTTCAATTCGTCGTTGACGGTCGAAAGCTCCTCGTTCGTCGACTGGAGCTCCTCGTTCATCGACATCATTTCTTCGTTGGAGCTTTTCAGCTCCTCGTTCGCGGTCTCCAGTTCCTCGACCGCCGAGCGCAGGCGGTGACGCGTCAGGCGCAGTTCGTCCTCAAGAGCCTCGACATGATCGTCGCCCGGCTCGAGATCGTTGAGGTCGCGGTCCTGCGCGGGCTGGAACGGTCCGTTTTCGCGGAACACGAAGAGCAGACTGCCGTCGGCAAGGGGGTCGCAGATCACCTCGACGGTCTGCGTTCCGAAGTCGCCTTCGACCGCCACGTCGCGCGCGACATGGCGCTTCTTTTCGTCGCGCGCCTGGCGAAGCAGCGGGCCGAGCACGTTCCGCAGGCCGGGGCGCGCGAGCGTCACCGCGCTCGATCCTCCCGTGCGAGTGACGGGAAACTCGAAATAGCGGCCGAGCTTGCCGAACGCGGCGAGGATGCCGCCGTCCTGGTCGAGCAGGAGCGCGGGCGGCGCGTAGCGGTCGACGAGCCGCCGTACGACCGCGCTTTCGTCACCCAGGCTGCTGTTGCCCCGATCCTCGCGCTCCCGGCGGGGCGTCCGGTGGCGCGGGCTGCCGGGCAGGTCGATCGGATAGCTCGGCGCGCCCGGCGAACGCTGGAACAACCGCGCCTGCTGGTCGACGGGGGGAAAGAGATGATCGAACCGCCCGACGCTTTCGGACGGACCCAGGAACAGGAAGCCGCCCGGCCGGATCGCATAATGAAACAGCGGCATGATCGACTGCTGCAGACGATCGTCGAAATAGATGAGGAGGTTGCGACAGGACAGCAGGTCGATCCGCGAGAAGGGCGGATCCTTGACCAGACTATGGTTCGAAAAGCGGATCATGTCGCGGATGTGCGGCACGATGGTGAAGCGGTCCGCGTGCAGGATCGTGTAGCGCTCGCGCAGCGCCGCCGGAATGTCCGCGAGCGCGGCGGCGGGATAGGTCCCCTCACGCGCCTGGCCGAGCATCTGTTCGTCGATGTCGGTGGCGAAGATCTGCACGGCGAGCGGCTGGCCGGTGGTGCGCGCCGCCTCCGCGAACAGCATGGCGATGCTGTATGCCTCCTCGCCGCTGGAGCAGCCGGGAATCCAGACGCGCACGTCCTCGTCGGGTGCCCGATCCCGCAGCAAAGGCTCGATCACGCGCGTGCGCAGCGTCTCGAAGAATTCAGCGTCCCGGAAGAAGCGGGTGACGTTGATCAGCAGATCGCGGAACAGAGCCTCGCACTCGTCGCTGTCGCGGCGAACGCGCTCCAGATAGGCGCGTCCCGTCTCGATCCCGAGCACATGCATGCGGCGCTCGACGCGACGGATCAGCGTCGATCGCTTGTAACCGGAAAAATCGTGGCCGATCGCGGTGCGTAGCACGCGGCAGAGGTCGTCGACATGGTCGGCGACGACGCTCGCCTCCTGCGCGTCCGCCTCGCCCGCGCCGGAGCGACGGCTGAAGAAGGTCGTCAGGCATCCCAGGATGTCGCCCGGCGTCTTGACGAAATCGACGAGACCGGTGCCGACCGCGGACAGCGGCATGCCGTCGTAGCGCGCGGTTTCGGGCTGCTGCACGACGCAGACGCCGCCGTGTTCCTTGACCGCGCGCAGGCCGGTGGTGCCGTCCGCGCCCGTACCCGACAGGATGACGCAGGCCGCGTTCGCCTGCTGATCCGTCGCCAGCGAGAGGAAGAAATCGTCGATGGGCCGGCGCAGGCCGCGCGGCTGGGCGAAATCGGTGAGATGGAGCACGCCCTTCCGGATCGCCAGGCCATGGCCGGGGGGGATGATGTAGACGCGATCCGCCTGCAACCTCTCGCCGCCCTCGCTTTGCAGGACCTCAAGGCTGGTGTGGCGATCGAGCAGCTGCGCGAGCATGCTCTCGTGATTGGGGTCGAGGTGCTGGACCACGACGAAGGCCATGCCCGTCGGCGCGCGGGCCGGCGCGAGCATGTCGCGCAATGCTTCCAGCCCGCCAGCCGAAGCGCCTATGCCGACGATCGGCAGCGCCGCGCTGTCGCCTGCCGGATCAGCCGAAAGAGGTGGCATCGAGGTCCGATAGCGTCAGCTTCGCCTGGGCGACGGTGGCGGCGGTATTGGCGATCGTCATCAGCGATCCCTCGAGCACGATGCCGCTTTCGGCGAGCACCGGTGTCAGCGTCCTGAGCGTGCGCCCCAGCGTCTCGTCATAGTCCGCGAGCAGCTCGGGCTGGGAGCGGCTGATGTCGAACTGGGAGGCGAAGACATAGCGCACGCCGCCGCCCAGCGCGCGCAGCTTCGACATGAAGAGCAGGTTGACGAACGGCGAGCCGTCCTTGCGGAAATTGACGAGTGGCGTGCGCACGCTCTTCTCCGCCTCCTTGTCGAGGAAGGCATGGATGCGCGCGCGCGGCTCCTCGTTGGGAGCGTTGCCCTGCAGCATGCGGCAGTTCCGGCCGATGACGTCGGCATCGTCGTAACCGGTAAGGGCGCGGAAGGGGCCGTTGACGAGCAACAGCGGGTTGTCACCCTCCGCCGATGCCAGGGCGAGCGCGATATGCGACCTTTCGAAGAAATCGCGCAGATGATTGGGTACGTCGCCGGTCACACTCTAGCCTTATTTCCGCCTAAGCAGCATCCGCCGTGCGATGCAATCCATGTTGTACGTGCGACGGCCTGCTTCGTATCCCTGCGCGGCCGCGGCGTGGCGACATCGATCACTGAGAGGCGCCGAATTGCGCGCGCAGGTCGTCGCGGGTGGCGGATAGATGTTGCGTCACCAGGGCTTCCACCGTCTTTCCATCGCGGGCAAGCCAGGCGTCGATCATCTGTCGGTGCTCGACATGCGCCCGATCCTCCCGGCCCGCGGGCTGGAGATGCGCGATGACATAGCGTTCGGCGAGAACGGCAAGACGCTCGACGAGCTGCGTCGTCAACACGCGTCCGCCCGGACGGACCAAAGCGGTATGGAAATCGCGGTTGCGAACGGCGACCTCGGTGAGGTTCTCCGCTGCCGCGGCGTCGAGCGCGTGGTAGGCGGCCTCCGCCTCCGCGCGGTCACGGGCGGTCGCTTCGGCGGCGGCGCGGGCGGCGGCGGCCGGCTCGATCGCGAGGCGCAGCGCATAGATCTCGTCCGCCTGTTCGGCCGACATCGGTCGTACGGTATAGCCGCGATTGGCCTGGCTGACGAGTAGCCCTTCCTGTTCAAGGCGCGCCAGCGCCTCGCGTAGCGGTATCTTGCTGACGCCGAGCTCCGCCGCCAGCGCGTCCTGCCGGATCGGCGAGCCGGTCGGAATGTCGCCTGACACGATCCGTTCGAGCACGATCTCGAATACCTGATCGGACAACGTGCGCACGACGATGGTCATGAAAAGGGAAAACCTCCGAGGGACCGGACGGTGAGTCCGTCAAAGATGCAGACATTTCAGAAGGCGGTCGCGGGATCAATCACCTACTGCGCGTCCGTCATGCCACGCCGATCGCGACGCGACAACGGGAAGAGCGGTTGCGCGGGTTTTTCGTATACGATAGGCGCGGGCAATGGGTGAAACGAGCAGGTGCGCATCCGTCGCGGTGATAGGCGGCGGTATCGTGGGGCGGAGCATCGCGTTGCAACTGGCCGCGCGCGGCATCGCGGTGACGCTGATCGACCTGGAAGGGGCGGGCGCGGCGTCGTGGGGCAATGCGGGCCATATCGCGACCGAACAGGTCGTGCCCCTTGCATCGCCCGCGACCTTGCGATCCGCGCCGCGCCGCCTGTTCCTGCGCGGCGGCCCGCTCGCACTGCCGCCGGCAATGGCGGGGAATTGGCTGCCGTTCGCGCTCCGGCTCGTCCGTGCCAGCAGCCGACGTCAGGTCGCCGCCGGCTCGAGGGCGCTCGGCAGTCTGCTCTGCGAGGCAGCGCCCGCGTGGCGACGGCTTGGTGAGGCGATCGGCGCGCCCGGACTCGTCGCGCTCGATGGTCACGAAGTCGCCTGGGAAAGCGCGCGCAGTGCCGATGCGGGCCGGCGGGCCTGGGCGCAGGCGAATACGGGTACGGCACGTCCGGGCAATGTCGACGCGGCGGGACATGCCGCGCTGCGCCGGTTGAGCCCCGCGGTTGTCGATGCGATCCGTTTCGTGGGCACCGGCCGGATCACCGACCTGGACCACCTTGCGAACGCGCTGGACGGGGCGCTCGCCCGGGCGGGCGTGACGCGCGTCGCCGCGGAGGCGCGGCTGCATCGCGCCGGGGACCGGATCGTGTGCGAAGGCGTCGATGCGGATGGGATCGTCGTGGCGGCCGGTATCGGGTCGCGCGATCTGATGCGTGGGATCGGCTGGCGCGTCCCGATGATCGCTGAACGCGGCTATCATGTCCGCTTCGCGCCCGGCGATTGGCCTGCAGACCGTATCCCGCTGGTGTTCGAAGATCGTTCGATGATCGTCACCCGCTATGCCGATTGCGTGCAGGCCGCGGGTTTCGTCGAGTTTAGTCGTGTCGATGCGCCGGCAGACCCCCGCAAATGGCAACGGCTCGAGGCGCATGTCGCGGCCTTGCGGCTCCCGGTCGGCCCGGTGGTCAGCCGGTGGATGGGTGCGCGGCCGACGCTGCCGGATTATCTGCCCGCCATCGGGCGCGCGGTAGGTGTCGACAACCTCTTCTATGCGTTCGGTCACCAGCACCTCGGCTTGACGCTGGGACCGGTCACGGGGGAAGTGCTGGGACAGCTGGTCGGCGGCGAGACGCCGGCGATCGACCTGACGCCCTTTGCCCTCGAACGCCTGACGGGACCTCTGCCATGATCGCGACCTCCGATGCCGCTGCCGAACTCGCCGCGATCCGGCCGCCAGCCACCCGCGCCGCCTCCATTTCCGGGGACGAATATACGTTGCGGCTGGAGAAGGCGCGCGGGCTGACCGAAGCGCTTGGGGCGGAGGCGCTGCTCGTCCACGCGGGCGCATCGCTTCGCTATTTCACCGGCATACCCTGGGGCGCGAGCGAGCGGATGGTCGCGCTGCTGCTGCCGGTGCAGGGCGCGCCCTCGATCGTCTGCCCGCGCTTCGAGGAAGGGACGCTGCGCGCAGACCTGAAAATCGCGGCGGAGCTGAGACTGTGGGAGGAGGACGAGGATCCCACGGCGCTGGTCGCCGACGCAGTGCCGCGCGGCGCGCGGATCGCGATCGATCCGCTCTTGCCCTTCGCCTGGGGCGAGAAGCTGCGGCGTCTGGGGCTGGACGCTATTGACGGCGCCGCCGCGATCGACGGTTGCCGGATGATCAAGTCGGCGGCGGAGCTGGCGTTGCTGGCGGAAGCCAAGGCGATGACGCTGGAGGTACAGGCCCGCGCCGCGCGGATCCTGCGCCCCGGCATGGCGGCGGCCGAGGTGGTACGGTTCATCGATTCCGCGCACCGCGCCATCACCGGGGGCACGGGCAGCACCTTCTGCATCGTCCAATTCGGCCGAGCGACCGCCTTTCCGCACGGCCTGCCGGGCGAGCAGTTTCTCGAGGAAAATCAGCTGGTGCTGATCGACACCGGCACCACGGTACAGGGATATCATTCCGATATCACGCGCAGCTATGCGTTCGGCAACGTCGGCGCGGAGGTCGAGGCCATCTGGCATATCGAAAAGGCTGCGCAGGCGGCGGCGTTCGCGGCCGCCGCGCCGGGCGTGCCGTGCGAGGCGGCTGACGCTGCGGCACGCGGCGTGATCGCGGCCGCGGGACTGGGACCGGACTATCGCCTGCCCGGCCTGCCGCATCGCACCGGTCACGGAATCGGCCTGTCCATCCACGAGCCGGCCTATCTGGTGCGCGGAGACCACACGTCGATGGCGCCGGGCATGTGTTTTTCCAACGAGCCGATGATCGTCGTACCCGACCGGTTCGGCGTCCGTTTGGAGGATCATTTCCATGTCACCGCGGACGGCGCGGCCTGGTTCACCGCGCCGCAGCCGTCGCTGACAGAGCCGTTCGGATGAGCCGGCGCCGAGACTGATCCGAAAACGCCGGTCATCGGCACGCGTCCTTGTCTTCACCGTTGCGCGAACCTATATGGTTCGTTCAACGGGCGGGGGGGGCAGCTTGGTGGCACAAGCGGAAGCGGATGACGGCATGGCGCGGGCAGCAGGGGCGGCCGACGTCGGGACGCAGAACGAGGATGCCTGGGTGCGCCGGGCGCGTCCGATGTTCCTCTATGTGATGTACGCCCTTCTTCTGTGGGCGATCCCCATGGGGGTGATCGCCGCGGTACGACCGGCGGCGGCGGCGGCGATGGCGGCCGGCATCGCCGCCTATCTACGCGCCATTCCCGAGCCGCTCTACGCGCTCTTCGGCACGGGCTATCTCGGCTATACGGTGGCGCGGAGCTGGGGAAAGGCGCTGGGCAGCGAACGTTAGCGGCGCGATCCGACGCCCCGGGGCGGGATCGGATCGAGGAGTGAGCCGTCCGCCCCTTGGCATTCGCGTCCGCCGCTTCCTACATGCGGCGCCATGAGCGGGAACGATCCTCACGCCATGCCCGTATGGCATGGCACCACCATCCTGTCGGTACGACGCGGCGGCAAGGTCGTCGTCATCGGCGACGGCCAGGTCTCCATGGGCCAGACGGTCATGAAGCCGAACGCGCGCAAGGTGCGCCGACTTGGCGCCGACGGTCAGGTGATCGGCGGCTTCGCCGGCGCCACGGCCGACGCCTTCACGCTGTTCGAGCGGCTCGAAGCCAAGCTGGAGCGTCACCAGGGGCAGCTGATGCGCGCCGCGGTCGAGTTGGCAAAAGACTGGCGCACCGACAAATATCTGCGCAACCTGGAGGCGATGATGATCGTCGCCGACAAGGAGGTGACGCTGATCCTCACCGGCAACGGCGACGTGCTGGAGCCGGAGAATGGCGTCGCCGCGATCGGATCTGGCGGCAATTACGCGCTCGCCGCGGCGCGGGCGCTCGTCGATTACGAAGGCGACGCGGAAACGATCTGCCGCAAGGCGATGCAGATCGCCGCCGACGTCTGCGTCTACACGAACGACCGGGTCACGGTGGAGACGCTGGAAAGCGCGGCGTGATCGGAATCCCTCCCCCATTCAGGGGAGGGCCGAGAATGACTGTACCAGAACTTCGCCCGTGACGTAACCATCCCAACCCCGTTCCGGACGGAAAGGGGCTCGAGAGAATAGATGAACCAGAATCTCACCCCCAAAGCGATCGTCGCCGCACTGGATGCCCATATCGTCGGCCAGCGGGACGCGAAGCGCGCGGTCGCGGTGGCCCTGCGCAACCGCTGGCGGCGGCAGCAGCTCAGCCCCGACTTGCGCGACGAGGTAACGCCCAAGAACATCCTGATGATCGGGCCGACCGGCTGCGGCAAGACCGAGATCAGCCGTCGTCTGGCGAAGCTCGCCGATGCGCCCTTCGTCAAGGTCGAGGCGACCAAGTTCACCGAGGTCGGCTATGTCGGCCGCGACGTCGAACAGATCGCCCGCGACCTGGTCGAGGAAGCGATCCGGCTGGAGAAGGAGCGTCGGCGCGTCGCGGTCAAGGACAAGGCGGAAGACGCGGCGATGAAGCGCCTGCTCGATGCGCTGGTCGGCAAGGACGCCAGCCAGGCGACGCGCGAGAGTTTCCGCCAGCGCTTCGCCGACGGCCATCTCGATACGGCCGAGGCGGAGATCGAGGTGGAGCAGGCGGCGGCGGCACCGTTCGACATCCCCGGTGCCGGCGCGCAGATGATCAACCTGTCGGAGATGATGAAGTCCTTCGGCGGCGGCCAGCCGTTGAAGCGGCGCAAGCTGACCGTCCGCGCGGCGTGGGAGAAACTGATCGAGGAGGAGGCGGACAAGCGTCTCGACCAGGACGACGTCAATCGGACCGCGCTGGCGGACGCCGAGGCGAACGGCATCGTCTTCCTCGACGAGATCGACAAGATCGCGGTCAGCGACGTGCGGGGCGGTTCGGTGAGTCGCGAGGGCGTGCAGCGCGACCTGTTGCCCCTGATCGAGGGTACCACCGTCGCGACCAAATACGGCCCGATGAAGACGGATCACATCCTGTTTATCGCTTCGGGGGCGTTCCACGTCGCCAAGCCCAGCGACCTCCTGCCCGAGCTGCAGGGGCGCCTGCCGATCCGCGTCGAGCTTAAGGGCCTCAGCGAGGCCGATTTCATCGCGATCCTGTCGGATACCAAGGCGTCGCTGCCCGCGCAGTACAAGGCGTTGCTCGGCACCGAGGGCGTGGCGGTCGAATTCGCTCCCGACGGCATCGCCGCGATCGCGCGGATCGCCGCCGAGGTGAACGGGCAGGTCGAGAATATCGGCGCGCGAAGGCTGCAAACGGTGATGGAGAAGCTGCTCGAGGATGTGAGCTTCGACGCGGAGGACCGGAAGGAGCCGGTCACCGTCGATGCCGCCTATGTCGAGGCGCAGCTGGCGGGGATCGCGCGCAACACCGATCTCAGCCGTTTCGTACTGTAGACGCGCACAGGTGGATCGGGGCGGCATGGCGGGCCCCGATCCGGCAGGACCGGATCGGGGCCGTACGGCGCTATTTCGTGATCCGATCGTACGGGGTGAAGGGCGTGAAGCGGCAGTTTGCCGACGGAATGCTCACCCCCGGCTCAAGGACCTGAAAGCGGTCGTTGGCGCATAGCTGCGATCCCGAATAGGCGTGGACGATCAGCGTCGTCAGCGGCCGCAGCCACGGACAGTCGCCGACCGGTCCGGTCTTCCACACACGCCGTCCCGCACCCGCGCGGTAGAGGATCGTGTGGCTGTCGACGATGGTCGGACCATCCGACATCCCCAGGTCGATACATTGCTGCGGCTTGCCCGCGACGCGGCCGGCGAGCGGATCGTCCTTCGCTCCGAGGGTGAGCGCGGCGAGCGGGAGCAGGGCGAGCGCGCGGATCATTTCACGCTGTACCGCACGAAGGGGCCGAACGAGCAACTGCCGGTGAAGGTCCGGCTGGCCGCGTCGACCGTGGTCGCGATGTCGCCCTGGCACAATTGCGTGCTGGGCGTGCGCGTGATCAGGACGTCGCCGCGACCCATGCCCTCGCATCCGCCACTGGTGTCGCTGCGATATTTGAGCTGCGGGCTGACGATGTAGACGATGGTCGGGCCGTAGCCGTGGCTCTGCTGCGAACGGGTGAGGCTGATGCAGCTGGTGCTGCCGTGCGGCGTCAGGCCGGCGAGTTCCTTGTCGAGACCGGCCGCCGCCTGGGCGCTGACCTGCGGCGTTGCGGCGGTGCCGGTACAGCCCGCGACGGCGAGCGGCACGAGCGTGGCGATACAGAGCAGACGGATCATGGCGCCACAACGCATCGCGCCTTTTCCGGCTCCCCGCAAGTCAGCCGCGAAACGCATCCTTCTCGGCGCGAAGTCGCGCCAGCTCGTCGGCGGTGTCGGCCCGCAGGAAGGGGTTGGTCGCGCGCTCGAGTCCGATCGACGTCGGGATCGTCGCCTCGCCTCGCGCGCGCATCGCGTCGACCTCCGCCATGCGGGCGGCGATCGCCGCATTGTCCGGCTCCGCGACGCGCGCGAAGCGGCCGTTGGACTGGGTATATTCGTGCCCGCAATAGACCTGCGTATCGTCGGGCAGGGCGGCATAGCGACGCATGTTGGCGAACATCTGCGCCGCGTCGCCGTCGAACAAGCGGCCGCAGCCCATCGCAAACAGCGTATCGCCGGTGAAGATCGCGCCCGCCTCGGCGAAATGGAAGGCGACATGACCGGCGGTGTGTCCTGGCACATGCAGGACGGACGCGACATGGCGGCCGAGGCGGACCGTGTCGCCCTCGCCGACCATGGTGTCGAGCGTCGGGATCTTCGCCGCTTCCGCAGCGGGTCCGGTGATCCGCGCGCCGGCTGCCTTCATCGCCGCATTGCCGCCCGTGTGGTCGGGATGCCAATGGGTCGTCCACACCTGTCCGATCGACCAGCCGCGTTCGGCGGCGGCATCCAGCAGCGGCTGCGCCTCGCCCGGATCGATGGCGACCGTCTCGCCGCTGGCGGGATCGTGGACCAGCCAGGCGTAATTGTCGGCGAGTACCGGCACCCGCACGATGCCGAGCGAGGACGCGGCCATGATCACCAGCTCCCGGTGTTGGGCATCGAGGCCCAAGGCTCGGCCGGGGCCAGTGGCTCGCCGGCCTGCAGCAGTTCGATGGAGATGCCGTCGGGGGTCTTCACGAACGCCATGTTCCCGTCGCGCGGCGGCCGGTTGATGGTCACGCCCGCGTCGCGAAGCCGCGCGCACATGTCGTAGATGTTGTCGACGCGATAGGCGAGATGACCGAAGTTGCGGCCGCCCGAATAGGCCTCCGACACGCTGCCGTCTTCCGCCGGCCAGTTGTACGTGAGCTCGACCTCCGCGCGACGATTGCCGATCTTTGCATCCTCCTCGCTTGCCAGGAAAATCAGCGTGAAGCGGCCGGCCTCGCTCTCCATGCGACGGACCTCCTTCAGCCCGAGCAGTTCGAAGAAGCGGATCGTCGCGTCCGGATCGGTCACCCGGATCATCGTGTGCAGATAGTAGGTCGACATGCAAAACTCCGTTCGTCGCCGTAAAGGCACGGTTCATCGGCGCGAGAGCAGCCTCTCCCCGGCTATATGGGAGCGGAGGACGGGATGGAAAGCGGGGTGACGACGTACAATCGAGGGCTGTGGATCGCAGCGGTGATCCTGGCGGCGGGCATCGCGCTTGGCGGCTATCTGCTCGGCGACGGGTTGTTGCGCGCCAGGCATGCCGATCGGGCGGTGACGGTCCGTGGCCTGGCCGAGCGCAACGTGACCGCGGATCTGGCCGTCTGGACGCTCAATTATTCCGAACAGGGCACCGATACCGCGGCGGTGCAGGCCGACATCGAGCGCGACACGGCGACGGTTCGACGCTTCTTCGCCGCGCTGGGCTTCCCCGCCGGCGCGCTGACGCCGACGGGTGCCGGCGTGAACCAGAATTTCGTCAACGGCATGCCGACAGTGACGATCAGCCAGCGCTTGCAGCTTCGCACCACCGACATTGCGCGCGCACGTGCCGCGGTGGCGCGGCAGTTCGACCTGGTGCGGCAGGGCGTGCGGCTGCAGGAAGGCTCTGGCATGACCTACAGCTTCACCCGCCTGAACGACATCAAGCCGGCGATGGTCGCGGCGGCGACCCGTGATGCGCGCGCTTCGGCGGAACAATTCGCCAAGGACAGCGGCACCGGCGTCGGCGGCATCAAGAGCGCCACCCAGGGTTATTTCTCGGTCGAGGCGCGCGACGGCGAGCCGAGCGGCTATGGTGTCGCGGATACGCCCTTCAAGAAGGTGCGGGTGGTGACGACGGTCGAATTCTACTTGCAGTGAACGCCAAAGCCTGCACGTGCCGCTTTCCGCGCGCCAGTCGTGCGGGGGGTGGTGATCGGCGTCAGCGTCCGATCGGCGCCGTGGGCTTCGCAACAGGCGCCGTCGCCGATGCGCCCTCGGCGTCGAACTGCCCGAGCGCGGCGAGCGCGTGCGCGGCGACCGACGTGTTCGGCGCGAGCCGTGCGGCCTCGGCCCAGGCCGCCTTGGCGCCGGCTTCGTCGCGCGCGAGGGCGGCGATATTGCCGGCCTCCAGCTGGACGGACGCATCGTCGGGCGAGCGCTTCAGCGCCTCTGCAATGTCCTTCTTCGCACGTGGAATGTCGCCGTCACGGCGCGCCAGGGTCGCCGAAAGCAGCCAGGCGAGCGGATCGGCGGCGGCATTGGTCAGCGCCATGTCAATGTCCCGCCGCGCGGCCTCGGTCTCGCCCGCCGCCACGAGCGCGCGGGCGTGGTCGAGCTGCGTCTCGCCCAACGCGAGTCCGGTCAGCGTGCCGGCGATCAGCGCGGTGTCCAGCGCGGCGCGCGCCTTCGCGGCATCGCCCGCGGCGAGCCACGCATTGCCCGCCTGCGCCCAGTAATTGGCGGCGCGTTTGTCGTGCCCGAGCTCAGCCGCCTTGCCCGCCGCCTCGAACGCCCCTGCGGCGGCCGGCCAGTTACGCTCCTGGGCATAGGCGAGGCCGGCACATTGCTGTGCGAACCAATGGCCATCCGCCGCTGCCCAGCGCAGCGCCTCGGCCCGCGCGGCGGCGGGGTCGCTCTCCGCCAGGTTGACGCAGCGCTGGTAGCGCGCTTCCCGCGAATCCTCCGGCTGCGACGCGGGTCTCGCGGCGCCTGCCTTGATCGACACGGGCGATTTGGGCGCGGTGGCCTGAGCCATGGCCGCGGCAAGAAACAGGGCGATCATAGTCGGTGCAGCACGTCCTCGACCGCCCGAATGATCAGCGCGACGTCGGTATCGCGGGACAGGCGGTGGTCGCCGTCCTTGACCAGCCACGTCTGCACGTCCGCTGAACGGAGCAGCTCGGCCAGATGGCAGGTGCGCTGCCACGGTACGTCGGGATCGCGCTGTCCCTGCACCAGCCGCACCGGACCGTCGATCGCGATCTGGCCGAACATCAGCCGGTTCGCCTCGCCCGAGGTGAAGAAGCCGCGCGTGTAGACGGTCGGCTCGGGACCATAGGGATTGGCGCGCTCCAGCCGGCCGGTCTGCAGTATCGCCATCTTCTCGTCCATCGAGAAGCCCCAGTCGGTGAAGTCCGGGGCGGGGGCGATGCCGACCAAGGCCTTGACGCGGTCGGGCCGCGCGCGGGCCGCGAGCAGCATCAGCCAGCCGCCCATCGACGAGCCGACCAGTACGACGTCGCCGCCGGCCACTTCGTCGATCATCGCAAGCACGTCGTCGCGCCATCCGGCCAGCGTCTGGTCTTCGAACGCGCCCTCGCTATGGCCGCAGCCGGCATAATCGAAGCGCAGGAACGCCTGGCTCCGTGCCTTCGCCCAGTTTTCCAGCGCGACCGCCTTGGTGCCGCTCATGTCGGAGGCATAGCCGGGCAGGAAGATGACGGTTGGGCCGGTCCCCTGCGTGTGGTGGTAGGCAAGGCGGGGACGGGGCGTTTCGGTCATGCCGCGGCTCTAGGCCCCGGGGGGCGGGGGCGGCAAGGGGGTGACCCCGGTCGACGTCGAACAGGCCACGCCGGCGCCGGCGCGCGCGTCCCGCCGCAGCCGGAGACGAAGCCCGCGCCGGCGGCTATCGTCAGTCGCGCAGCTCGTTGAGCAATCCGCCGCCCAGCACGAGCAGCAGCTTGGCGTCGATGCCCATGCCCGCGCGGCGCTGTTCGGCGACGAACCCGGCGACGGCGTCCAGCGGCACGCGGTGGACCGTGATATTCTCGTCATGATCGCCGCCGCCGTCGCCCGTCCGGGTCAGGCCGGTCGCGACGACCAGCGTGAAGGCCTCCGACGTCATGCCGGGCGAGGAATAGAACTGGCCGCGCTCCTCGACGATGGCGGCGTGATAGCCGGTCTCCTCCTCCAGCTCGCGGCGGGCGGCATCGGCGATGCTCTCGCCCGATTCGGTGTCGCCAACGAGACCGGCGGGCAGTTCCAGGCATGCGCGGCCGATCGGGATCCGATATTGCTCGACGAGGATCAGCTGGCCCTCTCCGTCGAGCGCGACGATCACCGCCGCGTCGATGCCGCCGCGCCGCTCGGCATATTCCCAGCTGCCCTGCTGGCGCACGCTGAGATACTTGCCTTCCCACATGGTGCGGGCGGCGTCGTCCGTCCTGGTTTCGATGGTCATAGCTCGATCAAACGATCCGGCAGTTCGTTGGTGTCGTCGGCGCGCGGCGGGAAATGTTCGGCGAGCACATTGCCCACCCGCGCGACGGCGGCGGCCATGCCCTCGCCGGGGCGGCCATCGCGCATGCCGGCGACGAGCGCCGCCATCGCCGCCCCCCAGACGTCGGGCGCGACCCGCGTGTGGATCGCGCGATCGGCGATGATCTCCGCACGCCGCTCGTCGAGCGACAGGTAGATGAGCACACCCGTCGCATCGCGCGTCCGCGCCTCGGCGGCGGCACGGAACAGCGTCAGCGCGCGGGCGTGGACCCGGCGCGTCTTGGTCGGTGCCGGCGTCAAGGCGAGGCGCAGCGGCATCCAGGCGAGGGCGAGGCGCACGACCAGGAACACGATGGCGAGAAGCACGAGCGCGACGGTGAACAGGCCGCCGGGGGAGGGGGCGCTCGCCCAGGGATCGGCGACGAAGCCGTGCGCCCACACCGCTGCCTCCGGCCGCCAGGCGAGCACCGCGAGCGCCAGCAGCATCGCGAGCACCGCCCAGTGCAGGCCGACGTCGTGATAGGCATCGGAACGCCGCGTCACGACGGTAACGATCTCGCCCGCGGTATCGCGCTCGGCGGCGGTCACCGCCTCCGAAACACGCATACGGTCCGCCTCGCTCAGCCGCATCGCCGCTCCCCTACCAGCTGCCGGAGGCGCCGCCGCCTCCGAAGTCGCCGCCGCCGCCGCCGGTGAAGCCGCCACCGCCCCAGCTGCCGTCCGAGCCGCCGCCGCCGCCGCCGCCACCCCAGCCGCCGCGGTCGTCGTCGTCGCGATCGCTTGCCGCACGGCCGATTTCATTGGCGATCGACCAGAGCACGATCGGCAACATCCCGCTGCCGTGCCCGTCGCCGTCGTAGCGGCGACCCCAGGGACCCGCCTGACGCCGTCGACCCACGATCATCGGAATGACGACGAACAACAGGATGATGCCCCAAAAGATGAGCCCGATCGGCACGCCGCCGCCGCGCCCGCCGGACGCGCGGCGGTGGGTCGCGTCGAACTCCTTGATCGCGGCATCCGTGCGCGCCTTCGCCTCGTCGGGATTGGCACGGAGCTGCCGGATCAGCGCATCGGTCCCGGCCGTCATCGCGCCGGGAATGTCGCCCGCCTTCAGCCTGGGCATCATGTCCTGGTTGATGATGACGCTGGACAGGGCGTCCGTCACGATCGGCTCCAGGCCACGGCCCACCTCGATCCGGGGGCCGCGATGGCCGGGCGCCTCATTGGGCGCGATGAACAGGATGGCGCCGTTGTTGACGTCATTCAGGCCAACGCCCCAGCTGCGACCGAGGCGATAGCCGTAATCCTCGATCGGATAGCCCTCCAGGCTCGGGATCGTCGCGACCACCAGCTGGCGCTTGGTGTCGCGCTGCAACGCTTCCAGCTTGGCGGTCAGATCCGCCTTGGTCTGCGGCGGCAATACGTTGGCCGCGTCGACGACGAGTCCGGTGAACTTGGGAAACGTCTGCGCCGCCGCGCCGCCCGGCGCGAGGCCGAGCAGCAGCATCGCGGCGCAGGCGAGCCACGCCGCCGACAGGCTGGCGATCAGCCGGCGCATCGCCGTCAGCTCGCATTCCCGAAGTTGACCGTCGGCGCGCGATCCGCGCCCGGCGTGGTCGCGCTGAACGGCGTCACCGGCTTGGCGCCGTAGAAGATGCGCGCGCCGATCGCGTCGGGGAAGGTGCGGATGCGCGTGTTATACTGCTGCACCGCCTCGTTATAATCGCGGCGCGCGATGGCGATGCGGTTCTCCGTGCCTTCCAGCTGGCTCATCAGCGTGGTGTAATTGCCCTGGCTCTTCAGCTCGGGATAGGCCTCCTGCAGCCGCTGCAGCGACATGGTCACGTTGTTCTGCGCACGCTCGTACTGCTGGACCTTGGCCGGGTCGGTGAGCTGATCGCCCGACACCTGCACGCGGTTAGCGTCGGCGCGGGCTTGGGTCACCTGGACCAGGATGTCCTTCTCCTGTGCGCCGGCGGCCTTCACCGTCGAGACGAGATTGGGGATCAGATCGGCGCGGCGCTGATAGTCGTTCTGGACGTCGGCCCAGCGCGCCTTCACGTTCTCCTCGGCGGTGGGGACCGAGTTGAGGCCGCAGCCGGACAGGCTGGCGACGAGGACGACGCTGGCGATCGGCGCGGTGACGGAACGAAACGACGGCATGAACACCCTCCAAAAGGATCGAACCCGCTGGTTCTGTCCTAGTGATATAGGACAGTTGTGGCGCTTGGCGAAGGGGGAATCGCTGCCTAAGCTCGCCGCCGTCCATGCAACGAGCAGAGGGGTGGCAGCATGTTCAAGGAATTCAGGGCCTTCATCGCGCGCGGCAACGTTCTCGACCTGGCCGTGGCAGTGATCATCGGCGCCGCGTTCGGCAAGATCGTCACGTCGCTGACCGAGGACGTTCTGATGCCGATCATCGGCAAGATCTTCGGCGGCCTCGATTTTTCGAGCTACTTCATCCAGCTCGGGCCGATCCCCGCGACCTACCAGGGATCGCCGACCGATTATGCCGCGCTGAAGAAGGCGGGCGTCCCGCTGCTCGGGTACGGCGAGTTCGTCACGCAGTTCGTCAACTTCGTGATCATCGCCTTCATCATCTTCCTCATCGTCCGCACGGTGAACCGCGCGACCGGCCTGCTGGAACGGCAGAAGGCGGAAGCGGCGGCGGCTGTGCCCGCGCCGGAGGCGGCGGAGGTCGCGTTGCTGCGCGAGATTCGCGACGAGCTCAAGGCGCGGCCGCGCGTCTGAGTCGCTGCGGCGGGCGGCGGTGCGTTACGCCGCCGCCAGATCCCGCGCGGTCGCGTCCGCAAGGCTGGTGCCGTCGAGGATGCGGGCGGTCTCGTCCCGCACGCGCATCATCGCGTGGCGGATCGCGCAATCCGCCTCGCTCTTGCAGTCCTTGCACGGCCGGTATGCGGTCCGGCTGACGCAGGGCACGAGCGCGAGTGGCCCCTCGATCGTGCGGATGACGTCGCCGAGCGAGATGAGGTGGCGGGGCCTGGCGAGCAGATACCCGCCCATCTTGCCCCGGTGGCTGTGCAGCAGGCCTGCGTCGCGCAGGTCGGCGAGGATCAGCTCCAGAAACTTGCGCGGTACGTTCGCCTCCGCCGCGATGCGGGTCATCGGAATGGGCGGGCTGGCGGGCGGTGCTTCGGCGAGGAACAGCATCGCGCGCAGCGCGTAGCGTGAACGCTGGGTCAACATGGTCGCCCCCTATGCGCTTATTGTGGCAAGCGAAAGGCGTGGATCGGCCCGATCGCGCGATGATCGGGCAGCCATTGCGGCCGGCAGGCGGCGCGACTATATCGATCCGGTTGGCTTCCAGCCGGCTATGGCGATAAACTGCGGCGTATAATAGACGCAGCGGACCCGGGGGCAGTACCCGGCGGCTCCACCATCGCAGCTGAACGACAGGGTGCCATGCGCGACGCGTGCCACCCGCGGGCTTCATCAAAGGTATCGCTTTGAGGGGGCACGGTGGCTCAGCTTCGCTGATGGGGCCGAACCAGGATCGACGTGTGTTGAAAGGCGCTGTTTTCGCTCGGAATGGGACCACCGCAACGGCCCATTACACAAGTGCCAACGATAACGAAGCACTCGCGATTGCGGCGTAACTGAGGGCCTCGCGGCCTAAGGTTACTCTAAAATAGCGCGGTCGGACCCCACCGGGCAACAGAAGGGGATTCCAGCGGCCGCCGGAGGGGCCGGGCAACAGAACCCTCCGGACCTTCCCCCATTGACGGTCTTGCGCCGCCCGGCAGCCGCATTTCCTTTATATGGCGGCGCGCTCTCCCCGTCTCGATGCGGTCAGCTCCGGCAGAGCCCGTCGATCGATCCGCGTGTCACGGGAATTCGCCCGGCCCGGTCCTCAGACTTGGATCGTCAGGCGTGAGCGTCGTCCGGCGGCTTGATCCTGAGCAAGCGCGGCATAGCGATCCGCCAGTTGAAGATGGACGATGCGCCCCTCGGGCGAACCGGCGTGCAACGCCAACGCACGCTCCTGGCGTTCGCGATGTTCGTAATAGGCCCGATGACGCTGGGCATCGGTCGTCGACGAGTTGGTGGTGGACATGGCAGTCTCCGGTCGCGGTTTCGGCACGCTTGGGCCAACACCATGTCTTCATACGATATTTTGGCGCAAATCGCGTTTACCTGTATTAGGTGAGCCCGTTACGGGCGCGATTGCCGGGTCCGGCGCGACGCGATAGTATCGGTAGCAAAGAACAACCGGAGAGATGCCATGGCGACCGCGACCGTAACCGCCCCGATGCCCGATTCACGATCGGCGACGATGAGCCCAGGCGAATGGCAGGCGCGCGTCGACCTTGCCGCCGCCTATCGGCTGGTCGCCCTGTACGGCTGGGACGATCTGATCTTCACGCATCTGTCGGCACGCGTGCCGGGGCCGGAGCATCATTTCCTGATCAACCCCTATGACATGATGTTCGAGGAGATCACCGCGTCGAGCCTGGTCAAGATCGACGTGAACGGCGCGCCGGTCGGATCGAGCAGCCATCCCGTCAACCCCGCTGGGTTCACGATCCATTCGGCGATCCACATGGCGCGGGAGGACGCCGCGGCCGTGATGCATCTGCATACCCCGCATGGCCAGGCGGTGAGTGCGATGGAGTTCGGACTGCTGCCGCACACGCAGACCGCGATGATCGCCAGTCACGACGTCGCCTATCACGACTATGAGGGCATTGCGACCGATCTGGATGAACGCGAGCGGCTGGTCGCCGATCTGGGCGCGCGCAATGCGATGATCCTGCGCAACCACGGCACGCTGGCGGTCGGTGAGACCGTGGGCGCGTGCTTCGTCCGCCTGTACTTCCTCGAACGCGCCTGCGAGGCGCAGGTGCTGATGTTGTCGGCAGGGCGCGAGAACCTCAACACGCCGCCGCAGGGCGTGGAGGAGAAGGTCGCGCAACAGTCCAGCCCGAAGGGCATGGGGATGCTGGCGCAGGCGCTCGCCTGGCCGGCGCTGTTGCGCAAGCTCGACCGGATCGATCCGAGCTATCGCGACTAGAGGCTGAGCCAATCGCGGGGAAGCGGTGCCGGCCCGGAGGCAGCTTGCGCCTTCAAATGATGACGCAGCGCCGTTCCCTCGAACGTCGCGTCGCGGCGCCATTGCCCGGCTCGATCATATCCGGGCGGCGGATCCCGGGGCTGTCGGTAGTGGAATCTCCATGGCGCAGAGCAGGCCCCCCGGCCGGAAATCGAGCGTCACCGCCGCGTCGATCTCATAGAGCAGGCTGCGTGTCAGCAGTTCCAGGCCGAAGCCTTCGCCGGCCGGCGGGGTGATGCCGCCGCCCGGCACGTCCTCGTCCCAGACAAGGCGAAGCCGTAGGGCGTCGCCCTGCGAGTCGAGCGACCAGTGGATCGCGATCCGGCCGCCTTCGCGGGCGAGCGCACCGAATTGGACCGCATTCGCAACCAGTTCGTGCAGCGCCAGCCCTAGCTGGTCGGTGAGCCGTGGCGGCAGCCGGACTTCCGGCCCGCCATAGCTGACGCGATTGCGATATCCCGCCTGGTTCGCGAGCAGCTCGTCGGCGAGCAGCGCCTCCAGATCGGTGCCCTGTTCCTCGCCGCGCAGGATATGGCCCTGCGCGCGTGCGAAGGCGGCGAGGCGTCCGTCAAAGCGTGCGCGATAATCGTCCACCGTCTCGCTGGTCTCCGCCGTGCGGCGTGCGACCGAGCGTATCACCGACAGCGTGTTGCGGACGCGATGCTGCAGGGCGAGGCGACGCGTCCGCTCGCGATCGAGCCGACGTCGCAGATCGTCGATGTCCACTGCGCTCGCGATCCACGTCGCCACCCCGTCATGCTCCTCGCGCATCGTCTGGATGCGGAGCCAGCGGTAGCCGCGCGTACCGGCCAGCGTGACGCGCAAGTCGACGACGCCGCTGCCTTCCGCCTGCGCGCCCCGCCACATCGTCGCAAGCGCGGCGCGGTCGTCAGGATGGATGTGTTCGATCCAGCCTCTGTCGAGCGACAGGCTGGCATCCTGGCCCGTCAGCGCATGCCACCACGGCGCTATCCATATGCAACGTCCGTCCGCCGTGCCGCGCCAGCCCGGCTGCGGGAACGCGAGCGGCGATGGGGCGGCCGGATCGACGGGCTCAACCATCATGGTCCGGGCTGCGGCCCGCCTGATCGAGATGGAGATAGTCCGGGCTGAACATCGCGACGTCGCACAGGCCTTCGAGATCGAGCGCCTCGAATTCGCCGCCCTTCCAGCGGATGAGGCCGCGCCCTCGCAGCTCCTGGACCATGCGATTGACGTGGACCGGCGTCATCCCCGTGGTTTCCGCCAGGTCGGTCTGTGTCAGCGGGATGTCGCAGCTGTGTCCGGCGACGAGACCCACCGCCCGCAAGCGGAAGAAGAGCTCACAGAAGAGGTGGGCGAGCCGCTCCAGCGCGTCCCGCTGCCCCAGGTTGACGATCCATTCACGCGAGGTCGCCGCCTTCGTCAACGCGTCCCACCACAGGGCGCGCGTCAGGGGGATAGTGTAGCCCGTCATCATGTCGATGCGATCGGGCGATAATTCGACATAGCGGACCGGGGTGAGCGCGCCGATCGAATGATCCATCTCGTCGAGAATATATCCATGAATGTCGCAAAGGTCCCCGGGCAGGTGGATCGACATGATCTGGCGTCGGCCGTCCTCCAGCGTCTTGTAGCGAAACGCCCAGCCTTCCACGATCAGGGGGACGCCGCGTGGCCGGTCGCCTTCACGGATCAGGTCCCGGCGCTGACGGACGGCAATCTCAGGACCGGCCACGGCCTTGTCGACGACCGTCCGCTCGGCTTCGGATAGCCGGACGTAGCGGCACAATCGAGCGACGAGCGGATTGGGCGCGGTGTTGGGCATGGCCAAGGGTGACATCAGTATAGATCAGGATCGTTCACCCATGTTAGCGCTGTTGCGGTCGAAATGATTATTCCTTGAATTACAGGGAGTAAGATAATCATGTCTTTACCATCGCCGCTTGCGGGCAAGCATATTCTGGTCGTCGAGGACGAATATCTGATCGCGGACGACTTCGCTCGCGTGCTGACCGGAGCGGGCGCGCAGGTTGTGGGACCGGCGGCGTCGCTGCCGCAGGGCATGCGGCTGGTCGGTGACGCGCAGGCGCTCGACGCCGCGGTGCTCGACATCAATCTGCGCGAGACGATGGTCTATCCGTTGATCGATCGCCTGATCGGAGATGGCGTGCGCGTGTTGCTGACCAGCGGATATGACGAGACGGTGATCCCGGCGGCCTATCACCATCTGCCGCGCTACGAGAAGCCGGTGTCCGCGCCGCGCCTCTTGCGTGCCACGGAGGAGCTGCTGGCCGACGATCGGTCCTGAAAGGGCGCCCCCGCGCGGCTGTCGCGCCTGCTGCTGGCCCGCTGCCAGGCGGCAGGGCGGGCGCAAAAAAGGGCCGGGTGGCGACACCCGGCCCTTTCTCTTGTGTCTTCGGTCAGACCGACAGGATCAGTCGCGATCGCCGGTCAGGAAGGCGGGCGCGAAGTCGGGCGCGGGGCCGTCGTCGTTGCCGCCGCCGTTACCGCCTTCGCCGCGCTCGCGACGCGGACCGCGGTCGCCGCCGCGGTCGCCGCGGTCCCGGCGCGGGCCGCGATCGCCACGGTCGCCACGCGGGCCGCGATCGCCGCGGTCACCACGCGGGCCACGATCGCCGCCCTCGCGCGGCGCACGCGCCGGGCGGGTGTCCTCCAGCTCGGCGCCGGTCTCCTGGTCGACGACGCGCATCGACAGGCGGACCTTGCCGCGCGGATCGATCTCGAGAACCTTGACCTTGACCTCCTGGCCTTCGGACAGGACGTCGGAAACCTTCTCGACGCGCTCGTTCTTGATCTCCGAGACGTGGACGAGACCGTCCTTGCCGCCCATGAAGTTCACGAACGCGCCGAAGTCGACGAGATTGACGACCTTGCCGTTGTAGATCTTGCCGACCTCGGCCTCTTCGACGATGCCCTTGATCCAGTTCATCGCCGCCTCGATCTGCGACGCGTCGGACGAGCTGATCTTGATCACGCCTTCGTCGTCGATGTCGACCTTCGCGCCCGTCGTCGCGACGATCTCGCGGATCACCTTGCCGCCGGTGCCGATGACGTCGCGGATCTTCGACTTGTCGATCGTCATCGTCTCGATGCGCGGCGCATGCGCGCTGAGTTCGGTGCGGGTCTCGCCCAGCGCCTTGCTCATCTCGGCGAGGATGTGCGCGCGGCCCTCATGCGCCTGCGCCAGGGCGACCTTCATGATCTCCTCGGTGATGCCGGCGATCTTGATGTCCATCTGCAGGCTGGTGATGCCCTCGCTGGTGCCGGCGACCTTGAAGTCCATGTCGCCCAGGTGATCCTCGTCACCCAGGATGTCGGACAGGACGGCGAAGTCCTTGCCCTCCAGGATCAGGCCCATCGCGATGCCCGAGACGGGGCGCTTCAGCGGCACGCCCGCGTCCATCATCGACAGCGAGCCGCCGCACACGCTGGCCATCGACGACGAGCCGTTCGACTCGGTGATGTCGCTGGTGACGCGGATCGTGTAGGGGAACTCTTCCTTGGTCGGCAGCACCGGGTGCAGCGCGCGCCACGCCAGCTTGCCATGGCCGATCTCGCGACGGCCCGGCGCGCCGAAGCGGCCGACTTCGCCGACCGAATAGGGCGGGAAGTTATAGTGCAGCATGAAATGCTGGTAGGTCAGGCCGCCGAGGCCGTCGACCATCTGCTCCGCGTCGCGGGTGCCCAGCGTCGTCGTCGCGATCGTCTGCGTCTCGCCGCGGGTGAACAGCGCCGAACCATGCGCGCGCGGCAGGAAGTGGACCTCCGCGGCGATCGGACGGACCGTCTTGGTGTCGCGGCCGTCGATGCGGCGGCCTTCCTTCAGGATGGCGGTGCGAACGACTTCGGCCTCGAGCTTCTTGAACGCCTTGCTCGCCTTCAGCGCCTCGACCGGCGCCTCGTCGGCGGTCATGGTCTTCAGCTCGGCCTTGAGCGCGGTCAGCGCGGCCTGGCGCTCGGCCTTCTTGACGTTCTTGTAGGCGGCGTCGATCTTCTTGGCGAAGGCCGGGCGCAGCTTCTCGACCCATGCCTTCGTCGGGTCGGTGATGTCGACGTCCCACGGATCCTTCGCCGACTTTTCGGCGAGGTCGATGATCGCGTCGATGACCTGCTGCGACGCCTTGTGCGCGAACATGACCGCGCCGAGCATCACGTCCTCGGACAGCTCCTTGGCTTCCGACTCGACCATCATCACCGCGTCGTGCGTCGCGGCGACGACCAGGTCGAGGTCACCGGCGGCGACCTCGCCGTCGGTCGGGTTCAGCTGATATTCGCCGTCCTTGTAGCCGACGCGCGCGCAGCCGATCGGTCCCATGAAGGGAACGCCGGAGATGGTGAGGGCGGCGGAGGCAGCGATCATCGCGAGGATGTCAGGCTCGTTCTCGCCGTCGTACGAGAGGACCTGCGCGATGCAGTTGATCTCGTTGTAGAAGCCTTCGGGGAACAGCGGGCGGACCGGACGGTCGATCAGCCGGCTGATCAGCGTCTCACGCTCGGTGGCGCCGCGCTCGCGCTTGAAGAAGCCGCCGGGGATGCGTCCCGCGGCCGAATACTTCTCCTGATAGTGAACGGTGAGCGGGAAGAAGTCCTGGCCTTCCTTGACGCTCTTGGCGGCGGTGACGGCGCAAAGCACGACGGTTTCGCCGAGGGTCGCGAGCACCGCGCCGTCGGCCTGGCGGGCAACCCGGCCCGTTTCGAGAGTCAGCGTCTTGCCGCCCCACTCGATTTCCACCTTCTTGGTATCGAACATTTTCATTCCTTCACTCCCGCGCGCCCTATGCGGCGGGGGCCTATGAGTGAGCCGTTATTGGCTCGAGGAAGACGGCCGGATTGCCGCCCCCTTGTGCTCCTGCGACCGCAGGAGCCCAGAGTTGCAGGGCGTCGGGCCCTTGGCTCTGGATGCCCGCCTGCGCGGGCATGACGCAATACGTAAACGGCCCGCCGAGGCGGGCCGTAACGATTGCGTCACTTGCGAAGGCCGAGCTTCGCGATCAGCGCCAGATACCGATCGCCATCCTTGTGGCGGAGGTAGTCCAGCAGGCTGCGACGCTTGTTGACCAGCATCAGCAGGCCGCGACGCGAATGGTTGTCCTTGGCGTGGCCCTTGAAGTGCTCGGTCAGGTTCTTGATGCGCTCCGACAGGATCGCGACCTGCACCTCGGGCGAACCCGTGTCGCCCTCTTGGCGGGCGTGTTCCTTGATGAGCTCCTGGCGGCGCTCTGCAGTGATCGACATCGTCGTCCTTTCTATAACTACAGGTTGAAGCCACGGACGACGCGGACGCTTCCGTCCTCCACCTCCACCAGCGCGACCGGGACATCCCCCAGCATCGCGAACGCGGAGCCATCGTCTGCGGCGATCCCGGCCAGCACACGCCCCTGTCGGAGCGCCCCTGCCTGGTCGGGAGAGAGAGCAAGAGCCGGGATGTCGTCCAGCCCCGCCCTCAGCGGCAGGAGTAGGTGTTCAAGCTCGCGCGCCATAGCGGCTTCGTGCAATTTGTCCAGCGATATCGCCTGGGACAGGTCGAACGGTCCGGCCTTCAGCCGGCGCAGCATCGTAACGTGACCGACGGTGCCAAGCGCGAGCGCGATGTCGCGGGCGAGGCTGCGGATGTACGTGCCCTTGGAGACATGAGCGACGAGCGTCGCCTCCTCGCCGTCGGCCGCCGACAGGCTGAGTTCGTGGACGACCACGTCCCGGCTCTTGAGCACGACCTCCTCGCCGGCGCGAGCCAGGTCGTAGGCGCGTTCGCCGTCGACCTTCAGCGCCGAATAGGCGGGCGGTACCTGCGCGATCGGTCCCGTGAAGCGCGGCAGAACGGCCTCCACGTCCGCCGGCAAGGGGCGCCCGGCCGCCGTGGCGATCACCTTGCCCTCGGCATCCAGCGTATCGGTCTGCTCGCCGAAACGGATCGTGAAGGCATAGGCTTTGTCGCTGTCGAGCATTCGGCCGGCGAGCTTGGTCGCCTCGCCGACGGCGATCGGCAGGACGCCGGTCGCCAGCGGGTCGAGCGTGCCGCCATGGCCGACCTTCGCCTTGCCATGGCCGGCCTGTCGAAGCGCGCGCTTGACCGCGGAGACGCCTTGGGTCGAGCCAAGGCCGAGCGGCTTGTCGATGATGATCCAACCGTGCATCGGACGGGCGGGTAACGACCGTGCCGCACGATGCAAGTGTCGCGTCAACCAGCGGGGCGGGGATGGGAACGGGGGGCCCCGGGCCACCCAGCCGGCGGCGCGCTGGTACGGATGCTCGTCACGCCGCAGGTCTGATTGGGGAAGCGCGCGACGCTGACCCGCGAGAAGCGATCGAACGTCCCGTTCGGGTCGGTCGTGTAGGTCAGCGTGTCCAACGCGCGGTCGCGCGCGCAAGGACCGGTCAGCGTCACGCGATACCAGTTCAGGGTGCGGTCGCGGACGTAGACGATATTGCTGCCGGTCGGTCCGGGCTGCCAGTCGCGAAGACCGCCTCCCGCCGCGAAGGAGATCACCGTCTCCTTGTCCAATGCGCGTTGCGGACGAGCGGTCGCGGTCGACCCCAGAAGGGCGGTGACGAGCATCGGCAGAACCAGGTATCGCATGAACGGAATTCCTGACGGTGATGCGGTCAACGGGGCATGCGTGGCCGTGGTTCCGCTATCCTCAACCCGCGAACGCGCCGGCGACGGTCAGGAACCAGCCGATCAGCGCCTGTGCCGGCGGTGCGATCAATCGCCCGACGATATCCAGTCGCGGCGAGAGCATCGGCAGCAGCACCAGCACGCCGATGAGCAGCAGCAGGCCGAACTGGCCGAGCCGCGCATAGCGCGCCGCGAGCGGGCGCGGCAGCACGCCTTCCACGACATGGCCGCCATCGAAAGGCGGGATCGGCAACAGGTTGAACAGCGCAAGGAAGACGTTGACGGCCAGGAAGTTGACCAGATTGGCCAGGATGAACGCGGCGAGGCCGGTCGGCTCGGCGCCGTGCATGGTATGGCCGAAGATGCCGAGGCCGATCGCCGCCAGCGCGGCCAGCGCGAGGTTCATGCCGGGTCCCGCCAGGGCGACCGCCACCATACCCCATCGCGGATTGCGCAGCCGCTCCGCGACGACGGGCACCGGCTTCGCCCAGCCGAAGACGGGCGCTCCGGCGACGGCGAGTCCGAGGGGCAGGATGAGCGTCCCGACGGGATCGACATGGCGGAGCGGGTTGAAGCTCAGCCGCCGCCGTTCCGCCGCGGTCGGGTCGCCCAGCCATTTGGCCATCCAGCCGTGCGCGACCTCGTGGAACACGATCGCAATGACGAGCGGGATGATCCAGACCGCGGTGCGGTAGACGATATGATCGGGGTTCATGCGTCCGATATGGCTGGGCGCCCGGCAAAGCGCCAGTGGGCCGGGGTACTGCGACAATAGCCGCCGTCAAACGTCCCGCGTCATGCGGTCAGGGTCGGGCCGGAACCGGTCCGACATGATTGATCGCGGGGGCGGTCGCGGCGGTGGCTCAACCGCCGAGGGCTTGGCTGAAATGACGGCGGCACAAAGCGATGTAGCGATCGTTGCCGCCGATCTCGGTCTGCTGTCCTTCCGCGATCGCCCGCCCATCGGCATCGACACGCAGGTTCATCGTTGCCTTGCGCCCGCAGGTGCAGACGGACTTGATCTCGATGAGCGCGTCCGCGAGCGCGAGCAGTCGGGCCGATCCCTCGAACAGCGCGCCGCGGAAGTCGGTCCGCAATCCATAGGCCAGCACCGGAATGTTCATCACGTCGCAGATGCGCGCAAGCTGGTCGACCTGCATCGCCGACAGGAATTGGGCTTCGTCGACGAGCACGCAGGCGAGGGGCTCTTGCGCGTGCCGGTCTGCGACGCAGGCCGCAAGGTCGGTCGCGGTGTCGAACGGGGTCGCCGGCGCTTCCAGTCCGATGCGGCTGGTGATCGTCCCGCGCGCGAACCGGTCGTCGATCGCGGCGGTGAACAGCATCGTATGCATGCCGCGCTCGCGGTAGTTGAAATCCGCCTGGAGCAGCGTCGTAGACTTCCCCGCATTCATCGAGGCGTAGTAGAAATAGAGCTTGGCCATCAGAAGCCGCGGTACAGGGGATCGCGCGGCTCCTGTAAAGCGCCTTCTGCCCTGTCGACCTTTACCGATTTTGGATCAATCCGCCCCGTGCGGATATCGCCGATCATCCAGAGTGGCCACCAGTCGCCCGGGCGGGCAGTTGCGCTACAGGCGTAAGGCGAGCTGATCGTGACCATCATCAGTCGGCGGCTGTCCTTCGACCAGCGTATCGCCGACGGCAGGACAGCGTTCGGGGTGAGGCAGCGGTACGTCTGAGTCGCTTGCCGCCGTGCCGCCGTGACGAGGTCTCGGCGGCGCATGATCCGCCGGTCGACGATCTCAAAGAGCTGCAGCTCATCCATGAACGATCCGACATGATGGTTCACCGCAAGCCACTGACCGTTGGGCGACCATAAAACCGCGAACGGCATATCATCGGACAGGGAGCGCAGACGCGCGAGTGTCCTGCCATGCGCATCCTGCAAGGTGATCGGCGGTTGGCGATCCCGATAGGCGCGTTGAACGATCGCTAGGTGGCCATCGGGGGACGGGGCCCGGCCGCGACATGTTGCGACGAATTGATAGATAATTTTGTTGCGGTCGAATCCGCTGGCTCGACAATCGGTGGTCAGCGCACCGATCTGCGCACGCATCGGCGTGGTGTGGCCGATCGCTATGAGGATCGCGATTGACCGCGGGAACAGGTGACGGGGCTTCACGACCGGTCAGCCCCTTGGGCTCCGGCGTTTCGTTTTCCCGAGAGACGGCGTGTTCGACGCATAGGCCTCTGTGGAACGGGCGGGGGGGCGGGCGATCAGGCCCGTCCCCTGAACGGCGAGGATCCGATATGGGCAGCGTCAAGCATCGCCGCCCGGGTGTCAATCCTCGGTCGCGTCGCTCAAATCGCGCGCCACTTCCGGCTTGCGCAGGATCGCGTCGATGTGGCTGCCTTCGTCGAAGCTCTCGTCCGGGAGGAACTTGAGCTTGGCGGCATATTTGTTCTGCACGCGGTGCGCGACCTCGCGCTGGAGATAGGCGGTGTTGGTGCGCAGCGCCTTCAGCACCGCCTCTTCATCCTTGCCGAGCAGCGGCTTCACGAACACGGTCGCATGGCGCAGGTCGGGCGACATGCGCACCTCGGTGACGCTGACCATGTGCTTGGCCAGCGTCTCGTCATGCACGTCGCCGCGCTGGAGGATTTCCGACAGCACGTGGCGGACCTGCTCGCCGACGCGAAGGGTGCGGACGGATTTTTCCTGTGGGTCTTTGTTCATCGTCGGTCCAAGCCCCCGGCCAGGCGCGAGAGGGAGGGCCCCAGTCGGCGCGGCCGACCGGGGGATGACGGTGCACGAGCCATCGGCCCTCACCCTTCCGCCGGTCGTGCCGGCGCCCTCCCTCTCCCGCTGGAAGAGGGATAAAGATTACAGCGTGCGCTCGCGCAGCTCGACCTCGAACGTCTCCAGGAAATCGCCGGAGCGGATATCGATGAAGTTGTTCGAGAAGGTCACGCCGCATTCCAGGCCTGCGCGGACTTCCGCCACGTCGTCCTTGAAGCGCCGCAGCGACGCGATCTCGCCGACGTAGACGATGACGTCGTTGCGCGTGATGCGCGCCTTGAGCGCCTTGCGGATCGCACCTTCGACGACGAGCAGACCCGCCGCCTTGCCATGCTTGCCCGCCGAGAAGACCTCGCGGATTTCCGCACGGCCCACCACGGTCTCGAACGCCTCCGGCCCGAGCTCGCCCGCCATGCCGGCGCGGATCTCGTCGATCAGGTCGTAGATCACGTCGTAATATTTCAACGCGACCTTGTGGCGATCGGCGATCTGACGCGCATTTGCATTGGCACGGACGTTGAAGCCGATGATCGGTGCGCCCGAGGCCGCGCCGACGTTGACGTCGCTTTCCGTGATGCCGCCGACGCCCGAGTGCAGGATGCGCACGCGGATGTCGTCGGTCGACAGTTTGTTGAGCGACGCCACGATCGCCTCGACCGTGCCCTGCGTGTCGGCCTTGACGACGACCGGATATTCGATCGCCTGATTGGCCTTCAGTGCGGAGAACATGCTTTCCAGGCTGGCCGGCGCCGCGGTGGTCCGCTTCTGCGTCAGCACGCTCTGGCGATATTCGGCGACCTCGCGGGCACGCGCTTCCGTCTCGACGACCTGCAGCGGATCGCCCGCCGAAGGAACGCCCGAGATGCCGAGGATCTCGACCGGCATCGCCGGATCGGCGGTCTTCACCTGCCGGCCCTTGTCGTCGATCAGCGCACGGACCTTGCCGCTCTCCGCGCCGACGACGAAGACGTCGCCGACCTTGAGCGTGCCACGGGTGACGAGCACCGTCGCGACCGGACCGCGGCCCTTGTCCAGCTTTGCCTCGATCACCGTACCCTCGGCGGCACGGTCGGGATTGGCCTTCAGCTCGAGGATTTCGGCCTGCAGCTGGATCTTCTCGATCAGCTCGTCGAGACCGGTCTTCTTGAGCGCGGAGACCTCGACCTCCTGGACGTCGCCGCCCATGCTCTCGACCACCACCTCATGCTCGAGCAGACGCTCGCGCACGCGCTGCGGATTCGCCTCGTACTTGTCGATCTTGTTGATCGCCACGATCATCGGCTTGCCGGCCGCCTTGGTGTGGTTGATCGCCTCGATCGTCTGCGGCATCAGCCCGTCGTCGGCGGCAACCACCAGCACGACGATGTCGGTCACGTCCGCGCCGCGCGCCCGCATGGCGGTGAACGCCTCGTGGCCCGGCGTGTCGAGGAACGTGATCTTCGACTTGTCCTTCAACGTCACCTGATAGGCGCCGATGTGCTGCGTGATGCCGCCCGCCTCGCCGCGGACCACGTCGGTACCGCGCAGCGCGTCGAGCAGGCTGGTCTTGCCGTGGTCGACATGGCCCATGATCGTCACGACCGGCGGACGCGGCTTCAGCGACTCCTGCGCGTCTTCCGTCGTGTCGACGGCAAGGTCGATGTCGGAATCGGACACGCGCACGATGTTGTGGCCGAATTCGGTGACCAGCAGCTCGGCCGTGTCCTGGTCGATGGTCGCGTTGAGCGTGACGGGCATGCCCATCTTGAACAGCGCCTTCACCAGGTCGGCGCCCTTTTCGGCCATGCGATTGGCGAGTTCGGACACGGTGATCGCCTCCGGCACCTGCACGTCGCGGACCTGCTTGGCCTGCTGCTCGCGCGGGCCGCCGAACGCACGCTTTTCCTTCTCGCGGGCACGCTTCAGCGCGGCGAGGCTGCGCGCGCGCGCGCCGCCGTCCTCGTTGAGCGCACGGTTGACGGTCAGCTTACCGCCACGACGCTCGTCGCCCTTGCGGTCGCGCTGCTGCGGACGGCTCGGCGGCGCGTTGCGCGGCGTCGCCTGGCCCGACGGCATCGGCCGGTTGGGTGCGGACGAGGAAGCGGACGGCTGCGCCGCCTGCGTCGGTGCAGGGGCGGGGGCCGGCGCGGGCTTCGGCTGCGGCTTCGGGATCTCCGGACGCGCGACCGGCGAGAAGCGGCGCGGCGCGGGCAGCGAGGGATCGCGGCCCAGCTCCAGCGACAGTGGCGCCGACGCTGCGGGCGCGGGCTCCGGCGCTTCGGCGACGGGAGCGGGCGCTGCCTCTACCGGGGCCGGAGCAGCCGGGGCGGGCGCCGACGCCGGCTCGGCCTCGGGCTGTGCTTCGACCACAGGCTCCGCAACGGGCGGCGGCAGGGGCCGCTCGACCGGACGGAAACCGCGGCCGGCCGGCGTCGGCACGGACACGGTCGGGGTCGGCGCGGCGACGGGCGCCTCCGCTACGGGCGCGGGGGCTTCCGGTTCAGGGGCAGGCTCGGGCTGCGGGGCAGGCGCCGCGGCAGCCGCGGCACGCTCCGCCGCGCGGGCGCGTTCCTCCTCGGCGGCCCGTGCACGCTCGATCTCCTCGCGGCGACGCGCGTCCTCCAGCGCGTGCATGCGCTGTTCCTCGGCCTCGCGCAGCAGGCGTGCCTGCCGCTCCTGCGCCGTCTCGCCGGCGGGGGCGGGGCGCGGTGCCGGACGCGGGGCGGGTGCCTCCGCCGCGGGGGCGGGGGCCGCGACCGGCGTCGGTTCCGCCGCAGGCGCGGCTTCGCCCGGACGGCCGAGCACGCGGCGACGCTTCGTCTCCACGATCACGGTGTTCGAGCGGCCGTGGCTGAAGCTCTGCTTCACCTGGCCGGTCTCGACCGTACGCTTCAGCCCCAGGGGCGCGCGCATGCCAAGCTTCGGCTTCTCGTTGTCGGTCTCGCTCACTCAGTTTCCTCATTTACGTCTACGGCCGGCAGCGCCCCGGTAACACCGGAGGGCGATGAACCTCGCGAGGCCGTTTCGCAAGGCGCAGGGGCAGATTCAGGTCCGATAAAATGCAGCCAGCGGTCGAGCGCGTCGCTCACCCGCGCGGCGGCAGCGCGGTCGGTCAGGCCGATGTGTACCACATTCTCGCGGCCCAGCGCCAACGACAATATGGGGCGTGCGACGGGCAGTGCCAACCCCTTCAGATCGCTACCTTCGCGATCCGATCCGACGCGCCACGCCTGGGCCAGCTTGCGCCGCCCGTCCTCGCTGGCGTCGGCGGCATGGTAGAGGGCATGCAACTGGCCCGATCGTGCCGCGGTCTCGATCCGCTCCGATCCGGTCAGCAGCGTGCCGCTGCGCGATTCGAGGCCGAGCCGGTCGAGCGCGTTCCGCTCGAGCGCGTCGGCGATTCGCTGCGGCAGGTCGTCGGCGATGGTGAGTTCGGCGCCCTTGAACGCGCGCAGCAATGCGCCGCGCAACCGCTTCTTCGCGATCGCCTCTTCCAGCTCGGCGCGGGTGACGCCGATCCACGCCCCGCGACCGGGCGCCTTCGCGCGCACGTCGGGCAGTACCTGGCCGTCAGGGGCGAGCGCCAGCCGGACCAGATGGTCCCGCGCGTCACGCTCCTGGGTGAGGATGCACTTGCGGATGGGATCGCTCATGCCGACGCCTCCCGGCCACGCACGTCGTCATTCCCGCGCAGGCGGGTATCCGGACGCGCAACGCTCTGCGACGGAGCCGTCACGCCAGCCAGTCTGTATCCCCGCCTGCGCGGAAATGACGGGCGGGCGAAGGCGAGCGTAACGCTCTGCTGAAGCCTCAGCGCCTCATTGCGAGGGAACCGCATGCGCGTCCTCCCTCGAATCGGTTTTTGGCGCATCGCGGTCGACGAGCAATTGCCCGCCGGCCGCGTAATTCTCCAGCGCGACCTCCTCGATCACGATCTGGACCGCGGCCGGGTTCTTGCCCAGCCGCGCCACCAGCGAGGCCGTCACGTCCGCGACGACCCCCGCCTTCTGCTCCTTGGTCGCGGAGCCGGCCAGTCGGATCGAGACGAAGGGCATCAGGCCTCCTCGCCCTCCGACGCGTCGGCATCCGCCGCAGGCGCCTCGTCCGCGAACCAGTGCTGGCGCGCGGCCATGATGATCTCGTTGCCCTGCTCGTCGGTCAGGCCATATTCGGCCAAGATGCCGCCCTTCGGCTCGGGCCGCTTGGGTGCGTCGTCGTTGCGGCGGCGCGGCTCGGCCCGCTTCTTCTCGACCAGCTCGTCGGTCGCGAGATCGGCGAGGTCGTCGAGCGTCTTGATCCCCGCCTTGCCGAGCGTGACCAGCATCGCCTCGGTCAGATACGGCATGTCGGCCAGATCATCCTCGACGCCCAGCGCGCGACGTTCCTCGCGCGCGGCGGCCTCGCGGCGCTCAAGCGCTTCCTGCGCACGGCTCTGCAGCTCCTGCGCCAGATCCTCGTCGAAGCCCTCGATGCTGGCGAGCTCGTCGATCTCGACATAGGCGACCTCTTCCAGTGCGCCGAAGCCCTCGGCGACGAGAAGCTGCGCCAGCGTCTCGTCGACGTCCAGCTCGTTCTGGAACATCTCGGAATTCTGGACGAATTCCTTCTGGCGCTTCTCGGAGGCGTCGGCCTCGGTCAGGATGTCGATCGCCTTGCCCGTCAGCTGGCTGGCGAGGCGGACGTTCTGACCGCGGCGGCCGATGGCGAGTGACAGCTGGTCGTCGGGCACGACCACCTCGATCCGATCCTCTTCCTCGTCGATGACGACGCGGCTGACGCTGGCGGGCTGCAGGGCGTTGACGACGAAGGTGGCGGTGTCCGGCGACCAGGGGATGATGTCGATCTTCTCGCCCTGCATCTCCTGCACGACCGCCTGCACGCGGCTGCCCTTCATGCCGACGCAGGCGCCGACCGGGTCGATCGACGAATCGCGGCTGATCACGCCGATCTTGGCGCGGCTGCCCGGGTCGCGTGCCGCGGCCTGGATGGTGATGATGCCGTCGTAGATCTCCGGCACTTCCTGCGCGAACAGCTTCTTCATGAAGTCGGGATGCGCGCGGCTGAGAAAGATTTGCGGCCCGCGGTTCTCGCGACGGACATTGAGGATCAGCGAGCGGATGCGGTCGTTGACGCGCACCACTTCGCGCGGGATCTGCTGGTCGCGGCGGATCACGCCCTCGGCGCGACCGAGGTCGACGACGATATGGCCGAATTCCACGCGCTTCACGACGCCGGTGATGATCTCGCCCTGGCGGTCCTTGAACTCTTCATACTGGCGATCGCGCTCCGCGTCGCGGACCTTCTGGAAGATGATCTGCTTCGACGCCTGCGCCTGGATGCGGCCGAACTCGATCGGCGGCAGCGGATCGACGATATAATCGCCGACCTGCGCGCCCTTTTGCAGCTTCTGCGCCTGGTTGACGTCGACCTGCTTGAAATAGTCGTCGACCGCCTCGACCACCTCGACGACGCGCCACAGGCGCAGGTCGCCGGTCTGCGGATCGAGTTTCGCGCGGATGTCGTTCTCGATGCCGTAACGGGTCTTGGCGGCGCGCTGGATGGCCTCTTCGAGCGCCTCGATGACGATCGCCTTGTCGATCATCTTCTCCGACGCGACCGAATTGGCGATCGCGATCAGCTCCGCGCGGTTGGCGGTGGCAACACTGGCCATCTTAAGCGTGTCCTTCCTTGAGGGCATCATTGTCGTCGGTGTCGGCGGCGTCGCCATGATCGGCGTCCACCTCCTCGAATTCGTCCGCGCCTTCCGTCGAAAGAGGCGCGGTGGCGGCGATCAGCCGGTCGGTGATCGTCAGCTTGGCATCCTGGATCTGCGCGAGGTCGACCGTCATCGGCCGATGCCCGCGCACGTCGATCGTCACCCGCAGATCGTCCGGGTCGCCTTCGATCCCGACGAGGTCGCCGGTCAGGATCTTGCGGTTGTCGATCTTCTCGACCAGCGTGATCTTCGCCTCGTGCCCCGCCCAATTCGCATAATCCTGCGGCCGGGTGAGGGGGCGGTCGATACCGGGCGACGACACTTCGAGCCGATAGGCGTCCTCGATGGGGTCGCGTCCTTCGGCTTCGAGCGCGTCGAGCCGATCGGAAATCCGGCGCGACAGGTCGGCGCAGTCGTCGATCGTCAGCTGACCCGTCTCCGGCCGCTCCGCCATCACCTGCAGCGTCGGGTCGGACTTGCCGCCGAACATCTTGACCCGCACGAGGTCGAAGCCGAGCGCTTTCGCTTCGGGTTCGATCAGTCGGGTAAGAAGGGCGATATCGACCATGTGGACCTTTACGGGATGTGCGTTGTCGGCGCCGCGGAGGAACCCCGCAGCCTCTTTCACCTGACGATGTAAGAGAAGACATGCGCCATATACGCCGCCAAGCCGCGCTGCGCAAGCGGGCAACCACTACCCCGGCAAGGGGTTATGTCCATGATTTTCGGGAGAGTGATCGATGACCCGTGCCTTCCTCCTGTCGCTGCTGATGATCGGCACGGCCTGTTCCGCCCAGCCGCAACGGGGTACGCCCGCCGCCGCGGCGTCGGAGGACCAGGGGCCGCAGGGTCCGCAGCCTGCGGGTGCCAACGATCCGGTCCCGGCGAATGCGCCGCTCGATCCGTCGATCCGCAACGTGCCCGCCACCACCGGCCGCGCCAATCTTCCCAAGACGCCGCCGCCTTTCGCCGTGGCGGAGATCGGTCGTTTCGACGCGCCGTTCGCAATGGCCTTTCTTCCCGACGGCACGCTGCTCGTCACCGAAAAGGCGGGGCGGCTGATGCTGCGACGGGCGGATGGCACGACCGTTCCGGTGGGCGGCGCGCCCGCCGTCGCCACGGGCGGGCAGGGCGGGCTGCTCGACGTCGCGATCGCCCCCGATTTCGCGCGCAGCCGCGTGCTCTATCTGTCCTATGCGGAGCCGCGCCCGAATGGGGGCAGCAGTCTCGCGCTCGCCCGCGGCGTTCTGGACCGGGCGAACGGATCCTCGGCGCCCACATTGCGGGACCTCGCCGTGGTCTGGCGGGCGGGATCGGATGGGCCCGGCGGGCAGTTCGGTGCCATCATCACGTTCGCGCCCGACGGCAAGTCGCTGTTCCTCACGTCAGGCGAGCGGCAGCGTTTCACGCCCGCGCAGGATCCGAACCAGGCCTTGGGCAAGATTCTCCGGCTGACGCTCGACGGCAAGGCATGGCCCGGCAACCCGGCCTATCGCAAGGGCGGGGTCCAGGCGATGACCTGGACGAGCGGCCACCGCAATCCCTACGGCCTCGTCTTCACGAGCGACGGCCGGCTGTGGGAAGAGGAGATGGGGCCGAAAGGCGGCGACGAGCTCAATCTGATCGAGCCAGGACGCAATTACGGATGGCCCGTGGTGTCCAACGGCGACAATTATTCGGGGCAGCCGATCCCGGATCATCCCAGCCGCCCGGATTTCGCCGCGCCGGTCCTATGGTGGAACCCGGCCATCTCGCCGGGCGGGATGATCGCCTATTCCGGGACGATGTTCCCGCAATATCGAGGGTCGCTTTTCATCGCCGCGCTGTCCGACAAGTCGCTGATCCGCGTCGCCGTCGATGGGGTCCGCGCGACGGCGAAGGACCAGTGGGACATGGGCACGCGCATCCGGGACGTGGCGCAGGCGCCGGACGGCGCGATCTGGCTGCTGGAGGACGGCGGCAAGGGCTCCGGCGGACGGTTGCTCCGCCTGACCGCGAAATAGCGACGGTTCAATCGCGGACGACGAGGTAGTTCATCTGCGCCCGCGCGATCGGCCGGGCGGGATCGTCCTGCCACGCCACCGCGTCGACGTTCGCGACGCGCGTCCCGAGCCGGGTGACCTTGCCCTGCGCCTGCGTCGGCTTCTCGCGCCCGCCGCGCATGAAGTCGATGGTGACGCCGATCGGCTTGATCCGTCCGCCGCCGTCTCCTGCCAGCGCGTGACGCAGCGCGGCGATCGCGGCGATCTCCAGCAGACCCGCGATCGCGCCGCCGTGCAGGAACCCGGGCCGACCCAGCACGTCGTCGCCGAACGGCATCACGATCAGCGGCGGCGCGTCGTCCCGTTCCTCGACCGCGACGCCGAGCAGCTGCGCATAGGGCGGCAGGCTCATGACCAGCTGTCCATCAGCATGAAGGTGCCCGCCACCTGGGCGAGAGGATCGTCGGCATCCCCGTCATGGGCGATGCCGCGTACGAAGGCGACGGAGCGGGTCAGCTTCACGCATTCGCCGCGCCCGATGACGGTGCGGCCCGGCACCGCGGGACGCAGATAGTCGACGCGCAGGTCCAGCGTCGCCTGGGGCACGAACCGCCCCAGCCTCACCCACACGGCCAGACTCGTCGCCGTGTCCATCATTGTCACGATCGGTCCGGAAGCGATCACGCCCGTTGCCGGATCGCCGATCTGGTCCTCGGCATAGGGCAGGGCCAGCGCCACCCAATCCGGACCGCTGTCGTGGAAGGTGAGGCCGAGGCGTCCGATGTGACCGCCGAAGCCCCGCGCGGTGAAGCGCCTGATATCGAAACCGCTCATTCGTTCCTGTTCTACACGGCGGTCCAGGTGGCGCAACGTGATCGCGGGGATTAGAGAGCGCGACACGTCAAGCGAGCAGGAGAGAGCCATGACCGAGCGCGTCACCGTCCGCATCGAAGAAGGCGTCGCCGACGTACGCCTGTCGCGTCCCGACAAGATGAACGCGCTCGACCCCGCCATGTTCGACGCTCTGGCGGCGACGATCGACGATCTGAAGGCGCGCACGGACGTCCGTTGCGTCGTCCTGTCCGGAGAGGGGCGGGCCTTTTGCGCCGGTCTCGACATGGCCGCGATGGCGAGCGGCGGATCGGGCATCGACCTGGACTCGCGTACGCATGGCATCGCCAACCTCGCTCAATATGTCGCTTGGGGATGGCGCGAGCTGCCGATGCCGGTGATCGCGGCGCTGCACGGCGTGGTGCTGGGCGGTGGCCTGCAGATCGCGAGCGGCGCGGACGTGCGCATCGCCCATCCGGCGACGCGTCTGGCGATTCGCGAGCTGCACTGGGGGATCGTGCCCGACATGGCCGGCGTCGCCTTGTGGCGCACGCTGGCGCAGGACGACGTGTTGCGCGAATTGACGTATACGGCCCGCGAGTTCGATGCGGTGGCGGCGGCGGAATATGGCTTGGTCACGCGCGTCAGCGAGGACCCGCTGGGCGAGGCGATGGCGCTCGCCCGCGATATCGCCGGGCGCAATCCGCATGCGATCCGCGGGGCCAAGCGCCTCTACAATCTGGCAGCGGACAGCGATGCGGCGGGCGCCCTGCGTGCGGAAAGCGACGAGCAGCTGAAGCTGCTGCGTTCGCCCAACCAGATGGAGCAGGTGATGGCCAACATGGAAAAGCGCGCCGCGCGCTTCATCGACTGACCCTGCGATCTCCCCGACCGGGATGACGCGCTTCTACAGAATAACCGTCTCCGGCTTGGATTCCGCTATCGCGGCGAGCACCATCCGCTCCCAGATCGCGGGATCGCCCGCCGCCGCCATTGCCTGGTCCGGCTCGCGCAACGTGCGCAGCACCGCGCGCGCGTCGCTCAGATAGTCGCGCCAGGCGGCGTCGACGGCATCACCCGCGGATTCGGCATCGCCATTGGCATTGGCGCTGATCCGCTGGCCGGCAAGCACCCGCGCGATGCGTTCGGCGACGGGGGTGGTCGATACGTCCATGGCCTCTCTCCCAATGCATTTCCGCTTGCGTGCTCAATGCACGAGGAGGGAGGCCGGGTCCGCCGCCGATCAGCGTGCCGCGCCGGCTCCGGCGCCCGCACCGCCACGGCCCTGGCCGCCGCGCCCACGGCCGCCGCGTCCGCGCCGGCTGCGGCTGGCGTTGGCATAGTCCCGGGTCGACGTCGGCGCATGCGTCGCGCGCGGCTTGGGCAAGGGACGCTGGCGCGGCAGGTCGGCGCGCGGCGCGGGATCCGCGCCGATGGCCTTGACGCGCGCCGCCTTGATCTCGTTCGACAGGCCGGTGAAATTGTCGGGCAGCGGGCGTACCGCCACCTTCTGGCGCGTCACCTTCTCGATGTCCTTGAGGTAGGGCCGCTCGTCATCGGCGCAGAAGGCGATGGCGATGCCGCTGTTGCCCGCGCGCGCCGTCCGGCCGATCCGGTGGACATATTGCTCGGGCACGTTCGGCAGCTCGAAGTTGACGACATGGCTCACGCCCGAGACGTCGATGCCGCGCGCCGCGATGTCGGTCGCGACCAGCACCTTGGTCTTGCCGTCCTTGAATTCGCCGAGCGCGCGCTCGCGTTGGCCCTGGCTCTTGTTGCCGTGGATCGCGTTCGCCGCAATGCCGTTGCCGGCGAGCAGCTTCACGACGCGGTCCGCGCCATGCTTGGTGCGGGTGAAAACGAGCGCGCGGTCGATCGTCGGGTCGCGCAGCACCAGCGTCAGCAGCGCCTGCTTCTCCGTCTGGTTGACGAAGGTGACGTACTGGTCGACGCGCTCGGCGGTGGTCGATTCCGGCACCACGGAGACGGTCTTCGGATCGGTGAGGAACTGGCTGGCGAGATCGCGGATCGCGGTCGGCATCGTGGCGGAGAAGAACAGCGTCTGGCGCTTGCGCGGGATCATCCGCACGATCTTCTTGAGCGCGTGGATGAAGCCGAGGTCCATCATCTGGTCGGCCTCGTCGAGGACGAGGATCTCGATCATCGACAGGTTGCACATGCCCTGCTCGACGAGGTCGATCAGGCGGCCGGGCGTCGCGACGAGGATGTCGACGCCGCGCGACAGGTCCTGGCGGTTCTTGTTGATGCTGGTGCCGCCGAACACGGTCGCGACCGACAGCTTGCTGAACTGGCCGTAGCCGCGCGCATTGTCGGCGATCTGGCTGGCGAGTTCGCGCGTCGGCGCGAGGACGAGCATGCGGACGTGCGTCGGCAGCACGCGCTTGTTCGCCGCGACGAGGCGCTGGATGGACGGCAGCACGAAGGCGGCCGTCTTGCCGGTGCCGGTCTGCGCGATGCCGAGCAGGTCGCCGCCATCGAGGCAGATCGGGATCGACTGCGCCTGGATCGGCGTCGGGGTGGAATAGCCCTTGGCTTCGAGCGCGCGGATGAGCGGCTCGGCAAGGCCGAGAGTGGCGAAAGACATGAGAAAAAAACCTCAAACAACGGGCCGTGCCCGCGACGCCGATGGGGCGCACGGGTGGCGGGGGAAAACTGACACCCCGCGTGAATAGGGAAGCCCTGAACGGATCGACCGAGGCGGAGCCGGGGGCATTCGCCCCGTTCACGCTGCCTGACGCCTCGATGCGGCGGCATGTGCGCGCTACCGGACCAAAAGTCAATGGTACCGCCGCCGCGAAGGCGCAAACCCTGCCGGCGCCAATGCGATCGCGGACGCAACATTGATCTAAATGGGTTTATTTTCGCCCCGTTAACCGCATCATAATTCGGCCGGGTCCAAGCGCTTGGCATGACTCGAGGATCGATCCGGCAGGGCCACCGCGGCGCGGCCGTCGCGCAGATGGCGGCGGTGGCCGTGATACTGGCGATGTTGGCGGCAATGCCGCGGCCCGGCGGTGCGTTGCTGCTGGTCCCGACGTGGTCGGCCGATGGCATGGCACGCGAGGCGGTGGCGCAGGGCGCCGCGTTGCTGGCGCCCGGGCCGGGATCGACGCTGCTCGTGCGTGGGCGCTGGGGTCCCCTGCAGCGGGCGTTGCTGTCGCACGGGGTCGTCGTCGTCGGCGCCCCCGCGGTCGTGTGTGGAGGACGGATATGACGATCGAAAGCCTGGACGCGCTGCGCGAACGCGGCGTGCGCGGCATTGTCGCGGTCTCGTGGGGCGCCGTGCCGATGCTCGGCCTGATCGGCTACGGCATGGGCAGCGACCATACGGTGCCGACCGTCGTGCTCGCGCTCGCGGCCCTGGCGATACCCACATGGCTGGCGGCGAAGCGGCGGTTCGACGTCGGCGCGCGTCTTGCCGTCGGCAGTCTCGCGGCGGTGCTTCCCGCGCTGTTCGTCTTCCTGCTGGCAGGGGCGGGCTGGCAGATGGACGCCCATATGTACTTCTTCTCGGCGCTCGCCGCGCTGACCGTGATGTGCGACTGGCGCCCCCTGGTGCTCGCCTCGGCCATCATCGCGGTGCACCACCTGCTGCTCGATTGGCTGATGCCGAGCTGGGTTTTCGAAAACGGACTCGGCGGGATCGCCCGCGTCCTGTTCCATGGCGCCGCCGTCGGTCTGCAATGCATCGCGTTGAGCTACGTCACGCTCCATCTGCGCAGCCTGATCGCGCGGCAGGACGTCGCGCGGCGGGACAGCGAGGCCATGGCGGCGGTCGCGGAGACCGAGCGCGAGGTCGCGCGCGTCGAACGCGAACGTGCCGTCGTCGCGCTCGAGGCGGCACGGGTCGCCGAGGCGCAGGCCGCGGCCGACCGCGACGCGCGCCGACGGGCGGAGGCCCGCAGCGAGAAGGCGCGGCGCGCGGAGCTCGTCGACCTGGCGGCGCAGTTCGAGCAACGGGTCGTCGAGGTCGCCGTCGCGATCGAGGCCGCCTCGTCACGGCTCGAGGGGTCGGCCGCCGCGCTCAACGGTCTTGCCGCCGATACCGGACGCCAGGCGAGCGAGGCGGCGACCGGCGCGACGCAAGCGTCGGACGCGGTCCGCTTCGTCGCGCAGGCCGTCGACCAGCTGACGGGGGCGATCAACAGCGTCGCGGAAAGCGCGGCGCAGCAGAGCCGTCTGACGGCGGCGGCGCGTTCCAGCACGCGCAACGGCGACGCCACCGTTCAAGCCCTCGCGGGCCGTGCCGTCGACATCGGCGGCTTCGTCGGCGAGATCAACAGCATCGCGGCGCAGACCAATCTGCTCGCCCTCAACGCGACGATCGAGGCGGCGCGCGCGGGCGATGCGGGACGCGGCTTCGCCATCGTCGCGAGCGAGGTCAAGCAGCTCGCCGGTGCGACGGGACGCGCGACCGACAAGATCGCGGGCCTCGTCGCCAGCGTCCAGGACGGCGTCGACGCAGCGGCCACCGATCTCGACCGCGCCTCGTCCGCGGTAGTCGAGGTGGCCGAGGCGGCGGACGACATCCGGGCGGCCGTCGCGGCGCAAGGTGGCGCGGCGCAGCGCATCGCGGACAGCGTGCACGAGGCGCGCGCGGGCGCGCACGTCATCGCGGAAAGGATCGCCGACGTCGCGGCGGCGGCCAATGCGGCGGGCGATCTGTCCGGCGAGGTGCGCGACGCGGCGACCGCGCTCGCGGACCATGCCCGCCGGCTGCGCGCCTCGACGGTCGGGTTCGTCGAGCATCTGCGCAGCGCCCAGGGCGCCGCGGCGGCCTGATCTCGGGACCAACCGGTATCGCGTGATACTTTTTCGCTGTTTTCGGCCCTCGTGCGTCTTATGAGGGTCGGCAAACATCGAAAGAGGATCGCGCATGAAACTGGCCAGTCTGAAGCACGGTCGCGACGGCAAGCTCGTCGTCGTCTCCAACGATCTCGCCTGGTGCGCGGATGCCGGGCACATCGTGCCGACGCTGCAGGCGGCGCTCGACGACTGGGACCGGCTGCTCCCCGATCTGCAGAACCTCGCCACCGACCTCGAGCATGAGACGATCCCCCGCCTGCGGTTCCACGAACACGATGCGGCGGCACCGCTGCCGCGCGCCTATCAATGGGCGGACGGTTCGGCCTATGTGAACCACGTCGCACTGGTCCGGCAGGCGCGGGGCGCGGAGATGCCAGACAGCTTCTGGCACGATCCGCTGATGTACCAGGGCGGCAGCGACGGCTTCTTGGGCCCGCGCGATGCCATTCCGCTCGCCGACGAAAGCTGGGGCTGCGATCTGGAGGCGGAGGTCGTCGTCGTCACCGGCGACGTGCCGCTCGGCGCCAGCCGGGAGGAAGCGCTCGCCGCCATTCGCCTGGTCGGCCTGACCAACGACGTGTCGCTGCGCAACCTCATTCCAGGCGAGCTCGCCAAGGGTTTCGGCTTCTTCCAGTCCAAGCCCGCGAGCGCCTTTTCGCCCGTCTTCGTCACGCCCGACGCACTCGGCGACTGGTGGCGGGACGGCAAGCTGCACCGCAAGCTGATGGTCGATCTGAACGGCGAGCCGTTCGGCCGCGCCGAGGCCGGCGAAGACATGACCTTCGACTTCGGCACGCTGGTCGCGCATGCGGCGAAGACTCGCCGCCTGGGCGCGGGTACCATCGTCGGCTCCGGCACGGTCAGCAACCGTGGCCCCGACGGCGGACCCGGCAAGTCGATCGGCGAAGGGGGCGTCGGCTATTCGTGCCTTGCCGAACTCCGCACCGTCGAAACGATCGGCGGCGGCAAGCCGGTGACGCCGTTCCTCAAGGCGGGGGACACGATCCGCATCTGGGCGGAGGACGATCGCCACCACCCGATCTTCGGGGTGATCGAGCAGACGGTGGAGGGCGGAGCCGGCGCATGACGCGCCGCAACAGTCGGAAAGTCTCTTGAAATTAAGTTACGCTTGCGCAAGAGGCGGACGGGTTAGCGCCGGGGCAGTGATTCTCCGGCAAGACGAGGAGAGAGACGTGGCGGCCGAGCATATCCGCGCCAACCTGCAGCCGCTGTCCCTGCACGTGCCGGAGCCGAAGTTCCGGCCGGGCGACGCGGTCGATTTCGCCGCCGTCGACGTACCGCCGGCAGGCGCGCAGCGTCGCCCCGATACGGCCGAAGAGGCCCGCGCCTTCACCGATCTCGCCTATACGCTGGTCCGGGTCCTCGACGAGGAGGGCCGTGCCGTCGGTCCCTGGGATCCGAAGCTGTCGCCCGACGCGTTGCGCCGCATGCTGCGCAACATGGTCCGGCTGCGGGCGTTCGACGAGCGCATGTTCCGCGCCCAGCGCCAGGGCAAGACGAGCTTCTACATGAAGGCGACGGGGGAGGAGGCGGTGGCGGTCGCCGCCGCGCAGGCGCTCGATCGCGACGACATGTGCTTCCCCTCGTATCGTCAGCAGGGCCTGCTCATCGCACGCGACTATCCCTTGGTCGAGATGATGAACCAGATATACTCGAACCGCGGCGACAAGCTTGGCGGCAAGCAGCTGCCGATCATGTATTCGGCGAAGGAATACGGTTTCTTCTCGATCTCCGGCAACCTGACGACCCAATATCCGCAGGCGGTCGGTTGGGCGATGGCGTCGGCGGCGAAGGGCGACACGCGTATCGCCGCGGCCTGGTGCGGCGAAGGCTCTACCGCGGAGGGCGATTTCCACTCCGCCTGCACCTTCGCCGCCGTGTACCGCGCGCCGGTGATCTTCAACGTCGTCAACAACCAATGGGCCATCTCGAGCTTCTCCGGCTTTGCTGGGGCAGAGGCGACGACCTTTGCCGCTCGGGCGATCGGCTATGGCATCGCGGGATTGCGCGTCGACGGCAACGACGCGCTGGCGGTCTATGCGGCCACGCAATGGGCGGCGGAGCGGGCGCGCACCAATCAGGGTGCGACGCTCATCGAGCATTTCACCTATCGCGCCGAAGGCCATTCGACGTCCGATGATCCGTCGCAATATCGCAGTGCGGGGGAGGCGACTGCCTGGCCGCTCGGCGACCCGATCCAGCGGCTGAAGCAGCATCTGATCGTGATCGGCGAATGGGACGAGGAGCGTCATGCCGCCCAGGATCGCGAGATCGCGGAGGACGTGCGCGCCACCCAGAAGGAAGCCGAGAAGAATGGCATCCTGGGGCATGGGCTGCACCAGCCGCTCGACAGCCTGTTCGACGGCGTGTTCGAGGAGATGCCCTGGCACCTGCGTGAGCAGCGCCAGATGATGATGGACGAGGAAGAGGCGAGCGGACGGCCATGGGCGCGCAAGTGAGCTGCTCGATGCCCGTCATTCGCCCCTCCATCGTCATCCCGGCGAATGCCGGGACCCATGGTTGCGGCGCGGCCCATGGGGAAAGCCAACCGGTGCAGCCGGGTCCATGGGTCCCGGCGTGCGTCGGGACGACGGGAGTGACATGGTGAGCGATACGATCGAGCAACCGACCTTGGAGGGCGAAGCCCCCGCCGTCGCCCGCATGAACATGATCCAGGCGATCAACTCCGCGCTCGACGTCGTGATGGCGCGCGATGCGGACGTGTTGGTGATGGGCGAGGACGTCGGCTATTTCGGCGGCGTGTTCCGCGCGACCGCCGGTCTGCAGGCGAAGTACGGCAAGACCCGCGTCTTCGACACGCCGATCACCGAGATCGGCATCATCGGCGTCGCGATCGGCATGGGCGCCTATGGCCTGCGTCCCGTCCCGGAGATCCAGTTCGCCGACTATATCTACCCCGCGCTCGACCAGCTGGTCAGCGAGGCGGCGCGGCTGCGCTATCGGTCGGCGGGTGATTTCACCGCGCCGATCACGGTGCGCTCGCCCTATGGCGGCGGCATCTTCGGCGGCCAGACGCATTCGCAGTCGCCGGAAGGCATCTTCACGCACGTGTCCGGCATCAAGACGGTGATCCCCGCGACCCCCTACGACGCCAAGGGGCTGCTGATCGCCGCCATCGAGGACAATGATCCCGTCCTCTTCCTCGAGCCGAAGCGCATCTACAACGGGCCGTTCAACGGCCATTGGGACAAGCCGGCCGAGAACTGGTCGAAGCATCCCGGCGGTTCGGTGCCGACCGGCTATTACAAGGTGCCGCTGGGCAAGGCGGCGATCGTGCGGCCCGGCGAGGCGTTGACCATCCTGTGCTACGGCACGATGGTCCATGTCTGCGAGCGCGTCGTCGCGGACATGGGTGTCGATGCGGAGATCGTCGACCTGCGCACCCTGGTGCCGCTGGACATCGAGACGATCGAGGCCTCCGTCAAGAAGACCGGCCGTTGCATGATCGTGCACGAGGCGACCCGGACGTCCGGTTTCGGCGCCGAACTGTCGGCGCTCGTCCAGGAACGCTGCTTCTACCATCTGGAGGCGCCGATCGAGCGCGTCACCGGATTCGATACGCCTTATCCCCACAGCCTCGAATGGGCCTATTTCCCGGGCCCGGTCCGCATCGGCGAGGCGCTCAAGAAGATCATGAAGGACGCCTGAGCTATGGCCCGCTTCACCTTCCGCCTTCCCGACATCGGCGAGGGCATCGCCGAGGCCGAGATCGTCGCCTGGCACGTCCGCATCGGCGACCGTGTCGAGGAGGATCAGAACCTCGCCGACATGATGACCGACAAGGCCACCGTCGAGATGGAGAGCCCCGTTGCGGGCACCGTGATCGAACTGGCGGGCGAGGTCGGCGATCAGGTTGCGATCGGATCAGCGCTGGTCGTCATCGAGACCGAGGGCGAAGGGGAGGGCGAGGCAGAGGCCATCGCTGCGCCGCCGACGCCCGCGCAGGCCGAGACCGCGGAGCAATATGAGGCGGAGAACCCGGGCGTCGAGGACGCGCAAGCCTCGTCTTCCGCCGTGGGAGGGGAAGACGCCGCGCCCGCGCGCACGACCGGGACTGACGAAGCGTCGGCTTCGCCGCGGACACCCCCACATCCTTCCGCCGACCCCATTCCTTTCCCGCAAGGGGAGAGGGAAAGTGCACCCGTCCTCGCCTCGCCGGCGGTGCGGGCGCGGGCGCGCGATCTCGGCGTCGACCTGTCCCAGGTGCGCGTCGCCGACGGTGAGCGCATCCGCCACGCCGATCTCGACGCCTTTCTCCGCTACGGCGCGGCGCAGGGCTATCAGCCGCCGCATGCCAGCCGCGCGCGCGCGGACGAGGCGGTGCGCGTCATCGGCATGCGTCGGCGCATCGCGGAGAACATGGCGGCCTCGAAGCGGAACATCCCGCATTTCACCTATGTCGACGAGATCGACGTCACCGCGCTGGAAGCGATGCGTGCCGATCTCAACGACAACCGGGGGCAGCGTCCCAAGCTGACGCTCTTGCCGATGCTGATCGTCGCCATCTGTCGCACGCTGCCGGACTTCCCGATGCTCAACGCGCGCTACGATGACGAGGCGGGTGTCGTGACCCGCTCGGGTCGCGTGCACCTGGGCATGGCCGCGCAGACGGACGCCGGCCTGACGGTGCCCGTGATTCGCGACGCGCAGGACAAGAATGTGTGGCAGCTGGCCAGCGAGATCGCCCGGCTGGCGGAGGCGGCGCGCGCGAGCAAGCTGAAGCCGGAGGAACTGGGCAACGGTACGATCACCGTCACCAGCCTGGGGCCGCTCGGCGGCATCGCCACCACGCCGGTGATCAACCGGCCCGAGGTCGCGATCATCGGCCCGAACAAGATCGTCGAACGTCCGGTCTTCACCGGGCGGGGCGACGAGATCCGCCGCGCCAAGCTGATGAACCTGTCGATCAGCTGCGACCATCGCGTCGTCGACGGTTGGGACGCGGCCAGCTATGTGCAGGCGCTGAAGAAGGTGCTCGAGACGCCGGTGTTGCTGTTCGCGGACTGATGGCGGCTCAGTGGCGCGGCGCGGCGCCCGACGTGCCGCGGCGCTCCGCAGCGGCGCGGGCGATCTTGCGTTCGATCTGGTCCAGCATGCCGGTGTAGCCGCGTTCCTCCACCGGTTTCAGCCACCCCTGCAGTCGGAAAGCGGACGCGATCATGTCCGCGACCCGCGCGATGTCCTGGCGCAGGAATGCGATGCGCCCGGCGGCGAGGCCGGCCGCCTCGAGCCGATCGACCGTCGTGCTCATCCGGTCCAGCCTCGCGGAAAAGACGGCATTCTGCCGCTGGGCGATCGACCGCTGTGCCGCGGATGGCACCAGCGATAGGCCGCGATCGGCGGATGCCGGTGTCATGGCGGCGAGGGCGAGCAACAGGGTAGCGGCGCGGAATGGCGACATGGGCGACCGACGAATGGACCGTGAAGCGGACCGTATACGGACCGCGCGTTAACAGGACCGAAACGGCCGCACCATTTCGGCTGTTTTGGCGCGCGCAACGGGATTGGGCGGCGGGCTATTCGTCGCTATGCCGGTTGCATGACCCAGACCGTTCACGTCACGCATGACGGCCATGTCGCCGTCGTCACCTTTGCCCGACCGCCGCACAACCATGCCGACCTGTCGCTGATCGAGGCGGTCGGCGCGGCGTTCGAGGCGGCGGACGCGGATGCCGATGTCCGCGCGATCCTGTTGCGGTCCGAGGGCCGCGTCTTCTGCGCCGGCGCCGATCTGGCGAACGCGAATCCCGTCGCCGATCCGCAGCCTGAGGGCGCGCGCAATCCGTTTTACGTCGCCGCCGCACGGCTGTTCGCGGTGCGCAAGCCGGTCGTGGCGGCGATCCAGGGCTCGGCGGTCGGCGCCGGTCTCGGCCTGGCGCTCGCCGCCGACTTCCGCATCGCTGCGCCGGAAGCCCGCTTCGTCGCCAATTTCGTCCAGCTCGGTCTGCATCCCGGTTTCGGCATTTCGGCCGTGCTGGAACGCGTGATCGGGCGGCAGCGGGCGGCGCTGATGCTGCTCACCGGGCGGCGCATCAGGGCGGACCAGGCGGCGCAATGGGGCCTGGTCGACGAGGTCGTGGCGCAGGAGCAATTGCACGAGGCGGCGCTGACGCTGGCGCGGGAGATCGCGGCGGGTGCGCCGCTCGCGGTGCAGTCGACGCGCGCGACGATCCGTGGCGACCTGTTCGCGCTCGTCCAGCGGCAGACCGACCACGAACTCGCCGAGCAGGCATGGCTGCAACGCACCGCAGACTTCGCGGAAGGGGTCAGGGCGGTGAACGAACGCCGCCCCGGCCGCTATATCGGTGCGTGACCCGCGGCTGATGCCTCAGCGCATCAGCACCAGTTCCTCCGCCATCGTCGGGTGCAGCGCGACCGTCTCGTCGAACTGCGCCTTGGTGAGGCCGGCCTTCACCGCGATGGCGGCGGCCTGGAGGATTTCGGGAACGTCGGGGCCGATCATGTGCAGCCCGACGATCCGGCCGGTCTCGCCGTCGCACACCATCTTGTAGAGCGCTCGCTCGTTGCGGCCGGCAAGGACGTTCTTCATCGGCCGGAAATCCGAGGAATAGACCGCGACCGAGCCGAGCTTCTGCTTCGCCTCGCTTTCCGTCATGCCGACGCCGGCGAGCGGCGGGTGGCTGAAAACCGCGCTGGGAATGCAGCCATAGTCGACGGTGGTCGGCTTGTCGCCGTAGAAGGTGTCGGCGAACGCCTGGCCCTCGCGGATCGCGACCGGGGTCAGTTGCACGCGATTGGTGACGTCGCCGATCGCGAAGATGCTCTCGCAGGTCGAGCGGTTGCGGTCGTCGACCTTGATCGCGCCCTTTTCGTCGACGTCGACGCCGGCGGTTTCCAACCCCAGTCCCTTGGTGTTGGGCAGGCGACCGGTCGCGAACATGACCATGTCGACCGTGACGGGCTCGTGGTTCGACATCTTGACGGTCAGGCAGCCGTCCTCGCCCTTGTCGATCCCTTCGAAGGCGGCGTCGAAGCGGAACTCCAGGCCCTTCATCATGCTGATCTGCAACAGGCGGTCGCGGATCGAGAGGTCGTAGCCGCGCAGGATGTCCTGCGTCCGGTTCATGATGATGACGTGCGCGCCGAACTGGTGGAAGATGCCAGCGAACTCATTGGCGATATAGCCTGCGCCGGCGATCAGCACGCGCTTCGGGATGGCATCGAGGTGGAAGGCCTCGTTGCTCGTGATGCCATGCTCGTGGCCGGGGCAGGACGGGACGGCCGGATGCGCCCCGACGGCGACGAGGATGCGCGCGGCGGTCTTCTCCGAGCCATCTGCGAGGCGCACGCTGTGCGGGCCCGTCACGACCGCGCGCTGCGGGATGATCTCGACACCGTTGTTCTCGAGCGTCTGCGTATAGGCGCCGTTGATGCGATCGACCTCCGCCAGCACGTTGTCGCGCAGCCGCTTCCAGTCGAAGGCACAGGGTTGCGGCACGTCCCAGCCGAACTGCGCGGCATCGCGCAGGTCCTCGGCGAAATGCGCGCCGTAGACGAGCAGCTTCTTGGGCACGCAGCCGCGGATCACGCAGGTGCCACCGACGCGATATTCCTCCGCCACCGCGACCTTCGCGCCGTGCGCCGCAGCGACGCGGCTGGCACGCGTGCCGCCGGAGCCGGCCCCGATGACGAAGAGGTCGTAGTCATAGTCGGGCATCAGTTCACTCCGGTGGTTTCTGCCATCGCCGACCGCAGGCCGAGATACTGCACGAAAGGATCGAAATCTCGATCGCGATACAACAAAGGCATGTCATCAAGGATGCACCGCGTCGCGATCAGCGTGTCGATCGTCTTTCGGACTGTGATGCCAAGCGCGCGCAGTCGGCGATAGTTGCGGGCCGCCTCGACCGCGACGGTATGCGATGTCACCGCCAGGTGATCGAACGATGCCATCAGGTGGTGCGCCCGGTCGAAATGGCGATCATTGCTCGTACCTTGCAGAACTTCTGCGAGCATCAAATCGCCGACCATAATCCTGTGCCGGGCCAGAATGAGATTTCTCAGCGTTCGGACTTCGGCAGTGTCGCGATCCGCCAGCCTGTCGATCCAGATGCTGGAGTCAACAACGACAGCGGTCATTGCTCAGGCAAATATCTGCTCGTCCGCATCTCGTCGAGATCGCCCTCCCAGCCGAGCCCGCGCAAGCCATCCAATGCCGCGAGCTGACGCTTGACGCGCAGCGTATCTCGCAGAGCTTGTTCCACCGCCTCGCGCTGATTGTTCATGCCCAGCACGGCGGTGATGTCCGCTACGAGCTTCTCGTCGATATCGATGTTCGTCCGCATGTGTATGGCTCCGCAGAGCCATACACATAGCGTTTACGCCTGTATCAATCCAGACCGGCGCGGCGGATCAGGTCCTCGGTCGAGGGGTCGAAGCTCTGTCCGCCCTTGTCGGCGGCCTTGGCCATCTCCTTGCCCAGTTCGACGCCGAACTGGTCGAAGCTGTTGATGCCCAGCAGCACGCCGTTCACGAACACGCGATGCTCGTAGAAGGCGATCAGCGCGCCGAGGGTGCGCGGGTCGAGCACGTCGAGCAGGAGGGTCGAGGACGGCCGGTCGCCGCTGTAGGAGCGCGCCGGATCCTCGACATGCTTGCCCTTCATCAGCGCCGCACCCTGCGCAAATGCGTTGAGGAGCAGCTGCCGATGATGATCCTCCGCCAGCGTATCGCCCGGCTCGATCACCGCGATGAACTCGACGGGGACGAGGTGCGTACCCTGATGGAGAAGCTGGAACACCGCGTGCTGGGCGTCGGTGCCGACGCCGCCCCAGGTGATCGCCGCCGTCGGACGGCCGACCGGCTGACCGTCGATCGTCACGCCCTTGCCGTTCGATTCCATTTCCAGCTGCTGGAGATAGCTGGGCAACAGCCGCAGCCGCTCGTCATAGGCGAAGGGTGCGCGCGTTTCCGCATGACGGACCTGCGTATAGTAGAGGTCGGCGAAGGCCGCGATCGCCGGCGCGTTCTGGTGCAGCGCGGTCAAACGGAAATGGCGGTCCATCTCCGCCGCGCCTTCGAGCAGTTCCTCGAACGCCGCCCAGCCGAGCGCGACCGCGGCGGGGAAACCGATCGATGACCAGAGCGAATAGCGCCCGCCCACCCCTTCGCTGAACGGCAGGATGCGGGTTTCGTCGACACCCCATTCGATCGCCTTCTCCGGGCTGGCGGTCAGCGCGATGACCTTGCCATAGGGGTCCTCGACCCCATGCTCCTGCATCCATTGCAGCGCCGAGGTCGCGTTGAGCATCGTCTCGTTCGTCGTGAAGGTCTTGGAGGCGACGACGAGCAGCGTCGCGGCGGGATCGAAATCCTTCACCGCCTCCTCCAGCGCGACGCCGTCGACGTTGGAGACGATCGCGACGTCGTAGCGCTTGTCCTCGCGACCGAGCGCATCGACGAGCAGGTCCGGACCCAGTGCGGACCCGCCGATGCCGACGTGCAGCACGTGGCGGATGTCGCCCAGCGCACCCGCTTCGATCGCGTCGATCAGCGCGCGCATCCGATCGTGCAGCTGGCGCGCGCGCGCGACGCTGTCCGCCTTGCCTTCTCCGCGTTCTGCCGTGTGTTCGACCGGACGGTCCTCGGTCACGTTGACGTGCTCGCCGCCGAACATCGCGTCGCGCTTAGCGGCGAGGCCCTTGGCATCGGCAAGGGCGATGAAGGCATCCACCGCCTCGCGCGTCAGATGCGTCTTCGACCAGTCGAAGTGGATACCGGCGACATCCAGACTGAATGTCGCCAGACGCTCCGGATCGGCGTCGAACAGCTCGAGCAGCTTGGGCGAGGGGAGGGACTCGATGGCAGACCAGTCGCTCATGGGCATCATCCTGAAGGGGAAGGAAGGTGGCGATCGTTTCCGTAGCGAACCAAAATGAGACCGCAAGGGGATCGTCCCGTGGCAGGGCACAGGATACGACTACTCAGGACGCACGAGCGCGGCTAAGGCTCCCGTCATGGCCACCAAACCGAAACCGCAACGGTCGGAGACCGTCGAGACGCTCCGCTTCCTGCTCAAGCTCGCGCTCGCCGTGCTGATCCTGCGTAGCTTCGTGTTCGCGCCCTTCTCCATTCCCTCGGAATCGATGCTGCCCCGGTTGCTGATCGGCGACTATCTGTTCGTGACCAAGTGGAACTACGGCTATTCGCGCTGGTCGCTGCCCGGCGGTGTGCCGCTGATCCCGGGGCGCCTCTTTCCGCATACGCCCGCGCGGGGCGACGTCGTCGTCTTCCGCTCGCCCGATCCCGTCGCCGGTGACACCAATCCCGAGCATGCGGACCATGACGTCATCAAGCGGGTCATCGGCCTGCCGGGCGACACGATCCAGGTGACGCACGGTCAGGTCATCCTCAACGGCAAGCCGATCCCCAAGCAGCGTGTCGCCGATTTCGTTCTGCCGCTGTCGACCAATTTCGATGCGCAGAAATGCGGCGCCCCCTTCGTCGACGTCGACGCCAAGGGTCAACCGATCTGCCGCTACCCCCAGTTCCGCGAAACCTTGCCGAACGGGCGCAGCTACATGGTGCTCGATCAGGCGGAATTGCCCGACCGCGACGACACCGGCCTCTACACCGTGCCTGCCGGTGACGTCTTCCTGATGGGCGACAATCGTGACGACAGCGCCGACAGCCGTTTCCCGTATCCGGCGGGCATGGGCTACATCCCGATGGAGCGGATCGAGGGCAAGGCGGTGGTGACCTTCGCCTCGAACGACGGCGGCGCCTCGTTGCTGCGTCCGTGGACCTGGCTGTCCGGCTGGCGCTGGAGCCGGACGGGAGAGGGCTTCTGACCACCGACCTCAAGGCCTGGGTCGCGGCGACGTTTGGACGCGAGCCGCACGATCTCGCCGCCTTTTCCCGCGCGCTGACCCATGGCAGCCAGGCGGCGGACAATTACGAGCGGCTGGAGTTCCTGGGCGACCGCGTGCTCGGCCTCGTCATGGCGGAATGGCTGTGGGACCTGTTCCCCGACGAGCCGGAAGGCCAATTGTCGAAGCGGCTCAACGCGCTCGTCACCGGCCACGTCTGCGCGGAGGTCGCGCGCAGCCTGGGCGTGCGACCGCACCTGCGCCTGGGCAAGCAGGCACGGGACGACGGTGCATCCGACAGCGACAACATCCTCGGCGACGTGATGGAGGCGCTGATCGGTGCGCATTACCGCGAGGCGGGACTGGAGAGTGCGCGCGCCTTCATTCGCCGCGCCTGGGCCGATCGCGTTCACCGGACCGACAAGGCGCCGCAGCATCCCAAATCCGCCCTTCAGGAATGGGCGGCGGCGAACAATCGCAAGCCGCCGGAATATGCGATCCTGGAACGCTCGGGCCCGCATCACGCGCCCCGCTTCACCGTGCAGGTGAAGGTGGGCCGGCAGCTGGAGGCTACCGCGATCGGCGCCAGCAAGCAGGATGCGGAAACCGCCGCCGCGAGGGCGATGCTGGAGAAGGTGCGGCGGTAGTCGCGACGCCCCCGCGCCCGGCGCCAGGCTTGCCATCGCAATTGCCGCCATCGGACGATAAAGCCCGTTTATGACCCAGACCCAACATTGCGGCCTCGTCGCCGTCGTCGGAGCGCCGAATGCCGGCAAGTCGACGCTCGTCAACGCACTCGTCGGCCAGAAGGTGGCGATCGTCAGCCCCAAGGCGCAGACGACGCGCACCAAGCTGCTCGGCGTCGCGATTCAGGATGCGGCGCAGATCCTGCTCGTCGACACGCCCGGCATCTTCGAGCCGCAACGCCGGCTCGACCGCGCGATGGTCGCCGCCGCCTGGGGCGGGACCGAGGGGGCGGACCTGATCGCGCTCGTCGTCGACGGCAAGGGCGGCATCGGCCCCAAGGTCGAGGGCATCGTCGCCGCGCTGAAGGACAGGCCCGAGCCCAAGATCCTGGTCCTCAACAAGGTGGACGTCGCCGACAAGCCCAGGCTGCTGCTGCACGCCGAGAAGCTGAACGCGATGATGGCGTTTGCGGATACGTGGTTCGTGTCGGCGCAGACCGGGGACGGCCTGCCCGAGCTCAAGTCCGCGCTGGCCGCGGCGATGCCGGAAGGACCGTGGCATTATCCGGAAGATCAGGTCTCCGACGCCACCGAACGCGCGCTGGCCAGCGAGGTGACGCGCGAACAACTCTATCTCCAGCTCCATGCCGAGCTTCCCTATGCCAGCGCCGTGGAGACCGAAGCCTATAAGGAACGGCCCGACGGGTCGGTCGAGATCCACCAGCAGATCCTCGTCGAGCGTCCGACCCAACGCGCCATCGTGCTCGGCAAGGGGGGCGCGCGCATCCGCGAGATCGGCGCGCGGGCGCGGACCGAGCTCGCCGCGATCATGGGCTGCCCCGTCCACCTCTACCTCCACGTCAAGGTGAAGCAGGGGTGGGACGAGGACCGCGAGGTCTATCGCGACATGGGGCTCGATTGGGTCGACTGAGCGGCGAGCAACCGCTCCACCCATTCGGGCACGAGGACGCTGGCCGCGCCAAGCCGGCTGTCCGCGAAAAGGCCGCTTCCCGCGGATCGTTCGAGGTTGAGTTCCAGCGTGTCGGCGCCGCAGGCATCGGCCATCTGCACGAACCCTGCGGCGGGATAGACCGCACCGGACGTACCGATCGACACGAACAGGTCGGCGGCGGCGATCGCCGCCTCGATCCGCTCCATATGATAGGGCATCTCGCCGAAGAAGACGATGTCCGGCCGCAGCGCGCACGTCCCGCAATTGGGGCATTCGCTTTCCGGCGGCAGCGCCCCGGTCCAGGTCTCGCGCACGCCGCATGCGCCGCATAGCGCCGACTGCAATTCCCCGTGCATGTGCACCAGCCGGTGCGCGCCGGCGCGCTCGTGCAGGTCGTCGACGTTCTGCGTGACGATCAGCAGCTCCCCGCGCCATGCCCGATCGAGCCGCGCCAGCGCGTCATGCGCCGGATTGGGCGCGACCCCCGCCAAGGCCGCGCGCCGCTCGTCATAGAAGCGATGGACCAGCGCCGGATTGCGCGCCAGCGCCTCCGGCGTGCAGACGTCCTCGACCCGATGCCCCTCCCACAACCCGCCGGGGCCGCGGAAGGTGGCGATCCCCGATTCGGCGGAGATGCCCGCACCGGTGAGGATGACGATGTTGCGGATGTCCTGCATGCGGGAAGGATAGGGCGTGCGCTCCGCCTGCGGAAGGGCGGGGGTGGGATCATGCCGCGGTCGAGGCAAGCGAAAGCGCGGCGGTGCGCAAAGATCGCGACGGTGGGCCCGGCCGCGACTGACGGTCTCTTTACCCCGCGGCGGCTGTGACACCTGTCGCTGACCGGTCTAAAGGAAAGTCACGTATCGGCCTGAAATACCTTGTCTATCGCCTGTGCCTGATCCAGGTCTACATCCCAAATTGCCTTTTGGGGGGGCGATGGGCGACCAGCTTCGTGTCGTCGTGATGAACTCATTCAATCACGATTATGCCAGTGCGTTCAGGGCGTCGCTTGCCCGCCTCGGCCTTCAGGCGGAGGTGATCGACCTTCCCAACATCGAACTGGCGGATCTGACCCCCGGCAAGGTGCGGCATATCCGGCACCTGCTCACCCCCAGCGCGCCGGAGCAGATCGTCATCTTCTGCCCGGGCATCATGGAGATGTTCATCGACGGGCCGCATCACAGCGTCCATTTTTCGGGGTATCGCGCGTGGCACGACGAGGGGGCCAGCTCGGTGTTGCCGCATCCATGGTCGGTCCATGCCGCACCGCCGCGTGCCGCGATCGCGTGGACGGAGAAGCCGGCGTTGCGGGCAGGCTTCATGGGATCGATCTACGACGACGCCGCTCTGGTGAGGCTTGGGCGCCGGCTGCCTCGCCCGGTCAAGAGCTGGCTGCTTACCGGGCGCTACCTTCGTCATGCCCGGATGACGGCATGCGCCTATGCGAGTGGCCTGCCGGTGAGGTTCGCGCTCGCATTCCCCAGGGTCGAGGCGCTCGAAGCGCTGGAAAGACAGGCGGCAGACCAGGACGATTTCGACGTGCGCATCATCGGCACCGGTGGCTTCACCGGCTTGCCCGATGCCAAGGCGCGCTATGTGGATGAGATGATCGCGTCGACCTATGTCCTGAGTCCTCGCGGGTCGGAGAATTTCAGCTTCCGCGTCTACGAAGCATTCCTGTACGGGCGGGTTCCGGTCATCATAGATACGGACATGGTGCTGCCGCCCCAGATCCCTTGGCGGGATCTCGCGCTGATCATTCCCTATGACGGTCTGGACGGCATCGCGCAGTCGATACGCGACGACTATGAACGAACGGACGCCGCACGCTTCATCGCGCGGCAGCGTGCCGCGTTGGACCTGATGCAAGAGCTCGGCACGGGATATTGGCTCGACGATGCGCTGGGCGGGATCGTGCGCATGCGTCGCGCAGCCCGTGAGACGACGTCCGCCGGCCGCCTCCGGCCGCTATCGATCTGAAGCCAGTGTCGGAACGCTGCTGCGCTTTCGGGCAGCGCCCAGGCGCGCCCGATCGCGGATGTCCGCCTGTTGGGGTGAGCGGAACGCCTGCTTCTCAGCGTTTGCGGTCGCTCTGCGATCGCAGCCGTCGCGCGTTTAAAGGCCGTTAACGGAGCTGACTTAAATCAAATCAAATCGGGTTGATATTCTGTCCGGCGGAAGCGGTGACTCTATGTTCGCGATACTGAAAAGCCAGCATGCCGAGATCGCGAAGATTGCGGCCGGACTGGAAAAGCTGCTCACGGCGCATCCGGACCCGGTAATCTCGGAATTATCCATCCTCCGAACCAAGCTTTCTCTTTCGCTTGTTGGCCATTTGACAGCCGAAGAGGAACATCTGCATGCACCGCTGCGTAGGTCAACATTGGGCGCAAAAATCCCGCGCTATGCCGCTGTAGCAGACGCCACCCGAGACCTGCGGCTTGCGTACTCCGCCCATATCGCCCGCTGGCCGGTCAAGACAATCCGATCCCATTGGGCCGATTACGTCGCAGAAACGCGCGCGTTGCTCGGCAATCTAAGCCAGATCATGCGCGATGAAGAACACGATATCTTCCCGTTGGCGCAGCAGTTGCTCGCGGCGCGGGCATTTCCAAGCGAAAGCGGAAGTGGTCAAGATGGTTATGCAGTGAACGATCGAAGCACACTGTCGAGGCTGTAGCGATCTCCTGGGTCGAACCCCTACGTGCGGCAGGGCGGTGAGCAACCCGGGCGCGAATTTCCGCTATTGGGGGAGAGCGGACGGTCCGCTTTCCTGTATGAAGCGCTGATAGCTGGCCTTCAGATCAATTGACGCAGTCATATGCCTCCGCCAACTTCCGGTTCTGCTTTCGGGCGTCATCGCAGGAATTTTGTCAGAGACTCGGGTCAACGCCGCCAGTGAATCCGCCTTGCCTTTGTATCATAAACAAATGGATGATCGAAGTCGTGAGATCGGTTCGAGTCAGTATGTCCAGACACTGCTCCTTCAATAAAGTTCGGTGAACGCCATCGATTGCAGTGAACGTAATAATGCGACGCCGACGGAATTTCCGATCCTGTCGGATGCCCACGTGATTTTTGTAATATCTTGAAGAGGCTGATCCCCGCCACGACCTTAGTAGACAGATTCAATACATAACAATCTGCAACGTTGCTACCCCAATTGTCCTGTAAGAATGCTCGTTGTCCGTCAGGTGACCAACTCACACCCATACTGCGGGTCACCGTCGCGACACGAGTTCGATGGCCAAGGCCATCTTCGTAAAAAACTAGGTGGGCCTGACCGCCATTCCGGTCCACGTGTGGTCGGTAAAAAATGCGCGCGCCGGAGCCATCCGGCGACGAGACTGAACGAATGGCTCCAGGAAAGGTGTTCGGACGAACACTAGTGGCGGCAGCCCCCGCGACGAGCAGGGCAACAACCAAAGACGGTAGACCCGACCAAGGTCGTGCTGGCGTGTAGTTGTTCAAAGTTGCCATCTAAGAATGCTGTCGGAACGGCAGGTTTCGGACAAGCCCCCTAGCAGCGGCAGCGACGAGGATTGCGCGAAAGCGGAACGTCCGCTTTTGAGCATTAGCGGTCGTTCAATGACAGCGCCCCGGTCAAGCCTGGAAAATTGGGTCATGACGTCAGTGAAAATGGGACGGTCCAGCTCGCGTATCGAACTCGATCAGCGTGTGTCACGTAATCCAGCTGCTCAGACACGTTGCCGCCCAACTACCGCGCCTCTTTCGGACGACACACTCTTTACCGAACGCAAACCGTCCGGGTGAGTAAAATGATACCTCTACAAGCGCGAGCTCCCGCTTCGGATCAATGATTGGCCGAGAAAACGACGTCTTGAATGTCACCCCGCTATCGACATAATTATGCGGCGCACCGCTCCATGCACATTTCGGTTTATAGCGAGGCGCAGGAGGAGGCTGCAATCTCTGCATCTCGGCAAACTCATCTTCATCAATCGGAGTTTTACGACGAAATTCAGGGATCCACGTTTCCAGCCTTGATGGTTCATGTTCAGCAGCCACTACCGTGCCGGGGTAGACATTATCAGCAATGCCCGCGTTGGATGGAGCGATTACAGCCGCTGTATAAGCCGCCTCTAGAACTTTACACGTTGTCGCGTCGGTTTGTGCTTCGTTCAGAGGCGCAGGCATGTATAGCGAGAGCATCGACAATGCGATTATCATGACGGCCTGCCCTACTATTTAGATACGCAGAGTTTAATCCTTACCTGTGAGGACGCAATATGCACCTGCGAACCTCGCGGTGGGGCGAGAGCGGACGTGGGTATCGCGAGGCAAAAAAGCGGCTACTCTGCTCAACGCACGGCCGGGAAATCCGTGGTCTAGGCGGAGGGATCCTCCGCCGCGAATGTCCGCTGCTGGGCGTAACCGTCATGATCCTAATGCGATGCTCCTGGACGCCTTGCTCAGCGTGCCGTGATCTCGTGACCACTAGTTTCCCGCCTCCGAAGCGCAGGTGATCGCTGGGATTTCCGTCCCTTGCGCTCCCGCAGCAACGCCCGTCGCGACAGCGCTTCCGATCCTTCGCCCCTCCTTGCCGGGCATTCCTCAACCACATGAAGCGAACCTAAAAAATACGTCATGACCGGACCTTGTGCTTGCCAGTGTGCCGCAATGCAGCGCAAGACGCCGCTCGGCCTTGTGACATTGTATCATGCGAGTTGCTTCCATGCGTCTGTCGGTTCTGTTGCGTTGCGTCTCCTTTGCCCCGCTGATCCTGCTGTCCGGCACCGCCCTTGCGCAGACGCGTGGCGTGCCGACCCCGACGCAGGACGGCGCCGATCAGGCGGCGGGCGCAGATGCGACGACCAATGCGTCGGCCGCAGGCAAGCAGGGCGGCGACATCGTCGTCACCGCGGCGCGCCTCGACGCGGCGCGGGAGCATATCCAACCCAGCCTGGGCGCGTCGAACTACGAGATCACCAGCGACACGATTAAGGCGCTGCCCGGCGGCGAGAACCAGCAGTTCAACCAGATCCTGCTTCAGGCGCCAGGCGTCGTCCAGGACGGTTTCGGCCAGTTCCACGTCCGCGACGACCACAACGGCCTGCAATATCGGATCAACGGCACCGTGCTGCCCGAAGGGCTCGCGGTGTTCGGCCAGACCCTGTCGCCGCGGCTGATCGACAAGGTCAACATCCTGACGGGCGCTTTGCCCGCGCAATACGGCCTGCGCACCGCGGGCATCATCGACATCACCACGAAGAGCGGCCTGTTCCAGAACGGCGGCACCGCGTCGCTCTACGGAGGCAGCCATGACACCATCGAGCCCAGCCTGACCTATGGCGGCTCGACCGGCAGCACCAATTACTTCGTGTCGGGCGATTATCGCCACAGCGGCCTCGGCATCGAGAGCGTCGATGGCCGATCCAATCCGGTGCATGACGATACCGACCAGTACCAAGGCTTTGCCTATATCGATCACATCCTCGATGCGAATAACCGGGTGTCGTTCGTCGGCGGTTATTCGAACCAGTGGTTCCAGATCCCCGATCCCGTCGGCCAGCAGCCCTCGGCCGGCTGGAACGTCGGCGGGCAGACGAGCTTCCCGAGCGAGGCGCTCAACGAGACGCAGCTGGAAAAGACCGGGTTCGGCCAGCTGACCTTCCTCCACGACGACGAGCCGCTGACGGTGCAGGCGTCGCTGTTCGCCCGATATTCGTCGCTGCGCTATCGTCCCGACCTCGTCGGCGAGCTGCTCTACAACGGCCAGGCGCAGCAGGCGTACAAGCAGGATTTCGCGATCGGCGCACAGGTGGATGCGGTCTATCACCTGAGTGTCGCGCATACGCTGCGCGGCGGCCTGCTCGTCAGCCGCGATCGGTCGACGAGCGACACGACGACCAGCGTGTTCCCGGTCGACGGCGACGGCAACCAGGCAGGCCAGCCGGTCGTCGTCGTCGACAATGGCGGGAAGACCGCGACCAGCGTCAGCGCCTATCTGCAGGACGAATGGAAGCTCGCCCCGACCCTGACCTTCAATTATGGCGCGCGCTACGACCTCTACAACGGCTATCGGCGCGAGGGGCAATTGTCGCCGCGCGCCAACCTGGTGTGGCAACCGGACGCGACCTACACCGTCCATGCCGGCTATTCGCGCTATTTCGTGCCGCCGCCGTTCGAGCTCGTCGCCTCGGCGAGCATCGGAAAGTTCGTCGGCACCAGCGCCTATCCGGCCGTGACGGACGATATCGTGCCGTTCGCCGAACGGCAGGATTATTTCGACACCGGGTTCCAGGCCAAGGTCGGCCGTTATTTCACCTATGGCGTCGATGCCTATTACCGCATCTCGCGCAACCTGATCGACGAGGGGCAGTTCGGCGCGCCGATCATCCTGACGCCGTTCAACTACCGCCAGGGGCGGATCGGCGGCATCGAGGCGAACGCCAGCTATGCGCGCGGCGGCCTGCTCGCCTATGCCAATTTCGCCGCGGCCAAGGCGAAGGGCAGGGGGATCGTCTCCAGCCAGTTCAGCTTCTCGCCCGACGAACTCGCCTATATCGCCGGCCGTTACATTTATCTCGACCATGACCAGACGTTCACCGGTTCGGCGGGCGTGTCCTACGCCTTCCATGGCGGCACCAAGCTGGGGGCCAGCATGATCTACGGATCCGGCCTGCGCCGCGACGACGACGTCAACAACGTGCCCAACGGCGCGAAGCTCGCCCCTTATGCGCAGGTCAATCTGACCGCGAGCCAGCATCTGGCGGGGCCGAACCTGGACCTGCGCTTCGACGTCATCAACCTGCTCGACCATGTCTACGAAATCCGGGACGGGACCGGCGTCGGGGTCGGCGCGCCGCAGTTCGGACCGCGGCGCGGGGTCTTCGTCGGGGTGTCGAAGGCGTTCTGATCCGGCGCGGCCCCTGTCGCGTCGCGGCAAAGCGTGGCACAGTCGGCGGATGAGCTGTCCTGACCGATCCTCCCGCCATGTGGCCGTGCCGTCGTCGCTTCATCCTGCTCCATCGGGGAATCGCGCATGACCGCGATCGGCATCTACGGCCGCGACGGGCGGATGGGCCGCGCCATCGCCGATCTGATCGAGGCGGAGGGGGCGACCTTCGCCGGTGGCATCGACGCGCAGGGCGATCCCCTCGCTTTGGCGCGCCGGGCGGACGTTCTGGTCGATTTCTCGATCGCCGGGGCGCTGGAGGCGCATGTCGCGGCGGCGCGGGAGGCGGGGACGCCGATCGTCATCGGCACGACGGGGCTCAGCGCGGCGCAGCACGCGCTGATCGACGCGGCGGCGCAGGATGTCGCGGTGCTCCAGACGGGCAATACCTCGCTGGGCGTCACCTTGCTCGCCCAGCTGGTCCGCGAGGCGGCGGAAAGGCTCGGCACCGACTGGGATATCGAGATCGTCGAAAGCCACCACCGGCACAAGGTCGACGCGCCGTCCGGTACCGCGTTGCTGCTGGGAGAGTCGGCGGCAGCGGGGCGGGGGACCACGCTGGGCGAGGTTCGCGTCGACGGGCGCGCCGGGCTGACGGGCGCGCGGACCGAAGGGACGATCGGCCTCGCGTCGCTGCGCGGCGGCTCTGTGATCGGCGACCATCACGTGATCTTCGCGAGCGAGGGGGAGCGGATCGAGCTGGCGCACCTTGCGCAGGATCGATCGATCTTCGCCAGGGGCGCGGTGCGCGCGGCGCTCTGGCTCGCCGGCCGGCGGCCGGGCCGCTACCGGATGGCGGACGTGCTCGGCCTGTGACGAAGACGCCATGAAGAAAGCCGACGTCTTCGAATTCTACCGCCGGCTCGCCGAAGCCAACCCGCATCCCGAGACCGAGCTCGAATCGGGCAATCCCTTTCAGTTGCTCGTCGCCGTCGTGCTGTCGGCGCAGGCGACCGACGCCGGCGTCAACAAGGCGACGCGCCGCCTGTTCGAATCGGTGAAGACGCCGGAACAGATGGTCGCGCTGGGCGAGGACCGGCTGAAGCAGCACATCAAGACGATCGGCCTGTTCAATACCAAGGCAAAGAACGTCATCGCGCTGTCGGAGGCGCTGGTCGCCACGCATGGCTCCGAGGTGCCGGCGGATCGCGACGCGCTGGAGGCGTTGCCGGGCGTCGGCCGCAAGACCGCCAATGTCGTGATGAACGTCGCCTTCGGCGCGGAGACGTTCGCGGTCGACACGCACATCTTCCGCGTCGGCAACCGGACGGGGCTGGCCAAGGGCAAGACGCCGCTCGCCGTAGAGACGCGTCTCGACAAGGCGACGCCGCAGCCCTTCCGCCTGCACGCGCACCATTGGCTGATCCTGCACGGGCGCTATGTCTGCAAGGCGCGGACGCCCGAGTGCTGGCGCTGCATCGTCGCCGACCTCTGCGCGTTCAAGCCCAAGACGCCGCCGCCTGGCACGAACGCGCGCAAGGCTGCTGCGGAACCGGAGTGATGCCGATGCGGATCCTGCTCGTCCTGTCGCTTGCCGCCACTGCCGCTGCGCCCATGGCGCGCGACACCGTTCCCGTGGCGACGCCTGCGGGTCCGCCGCTCGCCTGCATCCCGCTGGCCCAGATCCGCGAAACCCGCGTCCGCGACGACCGCACGATCGACTTCGTCGCCAATCGCGCCCGCATCTATCGCAACACCCTGCCTGCCGCGTGCCCGGGCCTGGGGTTCGAACGGCGCTTCGCCTATGCAACCAGCCTCAGCCAGTTGTGCGCCGCGGACCTGATCACCGTGCTGCAGTCGCCGGGCGTTATGCCGGGCGCGCGTTGCGGGCTCGGCCCCTTCCAGCCGGTGACGCTGGTCGACCCGCGACGTTAATCAGGGCTGGCGCCCGCGTTCGCGCTTTGCTAGGCGAGCCTTCCCACGCACCCGTAGCTCAGCTGGATAGAGCGCTGCCCTCCGAAGGCAGAGGCCACAGGTTCGAATCCTGTCGGGTGCGCCAGACCTTTCGATGACGAGCCGTGTCGCCGCGAGGATCGCGTCGTGCGTGCGGCAGATGCGGCCGCCCCCCGCGAGGCGGCGTCCCGGTCGTTCCGCATTCCGCCCGCTGCCGTGATCCGTCGTGGGACCACGCGGGCGGCCGTCGGGCGCTCAGGCCGTTGCCGGGGCCCTCGCGGCATGCGTGCCCATCACCTGCGCGGCGAAGCGCTCCATTTCCTCCGCCTGCGGGCTCATCTGCAGCAGCAGGAGATCGAGGCCGGCCGCCTCATATTCCGCGATACGTTCCTTCAGCTGTTCGGGCGTGCCGACCAGATTGGGGCGAAGGCCTCGGTTCGACACCGAATATTCCTGGATCTTCAGCTCACGCTCGAGCTGGGTGCCCGACAGCCACTGGTCGAAATTGGCATAGCCGGCGGGCAGGGTGGCAACATTGGTGATGCGCTCGAGCTCGCGCTTCGCCTCCGCCTCGCTGTCCCGCACGATCGCATAGGCCGCCATGCCGTATCGCATCGGGGCGCCGCCCGCCGCCCGGCGGCGCGCCGCCATGTCGGCAATCTTGGGGGCGATCGCCGCCACGGGATCGCCATGCATGACATAGGCGTCGCATTGCGCGGCGATCATCGTCTTGGCCGCCTCGCTCTCGCCGCCGGCATAGACGATCGGGCGGCGCACCGGCTTGGGCGCGCAGATCGCCGCATCCGTCGCATAGAATTTGCCGGCGTAGCTGAACCGCTCCTGCGTCCACAGCCCGTCGACCACCTCCAGCCATTCGGCGGTGCGTGCGTAGCGGTCGTCGTGCTGGTCGAACTGCAGTCCGTATTGGCGGGCCTCGTCCGCCCACCAGCTCGACACGACGTTCAGCGACAGGCGGCCGCCGGCGATACGATCGATATTGGCCGCCGCCTTGGCGAACAGGGCGGGGTGATGAAAGTTGGGGCGTACCGCGACCATCAGCTCGAGCCGCTCGGTCACCGCGGCAAGCGCGGCGGCGGTCGACCAGGCATCGAGTGCGGGTTGGTCGATCCCCTTGATGTCGTTGAGGTTGAGTTCCGCGATCAGCGTCAGGTCGTATCCCCATCGCTCCGCGTCCTGCGTCAACGCCTTGGCATAGGCCCAGCTCGCTTCCATCCCCTCGTCGGGGACGTTGCGCAGCCAGCCCCCGAACACCGGCATCCAGAAACCGTAGCGCATCAGCGGGCCTCCTCGATCCAGGCAACGATCCGGTCGACCAGCCGGTCGTGCGGGTCCCAGCCGAGCACGTCCAGCGGCTTCGCGACGAAGTTCGACAGCGCGTTCACGTCGTAGAAGCGCGGCGTGCCGTCGCGGTCGTCGATCATCACCTCGACACCGCCCAGATCGAGCGACGCGGCGCGGGCGATCGCCTCGGCCGCCGCACGCAGCGGCGCGGCAGGCTCCGCCGCGGTCATGGTGATCGCGCTGCCCGGCACCTGGCAGGCATCGGCGGGACACAGGTCGAACGCGCCCGCTCCCGCCACGTCGATCGCATAGAGGTAGGTGCGATCCAGCGTCTCGATGCGCGTGATCGTGCCACCGCGCGCCGGAACGTAATCCTGCACCAGCAGCACGCCGTCGATACTCGTCGGCAGCGTATTGTCAGCGACGGCGGCGCGCAGCGCCTCCGCGTCGTCGAAACGCACGATGCCCGCGCCGGCGCCGCCGATATTGGCCTTCACGACGAGCGGGAAGCCGATCTCGGTGGCGGCGGCGGGTACGTCGGCGGCCCTGTGCACAACGCGCGTAGCGGGGATCGCCAGGCCCAGCGACGCGATCAGTGCGAGCTGGCGCGCCTTCGACGTGTCGACCGCCAATGCCGGCGTGCCGTTGAGCACGCGCGCGCCCGACAGTTCCCAGCGCGACAGCAGGGATTGCGCCCAGAAGATCGGATGCTCGGTGTCACGCAGGAACGCCGACATGGCGAGCCGGCTGAGGATCAGCGGCGCGGGCGGCTGGGAGTCGGCCGGGTCGAAAGCGCCGCGGGTCGTCAGCGCCCGGTAGCGGACGCCGCGCCGGTCCAGCGCCGCGAACAGCGGCACAAACCATTGCGGATGCTCGTAAAGAATCGCGAAATCGATCGTCATGGCAGCCTCCATGCCGAACTGCCCGGCGAATGGGAACCGGCCACCGCTATGGCTCGGACAAGATGAGCTTGTCGGGCGCCGCCCGGAACCGGGCGGCAGGGCCTTCGCTCGCCCCGCGAGGCATCATGGATCGACCAGGATGTCGCGATCGATCTCCGCGATCCGCCGCACGCCGGTCAGGGCCATGGCGACGCGCATCTCCTTTTCCATCAGATCGAGCAACTGCACGACGCCGGCTTCGCCACCCGCCGCCAGTGCGTAGAGCCAGGCCCGCCCGAGCAGCACGCCCTTCGCACCGAGCGCGAGCATGCGCACCACGTCGAGGCCGGAGCGCACGCCCGAATCGGCGAGCACGGTCAGCCGGTCCCCCACTGCCGCGGCGATCGCGGGAAGCGCCCGCGCGGTGGAGGGCACGCCGTCGAGTTGCCGTCCGCCGTGGTTGGACACGACGATGCCGTCCGCGCCGAGGTCGGCAGCGGCGCGGGCATCATCGGGATCGAGCACGCCTTTGATGACGAGCGGGCCGTCCCAGGCGGCGCGGATCCATTCGAGATCGGCCCAGCGGATCGACGGATCGAAGTTGGCGCCGAGCCAGCCCATATAGTCGTTCATGCCGCTGGCATTGCCGAGCACCGGTTCCAGGTTGCCGAGCCGGTGAGGTCGCCCGCGCAGGCCGACATCCCATGCCCAGGCCGGCTTCCCCATGGCTTGCATCGCGCGGCGCAAAGGTGCGTGCCGGCCCGACATGCCGGAATGGGCATCGCGATAGCGCGCGCCGGGGACGGGCATGTCGACGGTGAAGACCAAAGTTTCGGCGCCCTGCGCCTTCGCACGCGCGAGCAATTCGCGCATGAACCCGCGATCGCGCAGCACGTAGAGCTGGAACCACAACGGTCCGTCGCTGGCGCCTCGCACCTCGCTCATCGAGCACAAGGCCACCGTGGATAGGGTGAATGGCAGCCCGCGTGCATGCGCGCCGCGCGCCGCCTGGATTTCGCCGCGACGCCGGTACATGCCACCGATTCCCACCGGGCCGAGCGCGATCGGCAAGGGCTGGCGGCGGCCGAAGAGGTCGGTCGATACGTCGATCTGCGATACGTCGCGCAACACGCGCTGGCGCAAGGAGATCGCCTGCAGGTCGGCGACATTGGCCGTGAGAGTCGCCTCGGCATAGGCGCCGCCGTCCGCATAATCGAACAGGAAGCGCGGCAGGCGCCGCTTTGCCGCGGTGCGGAAGTCCAGTGTGGAGGCGATGATCGTCATGGCGTCTTCTTATCCGGTGACGCGCATATGGTCATGCACTGCGGCGCGCGGTCAGCGCGAACAGCAGGACGACGCCGAAGCAGGCGGCGGGTACCAGCATCGCGTCGAGGATCGTGCCGCTCGCATCCGAGACAAGCCCCATCAGCGCGGGAAAGACCGCGCCGCCGATGATCGCCATCACGAGCAGCGCCGATGCCGATTTCGTCAACCCGCCCAGACCGCGTACGCTCTCGGCGAAAATCGTCGGGTACATGATCGACATGAAGATGCTGCTGGCCACCAGCGCGACGACACCGGCGAAACCGCCGACCGCCGTGGCGACAAGACAGCATGCCGCGGCTGCGGCGGCGAAGATCGCCAGCAGCGGCAGTGGCCTGATCCTCCCCATCAGCGCGGTGCCGCCGAAGCGACCGACCATGAAGGCGACGAGCGACGCGGTCAGATAGTCCGACGCCGCGCGCTGCGACGTGCCGGGCATCGCGACTTCGGCGTAGCGGATCAGGAAGCTCCAGATGCCGACCTGCGCGCCGACATAGAAGAATTGCGCGACGATGCCGAGCTGGACGCGGCCTCGCCGGAGCACGGCAAGCAGGTCGCCCGCCGCGCCGGGGCCCTCGGCGTCGTCATGATCGGTGGCGACCGCCGGAAAGTGCGTGAGGCGGATGAGCAATGCCCAGAACAGCACGCCCAGACCGATGGTCAGATAGGGGATCTGAACCGCGGTCGCGCTATGGTCGTCACCGTTCGAAAGGATGAAGGTCCGGCCGATCAGCACGCCCGCGATCGAGCCCAGCGGATTGAACGCCTGCGCGAGATTGAGGCGCCGCGCGGCGCCCTCCTCGTCGCCCAGCCGGGCGATCAGGGGATTGGCGGAGGTCTCCAGGAAACCCAGGCCGCTGGCGATGACGAACAATGCGACGAGGAAGGCCGGGTAGCTCGCCGCCCCCGCCGCTGGCCAGAACAACAGGGCGCCGGCGCCGTAAAGGCACAGACCGAGCAGCACTGCCGCGCGATAGCCGAAGCGGCGCATGAACAATGCCGCAGGGATCGCTAGCGTGAAATAGCCCAGGTAGAAGGCCGACTGCACGAGTCCTGCCTGGAAGTCGCTGAGCGTGAACAGGCGTTTGAAGTGCGCGATCAGCACGTCGTTCAGGTTGTTCGCGACTCCCCACAAGAAGAATAGCGCGACGATCAGGACGAGGGGAGCGAGCGGCGTCGCGGCGGCACGGGTTTTCATCGATCCTCCCCAAGGCATGCTGGCGCGCGCCGCATTCGGCGTCGCAGGGCGAAGTAGCAGAAGCAATCATCATGTGAAACGCGATTTTACGAATGAATTTACTTCCCCTTGCCGCGGGCGGCGTGTGGTCGCTACAGGAGCGGGGGTTTTCTGACGGCGACGGATAGGCAAGATGGGGCGGTTGAACGGCAAGACGGCGATCGTGACCGGCGCGGCGCAAGGCATCGGCCGGGCCGCGGCGGAACTGTTCGCGCGGGAAGGGGCGGCGGTGATCGCGGTCGATCGCAACGCGGGGGCGCTGGCGACGCTGGTCGGCTGCACCACCCATGTGCTCGATCTGACCGACCGTGCGGCCATTGCGGCGTTCGGCGAGGCGACGGGCGGCGTCGATGTCCTGTTCAACTGCGCGGGCTACGTCGATGCGGGCACGCTTGAGCGGACGGAGGACGCCGGCTACGACCTGTCGTTCGACCTCAACGTCCATGCCATCACCCATATGCTGCGCGCGTTCCTGCCCGCGATGGCCGCCAAAGGCGGGGGATCGATCGTCAACATGGCGTCGGTTGCCGGCCCGATGATCGGGGTCGCCAATCGCTATGCCTATTGCGTGACCAAGGCGGCGGTGGCGGGCATCACCCGCTCCGTGGCCGTCGATTACGTGGGCGCAGGGATCCGCTGCAACGCGATCTGCCCGGGGACGGTCCAGTCGCCGAGCCTCGACGAGCGCTTGGCAGCGACGGGCGATGCGGCTGCGGCGCGGGCCGCCTTCGTCGCCCGCCAGCCGATGGGCCGGATCGGCGACGCTGGGGAGGTCGCGCTGCTCGCGCTGTATCTGGCATCCGACGAAAGCGCCTACACGACCGGCCAGCTGCACGCGATCGACGGGGGATGGACGATGGCCTGATCCCGCTCAGACGCGGTGATCGGCGAGCAGCAGCGCGGCCGATATCTCGGCGGTCGCGGCGCGCAGGTGGCGCACCACCGTGTCGATCGGCATCTGTTCCCCGTACGTCTGCACGAAGGGCACGGTCAGCACGGCCGCCGCCGACGTGCCGCGCAGGATCGGTGCGGCAAGGTCCGTGATGCCGGGGGTGAAGCTGCTCTTCGCTTTCTCGAAGCCGCGGAGGCGGACCCGTTCGGCGCGTGCGCGGAATTCCTGCAGCCGCGCGTCCTCGCTCGCCTCCGCCTGTGCAAGCCAGTGTTGCCGGTCGAAATCGTCGAGGAAGGCGAAGTGGACGACCGCCGAATTGGACTCGAGCATCGGCCGACGATGGCCGATCCGGACGGAGAAACCGATCTGTTCCGACGATTCGATGCGCGCGACGACGACGATATCCCCGCCCGATCGCATCGTCAGATGGCAGGATTGGCCGATACGCCGCGACAGGTCGCGCATGACCGGCAAGGCGGTTTCGAGCAGCGACTTGACGGGCGGCTGCTCCATGCCGAGCGCGAACAGCCGCTCGGTCGGAACATAGCCGCCGCCCTCGCGCGCCTGCCGGATGAAGCCGCGATATTCGAGCACCTGGATCATGCGAAACAATTCGCTGGTGGACCGGCCAAGCCTTTCGCCGATCGCGACCGCGGTGAGCGGGCGGCTTTCGCGGGCGAGCAGCTCGAGGATGTCGAGCCCCTTCTCCAGCGCCGGCGCGCGGTAGCGCGGCGGGTCGCCGTCGCCGTCCTGCGGCGCCGATGGCGGATGTTGCGAGGAGGGAGAGGGGCGCCGAGCCATGGCGCGATGCTAGGCAGCCGTCGGCGCGAAGACAATGGCGCAGCGCGATGCCCCCGATTGACCGCATGGGGGCGTTCTTCTAATGAAATAAGCGTTTACAGGTGAGAGGCGAATGACCGGCATGCAGGCCGCGACGGCGGGGCAGGAGAGCGGACCGATCGCGCGCCGGCCGATCGGGCGGACCGGCTTGTCGGTCACCGAGCTCGGCTTCGGCGGGGCGTCGCTCGGCAACCTCTATCGTGCGATGTCCGACGCCGACGCGCAGGCGACGCTGCAAGCCGCGCTCGATGCCGGCATCCGCCACGTCGATACGGCGCCGCATTACGGGCGCGGGCTGAGCGAACGGCGGGTCGGGGATGCGTTGCGCCAGGTCGATGGCGTGGTGCTGTCGACCAAGGTCGGTCGGTTGCTGGCGCCGGATGCGACTGTGGTCGACGATCGGATGCGCGACGGCTTTCGATCGGCCATGCCGTTCGAGGCGCGCTACGACTATAGCCACGACGGCATCCTGCGCAGTCATGCGGACAGTCTGCAGCGGCTGGGGCTGGCCCGCGTCGACCTGCTCTACGTCCATGACATCGGAGGCTATGCGCACGGGGACGCCAGCGAGGCCTATTGGCGCCAGCTGACCACCGGCGGCGGCTTTCGGGCGCTGGAGCGCCTGCGGGACGAGGGCGCGATCGCGGGCTTCGGCGTCGGCGTGAACGAGGTCGCCGCGTGCCTCGCCGCGATGCGCGAGACGCAGCTGGACGTGATCCTGCTGGCGGGGCGCTATACGCTGCTGGAACAGGCGCCGCTCGATGACCTGATGCCGGCGTGCGCGGCAGCGGGGACGTCGATCGTCATCGGCGGTCCCTATAACAGCGGTATCCTGGCGACGGGCACGCGTGGCGGCGGCCCTTTGCACTTCGATTATGGCGAGGCGCCTCGGGGCGTGGTGCACCGCGTCGCAGCGATCGAGGCGGTGTGCGCGCGCCATGGCGTGCCCTTGGCGGCCGCCGCGCTCGCCTTCGTGCTCGCGCATCCGCAGGTGGCCAGCGTCATCCCCGGCATCGACGGTGCCGCGCGCGCCGCCGAGACGCTGGCGCTGTACCGCCACGCCATTCCCCCGGCCCTGTGGGGCGATCTGCGCGAGGCGGGCCTGATCCGCGACGACGCGCCGGTTCCGGAGACCAGATCATGAGCATAGATGCGGCGATCCGTCTTTCGCCGGAGGACAACGTCGCCGTCTGTCGGCGCCCCGTGACGAAGGGCGAACGGATCGCGGTCGACGGGATCGCCCTGATCGCCGAGGACGATGTGGCGCTGGGCCACAAGCTGGCGCTGGTGCCGCTCGAAACCGGGGACAAGGTGCTCAAATACGGCATGCCGATCGGGTCGGTGACCTGCGGCGTCAGGCGGGGCGGCTGGGTGCATGTGCACAATATGAAAAGCGACTACATTCCCGCGCATCTGCGCGATGCGCACGGAGATCATGCATGAGCTGGCTGGGGTGGCAGCGGCGCGACGGCCGCAAGGGCATCCGCGACGTGATCCTGGTCGTCTATCTCGTCGAGTGCGCGCACCATGTCGCGCGGCGGATCGTCGAGGGGGCGAACGATCCGCGCGTCCAGCTGATCGGTTTTCCCGGCTGCTATCCCAACGATTATGCGCTCGGCATGATGAAGGCGTTGACCACGCATCCCAATGTCGGCGGCGTCGTGCTGGTGTCGCTGGGCTGCGAAAGCTTCAACCGCGAGGCGCTGGCCGAGACCCTGTCCGCGGCGGGGCGGCCGCACGACACGGTCGTGATCCAGCGCGCCGGCGGCACGCGGGCGGGCATCGCCGCGGGGCAGGCGGCGGTCGAACGGGTGCGCGCAGCCGCGGACGCGCAGGCGGTGCGCGTGCCGATGCGCGTGGAGGAGCTGGTGGTCGGCACGATCTGCGGCGGGTCGGACGGGACGAGCGGCATCACCGCGAACCCTGCGGTCGGACGTGCGTTCGACGCGCTGGTCGATGCGGGCGCAACCTGCGTCTTCGAGGAGACGAGCGAGCTGATCGGCTGCGAAGGGCACATGCGCTCGCGCGCGGCGAGCGCGGAGGTCGGCGCCGCGATCGTCGCATCCGTGGAGCAGGCGGAGCGTTACTATCGCGCGATGGGATACGGCAGCTTCGCGCCGGGCAATGCCGAGGGCGGCCTTTCCAGCCAGGAGGAGAAGTCCGCCGGCGCCTATGCCAAGTCGGGCGCGCGCCCGATCAACGGCGTCATCGTGCCGGCGCAGCAGCCGCCGGGCGCCGGCCTCTACCTGCTCGACGTGGTCCCGCCGGGCGACCCCAAGTTCGGGTTCCCCAACATCGTCGACAATGCGGAGATCGGCGAGCTCATGGCGTGCGGCGCGCATGTCACCCTGTTCACGACGGGGCGGGGGTCGGTCGTGGGGTCGGCGATCGCGCCGGTGATCAAGATATGCGCCAATCCGGAGACCTATGCGCGCATGCACGAGGATATGGATGTCGACGCCGGGCGGATCCTCGACGGGGCCGCGACGCTGGACGCGGTCGGCGCGGAGATCGTGTCGCTGATCGAAGCCGTCGCAGGCGGCGCCGAGACCAAGTCCGAGGCGCTGGGCCATCGCGAGTTCGTGCTGACCTACAAGGCGACAGGCCCGGCCGGGCCCTCGTGCCTGGCGGCCTGAGCCGATGGGGCGCCGCGTCTGCTTCGCGCTCGATCTGGTCGACGATGCCGCGCTGATCGCCGCCTATGAATCCGCGCACGCCGCGGGGGCGGTGTGGCCGGAGGTGGTCGAAGGCATCCGCGCGACCGGGTTCGAGGCGATGGAAATCTGGCGTGCCGGCGATCGTATGGTGATGGTGGCGGAGGTCGCCGACGACTGGCCGCGGCCGAAGCCCGCGCGCCTGGCGGCCGCCGATGCGCGCTGGGAAGCGGCGATGGATGGGTTCCAGAAACGGCTGGCCTTCGCGCCGCCGGATCAGAAATGGGTGCCGATGACGCGGCTCTTCGCGCTCGACGAACAGCAAGATCAGGGAGTGACGGATCGATGAAATTGTGTCGCTATGGCGCCGCCGGCGCCGAACAGCCCGGCCTGGTCGACGCCGAAGGGCGCGTGCGCGATCTGTCGGGTCACGTCGCGTCAATCGACGGCGCGCTGCTCGCCGATCCCGCGCGGCTGGCGGCGGTGGCCGCGCTCGACCCGGAGAACCTGCCGCTGGTCGACGGCACGCCGCGCTACGGCGTGCCGGTCGCAGGGACGCGCAAGTTCATCGCGATCGGCCTCAATTACGCCGACCACGCCGCCGAATCCAACCTGCCGATCCCCGACGAGCCGGTCGTCTTCAACAAATGGGTCAGCTGCCTGCAGGGGCCGAACGACCCCGTCGTCATACCGCGCGGATCGACCAAGACCGACTGGGAGGTCGAATTGGGCATCGTCATCGGCCGCGGCGGGCACGACATCGCGCAAGGCGACGCGATCGAGCATGTCGCGGGCTACGTCTGCGTCAACGATGTGTCCGAGCGTCACTGGCAGCTCGAACGGGGACCGACCTGGGACAAGGGCAAGGGTTTCCCCACCTTCGGTCCCGTCGGCCCGTGGCTGGTGACGCGCGACGAGGTCCCCGATCCGCGCGCGCTGTCGATGTGGCTGGACGTCAACGGCGAGCGGATGCAGGACGGCTCGACCGCGACAATGATCTTCGGCGTCGAGGAGATCGTCAGCTATTGCTCGCGTCTGATGCAGTTGGAGCCGGGCGACATCATCACGACGGGGACGCCGCCGGGCGTCGGCATGGGGCAAAAGCCCGAGCCGCGGTATCTGCAGGCGGGCGACGTCGTGACGCTGGGGATCGGCGGCCTCGGCGCGCAACGTCAGGACGTCGTGGCGGCAGAGGCGCGGGGCTGAGTCCGCACATGGGCATGCCGCCGCGCCTGCTCGTCACACGCCGCCTGCCGGAGGCGGTCGAGCGGCGGCTCGCGGCGTCATATCGGGTGACGTTGAACCCGGACGATCGCGCGCTCGGCCGTGACGAACTCGCCCGTGCCCTGGTCGAGCAGGACGCCTTGCTCGTGACGATAACCGACCGGATCGACGCCGGCCTGATGGCGGTGCCGGGACGACGGACGCGGATCGTCGCGAATTATGGCGCGGGCACCGACCACCTCGATCTCCCCGCCGCCGTGCGCCTGGGCCTGCCCGTCACCAACACGCCCGACGCGCTGACCGACTGTACCGCGGAACTCGCGCTGTTGTTGATGCTGATGGCGATGCGGCGGGCGGGCGAGGGGGAACGCGAGCTGCGGGCCGGCGCATGGACCGGCTGGCGGCCGACGCATCTGATCGGCTCCGGACTTGCGGGCAAGACGCTGGGCCTGGTCGGCTTCGGCCGGATAGCGCGCAGCCTCGCCAGGCAGGCAAGCGCCATGGGCATGCACATCTGCTATCACAGCCGCCGCCGGGCCGACGCGGCGACGGAAACGGCGATGGGCGCGCGCTATGTCCCGATGCTGCACGACCTCCTCGGCGCTGCCGATGTCGTGTCGCTCCACGTGCCGGGCGGCGACGCGACGCGCCATCTGATCGACCGGGCCGCGCTACGCGCGATGCGGCCGCATGCGGTGCTGATCAACACCGCGCGGGGCACGGTGGTCGACGAGGCCGCGCTGGCGGAGGCCTTGGCGGAAGGGATCATCGGGGGAGCCGGGCTCGACGTCTATGAGCGCGAGCCGAGCCTGGACGCGCGACTGCTCGACCAGCCAAATGCCGTATTGCTGCCGCACCTCGGCAGCGCGACGATCGAGACGCGCACCGCCATGGGCATGCAGGCCGCGGACAATCTCGATGCCTTTTTCGCCGGCCGCGCGCCGCCGAACCGTGTCGCCTGAAACCATCCTCGGCGACCGGATCGCGGCCGCGCTCGCCGCGCGCGTCGGCACACGCCCGCTCGTCGTCGGCGTGTGCGGCGCGCAGGGTAGCGGCAAGACGACGCTCGTCGCCCGCCTGGCGCAGCGGTTTCCCCGCTCCGCAACGCTGTCCCTGGACGACCTCTATCTTTCACGGGAGGCCCGACGGGCGCTGGCCCGGGACGTCCATCCGCTGTTCGCGACGCGGGGGGTGCCGGGCACGCATGACGTCGCCCTCGGGCAGGAGGTGCTGGCGCGCCTCGGCGCCGGCGAACCGGTACGACTGCCGCGCTTCGACAAGGCCCGTGACGACAGTCTGCCAGAGGAAGACTGGCCGCAGGCGCGCGCGGACTGCGAGCTCGTGCTGTTCGAGGGATGGTGCGTCGGAGCGCGGGCGCAGCCGGCGGCAGCGCTCGCGGTGCCCGTGAACGCGCTGGAGGCGGAGGAAGACGCTGACGGGAAGTGGCGGGTCCATGTCAATTCGGCACTGAAGGGGGATTATGCGTCGCTGTTCGGTCGGCTCGATCGTCTTGCCCTGCTCGCCGCACCCGATTGGGCGACGGTGCCACGCTGGCGGATGCAGCAGGAAGAAGACCTCCGCCGGCGTGCCGGCGCGGGGGCGGGGATCATGGCCGATGCGGAGATCGCGCGTTTCACGGCCCATTTCGAGCGCTTGACGCGCTGGATCCTGGCGGAGATGCCGGCCCGCGCGCTGACGCTGTACCTCGACGCGCAGCGACGCCCCGTCGCAACGACGGACGGTGGCGGGGAGTGGCCCGGATGATCGACGCACATGTGCATGTCTGGTCGCTTCGCGCACCGGGACACGAATGGCCGACCGCCGCGGAAGCCGCGATCCACCGCGACTTCGACCTCGATGACCTTCGCGCCGTCATCGGCGATCTCCCCGTCGAGGGGGTCGTGCTGGTGCAGTCGCAGCCGAACGACGGCGAGACCGATCGGCTGCTCGACCTGGCGGCGCGCGACACGCTGGTACAGGGCGTCGTCGGCTGGGTCGACCTTGCCGCGCCCGACGCGGTGGCGCGTATCGGCGACCTGGCGCGGAACGCCAAGCTTCGCGGTCTGCGCCCGATGCTGCAGGGAATAGAGGATACCGACTGGCTCCTCGCACCGGCGCTGGAGCCTGCGATCGCGGCGATGCGCGACCACGGACTGCGGCTCGATGCGCTGGTCCAGCCGCGGCATCTGCCCATGCTCGCGCGCTTCGCGGCGGCCTGGCCGGATCTGGCGATCGTCATCGATCACGGCGCCAAGCCCTATGCGGCGACGGGGATGCTGGACCCCTGGCGGGGCGAGATCGCGGCGCTGGCAGCGCGCGGATTGTGGTGCAAGCTGTCTGGCCTGCGCACCGAGCAGGCAGCCGGCCAGCCCGCCGATGCGCTTCGGCCCTATGTCGCGCATCTCGCCGCTTGTTTCGGCGACCGGTTGATGTGGGGCAGCGACTGGCCCGTCATCGGCATGGCGGGCGAGCGCTACCGCGACTGGTACGACGCCGCGATGCGGCTGGCCGACGGGCTCGATCGCACGCGGCTGATGCAAGGCGCGGCGCGTGTCTTCTACGGGCTTGCCTGAACGCGGACAGGTCTGAACGAGGAGAAAAATCGCGCGCCGACTCTGTCGGTTCAGCGTGGCGTAGGCTAGGGATGCGAAAGGGGGCATTCGTCATCTGCCAGCGCAAGAGGGCCTTCATACCGATATGACCGTTTCGTACTTCCCCGTTTCCGGCCGTCCTGCCGCGCGGCTGCTCGCGTCGCTGGCGATCGGCGGGCTTGTTACCGCCCCGCTTGCCGCGCAGGTCGCGCCGGCGACGCAGCCCGATACCGCGCGCACAGCGCCCGCGGTGACGCCGCCGGCGGTGGTGCAGACCGTCACGCCAGCCGTCGCGCCGCTGCCGACGCTGACGCCGGAACAGGCCCGCCAGCTCGCCGGGCTCGTCGCGAAAGGGGAAGTGGCGCAAGGCCTGCGGCAGGGCCCCGCGCGAGATCTGTCCGCGCTCGCCCCCGCGGCCCTGGTCCGCGTCGCGCTGGATTACGCCCATGCGGTGCATGCCGGCCGGCTGGATACCGCCGACTTCGGCAAGGACTGGGGCATCAGGCCGCAGCCGTACGACCCGCTGCCGGGCTTCGCCGAAGCGGTGCGGCAGGACCGGCTGGCGGCGTGGGCGGCATCGCTGCCGCCGCCCTATGCCGGCTATGACACGCTGGTGAAGGGGCTGGCGCGGTATCGCGATATCGCCGCCGCCGGCGGCTGGGGTAGCTTACCCGCCAATGCATCGATCCCGTTCGGATCGAGCGGGCCGCTCGTCGCGCAGTTGCGTCGGCGACTGGCCATGGAAGATCCGGCGGTCGCGGCGACGGGTGCGACGTTCGACGAGGGGTTGCTTGCCGGCGTTCGTCGCGCGCAGCGGCGCTACGGCCTCAATCCGGTCGGCACCGTGGGCGCTCAGACCATCGCCGCGTTCAACGTGCCCGTCGCGCAGCGTGTGCGCCAGATCATGGCGAACCTGGAACGCTGGCGGTGGCTGCCGCAGCAGCTCGCCGCGAAGCGCGTGCAGGTGAATATCGCGGCGGCGGTGCTGACGGTATTCGACGGCGACGAGCCGGTCATGTCGATGAAGGCGGTGACGGGGCGGCCCGGCAACGAGACGCCGATGCTGGTGTCGCAGATCAACAGCATCGTCCTCAACCCGCCGTGGAACGTGCCGAGCTCGATCGCAACCAAGGAACTTTGGCCCAAGGAGCGCGCCAATCCGGGTTATCTGAAGCGCAACGGCTTTCGCGTGATCGACGCGGGCAATGGCGAGAAGCGGCTGCAGCAGGCGTCGGAGAAGAGCGCGCTCGGCCGTTTCAAGTTTGATTTCCCGAACGATTTCGCCGTCTATCTGCACGATACCCCCGCCCAGTCGGGCTTCTCCAAGTTCGACCGGCTGGCGAGCCACGGCTGCGTCCGCCTGGAAAAGCCCGCCGATTTGGCCGCGCTGATGCTGAAGACGACGCCGCAATGGCAGCCCGAAGCCGTGGATGCCGTGCTGGCGTCCGGCAAGACGGTGCGCGCCACGATGGCGGAGCCTGTGGCGGTCTATCTGCTCTATTGGACGGCATTCGCCGGTTCGGACGGGCAGGTGGGCTTTCGCGAGGATCCCTATGGCTGGGACGCGCAGCTCGCGAGCAAGATCGAGGCGCGCTCCGCTGAGCGTGCCGCCAACCAGCAATGATCCGCCAACGGGGAACGACGATGATGAAGACGTATCGCACGCGCGCGCTGGTGCTTGGCGCTGTCGTGATGGCTCTGCCCGCACTGGCGGGCTGTTCGCGCTCACCGTCGGAGGAACCAGCCGCCGAAACCGTGCAGAACGACGCGAGCGTTACCGAGGTCGCGCCCGCCGACACGATGCCTGCCGCCGCCAACATGGCGGAGCCGGTGCCGGCCGCGAATGCCGCCGCGATCGACGATGCCCCGCCACCGCCGCCTGCGCGCAGCGTCGACCAGCAGATGCTGGACGATGCTTCCGCCACCGGGATGACGGCGCGCGCCCAGCGCGACGCGCCGCCGGCCGATGCGCCGCCCGCCGAAAACGCGCCCGCCGGCAACGGGGAATAGCTTGCGATCCAGCGAGGCTGGATCGGACCGGCGCCGCTTTCACGTACGCGGATCGGACTTTCAGTGACGGGGCAGGCGCTGGCCTGTCCCGCCTCCGCCCATCGGCGTCTACCCGGCGTTCAGCGTCCGTCGGTCGCCCAGTCGCCGCGACGGCTGGAATCGGTGTCGCTGGGGGCGACACGGGTCGCCGCGGCCTGGAGATGCAGGATGGTCCAGTCGCCGCGCACGTCGCGCGCCTGTTCCCGCGCACCCTGAGCGACATAGGCGTCCACGACCTTCTGCGCCTGGTTCGAAAGCAGTCCTGCGAGCACGATCGTCGCGCCTGGCGCGGCGATGCCCGCAACCTCCGGCGCCATTGCGATCAGCGGACCGGCAAGAATGTTGGCGATGACGAGGTCATAGGGCCCTGCCTCCGCAATGGCGGGATCGCGCGTGCCGTCGGCGACGATCAGGCGCACCGCCTCGACCTGGTTTAGCGCCATGTTCTCGCGCGTCACGTCGATCGCGATCGGATCGATGTCGGTGCCCGTCACAGCGGCGCCGGGCCACAGATGGCGCGCGGCGAAGGCGAGCAGCCCGGTGCCTGTGCCCAGGTCTATGATCCGGTCGTAGGAGCGTCCGGCCAGGGCCAGACCATCGAGCATCGCGAGGCAGCCGCTGGTCGTGCCGTGATGACCGGTGCCGAACGCCTGTCCGGCATCGATCAGGAAGGCACGCTCGCCGGCGGCAGTGGCGACCTCGACGGGGTGCGCGCTGGTATGGACGATGAAGCGCCCCTCGCGGATCGGCTCCAGCCCCTGCTGGCTCAACGCGACCCAATCCTCGTCCGACAGCGCCTCGACGACCGGTTCCCGGCCGCTCGCGCTCGGCACCAGCGCGTGGATCGCCGCGATCGTCGCGGCATCGGGTTCGTGGTCGGTATAGGCGTCCAGGCGCCAGCGCTCGACGTCGTCCTCGACTTCCTCGGTGGTCATCAGCACCGCGTCGATCGCCAGGTCCGACGCCGCGTCGATCGCCTCCGCCTCCGCACGGGTGCAGGGCAGGGTGATCTTCCAGCTGGTGGGATCAGCGGACATAGCTCGCTCCGTTGACGTCGATCACCGCGCCGGTCATCGATGCGGGCGCTTCCAGCGCGCAATAGCGCGCGACGCTGGCCACCTCGTCCGGCGACGCGACGCGGCCGAGCGGAATGTCGGCGAGCAGCCTGTCGCCGCCGCGGCTGGCCAGATAGTCTTCCGCCATGCCGGTCATCGTGAAACCGGGGCAGATGGCGAAGGCGAGTATGCCTTCGCTGGCATAGCCCCGCGCGATCGTCTTGGTCATCGCGACCATGCCCGCCTTGGCGGCGGCATAATGCCAGTGCGCCGGGCTGTCGCCGCGATAGGCGGCGCGGCTCGCGACGTTGACGATCCGGCCGCCGGTGCCGCGCTCCTGCCAGTGCCGCACCGCCAGCCGGCACAGTTCGGCCGCGGCGGTCAGGTTGATGCGCAGCGTCCGCTCCCAGTCGGCGACCCAGTCGTCATGCGCGCGCGACAGAGCGTTGGCCTCGAAGACGCCGGCGTTGTTGACGAGGACGTCGATCGTGCCGCCCGCCTGGTCGAGCGCGGCGTCCCAGAGGGCGCGCGGTGCGGCGGGGTCCGCGAAATCGGCGGCGATGCCGCTGCGCGTGCCGTGCCCGATGACGGCGGCGCCGCTGCCGGCAAGGGCGCCATGGATCGCAGCGCCGATGCCGCGGCTCGATCCGGTGAGAAGGATGGTCATGTCCCCGCCTTACGGGCGGGGCAGGGACAGGGCAACCGGACCGGACGTCCCCTCCCGCTTGCGGGAGGTCCGCGAGGGGGCCTAGGCGGCCACCTTCGCGACGAAATCGCCGGCACTCGTCTTAAGGCTCGCGAGTCGTCCGTCGAGGCGGTCGAACCCGCGGCCGACGCCGTCGATCTCGGTGGCGACGGTTTCGGTGTCCTCGCGGATCGCCGCGATCGTCGTCGACATCGAATCGGCAGCCAGCGCGGTCTCGTCGACCGCGGCGGTGATCGCCGTGACGGTCTGCGCCTGGGCCTCCATCGCATAGCGGATGCGATCGGCGGATTCCTGCACCTCGGTGACCGTCGTCTTGATCGACGCGTTGGTGTCCACCGTCGAGCGGGTCGCGGCCTGGATCGACGCGATCTTCGCGGCGATGTCGTCCGTTGCGCGGGCCGTCTGGTTGGCGAGGCTCTTCACCTCCTGCGCGACGACGGCAAAGCCGCGGCCGGCGTCGCCCGCACGGGCCGCCTCGATCGTCGCGTTGAGCGCGAGCAGGTTGGTCTGGCCCGCGATGTCGCGGATCAGGCCGAGGATCGACTCGATCGACTTGGCGTGATCGGACAGCGCCTCGGACATGCCGACGGCATTCGTCGCCTGCACGCTGGCGCGCTGGGCGATTTCCGCGGCGGCCTCCACCTCGGTGCGCGCATCCTCGATGGCCCGGATCAGGCCGGCCGCGGTCTGGGCGGCCTCGCGCATCGCGACCGCGGATTGCTCCGCCGCCGCGGCGACTTCGCTCGCCTTGCCGAGCATGCCGCGTGCCGAACCGGAACTGCGCTCCGCCTGGGCGCGCAGCGACTGCCCTTCGATCGTCGCGGTCTCCACCGCGCTCGCGATACCCTCGCGGAACTCGATCGCCAGCCGGTCGCGGGCCTGGCGCTCGCTATAGGCGTTGAACCCCGCGAACAGCTCCACCGTCAGTTCCGTCTCCATGCCAAACATGCGCATCAGCACGTCGACGAGCATCGGTCGGCGCGGATCCTCCGGCGACATGCGGTTCATCAACGCCTTGAGCGCGGCGCGATCGGACGCGCAGGACATGGCCAGCACCTCCATCGTCGACACGCCCGCGGCATAGGCGGACGCGACCGCGCGTTCGAGCGACTCGACCCATTCGCGGCCGTTCAGGTTGCAGAACCGGTTGCGCAGATAGGTGATGCCGATCGTGACCCGGCGTTCCTTCTCGTGGATCGACCATTCGGGGGCGCCGGGGTTTTGCCGGCGCCAATGGTCCCAATAGGCCTCGACGACCTCTGCCGCATCCGGCTCGATGATCGACCACAATTCGGCCGCGTGCGACACCAAAGTGTTCTCGCCGCCGTCGAACGCCTTGATGCGGCTGGAGAGATCGATGCTCGCTGAGATCGTCGTGGGCTGGGGAAGGGCGATGTCGGGCAAGGCGAACTCCGGAAGGCCAGAGAAAACTGGGCAATGACCCGCACCGCTACCGCCGATTGGTTAAGGCTCGGTTAGAGGCTTTTCGAAAAGATGGCCTCGGCGCGCGGGCCGGTCCCGGGCCTTCGCGGCGTATGCCTTCACCGGTGGCGGCGCATTCGAGCGGCTTGCATCCCGCGCTTTGCTGCCTAATAGGCAACGGCAATCGTTACCCGAGGACCGTTTATGGCATCCCGTACACCGGCCCGCCCGAAGAGCCCGCATCTCTTCGCCGGCTTCATGAAGCTCCATTATGCCTGGGGGCCGCACATGCTGGTCTCCATCCTGCACCGCGCCACGGGCACGGTGATGGCGACGGTCGGCACGGTCATGCTGGTCTGGTGGCTGGGCGCGCTCGCCGCCGGCGCGGACGCCTATGCGACGTTCCTCGACGCGTTCACCACGTCGGCCGGGCATCTCAACGTCGTCGGCTGGATCGTCGGCGTCGGTCTGAGCTGGGCCTTCTTCACGCACATGCTCAACGGCATCCGCCACCTGGTGATGGATGCGGGCGCCGCGTTCGAGCTGAAGCGCAACAAGATGTTCAGCCTGGCGGTGCTGGTCGGCGGCGTGCTGCTGACCGTGTTGTTCTGGCTCTATCAGGGGATCAAGTGATGGGTTCGGGCACCAGCATCGGCCGCGTCCGCGGCCTTGGCAGCGCCAAGGAAGGCGCGCATCACTGGTGGCGTCAACGGGTCACCGCGGGGTCCAACCTGTTCCTGATGCTGTGGTTCGTCATCTCGATGGCGCGCCAGCCGGCGTTCGACTACGCCAGCGTGCGGATGTGGCTGTCGTCCGCTTGGGTCGCGGTGCCGATGATCCTGCTGGTCGCCTCGGTCTTCTGGCATTTCCGTCTGGGCCTGCAGGTCGTCATCGAGGATTATGAGCATGACGAGCGCCGCGTCGCCGCGCTGCTCGCGCTCAACTTCTTCACGGTGGGCACCGCCGCCGTCGCCATCTTCGCGATTCTCAAGGTCGCTTTCGGAGCTGCCGCATAATGGCTGATGCGTACAAGATCATCGACCACACGTACGACGCGGTGGTCGTCGGCGCGGGCGGATCGGGCCTGCGCGCCGTCATGGAATGCGCGCAGAACGGTCTGAAGACCGCCTGCATCACCAAGGTGTTCCCGACGCGTAGCCATACGGTGGCGGCGCAGGGCGGCATCGCGGCATCGCTGGGCAACATGGGGCCGGATCACTGGACCTGGCACATGTACGATACCGTCAAGGGGTCCGACTGGCTCGGCGACCAGGACGCGATCGAATATATGGTGCGCGAGGCGCCGGCCGCGGTCTACGAGCTGGAGCATGCCGGCATGCCGTTCAGCCGCACGGACGAGGGCCGCATCTACCAGCGCCCGTTCGGCGGCATGATGCAGAACATGGGCGAGGGCCCGCCGGCGCAGCGCACCTGCGCCGCGGCGGACCGTACCGGCCATGCCATGCTGCATACGCTGTATCAGCAGTCGCTACGCTACGACGCGGATTTCTACGTCGAATATTTCGCGCTCGACCTGATCATGGAGGATGGCGCGTGCCGCGGCGTGATCGCGCTGTGCATGGAAGACGGCAGCATCCATCGCTTCCGCAGCCATAACACCGTGTTGGCGACGGGTGGCTACGGCCGCTGCTATTTCTCGGCGACGTCGGCGCATACCTGCACCGGCGACGGCGGCGGCATGGTGCTGCGCGCCGGCCTGCCGCTGCAGGACATGGAGTTCGTCCAGTTCCATCCAACCGGCATCTACGGCGCGGGTGTGTTGATCACCGAGGGCGCGCGCGGCGAGGGCGGCTATCTGACCAATTCCGAGGGTGAGCGCTTCATGGAGCGCTACGCCCCCTCGGCGAAGGACCTGGCGTCGCGCGACGTCGTGTCGCGCTCGATGGCGATGGAGATGCGCGAAGGTCGCGGCGTCGGCCCGCACAAGGACCACATCTTCCTCCACCTCGATCACATCGATCCCAAGGTGCTGCACGAGCGGTTGCCGGGCATCACCGAGACGGGCAAGATCTTCGCGGGCGTCGACCTTACGCGTCAGCCGCTGCCCGTCACGCCGACGGTCCATTACAACATGGGCGGCATCCCGACGAACTTTCACGGCGAGGTCGTCCAGCTCAAGGACGGCAATCCGGACACGGTCGTGCCCGGCCTGTTCGCGGTGGGCGAAGCGGCGTGCGTGTCGGTCCATGGCGCGAACCGTCTGGGCTCGAACTCGCTGATCGATCTCGTCGTGTTCGGCCGCGCGACCGGCAAGCGGATCGCCGACATCACCAAGCCGAACACCAGCCACAATCCGCTGCCCAAGGGGTCCGAGGAACTGGCGCTGTCGCGTCTCGACACGTTCCGCCACGCCTCCGGCGGCACGCCGACCGCGGAGATCCGGCTGGAGATGCAGCGGACGATGCAGAAGCATTGCGCGGTGTTCCGCGACAATGCGCTGCTGAGCGAGGGACAGACGCTGATCCACGGCATCTACGACAAGGTCGCCGACGTCGGTATCCAGGATCGCAGCCTTATCTGGAACACCGACCTGGTCGAGACGCTGGAGCTCGACAACCTGATCGCGCAGGCGGTGGTTACGATGGAATCGGCCGCGAACCGCAAGGAGTCGCGGGGGGCCCATGTGAACGAGGATCATCCCGACCGCGATGACGCGAACTGGATGAAGCACACGATCACGACGTTCGACGGCTGGGGCGGCAAGGGCGGTACCACCGCGATCGACTATCGCCCCGTTCACGATTACACGCTCACGGACGAGGTCGAGTACATCAAGCCGAAGAAGCGCGTCTACTGATCGCGTCGCGGCCCCCCCCTCGGCAACACCGCGGGGGGGGGGGCGACGAAAAGCGTATCAGGGAAGGTCGGGCAGTTGCTCGGCCAGAGACCGGATCGCCTGGCCCTTCAGTTCGACCACCATTCCGCTGTCGAGCGGGACGGCCCGCTCGGGCGTCAGCACCGCTGCATCCTGCGACGCGGTGTCGAGCGCCAGCCATGTCCGCGCGGCGCCTTCCAGGCTGGTGACTTCCGGCAGGTCGCTGTCGCCGCGCGCGACGTTGGCGAGGCTCGCGCTCATCCTCCAGTCGATCTCAGCCAAGGTCGTTCTCGCTGATCACGACCCGTTCCTGATCGGGATCGCGGGCCAATGCCCGGGTCGCGGCGGCGGCGATCGCATCGCCGTGGCGCTGGAATAGCGGAACGGGGTCGGTCGGGATCGTACCGGCCAGTGCTTCCAGAACGTCATATTGCAGGGCGAAATCATACGTCTCGCCGCTCGCCTCCCCGCTGAATTCGATCTGGCGGTCGTCGACGTTGTCGAACGGGGTAGTCGGGTCGATCGTGATCTGCGATTCGGCCATGGTCATTCCTTCTTTCTAGGGTCAGGCGCGGCGCCGTACGGCGATCAACGCGCCGACGCTCGCGGCGATGCCGAGCCCGACCGCGGTGATGGCGGGACGGCGTGCCGCCGCGGTATAGAGGCTCACCGCACGCGCATGATGCTCGCCCGACCGGACGTGCCCGGTACGGACGCTGCCGAACAGGTTGCTCGGTTGCGGCTGTGGTTTGTCGGGATCGACGAAGCCGGCGGCCGCGGCCTTTGGCGCGATCTTGCCGAAGAGGCCGGGGAAGTGTGCGGCGAACAGCGTTTCGGCGCGGCCTACGCCGCCTACGGTGATGGCGCGCCGGGGGCGGACGGCGCAGGCAAGGATCGTCTTCGCCACGAGTGCGGGATCGTAGACCGGCGGCGGCACCTGCGCTTCGCCGCCCGCATGGTTCGCGGCATGCTGGGCGATCGGCGTATCGATTCCCGATGGCTTCACCAGTGTCACCGATATCGGCAGGCCCGCGTCGGCAACTTCCATGCGCAGCGTATCGACATAGGCATGGACCGCATGTTTCGAAGCCGCATAGGCGCCCATCAGCGGGCTGGGCATGTCGCCCGCGATCGAGCCGACGGTGATCAGCGCGCCGCCGCCCTGCAAATGCGGGATGGCGGCGAGACAACCATGGACGGTCCCGAAATAATTGGTGCGGAACAGCTGCGTGTGCTCGTCGTCCGGCGTGTCGCGCAGGGCGCCGTAGATCGCGACGCCCGCGCAATTGATCCAGGTGTCGATCCGGCCGAATCGCTGGGCGGCATGCGCTGCGGCTGCCCGCAAGGCGTCGGCATCGCCGACATCCGCGGCATAGGCGTCGGCCGTGCCGCCCTCCGCCGTGATCCGTGCGACGATCGGACGCAGATCGTTCTCCTCGCGCGCGACCAGCAGCACGCGCGCGCCGGCGCGTGCGGCGGCTTCCGCGGTGGCAAGGCCGATACCGGAGCTTGCGCCGGTGATCACCATCACCTGTTCTTCGATCGGCTTGAGCGATAGGCGCATGCGGACGGTCCCGGACGTTGGTCCGCTCAATCGCCCCAGGTGGGGTGAGGGTTCCGGCCCGATCGACATGCAAGGGGGTTGCGCGCGGGCGACGAAAGGCATAGCCGCAACTGCAGCATTTCGAAGGAGCGCTGCGGCAATGGCCGACTTCACCCTGCCCAAGAACAGCAAGGTTCGCGCCAAGGGCAAGGTCCATAAAGCGAAAGCGGACGCGAAGCGGGTCAAAAGCTTCAAGGTCTATCGCTACGATCCCGATACCGGCGAGAACCCGCGTTACGACACGTTCGAGATCGATCTGGACACCTGCGGTCCGATGGTGCTCGACGCGCTGATCAAGATGAAGGGCGAGCAGGATTCCTCGCTCACCTTCCGTCGGTCGTGCCGCGAGGGCATCTGCGGATCCTGCTCGATGAACATCGACGGGCGTAACGGCCTGGCGTGCACCACCGCGATCGAGGACATCAAGGGGGAGGTGAAGATCACGCCGCTTCCCTCGATGGACGTCATCAAGGACCTGGTACCCGACTTTACGCATTTCTATGCGCAGTACAGCTCGATCAAGCCGTGGATGCAGACGGTCAGCCCGCCGCCCTCCGGCAAGGAGCGGCTGCAGTCGCCGGAGGACCGCGCCAAGCTGGACGGCCTGTACGAGTGCATCCTGTGCGCCTGCTGCTCCACGTCGTGCCCGAGCTATTGGTGGAATGCCGACAAGTTCCTGGGTCCGGCGATCCTGCTCCAGGCCTATCGCTGGCTGGCGGACAGCCGCGACGAGATGACGGGAGAGCGGCTCGACACGCTCGAGGATCCGTTCCGGCTGTATCGGTGCCACACCATCATGAACTGCGCGAACACCTGCCCCAAGGGTCTCAACCCGGCGAAGGCGATCGCGGAGATCAAGAAGATGGAAGCCGAGCGCATCCTCTGATTACGGTCGGTCTTCCGTCGGGCGAAGGCCGGGTCTCGGCCGGTAAGGCCGCGCCTGCCCGCAGCAACGTCGCGATGCCGGCCCCTTGCCTGCGTGGGGGAAGGCGCATGGGGGCGTGAGCGACGGGTCGGACGCGCTCTTTTCCTATGGTGACGATCCCGCGCTGCCCGGCTGGAAGCGTTGGAAGCTCGGGGACGAGAGTCGTTTCAATGCCGTCTTCGGCGCGATCCATGTGCGCGTCGACGACGGCATGGCGCATGTCCGCATGACGCCCCGGCGCCAGCACAGCAATCTGCGCGACCAGATGCATGGCGGCGCCCTGCTCGGCTTCATCGACTGCGCGCTGTTCGCCGCCGCGCGAGGGCTCGGCGTGTTGCAGGCCGGCGGTGCGGTGACGCTCGACCTTGCGACACAATTCATCGGAGGGGCCGCGCTCGACCGTCCCGTCGAGGCGCGGGTCGAGCTGCTGCGGGAGACCGGACGCCTCTTGTTCCTGCGTGGGCTGATCGCGCAGGACGAAACGCCGACGATCGCGAGCTTTTCCGCCACGCTGCGCAAGTCGACGCCGCCGTCCGCTGCCTGACCCCCGAGTGTTCGCTTGACCAGAGTCCTTGCCGCCTATGACGCGCTCATCGCCGCGGGCGAATTGCGCCCCGATGCCGAACAACGCGAGGCGGCCGAATGTCTCGACGCGCTCGCCGCGACGCTGGAGCGGCCTCGCCGCGGCGGCATCTTAGCCCGGCTGACCGGACGCCGGACCGCGCCGCGCGGGGTGTACATGTGGGGCGACGTCGGACGCGGGAAGTCGATGCTGATGGACCTGTTCTTCGCGCACGTCGACGTTGCGGCGAAACGGCGGGTCCACTTTGCCGAGTTCATGCTGGAGGTGCATGGCCGCATCGCGATCGAGCGGCGCAAGGAAGCCGGCGACCCCATCGCGCCGGTCGCGGCGGCGCTTTCCGCCGAGACCAGGCTGCTCGCGTTCGACGAGATGATGGTGACGAACAGTCCGGACGCGATGATCTTGTCCCGGCTGTTCACCGCGCTTATCGCGGCCGGGGTGACGATCGTCACCACGTCCAACCGCGCACCCGCCGATCTCTACAAGAACGGCCTCAATCGCGAGCATTTCCTGCCCTTCATCGCCCTGATCGAAACCCATCTCACCATCGTCCCCCTAAACGGACCGGTCGATTATCGCCGCGACCGCCTCGGCCAACAGGACACGTGGCTGGTGCCGAATGGGCCCAAGGCGACCGCGGAGCTGTCGGCCGCCTTCTTCCGCCTCACCGACCATGAGGTCACCGAGCCGATCCCGTCGGAGGATATCGCGGTCCAGGGCCGCGTGCTGCACGTGCCCAAGACCCTGAAGGGCGTCGCGGTCTTCTCATTCAAGAAATTGTGCGGCGAGGCGCGGGGCGCGGCGGATTATCTAGCCGTCGCGCGCCGCTATCACACGGTCATCCTGGTCGGCATCCCCAAACTCGGCCCGGAGAACCGCAACGAGGCCGCGCGGTTCGTCCAGCTGATCGACGCGCTCTATGAGCACAAGGTGAAGCTGCTCGCCGCCGCAGACGCCGCGCCGGACGCGCTCTATCCGGAGGGCGATGGACGGTTCGAATTCCAGCGCACGGTCAGCCGGCTGGAAGAGATGCGCTCCGAGGCTTATCTCGCCCAGGGTCATGGCGTGGCGGGCGAGGCGGCTTAGCTTGCGGTCGCGGCCTCCGGCCCCTGGGTGCCACCGCGTCGCCCCGAAATATTAACGCCCGCGCGCTATCCGCGAGACAATGTTCCCGCGCCGCGACACCATGCTCGACGTGATCCGTGGCATCGCGATCCTGTGTGTGCTGCTCTTCCACCTGCGCGTCGCGACCGGCTCGGCGACGCTGGATCGATTGCTTCAGCCGCTCATCGATGTCGGGTGGGTGGGCGTCGACCTGTTCTTCGTGCTGAGCGGTTTCCTCGTCGGGGGGCTGGTGTTCGACCAGCTCGCATCGCCCGCCGGCTTTTCGCGCCGCCGGTTCTTCGCGCGCCGCGTGCTGCGGCTCTGGCCGGTGCTCTATCTGTATCTCGCGATATTGCTTCTTGTCGGCGGAACGCCGGCCTGGACGATGGTGCTGCCCGTCGTCCTCCACGTGCAGAATTTCGCGACCGGCGTCCCGAACCATCTCTGGTCGCTGGCGGTCGAGGAGCATTTCTATCTGGCCGTTGCGTTGCTGATTCCCTGGTTGTGGCGGCGCGGCGGGCCCGGCGGACTGGCGATTGCTTTGTTCGTGCCGCTCGGCGGCTGCCTCCTGCTGCGGTTGGGCGCGCTCGCGGCGGGCGCAGCGCCGGTGGCCGTTCAGTGGCAGACGCCCTATCGCATCGACGCGCTCGCCGCGGGGATGCTGGTAGCCTGGGGCGAACGTCACGGCTCGCGGGTCCTCGTCTGGCTACAGGCGCGTCGCCGCGGATGCCTCGCCATCGCGGCGTCCGCCTTTGCAGGCCTTGCCGCGATCGACGATCCCCGCATCCGCTATGGATTCGGTCTGACCGTCGCGTGGATGGCGGCCGCGCTGGTGATCGTCGCCCTGCGCCGCATGCCGCTGCCGCGCCGTGCGGGGCCGCTCCGGCTGCTCACCTGGCTGGGCGGGATATCCTATTCCGCCTATGTCTGGCACGTCAGCCTCGGCCGGCTGGCGGATGCGACCGCGCCCTTCGCCGCCGCGCCCGCGGTCACGGCCTGGCGCTACGCCATCGTCCTGGCCGGCGCCACGCTGATCGTCCGGCTCGTCGAACGGCCGTTCATGCGCCTGCGACCCGGCGCGAAGACGGCTGTCACACCACCAGAAGCGCGGCTCCGCACGGCTTAACGCTACTGCGAACGATTATCATCAATTATCTTGGTGATCCGCCGTTATGCGGTTGTGCCATTGCCGCAATAGGCCTATGCGGCGTGACCAATTCATGCCCTCATCACGGAGAAGGATTGGATGGCTCGCAAGAAGATCGCGCTGATCGGCGCCGGCAATATCGGCGGCACGCTCGCGCACCTCGCCGCCCTTAAGGGGCTGGGCGACATCGTCCTGTTCGACGTGGTCGAGGGCGTACCGCAGGGCAAGGCGCTCGACCTGTCGCAGTGCGGCCCGGTCGAAGGCTTCGACGCGAACATCAAGGGCTCGAACGATTATGCCGACATCGCCGGCGCGGACGTGATCATCGTCACGGCCGGCGTCGCGCGCAAGCCCGGCATGAGCCGCGACGACCTGCTGGGGATCAACCTCAAGGTCATGAAGGCGGTGGGCGAGGGCATCAAGGCCAATGCGCCGGACGCGTTCGTGATCTGCATCACCAACCCGCTCGATGCGATGGTCTGGGCGCTGCGCGAATTCTCCGGCCTGCCGGCGAACAAGGTCGTCGGCATGGCGGGCGTCCTCGACTCGGCGCGCTTCAGCCACTTCCTCGCCGAGGAGTTCGGCGTGTCGGTGAAGGACGTGAACACCTTCGTGCTCGGCGGCCACGGCGACACGATGGTGCCGGTGCTCGAATATTCGACGGTCAGCGGCATTCCGGTCAGCGACCTCATCGAGATGGGTTTCTCCACGAAGGAGAAGGTCGACGAAATCGTGAAGCGCACGCGCGGCGGCGGCGGCGAGATCGTCGCCCTGCTCAAGACCGGCTCGGCCTATTACGCACCCGCCACCAGCGGCATCGCGATGGCTGAAGCCTATCTGTACGACCAGAAGCGCATCCTGCCGGCCGCGGCGCACCTGTCGGGTGAATATGGCATCGACGATCTCTATGTCGGTGTGCCTGTCGTGATCGGTGCCGGCGGCGTCGAGAAGATCGTCGAGGTCAAGCTGTCGGACGAGGCTAAGGCGAACCTTCAGGTCTCGGTCGACGCGGTCAAGGAACTGCTCGTCGCCTGCAAGGGCATTGACGAGAGCCTGGGGTAAGACGTTCCCCGGCGAAGGCCGGGGTCCAGCTGGAAGGCGCTCGAGATGGAAAGGTCCGGCTACGTTTACATCATGGCGAGCGGACGGAACGGTGCGGTGTATCTAGGCGTGACCAGCGATCTTGCGAAGCGCGCCTGGGAACATCGGAACGGCATCATCAAGGGTTTCACCGAGAAGTACCGCTGTAAGTTCCTGGTCTGGTACAAGGTACATGACAGCATCGAGTCAGCGCGGCAGCGCGAGCTGCAGATGAAGGAGTGGAAGCGAGCGTGGAAGCTGCGAGAGATCGAGGGTCTCAATCCCGAATGGGACGACCTTTACGATCGGGTCGCTCTACCATGACCGCCTCCCCAACTGGGCCCCGGCCTTCGCCGGGGAACAAGGAGACAAAATGAGCATCCTCGTCAACAAGAACACCAAGGTCATCACCCAGGGCATGACCGGTGAGACCGGCAGCTTCCACACCAAGGCGGCGCTGGATTACGGCACGCAGATGGTCGGCGGCGTGACCCCGGGCAAGGGCGGCACCGAGCATCTCGGCCTGCCGGTGTTCGACACCGTCGCCGAGGCGGTGACCAAGACCGGCGCCGACGCGTCGGTGATCTACGTGCCGCCGCCCTTCGCCGCCGACTCGATCCTGGAGGCGATCGACGCCGAAGTGCCGCTGATCGTGTGCATCACCGAAGGCATTCCGGTGCTCGACATGGTGCGCGTCAAGCGCGCGCTGTCGGCGTCGAAGTCGCGGCTGATCGGCCCGAACTGCCCGGGCGTGCTGACGCCGGGCGAGTGCAAGATCGGCATCATGCCGGGTTCGATCTTCAAGAAGGGTTCGGTCGGCGTCGTGTCGCGCTCGGGCACGCTGACCTATGAGGCGGTATTCCAGACGTCGAATGCCGGCCTCGGCCAGACCACCGCGGTCGGCATCGGCGGCGATCCGGTCAACGGCACCAACTTCATCGACGTGCTCGAGCTGTTCCTGGCGGACGACGCGACCGAATCGATCATCATGATCGGCGAAATCGGCGGCTCGGCCGAAGAGGAAGCGGCGCAGTTCCTCCGCGACGAGGTCAAGCGCGGTCGCAGCAAGCCGATGGCCGGCTTCATCGCCGGCCGCACGGCGCCTCCGGGCCGCCGCATGGGCCATGCCGGTGCGATCGTCTCCGGCGGCCAGGGCGGCGCCGAGGACAAGATCGCGGCGATGGAAGCTGCCGGCATCAAGGTCGCGGCGTCGCCGTCGGAGCTGGGCTCGACCCTGCTCGAGGTGCTGAAGGGTTGATGTGACGCCCTCCCTCTCCTGCCGGGAGAGGGGGGGGGAGCCGCCGACAGGCGGCGGAGGGGTGAGGGTGTGGCGCACCCGTTACCCTTACCCTCCCACCCGCGGATGCGGGCGGGCCCAGTTCTGGGGTGAACATTGCCCCGCAATGTTCAGGCCACGCCGGGGGCATGGCCGACCCCAAAACTCTCTCCCCACGGGAGAGGGAAAAAAGGACGAAGACGATGGGCTACGAAGGCCAGGATTTCAGCGACATCGCGCAGGGCGTCAGCCCGGCGTTCATCGAGGCGCTCTACGCCAGGTTCCAGGCCGACCCGACGTCGGTCGAGGGCGGCTGGCAGACCTTCTTCGAAGGGCTGGAGCGCGGTGCGGGCGGTCCGAGCTGGACCAACAAGCGCTGGCCGCTGACCACGACCGATGACCTGACCGCGGGCCTCGACCCGACGCAGATGGAGCCCGCGCCCAAGCCGGCCAAGGGCGGCGGCAAGCCTGCCGCGGCCGCCGCGGTGGCGCCCGCGCCGTCCAAGGAGGACATCATTAAGGCGGCGGGCGACGCGATCCGCGCGCAGCTGCTGATCCGTACCTATCGCGTCCGCGGCCACCTCGCCGCCAACCTCGATCCGCTCGGCCTCGCCAAGCGCGAGATGCCGGAGGACCTGCGCACCGACTATCACGGCTTCACCGATGCCGACATCGACCGGCCGGTCTATCTGGGCGGCACGATGGGCTTCGAATGGGCGACCATCCGGCAGCTCGTCGACACGCTGCGCAAGAACTACTGCGGCAACGTCGGCCTCGAGTATATGCACATCGTCGACGTCGAGGAGCGCCGCTTCCTGCAGGAGCGGATGGAGGGCCAGGACAAGGCGATCGAGTTCACCACCGACGGCAAGAAGGCCATTCTCACCAAGGTCATCGAGGGCGAGCAGTGGGAGAAGTTCCTCGGCAAGAAGTACGTCGGGACGAAGCGCTTCGGCCTCGACGGCGGTGAGTCGATGATCCCGGCGCTCGAGTCGGTGATCAAGTACGGCGGCCAATATGGCGTTCGCGAGATCGTGTTCGGCATGGCGCATCGCGGCCGGCTGAACGTGCTCGCCAACGTCATGGGCAAGCCGCTGCGCGTCATCTTCCACGAATTCGCCGGCGGCTCCGCCAACCCCGAGGATATCGGCGGGTCCGGCGACGTGAAATACCATCTCGGCACCTCGTCGGACCGCGAGTTCGACGGCCATACGGTGCACATGAGCCTGGTCGCCAACCCCTCGCACCTCGAGGCGGTGAACCCGGTCGTGCTCGGCAAGACACGCGCGATCCAGACGATCGCGGGCGACCTGAAGGATCACAGCGCCTCGCTGCCGGTACTGATCCACGGCGACGCCGCGTTCGCCGGGCAGGGCATCGTCTGGGAATGCCTCGGCTTCTCCGGCATCCGCGGCTACAATACCGGCGGCTGCGTCCACTTCATCATCAACAACCAGGTCGGCTTCACCACCAGCCCGCAGTTCGCGCGTTCTTCGCCCTACCCGTCGGACGTTGCAAAGGGCGTGCAGGCGCCGGTGTTCCACGTCAACGGCGACGATCCCGAGGCAGTGACCTTCGCGACCAAGATGGCGATGGAGTTCCGCCAGAAGTTCCATCGCGACATCGTCATCGACATGTGGTGCTATCGCCGCTTCGGCCATAACGAGGGCGACGAGCCGGGCTTCACCCAGCCGCTGATGTACAACATCATCCGCAAGCACCCCGGCGTCAGCGAGATCTACGCCAAGCGGCTGATCGCGGAGGGCGTCGTCGACCAGGCCTGGGTCGACCAGAACATCAAGCAGTATGTCACGCGCTGCGAGGGCGAGTTCGAGGCCGGCCAGGGCTACAAGCCCAATAAGGCGGATTGGTTCGCCGGCCGCTGGTCTGGCCTGTCGGCGCCGAAGGAAACCGATCAGGGCCGCCGCAACGTCGAAACGGGCCTTGACCGCAAGCTGTTCGACGCGATCGGCCGAAAGCTGACGACGGTGCCGGACAGCGTCCAGATCCACAAGACGCTGGCGCGCGTCCTCGACGCGAAGCGCCAGATGTTCGCGAGCGGCGAGAATTTCGACTGGGCGACGGGCGAGGCGCTCGCCTTCGGTTCGCTCCTGTCGGAGGGCTATGGCGTGCGTCTGTCGGGCCAGGATTCGGGCCGCGGCACGTTCAGCCAGCGCCACGCCGTCTGGGTCGACCAGACCGACGAGCACAAGTATGTGCCCTTGCAGACGGTCGAGCACGGCCGGTTCGAGGTGCTGGACAGCCCCTTGAGCGAATATGGCGTGCTCGGCTTCGAATATGGCTATGCGCTCGCCGATCCGAAGACGCTGGTGATGTGGGAGGCGCAGTTCGGCGACTTCGTCAACGGCGCGCAGATCATGATCGACCAGTTCATCACCAGCGGCGAGTCCAAGTGGCTGCGCGCCAACGGTCTGGTGATGCTGCTGCCGCACGGCTACGAAGGGCAGGGGCCGGAGCATAGCTCGGCGCGTCCCGAACGCTTCCTGCAATCGTGCGCCGGCGACAACATCCAGGTCGCGAATTGCACCACGCCGGCGAACTATTTCCACCTGCTGCGCCGTCAGATGCATCGCAACTTCCGCAAGCCGCTGGTCGTGTTCACGCCCAAGTCGCTGCTCCGTCACAAGCTGGCGGTGTCGAAGGCGGAGGACTTCATGGGCGACAGCCACTTCCGGCGCCTGTTGTCCGACACCAATGGTGCGGCCGATGCGGAAACGAAGCGTCTGGTGCTGTGCACGGGCAAGGTCGCCTACGACCTGATCGAGGCGCGCGACGCGGCGGGCGATACCAGCACGCAGATCGTGCGCGTCGAGCAACTCTATCCCTTCCCGACGGACGCGCTCGCGGAGCGGATCGCCAAGCTGTCGAACCTCGAGGACGTCGTCTGGGCGCAGGAAGAGCCGAAGAACAACGGTTATTGGTTCTTCGTCGAGCCGCTGATCGAAGAGGCGCTGGCCATGGCCAAGGCACGCGTCGCGCGCGCCCGCTATGCCGGCCGCGCGGCGGCCGCTTCGCCGGCAACGGGCCTGATGAAGCGGCACACCGCCGAGCAGGGTGCGCTGGTCGCGGATGCGCTCGGCCATAACGTGCGCGAGGAAATCCGCCGGACGCGTGCCGAGGGCAGCACGACGACCGCGCGGCCCGCGCAGGCGCCGACGAGCTGATAGGGTAGGTACGTAGCACCCCGGCCGTGCCGGGGCCCAGTTGGGAAAGCAGATGTAAACCGCGCAGCGCCTGACCCGGACCGTTGCGCAACTGGGCCCCGGCCATCGCCGGGGTAGAAGGATAGAGACAATGGCGACTGAAGTTACGGTGCCGACGCTCGGCGAATCGATCACCGAGGCCACGCTCGGCGAATGGCTCAAGCAGCCCGGCGACGCGGTCGCGGTGGACGAGCCGATCGCCAGCCTGGAGACCGACAAGGTTTCCGTCGAGGTGCCGAGCCCCGTCGCGGGCGTGATGGGGCAGTATGCGGTCCAGGTCGGTGACACGGTCGAGGTCGGTGCGCTGCTCGCGACGATCGAGGCTGGGGACGCTGCGCCGGCCAAGACGCCCGCCGCCGAACCCGCCGCGACCGCGATCCCTGCGGCGCCCGCGCCTGCCGCCGCCGCGCCACAGCCGGCAGGCGATGCGGCGGCTGCCCTTTCGCCGTCCGTGCGTCGCGCGGTGCTCGAGCATGGCGTCGATCCGTCGACGATTCAGGGCACCGGCAAGGACGGCCGCCTGACCAAGGAGGATGTCGCCGCCGCCGCCTCCGCCAAGCCCGCCGCCCCGAGCGCACCCGCCGCGCAGTCCGCACCCGCGCCGACCGGTGGCCGCAAGGAAGAGCGCGTCAAGATGACGCGCCTTCGCCAGACGATCGCCAAGCGGCTCAAGGAAGCGCAGAACACCGCCGCGATGCTGACGACGTTCAACGACGTCGACATGACCGCGGTTATCGAGGCGCGCGCCAAATACAAGGACCTTTTCGAGAAGAAGCACGGCGTCCGGCTCGGCTTCATGGGCTTCTTCGTGAAGGCCGCGACGATGGCGCTGAAGGACATTCCTTCCGTCAACGCCAGCATCGAGGGCGACGAGATCGTCTATCACGATTATGCCGACATCTCGGTCGCGGTGTCCGCTCCGAACGGCCTGGTCGTGCCGGTGATCCGTGACGCGCAGGACCTGTCGGTCGCGGGCATCGAAAAGACGATCGGCGATTTCGGCAAGCGCGCCAAGGACGGCACGCTCAAGATGGACGAGATGAAGGGCGGCACCTTCACCATCTCCAACGGCGGCGTGTTCGGCTCGCTGATGTCGACCCCGATCATCAATCCGCCGCAGTCGGCGGTGCTCGGCCTCCACCGGATCGAGGAGCGCCCGGTGGTCCGCGACGGTCAGGTCGTCGTTCGCCCGATGATGTACCTCGCGCTCAGCTACGACCATCGCCTGATCGACGGCCGCGAGGCGGTGACCTTCCTCGTGGCGCTCAAGAACGCGATCGAGGACCCGACCCGGATCCTGATCGACCTGTAAGGTTCGGTGCTCCTGCGGACGCAGGAGCCCAGGGGTGCAGGGCGTGTCGCCTGTGGCCCTGGGTTCCTGCGCGCAGGAACGCATTAGGCTGGCGGCATGAAGCCCGGCTACGTCTATCTCATGGCAAGCCAGCGTAACGGCACGCTGTACCTAGGGGTAACGAGCAACATCCAGGCCCGTGCGTATCAACATCGTAACGGCCTGATCGACGGCTTTTCGAAGAAATACAATTGCAAGCTGCTTGTCTGGTTCGAAGCGCATGACGACATTCAGGATGCCCGGCAACGTGAGTTGCAGCTGAAGAAATGGAAGCGGGCCTGGAAGGTCGAGATGATCGAACAGGGCAACCCGATGTGGAAGGATTTGTACGAGACGCTGTCCTAAGGGCCGTGCTCCTGCGAACGCAGGAACCCAGAGCCTCGAGCGCCGCGCCTCATAACCCTGGGTTCCTGCATTCGCAGGAACACGAGTGGAGCAGAAAAGATGGCTGACGAACAGCAGTACGACTATGACGTCCTCGTGATCGGCGCCGGCCCCGGCGGTTATGTCGCCGCGATCCGTGCGGCGCAGCTGGGGCTGAAGACGGCGTGCGCCGAGAGCCGCGAGACGCTGGGCGGCACGTGCCTCAACGTCGGCTGCATCCCGTCCAAGGCGATGCTGCACGCCTCCGAATATTTCGACGCTGCCGCCAATGGCGCGATGGCGAAGATGGGCATCAAGGTCACGCCCGAGCTCGACCTGGAGGCGATGCACGGCCAGCGCCGCGACGCAGTCAAGCAGCTGACCGGCGGCATCGAATTCCTGTTCAAGAAGAATAAGGTGGAGTGGCTGAAGGGGCGCGCCAGCTTTACGGGCGCCGACACCGTCGAGGTCGCGGGCCGCACCGTCCGCGCGAAGAACATCGTCATCGCCACCGGCTCCAGCGTCACGCCGCTGCCCGGCGTCACCATCGACCAAAAGGTCGTGGTCGACTCGACCGGCGCGCTGGAACTGCCCAAGGTCCCCGCGCACATGGTCGTGATCGGCGGCGGCGTGATCGGGCTCGAGCTCGGCAGCGTGTGGCGTCGTCTGGGTGCGAAGGTCACGGTCGTCGAATTCCTCGACCAGATCCTGCCCGGATTCGACGGCGACGTGCGCAAGGAATCCAACAAGATCTTCAAGAAGCAGGGCCTCGAGTTCAAGCTGTCGACGAAGGTCACGGGGGTCGCCGTGAACGGCGACCGCGCGACGCTGACGCTGGAGCCCGCCGCGGGCGGCGAGGCGCAGACGATTGACGCGGATGCGGTGCTCGTCTCGATCGGCCGCAAGCCCAACACCGACGGGCTGAACCTGGAGGCGGCCGGCGTCGCGCTCAATGGCCGCGGGCAGGTGGAGATCGACCATGACTTCCGCACCAATGTTCCGGGCGTCTGGGCGATCGGCGACGTCGCCCCCGGCCTGATGCTCGCGCACAAGGCGGAGGACGAAGGCATCGCCGTCGCGGAGAATATCGCGGGCCAGCACGGCATCGTGAACCACGACGTCATTCCGAGCGTCGTCTACACCTGGCCCGAGATCGCCGGTGTCGGCCTGACCGAGGAAGCGGCCAAGGCGAAGGGCGAGGTGAAGGTCGGCAAGTTCCCGATGCTCGCCAATAGCCGGGCAAAGACCAATCACGAGCCCGACGGCTTCGTGAAGATCATCGCCGACGCCAAGACCGATCGCGTGCTCGGAGTCTGGGCGATCGCCTCGGTCGCCGGCACGATGATCGCGCAGGCGGCGCAGGCGATGGAATTCGGCGCGACCAGCGAGGATATCGCCTACACCTGCCACGCCCATCCGACGCATTCGGAAGCGATCAAGGAAGCCGCCATGGCGGTGACCGGCAAGCCGATCCACATCTGATGTCCGGCGGCGCGGCGCAGGGTCCCGAACCGGACCGCGCCGCGCTGGAGGCGGCGTGGCTGCGCCTGACGCGCGTCACGCTGCCCGGCCTTGCCCGAGAGCGCGGCTGGCCCGTGCGGGCGGACCATTGTTTCCAGCGGATCCTGCTCGACAATGCGGTCGGCGGCCGATGGTATGACGCGGTGGCACGGCGCCCGGCCTATCGCCACCTCGCGGCTGAGGCGTTGGCCGACGCCATCGCGCTCGGCGAGGCAGCGATCGCCGACACCGTCGATCTCGCCGCACTCAACCAGCAGTCGCTGCGCTGGCGTGGCAAGCGAGGATAACCGCGGCACGGAACGCACCACCGCGCGATGGTGCGGCGCGGTCAGAACAGCTTGCGTACGCCGAGTTGTACGGTGCGCCCGATCGGGTCGAGATAGCCGGGCTGAAAGCCGTTCGGCGTCGCGCCGTTGCGATCGCGAACGTCGATGCGATCGTTCAGCCAGTTCTGAACGAGCAGGTTGAGCGACAGGCTCTTCGACCATGGCTTGTGCAGCATCTTGTCGAGGTCGAGCTGCGTCCAGCTGCCGATGATCGTCTTGCCGGAGAAGGTGAGATCCGATGTCGCAAGCAGGCTGCGAACCCGCGTCGCGCCCTGCGCCTGGATGAAGGTGCCGATGTTGAGCGCCCCGAGGGACAGGCCGGCATTGGCGTTGATCTCCCACCGGGGCCGGCCGCCCGACCCGTTGAGCGTCGCCCCGTCGAGCAGGTCCAGACTGGCCAGCCCGTCCCGCAGCACGGCCCGATCGGAGAGGCGCAGCGTGGTGGTGACATAGGAGAAGACGTGGATCGGCTCCTTGGGCGGGGGCGGGGGCGGGGCGTCCTTGGCGGGCACTCCCGGCTGTGCCGCCGCCGGCGCGGGCTTCTTGCCGATCTGCGTCCAGATGGCCGTCACGAACTGCAACTTGCGCTCCGTCTCCCGCGCGACGTTCACGCCGCGAAGGTCGACCTGGGTCAGTCTGCCCGTTCCGTCGCGCAGGAACAGGTCGGGGAAAGCCGCCTGGATCGTGGGCGTCGCGCCGGCGAGGTTCGTCGTCTGGTCGGCGATGCGCGTCTCGATATAGTCGACCGCAAGCCGGATCGAGCCGCGATCGTCGCGGATCGGGTGATAGGCCAGGCCGAGCTCCGACACGCGCCGCCGCTCCGGCGTGAGCGCGGGATTGCCGCCGGTGACCGCGGTGACGAGTCCGGATGTTCCGGTCGCGAAGTCGAAGAACGGCACATTGGGTGTCGTCAGCACCGGGTTGGTGAGCAGCGCGATCGCTGGCGCGGTCTGCGTCTCGTTGACCGACGCGTGCAGCTGGAAACGCGGTTTCAGGGACCAGGATACGCCATAAGCCGACTGGAGCAGGCGGCCGTAGCGCGACACGTCTGAGACTCCGAGCGTACCGTTGAGCGACAGGTCGCCGAGGAAGGGGAGCACGCCCTGCTTGGCGGCGGCAACGGGAACGGTCGCGTTGATGCTACCGGATTTCACCGTGCGCGCCAGTGCGGCGGCCGACCCGTCGATCTGATCGTTGCGGTTGGCGGACCGCGTATAATCGGCCGCGGCGGTGATGAGGACATCGCCCGCAGGCAGATGGGCGAGCGGACCGTTCAGCGTCGCCTTGCCGTTGGTCTCGTCCGTCACGCTCTTCTGGCGTTGTGCGATCCGCCGCGACGCTGATGATACGTCGATTGGTATCAGCGGGTCGGCTCCGGCCAAGACCGCGGCCTGCAACGCGGCGGTTGGCACGCCCTGTTCGGCCAGCCCCGTCGCCCGCAGGCGGTTGTAGCCGCCCGTCACCGTCCACGCCCAGCGTCCGATTACGCCCTGCACCGCGCCGCTGCCGGACAGTTTGAGACTGGCGTTGCGTTGGGCGAGAACGACGTCGGGCAGATAGCGGTAGACGAGCGTGTCGCCGGCGAAGGGTAGAGTGCCGCCGCCGGGCACGCGTAGCGCCGTAGTCGCGAGTCCATTGCTGCCCGCGCTGCGCGTCGCTTCCATCGACAGGGTCACCGAACCGCTGAGCGTGCGACCGAGCGGGCCAGCCAGCGTGGTATTGGCGGCCAGCGTGTCGCTGGTTGGCAGCAGGGTGCGGAAACGACCGATGTCCGTCACCGCGGGGCGATCGGCGGTGGCGAGGTAACTGCCGAGCTGCTGCCGTGCCGCATTATCCGCGGGAAGCGCGGCGACCGCCACGGCTCTGCCCACGAGCCGGTCGAGCGCGGCATCGATGCTGCCGCCGCCGACGGCGGCAACATTACCAGCAAGCGCGTAGAGTGCCGTCGGATCGGGCAGGATGTTCCGCTGGCTCTGTCGTATCGCATCCTGATGCTGGTAGCTGGTGTTGATCGTCAGGCGGCGGGACCCCGAAAGGCGGGTCGTATTGAGGAACAGATAGTCGGTGCCGTTGCCGCCATCGGTCGCGCCGCTGACGGTATTTTCCGCGACGATGGACCGGAAGTTCTTCTTGGTAATGAAATTGACGACCCGCTGGGTCGGTGGAAAGCCGAAACGGGCAGCATCCTGCTCGGTGAGGATTTCGGTCCGCTCCATCGCTTCGGGAGGCAAGCCATAGACATCGTCCATGCTTGCGACGCGGCGACCGTTGAGCAGGAAGACCGGGGGGCCGCCATTGGCGCCGGTCGTCAGCCCCTGCAGCCGCTGCATCAGATCCTTGATGGTGGTCGCGCCGAGCGTCCGGATGGCTGCGGCGTCTAGAACCGCTATCGGCTCCGCGTCGCCGATGGCAGAGCCGGATACGCGGCGCGCACGGACGACGATTTCGCTAGTCCCCTCGGCCGGCGGCGACGCTCCTCCGTCCTGTTGCGCAAGCGCGGGCGCACTGCCCAACAGCGCGGACCATGCGAGCAGGTAGCAAGTCGTGCGCGTCATGAATGAGCGGTCCGATAAAGGGCGGGGGCGTGCGTATCGACCGACGCAGATGCCATCGCCGGACGATGCTTCATCCTGCGCATGAAAGACGGCGGAATTAAGAGCAGTTCAGCTAATAACACCGACTGTTGCATTTTGATCTCAAATAATACTGGATAAGCGGCGCCCGTGTAGGAATCAGCGGAGTCGGATCGGACGGGCGCCGCCGCTCCCACGCACGTGGATCAGACGCTAAACCGATGTTCCGCCAGTTTTATCGATGCGGACCATGCGGGTTCGCCGATCGACCCGCACCGCCATGCCGCGCGTCTGCAACACGAAACCGTCCGCATCCGCCCAGGCCGCGTCCGTCATGGGCATGCCCGCCAGGTCGTACCAGCACGAATCAGGATAAGGTGCTGGGTCGCCCAGGCCGGCTGTCGCCCGCGCCTGCGCGAGGGCGGCGACATGGGCCTCCAGCGCCTGGTCGCGCCCGGCCCAGTCGACCCAGCCGATCGGATTGTCCTGCGCATAGGCATTGTTGTTGCCTTGCTGTGTCCGCCCGAATTCGTCGCCCGCGGTCAGCAGGATCGTGCCGCGCGAGGCGAACAGGGTGCCGAGCAGCGCGCGTCGGTCGGTGTCGCGCGCGGCGCGCACCGCGGGATCGTCGCTCGGTCCCTCGACGCCGTTGTTCCAGCTGTGATTGTCGCCATGGCCGTCGCGATTCTCCTCGCCATTCGCCTGGTTGTGACGCTCGGCATAGGCGACGGTATCGGCGAGGGTGAAACCGTCGTGAGCCGCGACGAAGTTGACGGTCCGTGTGTCCTCCCGGCCGAAGATGTCGTCCGACCCGGCGAGCCGCGTCGCCAGCACGCCCGCGCCGACATCGCCCCGCCAGAAGCGGCGGACGTCGTCGCGGAACCGGTCGTTCCATTCGAGCCAGCCGTGAGGAAAATTGCCGAGCTGATAGCCGCCGGGACCGATGTCCCACGGCTCCGCGATCATCACCCGCGTCGCCAGCAAAGGGTCGGCCGCGATCTCGTGGAATATCGGCGCGGTCGGCGAAAAGCCCGGACCGCGCGCGAGGACGGTGGCGAGGTCGAAGCGGAAGCCGTCGACGCCGAGCGCGGTGAAGTGTCGCAGCGCGTCGAGGATCATCTGCCGTACCTCGGGACGCGCGCAATCAAGGGTGTTGCCGGTGCCCGTGTCGTTGATCAGCGTGCCGTCTGGCGCATGGGCGAAATAGAGCGAGGGTTCGAGCCCGCGCAGCGCCAGCGTCGGACCGTGTACGTCGCTCTCGCCATTATGATTGAAGACGAGGTCGAGGATGACGCCGATCCCCGCCGCTCGCAGCGCCGCGACCGTCTCGCGCAGCTCGGCGACGCCGCCCGGCGCCAGCCGGGGATCAAGCGCCATCGGGACGACGGGATTGTAGCCCCAAGCGTTGCTAAGGCCGAGCGGGGGCAAATGCCGCTCATCGATCCAGGCGACGATCGGCATCAACTCGATGGCGTCGACGCGCAGCGATCGAAGATGCGCGATGATCGCCGGATGCGCCAGCGCGGCGATCGTTCCGCGCTGCGCCTCGGCTATGTCGGGGTGCAGCATGGTGAAGCCGCGGACGTTGAGTTCGTAGATCAATCCGCCGGGGGCGAAGAGCGGCGGACTTAGTTCGTCGGGGAGTGGCAGGGGACTCGGCACGATCGCGCGCGGGACGAGCGCGCCCGTCTCGACGCCGGGGAGGCCCAGACGCGGGTCATGGACGAATGGCCGGTCGAGCATGATCGCATAAGGATCGACGAGCAGCTTCGCCGGATCGGACGCGCAGCGATAGCCGTACCGCTGCCCCGCGCCGACGCCGGGCACGCGCGCACGCCAGATGCCGTCGCCGTCCGGCACCATCGGGACCTGGCGTTCGCCCGTGCCATCGAACAGGCACAGCGTCACCGGCGCGGCGGCGCGCACGGCAAAACGGGTCGCATTGTCCTCGACGACCGCACCGAGCGGGAGGGAGGTGCCCGCCATGTCCGTCACGGACCGGTCGCGCCCACGCGCTGGGTCATCGCGTGCGCGGTGTCAAGCAAGGGCCTGCGGAACGCGACGGGTTCATCCTTCGTCGACGCCCGCAGCGCGACCGGCCCGGATCGTGCGGAGACGTTGGCGGCCATCAGGCGGTCGTTGCGCTGCGGCTCACGTCACCACGTCGGGCGCGTGGCGTCCGGTGTGCCGCGCGATCCCGGCGATGGCGTCCGCCGCCGCGACGATGTCCGCCAGCATCGCACCCGTATCGGCGTCGAGGCGGCCGTCCGCCGGCTCGTAGCGTTCCAGATAGACGCGCAGCGTCGCGCCGCTGGTGCCGGTGCCCGACAGGCGGAAGACGACGCGGCTGCCGCCCTCGAACAGGATGCGCACGCCCTGGTTGCGGCTGACCGAGCCGTCGGTCGGGTCCTCATAGGCGAAGTCGTCCGCGCCCGCGATCGTCAGCGGCCCCACGACGCGGCCCGGCAGATCGGCCAGGCCGGCGCGCAATTCCGCCATCAGCGCATCCGCCCGCGCGCTGTCCACGCCCTCGTAATCGTGGCGCGCATAGTAATTGCGGCCATAGGTCGCCCAGTGTTCGCGTGCCAGCGCATCGACCGACTTGCCGCTGGCGGCGAGGATGTTAAGCCACAACAATACGGCCCACAGCCCGTCCTTCTCGCGGACATGGTCGCTGCCGGTGCCGGCGCTTTCCTCGCCGCAGATCGTCGCCATGCCGGCATCGAGCAGGTTGCCGAAGAACTTCCATCCGGTCGGCGTTTCGAAGGCGGGGATGCCCAGCCTGTCCGCCACCCGGTCCGCCGCGGCGCTGGTGGGCATCGATCGCGCGATGCCCTTCAGCCCGGCGGCATAGCCGGGCGCCAGATGCGCATTGGCGGCGAGCATCGCCAGGCTGTCCGACGGGGTCACGAACCGGCCCCGACCGATGATCAGGTTGCGGTCGCCGTCGCCGTCCGACGCCGCGCCGAAATCCGGGGCGTCGGCTCCCATCATCAGGTCGTACAGATCCTTCGCGTGGACCAGATTGGGATCGGGGTGATGGCCACCGAAATCCTCCAGTGGCGTGCCGTTGCGCACGGTGCCCGGCGCGAACCCCAGTCGTCGTTCCAGGATCTCGGTAGCATAGGGACCCGTCACCGCGCTCATCGCGTCGAACGCCATGGTCAGCCCCGCGCCGCGGATCGCGGGAAAATCGAACAGACTTTCCATCAGGGCGGCGTAATCGGCGACGGGATCGACCACCTCGACCGTCATGTCGCCGACCGACACCTCCCCCAGCGCATCGAGGTCGATGTCGTCGGCGTCGATCGTCCGCCATCTGTCGATCGTCTTCGTACGGGCGAAGATCGCGTCGGTGATGCCCTCGGGTGCGGGACCGCCGTTGGCGATATTGTACTTGATCCCAAAATCCTCGGTCGGGCCGCCGGGATTATGGCTCGCGGACAGGACGAGGCCACCCAGCGCCTTGCGGATGCGGATCATGTTGCTGGCCGCCGGCGTCGACAGAAGACCGCCCCGGCCGACGACGACGCGACCGAAGCCGTTCGCCGCGGCGATGCGGATCGCCTTCTGGATGACCTCGCGATTCAGGAAGCGGCCGTCGCCGCCGATCACCAGCGTCGCGCCGTCCTTCCCCTCGATGGCGTCGAACACCGCCTGCACGAAATTTTCGGCATAGTTCGGTTGCTGAAAGACGGTGACCTTCTTGCGCAGGCCGGACGTGCCAGGCTTCTGGTCGGCATAGGGGGTGGAGGTGACGGTACGGATCATGCGATCAGGCTCTTGTAGAGGTCGGCATAGCGGCGGCCGCTCTCGGTCCAGGAAAAGTCCGCGCGCATGCCGTTGCGCTGGATGGTGCACCACAGATCGGGTCGTGCATAGGCCCGGATCGTCCGCATGATCGCGTGCGAGAGGCTGTGATCGCTGACCTCGCCATGCTGGAAGCCGGTCGCGACGCCGGCCGCGAGCGCCGCCTCGTTGGCGTCGATCACCGTGTCGGCGAGGCCGCCGGTCCGGGCGACGACGGGAACGCAGCCATAGGCGAGACCGTAAAGCTGGGTCAGCCCGCATGGTTCGAACCGGGACGGGATGAGGATCGCGTCCGCGCCGCCCTGGAGCAGGTGCGACAGCGGTTCGTCATAGCCGATGCGGACGCCGATCTTGCCCGGGTGACGCGCGGCGGCGGCGAGGAACGCCTGTTCCAGCGGTGCGTCGCCCGACCCCAGGAGCGCCAGCCGTCCGCCCGCCGCGACCAGCATGTCGAGGCAGTGCGCCAGCACATCCATGCCCTTTTGCCACGTCAGCCGGCTGATCACGGTGAACAGCGGGCCGTCGCCGGACGCCAGGCCGAACATCTTTTCCACGGCGCGCTTGTTCGCCCGCCGCCGGCCCAGCGCGCGCACGGTGTAACGCTGCGGCAGAGCGGTATCGATCTCCGGGTTCCACACCGCCGGATCGATACCGTTGACGATGCCGTGGACGCGCGCGCCCCGTGCCTCGATCAGCCCCTCGAGCCCCATGCCGAAGCGGTTCTCGCGGATTTCCGAGGCATAGGTCGGGCTGACCGTCGTGATGGCCTCTGCCGCCTCCAGTCCCGCCTTCAGGAAGCCTACGCCCCCGTAATATTCGACGCCGTCGATTCCCCAGGCGGCGTCCGGCAGGCCCAGCGCCGGGAAGATGTCGGCCCCGAACTGACCCTGGAAGGCGATGTTGTGCACCGTCATCACGCTGCGCACAGTCGCGCCGGCATAGCGCAGATAGGCGGGGGCAAGCGCGGCCTGCCAGTCATGGGCATGCAGCAGGTCGTAGCCGCCGTCCGCCGCGACGTCTGCCGCCGCGCGCGCGAGCGCCGCGAACCGCCGCCAGTCGTCGGCATGGCCGTACAGGCCGCCCGCGCGATTGAACAAGGCCGGCGCATCGAGGACGATCAGCGCGTGGTCGCCGATCCGCCCCGCCAGCAACCGCGCCTCGGTGTCCATCAGATCGGTCCAGCGGCGGACGACCTTCGCCCCCTTCATCGCCTTTCCGACCATGGGGTAGCCGGGGATCATCGTCGTCGTCTGGACCCCGTGGGGCGCAAGCGCGTCGGGCAGCGCGCCGACCACGTCGGCGAGCCCACCCGTCTTGACCAGCGGAAACGCCTCCGACGCGACGGAAAGGACGCGCATCAGATTGCCCGTGAAAAGCCGCCGTTTCCAGGCCCAGGCCAGGAAACGGGCAGGAAAGCCTCCGCCGCGGACGCGCTGCAAGCCGGATCGATCACGATTTCAACCGGTCGATCATCGGCTGGGTGATCAGACATACCCCCTTGTCGGTGCGGCGGAAGCGGTGCCCGTCGCTCACCGGATCCTCGCCGACGACGAGATTGTCGGGGATGATGACGCCGCGATCGAGCACCACCTTCTTGAGCCGCGCGCCGCGGCCGATATGGCAATAGGGGAGTACGACGGCCTCATCGAGCATCGAGAAGCTGTGTGCCCGCACGCCGGTCGACAGCAGGCTGCGATGGATCGTCGATCCCGAAACGATGCAATTGCCCGATACGAGGCTGGACACCGCAGACCCGCGCCGCCCGTCGAGATCATGGACAAACTTCGCCGGCGGGGTGATCTCGGAATAGGTCCACAGGGGCCATTCCTTGTCATACAGGTCGAGCTGCGGGATGACGTCGGTCAGGTCGATATTCGCCTCCCAATAGGCATCGACCGTACCGACATCGCGCCAATAGGCTGCCGGTTCCTCGCTCGACCGCACGCAGCTGGCGGAAAAGCGGTGCGCCTGTGCCTTGCCGTGCTGGACGAGGTAGGGGATGATGTCCTTGCCGAAATCGCGGCTGGACCCAGGTGTGTCGGCGTCGCGGCGCAGTTCCTCGAACAGGAACTTGGTCGCGAAGACGTAGATGCCCAGGCTGGCGAGCGCGACGTCGGGCTGGCCGGGGATCGACGGCGGGTCGGCGGGCTTCTCGACGAAATCGATGATCCGGTCGGTCTCGTCGACGTGCATCACGCCGAACGCCCGCGCCTCCATCCGCGGCACCTCCATGCAGGCGACGGTGACGTCGGCGCCACTGTCGCAATGCTGCTGAAGCATGATTTCATAGTCCATCTTGTAGATATGATCCCCGGCCAGGATCACCATGAACTCGGGACCGTAACTCTCGATGATGTCGATGTTCTGGAAGACGGCGTCGGCCGTGCCCTCATACCATTGGAATTCCGACACGCGCTGGCTGGCGGGCAGGATGTCGAAGCTCTCGTTGCGTTCGTCGCGCAGGAAGTTCCAGCCGCGCTGAAGATGGCGGATCAGGGAATGCGCCTTGTACTGCGTCGCGACGCCGATCCGGCGAATGCCCGAATTGATCGCGTTCGACAGCGCGAAGTCGATGATCCGGCTCTTGCCGCCGAAATAGACGGCAGGCTTGGCACGCGTGTCGGTCAGTTCCATCAGCCGGCTGCCGCGTCCGCCGGCAAGCACATAAGCCATCGCGTCGCGCGACAGCGGGTGGCGTCCTATGCGGTCTACCATCGGCCCCTCTCCATCATCCTTGTCATTGTATCAGCCTTCGAATTCCAGCATCACCGTGGCAAGCGGCGGGAGCGTCACCCAGGCGGCGCCGTTCTTCGCCTCGACCCCGCCTAGGTTGCCCAGGCCCGAGCCCCAATAATCCTGTGCGTCGGAATTGATGATCTCGCGCCAGCGCCCGTCGTGCGGCAGCGGGACGCGATAGGGCGCGCGCGCGACGGGGGTCAGGTTGGCGATCACCGCGACCGGCTTCGCATCCGGTGCCTTGCGCAGCCAGGCGAAGACGGAATTCGCGGCATCGTCGGCGATCAGCCATGCAAAGCCGTCCTGTTCGCAGTCGCGCGCGTGAAGCGCAGGCGTGTTGCGGTAGACGCGATTCAAGTCGCGGACCAGCTTGCGCACGCCTTCGTGCGAATGGGCGCAGCGCAGCCCCCAGTCGAGCGCGCGATCTTCGCTCCATTCGCGCCTCTGCGCGAACTCCTGCCCCATGAACAGCAGCTTCTTGCCCGGATAGCCCCACATGAAGGCATAGAGGCTGCGCAGGTTGGCGAACTTCTGCCAGTCGTCGCCGGGCATCTTTTCCAGCAGCGTGCCCTTGCCGTGCACGACCTCGTCATGACTGAGGGGGAGAACGAAATTCTCGCTGAAGGCGTAGACGAGCCCGAAGTTGATCTCGCCATGGTGATGGCGCCGATGGATCGGCTCGCGCGCGAAATACTGGAGCGTGTCGTGCATCCAGCCCATGTTCCACTTGAACCCGAAGCCTAGGTTGCTGCGGCTGGCCTCGTCGAGCGCGGGCGCGGAGACGCCTGGCCAACTCGTGGACTCCTCGGCGACGGTGAAGATGCCGGGATGCTCGCGGTAGATCGCGCGGTTCATCGCGCGCAGGAAGTCGACCGCCTCCCAGTTCTCGCGACCACCCTCGGCATTGGGAATCCACTCGCCCTGCTTGCGGCTGTAGTCGCGGTACAGCATCGAGGCGACCGCGTCGACGCGAAGCCCGTCGATATGATAACGCTCCGCCCAGAACAGCGCATTGTTGACGAGGAACGCCTCGACCTCGCGCCGCCCGAAATTGTAGATTGCGGTGTTCCAGTCGGGGTGGAAGCCCAGCCGCGGATCCTCGTGCTCGTAGAGCGCGGTTCCGTCGAAGTGATCGAGCCCGTGGGCATCGGTCGGAAAATGCGCCGGCACCCAGTCCAGGATCACGCCGACGCCGGCCTGGTGCGCACCGTCGACGAAGCGGGCGAAGCCCTCATGATCGCCGAAGCGGGCAGAGGGGGCGTAGAGACCGGTCGTCTGATAGCCCCAGGACGGGTCGTAGGGATGTTCGCTGACCGGCAGGAACTCGATGTGCGTGAAGCCCAGGTCGACGACATAGGGGATCAGGCGATCGGCGAGCGCGTCCCAGCTCAGATACCAGTCGTTGTCGTCCCGATCCCATGAGCCGGCATGGACCTCGTAGATGCTGATGGGCGCGCGACGCGGGTCGACTTTTGTCCAGGCTTCGCGGTGCGCCGCATCGTGCCAGACATGCGTCGGCGGCGCGGTGGTGATCGATGCGGTCTTCGGCCGCAGTTCCGCGGCAAAGGCAAAGGGGTCGGCCTTCAGCGGCTGCAGCGATCCGTCCGCGGCGACGATCTCGAACTTGTAGGCGCGTCCGGGGCCGATGTCGGGCAGGAAGATTTCCCAAACCCCGACCGCGCCGCGCCGCCGCATGACGTGGCGCGCGCCGTTCCAGTCGTTGAAGTCGCCGACCACCGATACACGTCGCGCGTTGGGCGCCCAGACCGCGAAGTGCGTGCCGCGCGCGCCCTCATGCTCGATCCAGTGGGCGCCGACCTTGTCCCACAGGCGCAGGTGCGTGCCCTCCGCCATCAGATAATCGTCGGTGGGGCCGAGCACGGGGCCGAAGCTATAGGGGTCGGTCAGCCACCATTCGGTGCCATAGCCCTGCGCCTTGTAGCGCAAGGGCTGCGGATCGCCGGGCAGGGAGCCTTCGAAAAGCCCTCGATCGTCGACCCGCTCGAGCATGCCGAGCGCGTGGCCGGCGAGATCATGCGCCTCGAGAGTCTCTGCCCCGGGTACCAGCGCGCGCGCGAAGCTCCCCTGCGGCCCGGCGAATACGCCGAGCAGCGAGAAGGGGTCGTCGTGGCGACCCTCGACCAGAGCGTCGATCGCGGCGCGCGGCGGCTTCACCTCACGCCCCAGATGTCACGCGCATATTCCCCGATCGTCCGGTCCGACGAGAACCAGCCCATGTTCGCGACGTTGAGGATCGCGGATCGCCCCCATGCGGCCGGATCGCTCCAGCGCGCGTCGACCGCACGCTGGGCGGCCGTATAGGCGTCGAAATCAGCGGCGACCATGAACCAGTCATGGTCGTACAGACCACCCATCAGCCCCTTGTACCGATCCGGGTCGTCGGGGGAGAAGACACCCGAGGCGATGGCGCTCACCGCCTGCGCCAATTCGCGCGACCCTTCGATCGCGGCGCGCGGATCATAGCCGGCCGCGCGCCGCTCCGCGACTTCGTCGGCGGTCAGGCCGAAGATGAAGATGTTGTTGTCGCCGACATGGTCCTTGATCTCGATGTTGGCGCCGTCGAGCGTGCCGATGGTCAGCGCGCCGTTTAGCGCGAACTTCATGTTGCCGGTTCCCGACGCTTCCATGCCGGCAGTGCTGATCTGTTCCGAGAGATCGGCGGCCGGGATCATCCGTTCCGCGAGGCTGACGTTGTAGTTGGGCACGAAGGCAACCTTCAGCAGGTCGCCGACCGCCGGATCGGCGTTGATCCGCTTGGCGACGTCGTTCGCCAGCTTGATGACCAGCTTGGCATTGTGATAGCTCGACGCTGCCTTGCCCGCGAACAGCTTGACGCGTGGCGTCCAGTCACGCTCCGGATGGCTGCGGATCTGGTCATAGAGCGCTACCGTCTCGATGATGTTGAGCAGCTGCCGCTTGTATTCGTGAATGCGCTTGATCTGAACGTCGAAGATTGCGTCCGGATCGGCCCTCAAGCCCATTGTTTCCTTCAGGTAATTGGACAGCATCACCTTGTTCGAACGCTTGGTCGCGGCGAAGCGCTCCCGGAAGGTTGCGTCATCGGCATGCGGCACGAGCGCGGTCAGTGCCTGCGCATCGTCGTGGAAGCCGTCGCCGATCGCTTCGGCGATCAGGGACGTCAGGCCGGGATTGCATTCCAGCAGCCAGCGGCGCGGGGTGATGCCGTTGGTCTTGTTGTTGATCCGGTCCGGAAACAGGCGATGCAGGTCGGCGAAGACCGTACGCTTCATCAGTTCGGTGTGCAGCGCCGCGACGCCGTTGACCGAATGGCTACCCGCAAACGCCAGGTTCGCCATGCGCACGCGGCGTTCGCCACCCTCGTCGATCAGGCTGATCGCGGCGATCGCGCGGTCGTCGACGCCGGCCACCTTGCGCGCGTCGCGCAGCAGCTTCGCGTTGATCTGGTAGACCAGCTGCATGTGCCGCGGCAGCAGCCGCTCGAACAGCGGCAACGGCCAGCTTTCGAGCGCCTCCGGCAGCAGGGTGTGATTGGTGTAGCCGAAGGTCGCGCGGGTGATGTCCCACGCCTCGTCGAAGCCGATGTCGTGGAAATCGACCAGCAGCCGCATCAGTTCGGCGACGGACACCGCGGGATGCGTGTCGTTCAGCTGGATCGCCGCCTTGTCCGGCAAGGTGCGCACGTCGCCGAAATATTGGACGTGGCGGCGGACGATGTCCTGGATCGAGGCGGAGCTGAAGAAATATTCCTGGCGTAGGCGCAGCTCCTGGCCGGCCGGCGTCGAATCGTTGGGATAGAGGACGCGCGTCAGCGTCTCCGCGCGCAGCTGGCCAGCGAGCGCACCCTGGAAATCGCCGGCGTTGAACTGGTCGAGGCGGATCGGGTCGAACGCGCGTGCGCGCCACAGCCGCAGCGTGTTGACGCGCTTGCCGCGCCAGCCGACCATCGGCGTGTCATAGGCGACGGCCTGTACCGCTTCCGCCGGGCTCCAATGGACAAGACCGCTTGCCTTGGTCGTGACCTCGCCGCCGAAGCCGACGAAATAGGCGCTCTCGCGCCGTTCGAATTCCCACGGATTGCCGTGCGCCAGCCAGGTTTCGGGCAATTCGACCTGCCAGCCGTCGTCGATCCGCTGGCGGAACATGCCGTTCACGTAGCGAATGCCATAACCGTATGCTGGCAGATCGAGGCTGGCGAGGCTTTCCATGAAGCACGCCGCCAGGCGTCCGAGGCCGCCGTTGCCCAGCGCGGCATCGGGCTCGATCTCTTCGATCTCGGCAAGGTCGACGCCGAGCGAGGCGAGCGCGTCCGCCACGTCCTGTGTGTGACGCAGGTTGGACAGCGCGTCGCGCAGCAATCGCCCGATCAAGAATTCGAGGCTGAGGTAATAGACGCGTTTGGCCCCGGCGGCATGTGCGGCCTTGGTGGACGCCATCCATCGCTCGATGATCTCGTTGCGCAAGGTCAGGATCGTTGCGGCCAGCCAGTCATGCGGGCGCGCCGCCTGCGCGTCCTTGCCGATGCGGTGGACCAACGTGTCGACAATGGTCGCCGCGAGCCCGCTGGGCGAAGTGGGGAGGGAGGGGGGCGTGGAGGAATCGTTCACGACAAACCCATGCTGCTGAATGCCAGGCCGTATACTAGAGGGGTGAACGGCCCGTCTGTCACCGCAAAAGCGTCGGTGCGGATCAAAACATGCCCCACAATAAAGTAAGATTGAGGACGACGATGACCGTTGCGATGATCCAGGCGAGCGCCCGGAGCCACGCCGGGCTGGCGAAGCGTCCCATGAGCGAGGCCCGGCCCGTGAAGGCGACAAGCGGGATCACCGCGAACGGCAGTTGCAGGCTGAGGATAACCTGGCTGAGGACGAGCAGCCGCGTCGCGCCGCCATCGCCCATCGCCCCCACCACGAGCACGGCAGGCACGATGGCGAGAAGCCGCGTCACCAGTCGCCGCAGCCAGACCGGCAGGCGAATGTCGAGGAACCCCTCCATGACGATCTGGCCGGCGAGCGTCCCGGTAACGGTCGAATTCTGCCCCGAGGCAAGCAGGGCGACGCCGAAGACGATGCTCGCCGCGCCAACCCCCATGGTCGGCGCGAGCAGGCGATAGGCCTCGTCGATATCGGCGACACCCGTGCGGCCCGAGGCGTGGAACACCGCGGCCGCGAGGATCAGGATCGCGGCGTTGATGAAGAAGGCGAGCCCGAGCGCCAGCGTGCTGTCGATCGTCGCCAGCCGCACCGCCTCCGTCTTGCCCGCGTCGTCGTGCGCGAAGGCCCGTGTCTGGACGATGGAGGAGTGGAGGTACAGATTGTGCGGCATCACCGTCGCGCCGAGGATGCCGATCGCCAGATACAGTTTGGACGGGTCGGTGACGATACCCGGCGTCGGTACCAGTCCGGCCAGCAAACCCCTGACGTCCGGCCGCGCGTGGAACAGTTCGAAGGCGAAGCAGCCCGCGATGATCAGCAGCAGCGCGACGATGAACGCTTCTATCTTACGGAAGCCGTACCGTTGCAGCGCCAGGATCAGGAACACGTCGAGCGCGGTGACCAGCACGCCCCAGACCAGAGGCACGCCGAACAGCAGTTTGAGCGCGATCGCCGTGCCCAGCACCTCCGCCAGGTCGCAGGCGACGATCGCCACCTCGGCCAGCGCCCAGAGCGCGATGGCCACGGGGCGACTGTAATGCGCGCGGCACGCCTGGGCGAGGTCCAGTCCCGCCGCAATGCCCAACCGCGCCGACAGCGCCTGCAGCACCATCGCCATCAGGTTCGACAGCAGGATGACCGACAGCAACGTGTAACCGAACGCCGAACCGCCGGCTATGTCCGTCGCCCAGTTGCCCGGGTCCATGTAGCCGACCGCGACGAGGAATCCCGGCCCCAGGAATGCCGCCAGCCTGCGCCCCTTCGTCCCGCCGACGGGCAGCGCGACGCTGCGATGGCTGCCGATCAGCGAGGGAGTGGAAGCGGGGGGCATCGGCCCGGAGATGTGGCCGATGCGCCGCTCACGGGCAAAGGGAATGTTTTTTCGCGGCACGCGGAACCAAAAGGCAGGAGCGGCGTGTGATCGGACCTGGCCGGGTCGACGCCGTGCCGCGGATGCCTTCGTCGTTGCGGCCATGCCGCGCGGGGCCACGCCTCAGACCGGCGCCTTGTCGTCCGGTCCCGCGCCATAATGGTGCCAGGTGAAGATCGCCAAGGCGCCGCGGTGCGGGCGCCATGCCTCCGCCAGCTCGCGGACCCGCTTCTCCGACGGGCGCGCTTCGTGCCCGAGCAGGCGGCCGACCTCGATCTGAACCGCCAGGTCGCCGGCGGGCCAGATATCCGGTCGACCCTCCGCGAACAGCAGATAGATTTCCGCCGACCAGCGTCCGATACCCTTGACGCGCACCAGTTGCGCGATCGCCTCCTCGTCGTCGGCGGGAAGGTTGTCGAGATCGAGCCGCCCGCTCGTGACCTCCTCCGCGAGGCTGCGGGCATAGGATGCCTTCTGCCGCGACAGGCCGGCGGCACGCAGCGTCTCGTCGCTCGCCGCGAGGATCGTGTGCGGGTCGCTGGGATTGCCGACCAGCGCCGCCAGCTTGCGATAGACCGCATTGGCGGACTGCACGCTCACCTGCTGGCCGATGATGGTACGGAGCAGCGTGTCGTAACCACGTGCGCGGATCCGCGGCGCCGGATAGCCGACACGCGCGAGACCGGCGGCGAAGGCGGGTTCGACGCCGGCGAGCGCGTCGAGGCCGGCGCGCAATTGTGCCTCGCTCAGCCCCATGCTTGATCCGGGGCGTCGGCCACGGCTAGGGCGCGGGCACGGTTTCTGGAGAAGATCATGGCCAAGCTTATCGTCGTCACGCGCTCGGGGGAAGAACGCGCAATCAATGGCGAAGACGGTCTGTCGGTCATGGAGGTGATCCGCGACGGCGGCATCGACGAGATTCTGGCCCTGTGCGGTGGTTGCTGTTCGTGCGCGACCTGCCACGTCCATGTCGATCCTGCCTTCGCGGACAAGCTGCCGCCGATGAGCGAGGACGAGAACGACCTGCTCGATTCGGTCGACGACCGCGACGTGACCAGCCGGCTGTCCTGCCAGTTGCCCTTCGGCGCGGCGCTGGACGGAATGCGCGTCACGATCGGCGCGGACGAATAAGCCCGCCGCGCCCCCTCCCGTATGCGGGACGGGGGCGTGCCTTACCGCGCCGCCACCGCGTAGAGCGCGATCGCCGCGGCGTTGGAGACGTTCAGGCTCTCGACCTTGTGGCTGATCGGCAGCTTGGCGAGCTCGTCGCAATGCGCCTCGGTGTTCTGGCGCATGCCTTCGCCCTCGGCACCCAGCACGATGCAGATGCGCTGGTCACCCATCGCCTGCGCCAGCGTCTGACTGGCATGTCCGGTCAGGCCGATCCGCCAGAAGCCGGCCTCCGCGATCTCCTCCAACGCGCGGGCCAGATTGACGACGCGCACCCAGGGCACCGTCTCGAGCGCACCCGATGCCGATCGGGCGACGGTGCCGCTTTCCGGCGGCGCGTGGCGGTCCTGCGTGACGATGCCGAGCGCGTCGAACGCCGCCGCCGAACGCAGGATCGCGCCGACGTTGTGCGGGTCGGTGACCTGATCGAGCACGACGAGCGGGCGCCGGTCGTCCTGTCCCTCGATCAGCAGGTCGCCGAGCCACATGTCCTCGAGCGGCTCGACCTCTGCGACGAGCCCCTGGTGCGGCGCGTCGGCGGGAACGAGCCTGCCGAGATCGGCGACGTCCGCGAATGTCACCGGCAACACCGGCGGCAAGTCGAGCGCGGCGAGCGCCTCGCGCGTGCCCCAGACCTTGCGGACGACACGGTTGGGGTTGGCGAGCGCGGCGGTCACCGCATGCCGGCCCCAGAAACGGGGGCGGTTGGCGGTGCCCGTCGACGGGCGATGGCCCCGGCGCGCCATCAGCGGGCACTCCGGCGAGAGATTTGAGCAAACGGATCAGTCATAATCGTCACTATAGGCAAAGGGATCGGTCGCCACCGGCCTGGTCGGCAGCGGCGGGCGTGGCAGCGCCTTGTCCGCATTGGCGGCGGAGAGCAAGACGCCAGCGAGCACGATCGATCCCTGGCGCATGTCCTCCGCCTTCAGGTGGTCGAACGTATCGATCGAGCTGTGGTGGACCCGGCTGCCGTAATCGAGCGGGTCCTGGATGAACTGGAAACCGGGGACGCCGACCTGCTGCATGAACACGTGGTCGGTCCCGCCCGTCTGCCGTGCGACGACGTTGCCCGCGCCCATCGAGGCAAAGGGGGCGAGCCATTCGCGGAAGATCGGAACCACCGCCGGATTGTTCTCCGCGTACAGGCCGCGCAGCTTGCCCGACCCGTTGTCGATGTTGAAATAGGCCGCGAGGTCGTTGTAGCCGGGCAGCGGCGTGATCGGCCAACGATCGGAAAAGCCGTAGAAGCCCTTCATGCCGCCCGGCATCGCTTCGCCGGGCGCGCCACGGCGGGCCAGATGCGCCTGCACATAGGCCATCGAACCGAGCAGGCCCTGCTCCTCGCCCGCCCAGAGCGCGAAGCGGATCGTGCGCTTCGGTCGGACGCCGCTCGCCGCGAGGATGCGCGCCGCCTCCATCACCTCGGCAGTGCCCGCGCCATTGTCCGCGGATCCGTCGCCGGCCACCCAGCTGTCGAGATGCGCGCCGGCCATGACATAGCCCGCCTTGGGATCGGTGCCGGGAATCTCGGCGAAGACGTTGTACGCCTGGGGATCGGAGTCGTCGAAACGGACGTCGCTGGCGATCTCCAGCGTCGGAGCCGGGCCAGTCCGGGCGAGGCGAGCGAGGCGCAGATAATCCTCCTGCGCGAGCTGTACGCTCGGCAGCGACGCGGTTTCCCCCGTGCCGAACAGATAGCCCTCACCCGACACGAGCTTTCCGTCGCGATACGACATGGTGGCGATGGCGACCGCGCCTTCGCCCTTCAGGAAGGCGTCGAGCTTCTTGGTGAAGTCGAGGCGCTTCAGCCGCCGGTCGGTCGCGGCGGGATCGTAGCTCGGCTGCTGGAACTGGTCGAGCTTGCCGATATCCTCGCCCGACAGACGTCTGAACGGCGGCTCGGTGGCGTCGCCGGCCGCACGGGGCAGGGTGACCATGACGATCTTGCCGGCCAGCTTTCCGCGGAATTTCGCGAAGTCGGACTCTCGCGCGATCGGCGCGACGACGACCGGCGCGGTGATCGTGCCGTTGGTACCCGGCGTCCATGCCACGGGAATAGCGGTAAGCTGGACGACGCGCGGCGTCAGCATCCGGACGCTCGCACGCTCGATCGACCAGCCGCGGCCGAAGGCGAAGCCCTCCTTGTGGACGTTCCTGAGCCCCCATTCGCGGAACTTGCCCTGCGTCCATTCCTCCGCGCGGCGCATTCCGGGCGAATTGGTCAGGCGCGGCCCGATGACGTCCGACAGATGCTGGGCGATGGGCATGACCTCGCTGTGGTTCGTCCCCTGGTCGATGATCGCGGCGGTGGCCCCACGATCCTGCGCGGTGACCGGCCCGGCAAGGGCAACGACGGAGACGGCGAGCAGAAGGCGACGCATAAATTCCCCCAGAACGGCGTGATCTGCGGTTGCTACGGTCGGGGGGCGGGGGATGCAAGCATGGCCGTTGACAGGCGCGTTTCGCTTCGCCAATAGGCCGCCTCCGCTTCGAGGAAGCGGACACCCCGGAAGGGTGGCCGAGTGGTTAAAGGCAGCAGACTGTAAATCTGCCCACGCAAGTGTACGCTGGTTCGAATCCAGCCCCTTCCACCAATTTCCGCTCCGGCGGTTCCCGATAAAGCTGCAAACGACGTTTTCCGCCCGGCGCATGGCGAAGGCGTTCTGCCGAGCCGGGGCCATGTAATTCAGCTTCCGTCCACCCTTGCGAACTATAGGGCGGCGCATGGCGAGAAGATCGACCAGATCGCGGCCCCGCGGCGTACGACGGCCTGCGCCGCCGCAGCGGCAGACCTGGTGGCAGCGCCTGAAGCGATGGCTTCGCGTGCTGCGGACCGGCTTCTGATCCGGATGCGCGAGGGCAATGCCCCGGCGGCGCGCCATGGACGCCACGCCGGCCCGCGTCGCCATCCCGCGATCGAGCGCCGGAGGTGCCTCGCGACCGATCGCATTTGTGAACCATTGTTTAGACGTTGTTTACCAAGTCGCTGTAGCGCCGAGGTGTCGCTCGGAATATCGTAGCGCGTTGTTCAGGGATATGCCGTGTGACGAAGACGCTCAACGCGATCGATATCGACCACCTGATCGCCCGCATAACCGAATGCGTCGGTGACGCGGATGCGGCGGGCCTTGCGGTCGTCGCGGCGCATCTAGAAACGGCGATCCTGTCGATCCCGCGGCAGCCGGCGCGAGCGCCGCTCGAGACGGCTTTCCCCTCGTATCTGCTGAACTGACCTACTGATCGCCCCAGCCGTTCAACTCTCGCTGGGACCTGATGACGTTGGTGATGACCGCGCGCATGCGATCCTGACCTTCCGGACTCAGGGCTGCGCGCCCGTTTCCGATCTCGACAAGCCCCTCCGCGGCCACGGCGGCAAGCCATCGTCTCACCAGGATGGGCGCACTGGCGACTTCCATTTCCAGCTTGGCGAATGGCGCCTCGAAATTCGGCGACAGATATAGAACCAGAAGGCATTCCAGCGCGGCATCATGGATCAACGCGGCGGGCAGGGCACCGTGCAGCGCACGCCGCGCGATCAGCATCGACGTCGCGACGCGTCGCAACTCGACCTCTTCGAAGGGCGGCTGCCGCCCGTCCTCGTGCCAAACGCTAGCCATTCGCAGTGTCCCCGTTCCGGACTTTACCTGAACGACTTGTCACAAAGCTTCAAGGCACACGAAAGTTGCTGTGCTTGAATCATTAATAGAGCTGACTGGTATGCGGCGAGAAATGGGCCGGACCGGTATATATTGTCGGGATCGATCCCCCCGGAATCATGATGGCGATGGCTGGTCCCGCCGTCGGTCGATCAGGCCACGCCGGCATTGATCTCGGCCCCGCGCAGGTGCATCGCGACTGTCATCGACCTGATGATGGAGCATTCATGCGCCTGTTCGCCGCGACCGCCACGATCCTGATGATGTCCTCCTCCGCATTTGCGCAAGGTATCGCACCGACAGCCAAGTCCGTCGGACAGGGCGGGGCGGCCGCGCTGCCCGCGTCCAATCCCTTTGCGCGGCCCAGCGCGTTGCCCTTCGAGGCGCCGCCCTTCGACCGTATCAGGAGCAGCGACTATGGACCGGCGCTGATCGCCGGCATGGCGCAGCAGCGCGCGGAGGTACAGGCGATCACGCGCGCGCGCAGCGCTCCGACGTTCGACAACACGATCGCCGCACTGGAACGATCGGGGCGCCTGCTGGAGCGCGCCAGTCTCGCTTTCTACGGGGTGGTGGGCGCCAATACGGACGACACGTTGCAAAAGACCCAGGCCGATCTTGCGCCGGCGTTCGCCGCGCATCAGGACGCCATCAACCTCGACCCGGCGCTCTTTGCCCGGGTCAAGACGCTGTACGATACGCGGCAGTCGCTTGGCCTGACGCCCGAGCAGCTTCAGGTGCTGACGCTCACCTACCAGAATATGGTGCGCGCGGGCGCGAAACTGTCCCCCGCCGACAAGGTGACGCTCAGCAAATACAATGCACAGCTGTCGACGCTGGAAACGGCCTTCCAGCAAAAGCTGCTTGCCGCGGCAAAGGCTGGTGCGCTGATCATCGACGACAGGGCCAAGCTCGCAGGACTTTCCGATGCCGAAATCGCGGCCGCCGCGGATGCCGCGAAGGCGCGGGGGCTGCCGGGCAAGTACGTGCTGACGCTGCAGAACACGACGCAGCAGCCCGAGCTCGCGACGATGACGGATCGCGCGACGCGTGAGGCGCTGTTCAACGCCAGCTGGACGCGCGCGGTGAAGGGGGACGCCAACGACACGCGCGACACGATCGCGCAGATCGCGCTCTTGCGCGCGCAGAAGGCGAAGCTTCTCGGCTTCAGGACCTGGGCGGATTACGTGCTCCAGGACCAGATGGCGAAGACGCCGCAGACCGCGCTTGGGTTCATGCAGCAACTCGGCACGCCGGTGGCGGCGGAACAGCGCCGGGAGGCTGCGGAACTGCAGGCGCAGATCCGTGCGACCGGCGGGACTTTCCAGCTCAAGCCTTGGGACTGGGACCATTATTCGGAACAGGTGCGCAAGGCGAAGTACGACCTCAACCAGGACGAGCTGAAGCCGTATTTCGAGATCAACAAGGTCCTCACCGATGGCGTGTTCTACGCCGCCAACCAACTTTACGGGCTGACCTTCAAGCGTCGTACCGACATCCCGGTCTATCAGCCGGACGTGATGGTGTTCGAAGTGTCGGAGGCGGATGGCACGTCCGTCGGCCTGATGTATTTCGACTATTGGAAGCGCGACAACAAGAATGGCGGCGCCTGGATGTCGAACTTCGTCACCCAGTCGAAGCTGCTCGGCACCAAGCCGGTGATCTACAATGTCGCCAACTTCACCAAGCCGGCAGCCGGCCAGCCCGCGCTGGTCAGCTTCGACGACGTGACGACGATGTTCCACGAATTCGGCCATGCGCTGCACGGGCTGTTCGCGAACCAGGTCTATCCGTCGGTATCGGGTACCAACACGGCGCGCGACTTCGTCGAATTTCCGTCGCAGTTCAACGAACATTGGGCGCTCGATCCGAAGGTGCTGCCGCATTATGCCGTCAACTACCGGACGGGCGCAGTGATTCCGGCAGCGCTCGTCGACAAGATCAAGCGCGCCGGCACCTTCAACTCGGGCTATTCGTTCGGCGAGGCACTCGCGGCGGCGGAAATGGATATGAGCTGGCATTCGCTGACGGCGGCCGACGGCAAGCAGGATGCGGATGCGTTCGAAGCCAAGGCGCTCGCCGCGACCGGTCTGGACGTCGCCGACGTTCCGCCGCGCTATCGGTCGAGCTATTTCCTGCACATCTGGGGCAACGGCTATTCAGCGGGCTATTACGCCTATAGCTGGACCAAGATGCTCAGCGCGAACGCATTCAACTGGTTCGAGCAGCATGGCGGCATGACCCGCGCGAACGGACAGCGTTTCCGCGACATGATCCTGTCGAAAGGCCATACGGAAGACTACGCGCCCATGTTTCGCGCGTTCAACGGCGCCGATCCGCAGGTCGGTCCGCTGCTCAAGGATCTGGGCCTGAACGCCGATGGGTCCCGGATCGCTGGCGACGGCGTGACCGCGCCCGCGGACGGAACGGTCGGGACTTCGGCCAAGGCGGGCAAGTAGGTGCAACGATCGACCACCTCTCCTTCGGGAGAGGTGGCATTCATGGGGCCGACGAGGCCCCTCAGGCCGGGTTCCAGGGCCCCTGGCGAAACCACTTGGTGATGACATATTTGGCGCCGCGCAGCACCGGCTTGCCCTGGTGCAGCGTGCGGGGGTTTGGGCGACCCTCCGGGGTGAGATTGTTCCAGCACAGCATCGTCCCGAGCTCGGGCGTGAAGCCGTGGTCGAGGTGGTGGAAGAACGTCTCGCCGCCCTCCTCGGGCTCGTTCAGATAGATCATCGCGGTCCACGTCCTCTGGCCGCAGCGGCTGACGTGCGTGATGGCGTCGTCGTGATGCGCCGCGAAATAGTCGGCGTGCAGCTTGAACTCCTGGCCGACGCCATAGCGCTGGCCCTGGTTGGGCTCCCCATTTACCGGGTTGATGCCGAGGAACATCGACAGGCGCAGGTCGAGCAGCTGAACGACGGGCTCGCTGGGATCGAAGGAGCAGGTCTCGCTCGTCCGCCACGCAGCGTCGCCCTCGACGACGGTCGACGGCACGCGATTGCGATCGATGAGTGATACGAGGGCACCGCACTCAGCGGGGTCCAGAAATGCAGGTGCGACGTAGAGCTCGATCTGTTCGTCCGGCCAGCGCGTCGCGCCCTGGAACTTGAACGTCGCGAGTACGTCCGCGTCCAGCGCGGCGAGTGTGCCCGCGATGGAACCCTGTATCGTCATCTGCGCCCCTTTCGTCCTGTGTGCGATCGTCTGGCGATCGATCCCTGAACGAGGTCTAGCGGGATGTGGTAAAGCGCCCGTTAACGGGACGTGGGTGGCGAGGCGGCCTACATCCAAAGCAACTTTCTCATTTATCTAGATAAAGTCAGGGGTGAAACGACAGGAACGGGCCAGGATAGCGGGGGTTGGGAGCGCATCGCCGATGGGAGATGCCGATGACGACCCCCGCAGACGTCGCGCAGGACGACGCGCCCGCAGCCTCCTCGAAACACGATGCCGCCGCTGCCGTCACGGAGGGCCTGGCGGAGGGCAAGGGTAGTTCGGTTGCCGGACGTGCGGTGACGATCAATCGGCCGGTCGAGGAGGTCTTCGGCTATTTCCGCGACTTCGCGAACCTGCCGCACTTCATGGAGAACGTCGTCTCCATCACCGTGGCCGACCGGCAGCGGTTGCATTGGGTCGTCAAGGCTCCCGGCGGTGCGACGGTCGAATGGGACGCGCGGATCACCGACGAAGAGGAGAACCGCCTCATCGCCTGGACGTCGGAGCCGGGCGCCGATGTCGCCAATAGCGGCCGCGTCACGTTCCGCGATGCCGGTGCTCGCGGCACGGTGGTCACCGCGACCATCGCCTATGATCCGCCGGGCGGCCTGATCGGCAAGGTGATCGCCAAGATGTTCCAGCGGGAACCCGCGATCCAGGCGCGGCGCGATCTCAGGCGGTTCAAGCAGCTGCTGGAGACGGGCGAGATCGCCACGCCGGCGATGAATCCCAAGCAGTTCGAGGAGATGGGTCTGTGAGAGCTCTGGCCTGGCACGGCAAGCATGACGTGCGCATGGATACGGTCGACGACCCGGAAATCGTCAACCCGCGCGATTGCATCATCAAGGTCACGTCGACGGCAATCTGCGGGTCGGACCTCCATCTCTACGACGGCTACATCCCGACGATGCAGGCTGGCGACGTTCTCGGTCACGAATTCATGGGCGAGGTGGTCGAGGTCGGTGCGAAGTCGACCCTGAAGAAGGGGCAGCGCGTCGTCGTGCCGTTCACGATCTCGTGCGGCAGCTGCTATCATTGCAACAAGCACCAATATTCGGCGTGCCCGAACGGCCTGCCCGCCGACAATCAGGACATCGCGATGTCGCTGTACGGGCAGGAGATGTCGGGACTGTTCGGCTACAGCCACATGACCGGTGGCTATGCGGGCGGACAGGCGGAATATGTCCGCGTGCCGTTCAGCGACGTCGGCCCCATCGTCATTCCCGATGGGGTCGACGACGACAAGGTGCTGTTCCTGTCCGACATCCTGCCCACCGGATGGCAGGCGGCGGAATATGCGCAGATCGAGCCCGGCGATACGGTCGCCGTGTGGGGCTGCGGACCCGTCGGCCTGTTCGCCGTCCAGTCCGCCTTCCTGATGGGGGCGGAGCGCGTGATCGCGATCGATCATTTCCCCCACCGGCTCGAGCTGGCCAAGCGGTTCGGCGCCGAGGTCGTCAATTTCGAGGAAAGCGCGACCTACGAGGCGCTGATGGAGATGACCGGCGGCATCGGTCCCGACGCCGTCATCGACGCGGTGGGGCTGGAGGCGCACGGCTTGTTCGTCGACAACGTCATCGACCAGATCAAGGCGTCTACCTTTCTCGGCACCGACCGCCCGCATTCGATCCGCCAGGCGATCATCGCCTGTCGCAAGGGCGGACGCGTGTCGATGCCGGCGGTCTATGGCGGCTTCGTCGATAAATTTCCGCTCGGCGCGTTCATGGAGAAGGGACTGACGCTCAAGACCGGTCAGACCCATGTGCAGCATTACATGCCCGGGCTGCTCAACGCGATCATGGAAGGCAAGATCGACACCGAATTCCTGATCTCGCACCGCTTACCGCTCGAGGACGCGCCCCAGGGCTACAAGATGTTCCACGACCAGCAGAACGAGGTGACCAAGATCGTGCTGAAGCCGGGCATGGCAGCGGCCTGAACCGGCACGCCGGGACCGGAACGACGAGAAGGAAAGCGGAGAGGAATACAGCAATGGCCAATGGATTCGCGATCATCACCGGGGCCTCGACAGGCATCGGCTTCGAACTGGCCACGCTGGCCGCCAAGAACGGTTACGACATCCTCGTCGTCGCGGACGAACCGCTGATCGATGCGGCGGCCGAGGACTTCAAGCAGTTCGGCACCGAGGTTCGGTCGGTGCAGGCGGACCTTTCGACGATCGACGGCGTCGACACCCTGCTCGCGGCGACCGAGGGGCGGCAGGTCGACCTGCTCTGCGCCAATGCCGGCCACGGCCTCGGGCGCGCCTTCCTCGACCAGGACGTGCGCGACTGGCGCCTCGTCGTCGACACGAACATCACGGGCACCGCCTATCTGTTGCAGAAAGTCCTGCGCGACATGGTCGCGCGCAACCAGGGCAAGGTGCTGGTGACGGGGTCGATCGCGGGCTACATCCCCGGTGCGTTCCAGGCGGTCTACAACGGGACCAAGGCGTTCATCGACAGTTTCGTCGCGGCGATCCAGAACGAGATCAAGGACGCGGACGGCGTCACGCTGACCAACCTGATGCCCGGCCCCACCGACACCGAGTTCTTCGCGCGGGCGGACATGCTGGATACCGATGTCGGCACCGACCCCAAGAAGGCGGATCCGGCGAAGGTCGCGCAGGACGGCTGGGACGCGCTGATGGCCGGCAAGGCGGCCGTCGCGTCAGGCCTGAAGAACAAGATCCAGTCGGCGATCGCCAACGTCACGCCCAATGCGGTGCTGGCGGAACAGCATCGCAACATGGCCGAGCCCGGCACCGCCAAGAACTGACGTATCCACAGGAGGAAGACGCATGAGACGCATGTTCATCGCCGCGGCCGTCATCGCCGCGGCCGTCATCGCCGCGCCCGTCGCCGCCGCCGTCGCACAGGCGCCGACGAGCGGACCCGCCTATGTCGCCAAGGCGGGCGCGGGGGATCAATATGAGATCCAGTCGAGCCGCCTGCTGCTGCAGACGACGCACAATGCCAAGCTGCGCGACTTCGCCAACATGATGATCCGCGACCACACCAACAGCACCGCGAAGGTGAAGGCGGCGACGCAGCGGGCCGGTATCACCGTGCCACCGCCCCATCTGGATGCGATGGGGACACGCAACGTCGCGGCGTTGCGCGGCGCCAAGGGCGAGGCGCGCGATCGGCTCTACGTCACGCAGCAAAAGGCGGCGCACCAGCAGGCGCTGGCGCTGCACCAGGGTTATGCCGCGCACGGCAGCGTACCGGCACTGAAGGCGGTCGCCGGCGAGATCGCGCCGGTCGTGCAGACGCATCTGACCGCGCTTCAGTCGATGTAGGCACCAGCTGCGCGCAAAGGCGCAGCAAGGCCCGCGACCGGCGCTCCACCGCCGGGAGCGGGCCTTTTTTCGCGACCGGGCGCGCGTCGGCGTTGGCAGGGTTCCAGGCGTGGCGGCTGTCGCCAACTGACCGACCCTTCGGCGATCGTCAGTGGAGCGGACGTGGAGCGGGTAACGGGAATCGAACCCGTGTATTCAGCTTGGAAGGCTGCTGCACTACCATTGTGCTATACCCGCCCGCGGCATCGACCACCGTCGGTGGAGCGCCGTTCTAGCGGCTGAGCCGCACGATGCAAGCGTCCAGCCATGGTTCACCGCTTGCTTACCACTGCGCGGTTAGATGGCCGCATGTCCGAAGCCATGCAGCCATCCGCACTTGCGCGCCCCCCGTCGGCCGTCAGCACCGGCGTCGGGGTCGCGGGGGTGGTCGGGCTGATCGCCTGGCTCGTGATCGCCGGGCATGTCGGGATGGACGGACCCTATGCCGCGCTCGTCGCGCTCGCCTGGACCGCCGTGCCGATGATCGGCTGGTCGCTCGCCGTCGACAAGGTGCATCGACGGGCGAGCACCGGCATCGACTGGACCCTGCGCCGCCGCGGTCGCGAAGCCGTCGACGTCAGCCTGACCAAGATCGCCGGGCTGTTCGCGACCTGGGGCGCGATCGCGCTCGTCTACTTCACCGGGCGGTTCTACTGGCAGGGCAATTTCGCCTTTGCCATGTGGTGCCTGACGTGGAGCGTGCCGGTCGTGGCGCTGCTCGCGCTGCCCTACGTCTTCTGGCTGGACCGCCGCCTCGTCGAGCCACGGGACGGTGCATGGCATTTCGGTGCCTGGCTGACCGGTCAGGCCGGGTGGGAGGCAGCCGCCATCCAGGGCCATTTGCGCGCCTGGGCGGTCAAGGGCTTCTTCCTGGCGTTCATGCTCGCGATCGTGCCGGGCGGCTATGGCGCGCTGATCCGCACCGACCTCAGAGCCGCGCTCCACGATCCCGCCGCGCTCGGGCAGTGGCTGATCGCGCTGATGTTCGTGGTCGACGTGATGATCGCGACGGTCGGCTATGTCCTGACGCTGCGTCCGCTCGATTCGCATATCCGCAGCGCCAATCCGTTCGCCGCCGGCTGGACCGCCGCCCTGATGTGCTACCCGCCCTTCATCCTGATGGAGACGGGTGGCCCGTTCGACTATCATCCCGGCACGCAGGAATGGACCGTCTGGTTCCAGTGGCATCCGTGGCTGCTCGCCGGCTGGGGCGGGCTGCTGGTGCTGCTCACCGCCATCTACGCCTGGGCGACGGTGGCGTTCGGCCTGCGCTTTTCCAACCTGACCAACCGCGGCATCCTGACGCACGGCCCCTATGCCCTGTCACGCCATCCGGCCTATCTGTCGAAGAATCTGTTCTGGTGGGCCTCGACCCTGCCGATCCTGTCGACCGGCGGGATCGTCGATGCCGTCCGCGCCACGCTGCTGATGGCCGTGGTCAGCGGCATCTACTACTGGCGCGCGAAGACCGAGGAGCGGCATCTGGGCATGGACCCAGAGTATCAGGCCTATAGCGCCTGGATGACGCGGTACGGCGTCGTGCCCCGGTTCTTCGGCTGGCTGACGGGCCGGTAGAAACGAGGTGCGCGGTGGGCGTCGAGCCCAAGCATCGCCAAGGTCGTGCGGGCAGCCGCCTTCGTTCCGCGCGAAAGGTCACAAAAGTCGCACAGGTTAGCAGGGTAATCAGAAAGCGGTCGCAACGCCGCTTCGAAGAATTCCCAACGATTACAAAGAGCGTGAACTCTTATAGCATAATCCCGGCCAAAAAGCCAGTTTAGAAGCTCGCCTCTGCATAGACGCGGCTGATGTCGCCCTGCCAGTCGCCACTATAGGCGTCGAGCAGCCGCTGCGCCGGGACCTTGCCGCTGCGAACCACTTCACGAAGCGGATCGAGGAAGCCGGTCTCGTCGTCGCCGGCGGCATTGGTCCGCGCGCGCGCCGAAAGGCCCGCGTGGGCGATGTCCAGCACCTGGCCCGCGATATCGGCGAGGCGGCCACCGCCCGGCAGCGGCGCGTCGAGGCCGAGCTTCGGAACGGCGTCGCGAAGCGCCTGGCGATCGACGATGTCCCAGTCCTTGACGAGGTCCCACGCCGCATCGAGCGCGCCACCGTCATAGAGCAGGCCGACCCAGAAGGCGGGCAGGGCGCAGATCCTGTTCCACGGACCGCCGTCGGCGCCGCGCATCTCCAGGAAGGTCTTGAGCCGCACCTCCGGGAAGGCGGTGGACAGATGGTCGTTCCAGTCGTCCAGCGTCGGCTTCTCGCCGGGCAGCACGCTGAGTTCGCCCTTCAGGAAGTCGCGGAACGAGAGGCCCGCCGCGTCGATGTACCGGCCGTCGCGATAGACGAAGTACATCGGCACATCGAGCATGTAATCGGCATAGCGCTCGTAGCCGAAGCCGTCCTCGAACACGAAGGGCAGCATGCCCGTGCGCGCCGGATCGGTATCAGACCAGATGTGGCTGCGGTAGGAGAGGAAGCCATTGGGCTTGCCCTCCGTGAACGGCGAATTGGCGAACAGCGCGGTCGCGAGCGGCTGCAGCGCGAGTCCGACGCGAAACTTCTTCGCCATGTCCGCTTCCGAGGCATAGTCGAGGTTCACCTGGATCGTGGAGGTGCGCAGCATCATGTCGAGCCCCATGGTGCCGACCCGCGGCATGTGACGCAGCATGATCGCATAGCGACCCTTGGGCATGATCGGCAGTTCCGCGCGCGCCTTGTCCGGCCACATGCCGAGGCCGAGGAAGCCGAGGCCCAGCCGTTCGCCCGCCTCCTTCACCTGGCGCAGGTGACGGCCCGTCTCCGCACAGGTCTGGTGCAGATTTTCGAGCGGGGCGCCCGACAGCTCGAACTGTCCCGCCGGCTCCAGGCTGACGCTGCCGTCGGTCCCGGTCAGTGCGATGAGGTTGCCGTTCTCCTCGACCGGTTGCCAGCCGTGGCGCTGCAGGTCGACCAGCAGGTCGCGGATGCCGCCGGCCTCGTCCCAGGCGGGCGCGCGATGATCCGCGGTGCGGTAGACGAACTTCTCGTGCTCGGTGCCGATCCGCCAGCGCTCCGCGGGCTTTTCGCCGCGCGCGAAGCTGGCGATCAACTGGTCGCGCGACTCGATGATCGGCGGGTCCTTCATCGTGGCGGTCTTGGTCGTCATGATCCGCGCCTTACGCGGGGATGAACAGGGGCGCCAGTGATCAAGTTAGCCCGCTTTGGACCAGTCCCCGGCGGCCGCCATCCACACCGATATGGCCGCGGCGGCGGCCGTGTCGGCGCGCAGGATCCGCGGCCCCAGCCCGACGCCGACCGCGGCGGGATGCGCGCGGATCGCGGCGCGCTCCTCTTCGGTGAAGCCGCCTTCCGGGCCGATCAGGATCGCCGCCGGGCCACGCCGCGCGCGCATGGCTTCGAAGGCGGGCTCGCCGCCCGTCTCGTCCGCGAAGAACAAGGCGCGCTCTTGCGGCCAGTCGCGCAGCAAAGCGGCAAGCTTGACCGGCTCGACGAGCAAGGGAAGCGCCGTGCGCGCGCATTGCTCCGCCGCCTCGATCATGTGCGCGCGCAGGCGGTCGAGCTTCAGCTTGTCGACAACGGTGCGGCTGGTGAGGACGGGAACGAGGCGATCGACGCCGAGCTCGCACGCCTTTTCCGCCAGCCAGTCGACCCGCCCCTTCTTCAGCGGGGCGGCGACGAGCCACAGATCGGGCACCGGCTCGCGTGGGCGCAGGCATTCCACGACCTCGACGGTCAGGTCGCGCCGTCCGACGTCGCGCGCGACCGCCAGCCATTCGCCGGTGGCGTCATCGAACAGTTTGACCGGATCGCCGGGGGCGAAGCGCATCACGGAGACCAGGTAATGGGCGGGGGCGCCATCGATGCGCAGCATGCCCGCGGCCAAGGGGGTCTCGACGAACAGCCGCGGCGTCGATTGCGGCGGCCAGGCGGGGGTGGCGGTCACGGGCGTCTCCGGCGGGCCTGTCGGGCCCAGAGCTTGCGGGCGAGGATGAAGGCAAGCAGCGCCGCGGCCGCGACGGCGACCACCGCCACGCTCACCACGCCCGCAACGCGCAGGATCGCCCAGAACAGCGCCTCCACGAAGCGGCCAACCGCCACCGACAATCCGATCATGTTTCCCGCTTGCCCGACATTTGCGGCAAGCGCGAGGCGGGATTCGCCGGCCGGCCGGGATCGTCGTCGCGTGCGAGGCGCCGTCGGCGGGAAGGTGAGGGGTTGCGGTCGTCGCGGGGGCGGGGAAAGGGGTCGGCATGACCACGACCAGCCAAGAGATCGTACCCGACAGCGAGCACAAAGGGCTCGTGGGTCGGCTGCCGCAGCCGCTGCGCGGGCTCGCGCTGCTTGCGCGGTTCGACCGGCCGATCGGCTGGTGGCTGTTGTTCTGGCCCGGCGCTTGGGCGGTGGCGCTGGCGGGCGGGGCGATCGCGCGCTGGGACCTGATCCTGTGGATTCTCGCGGGCAGCATCGCGATGCGCGGCGCGGGCTGCGTCTACAACGACATCGTCGATCGCGACCTGGATGCGCAGGTCGCGCGGACGCGGAGCCGGCCGATTCCCAGCGGGCAGGTGTCGATCGGCCTCGCCTGGGGCTGGCTGGTCGCGCTGTGTCTCGTCGGGCTGGTGGTGCTGATGCAGCTGCACGGTCTCGCCATCGGCGTCGCGCTCGCCAGCCTCGCCCCCGTGGCGGCCTATCCGTTCATGAAGCGCATCACCTGGTGGCCGCAGGCGTGGCTGGGGCTCGTCTTCTCCTGGGCCGCGCTGGTCGGGTGGAGCGAGGTGGCGGGCGACCTGTCGGCGCCGATGTGGCTGCTCTATGCCGGTTCGATCGCGTGGGTGATCGGGTATGACACGATCTATGCGCTGCAGGATCGCGAGGACGATGCGCTGATCGGCGTGCGCTCGTCGGCGTTGCGGATGGGCACGCATGTGCGCGGCGGCACGGCTGCCTTCTATGCCGCCGCGGTGGCATTGTGGGGCGCGGCGCTGTGGTATGTCCGCCCCGATCCGCTGGCGCTCGCCGCGTTGCTGCCGGTCGCGGGGCATCTGGCGTGGCAGGTGGCGACGCTTCGCCCCGACGACGGTGCCGGCGCGTTGCAGCGGTTTCGCAGCAACCGTTTTGCGGGCCTGTTGATGGTCCTTGCCTGCCTGGTGGTCGGCAGCGCCTGATCGGTCGCGGACGAGGCCGATCGCCGGGGATCAGGCGGCGACGGAACCGGCCCCCCAGCCGCGGCAGGCGAGCGCGCGTGCTTCCTCGACCGGAAGCGGCCGGCCGAAATAATAGCCCTGGACCTTGGTGCAGCCGAGGTCCTGCACCATGCGATGCTCCGTCTCGGTCTCGACGCCCTCGGCGGTGGTCGCCATGCCGAGGCTCTGCGCGAGTGCCACGACGGCGCGGATGATGGCGATCGCCTCCTTCACGCCCTGCGACGCGCCCTGCACGAAGCTGCGGTCGATCTTGATCGACGAGAATCGCGTGCGCGACAGATAGCCGAGCGACGAATAGCCGGTGCCGAAGTCGTCGAGGCTGAGCCGCACGCCCAGGTCGAGGATGCTCTCCAGCACCTTCGTCGCGCCCAAGCCTTCGTGCATGAACACGCTTTCGGTGACCTCGAGCTCGAGCCGCTCGGGCGAAAGGCCGGAGCTGGCGAGCGCGCTGGTCACCACCTGCACGAAATTCGGGTTCTGCAGCTGGTCGGGCGAGACGTTGACCGCGATGCGGATGTCCGACGGCCATTGCGCCGCCTCGTGGCAGGCGGTGCGCAACACCCATTCGCCGATCGGCTGGATCAGGCGCGCCTCCTCCGCCAGCGGAATGAACTTGGCGGGCGAGACATTGCCGAACTGCGCGCTCTGCCAGCGCACCAGTGCCTCGAACCCCTTCAGCCGCGCCGATTCAGCGTCGACGACCGGCTGATAATTCAGGTGCATCTCGCCCTTCTCGATCGCCTGGCGGAGCGCCATTTCGAGGACGCGGCGTTCCTCCGCCTGGACGTGCAGCTCGGGCTCATAGGCGTGGTAGACGCCGCGTCCCGCATCCTTGGCGCGGTACAGCGCGAGGTCGGCGGAGCGGATCAGCATCTCCGCCGTCCGCCCGTCGCGCGGCCCGACCGCGAGCCCGACCGACGCGCCGATGTAGAGCGTATGCTGGTCGACCTCATAGGGCTGCGACAGCGTCTCGATGATGCGGCGCGCCAGTGCCTCGATACGGGTGATGTCCGAACCGTCGCGGACGACGACGGCGAATTCGTCGCCGCCGAGGCGGCCGCACATCTCGCCGCTGCCCATCAGGTGCGCGAGTCGTTCCGACACGCGGCCGAGCAGGCGGTCGCCGATCGGATGGCCCAAAGTGTCGTTGACCGCCTTGAACCGGTCGAGGTCGATCATCATGAACGCGCAGCGCCCGCCCCATTGTTCGGCGTCGCTCATCGCGCGCTGCAGCGTCTCGTTGACCTGCAGCCGGTTGGGCAGGCCGGTCAGCGTGTCGAACCGCGCCATGCGATCGATGCGGTCAGCCGAGGCGCGCTGTTCGGTGACGTCGGAACCGACCCCGCGGAAGCCGCAGAACGCGCCCGACGGATCGAAGCGGGGCGAGGCGGCGAGTTCCCACCAGCGCTCCTCGCCGCCGACATAGACGGGCAGGCGCAGGTCGCGGAAGCTTTCGCGGCCCTTGAGCTTCTCCGCGAGCGTGCGCAGGCCCGGTGCGAAGGCCCCGGTTTCCCAGCTCGGCCCGGCGAGCACCTGGAGAAAGGGTTTGCCGTTGATCGTCAGCGGGTCGAGGCCGCAGGCGAAGGCGAACCGCGGCGAGGCCTTGACGATGTGGCGCATCGCGTCGGTTTCCCACAGCCAGTCCGCGTCGGCCTCCTCGAACTCCCGCAGCAGCAGGCTGACCGTCTCGTCACGCTCCGCCAGCGCGATCTGGCTGGCGCGGATGATGACCAGCGAGCGCGCGCGGTTGAGGCAGGCGAGCACCAGCAGCCCCGTGAACGCCGCCGTCGCCCCCGCCTGGGCATAGGCGCCGACGATCGCCAGCTGCACGAAGACGATGAACCCCAGGCCGCCGACGAAGGCGATCGTGGCGAGCGCGAGCGGCGCCATCGCGACCGCGCCGGCGGTCATCAGCACCGACAGGATCATCCAGAGCGCATAAGCGGCGCCGGGCGCCCCGCCGGACAGAAACAGGACCGGCGGCACGGACCATGCGATCGCGAGCGCGCCGCCTTCGTAGACGGTGTTGCGCAGGTCGGCGGTGGTCGCATAGCCGTCCTCGCGATGATGCGTCGCGAGCCGGCGGACGGTGATCGTCACCGCGACGACGCCGACGAACACCGCCCAGCCGATCAGCCTGAGATGGTCGACGGCATGCGCGAACACCCAGATCGCGGCGGCCGCACCGAGCAGGTTGGCGGCGAGCAGGAACAGGGACAATTGCCGCCCGGCATGGAGCTGCGACGCGCGGATCTGCGCCCATTGGGTCGCGTCCGCGCCGTCGCGGAGCCCGAGCAGCTGGGAAAAGCGGATCGCTTTGGGATTGGCTGCGGGGGCGGGATCGTTGCTCACGATCCCGGCTGTATAGGGTGGTTGGTTGACGCAAGGTTGAGGCCGGCGCCGCGCGCGGCATTATTTTGCCGCTGGCCCCCGATCCACGCGCGTGAAAGCGGCACTGGCCCTAGCCGCAACCCGGCCGCCCATCCGGGCTACGCCGAGTGGGGGGGCGGGTTGGGGTGAGGGCCGGTACCGCGCCGATCCAGCAGTGCCGGATCACAACCCAAACCCCATGGTCGGCAGCCGGCACATCCCGGTCGCGCGGGCGTGCCGGCGCGAGCGATCAGGCGGCGATGTCGTAGGGCTTGATGTCGCCCGACAGGTACAGGTTGCGCGCCTTGGCGCGGCTGAGCTTGCCCGAGCTGGTGCGCGGCAGGGTGCGCGGCGGGATCAGCTCGATGACGCAGTTCATCCCCGTCACCGAACGGACGCGCTCCCGGATCTCCTCGCGCAGGCGCTGGCGCTCGGTCTCGTCGCTGCTGCGGCACTGGACGAGCACCGCCGGCGTCTCCTCGCCACCGGGCGTGGTGATCGCGAAGGCGGCGATATCGCCCGCCTTGAATCCGGGCAGCTGTTCCACCGCCCATTCGATGTCCTGCGGCCAGTGATTCTTGCCGTTGACGATGATCATGTCCTTGGCGCGGCCGACGATGTAGATGTAGCCGTCGGACATATAGGCCATGTCGCCGGTATCCAGCCAACCGTCGACCATGCACGCCTGCGTCGCCGCGTCGTCGCGGAAATAGCCGACCATGACGCTGGGGCCCTTGCACCACAATTTGCCGATCGCACCGTCGGGCAGCGGCGTGCCGTCCTCCTCGCGGATCTCCACCGCCATGTCGCGCACGGGCTTGCCGCAGTTGACGATGGCGCGGAACCGCTGCGGGCGCGGCCCGTCGTTCGCCGCGAGCGAGTCGCCGCCGGACAATTGCGTTTCCTCGACCAGCTCGACGCGGATCCCCTCGCCGGGCGGCATGAGCGAGACGGCCAGCGTCGCCTCGGCGAGGCCATAGCTGGGCAGGAAGGCCGAGGCCTTGAACCCGGCGTCCGCGAAGGCGTCGACGAACGCCTGCATGACGTCGGGGCGGATCATGTCGGCGCCGTTGCCCGCGACGCGCCAGCGCGACAGGTCGAACCGGTCCGACGCCTTGGTCTGCGACGACATGCGGCGCGCGCAGATGTCATAGCCGAAGGTCGGCGAATAGGAGAGGGCGGTGCCATCGTGCCGACTGATGAGGTCCAGCCAGGCGAGCGGCCGCCGCGCGAAATCTTCCGTCTTCAGATAGTCGGTCGACACCTGATTGGCGATCGGCGACAGGAAGCAGCCGACCAGGCCCATGTCGTGATACCAGGGCAGCCAGCTGATGCAGCGGTCCGTCCCGCCGATCTCCATCCCGTGGCTGTGCGCGGCGAGATTGTTCAGGAGGGCGTGGTGCGTGATCGCGACGCCGTGCGGGAAGCGCGTCGATCCGCTGGAATATTGCAGATAGGCGATCGCCTGCCCATCGGCCTGCGGAAGGTCGACGGCCGGCGCCTCGCGCCCGGCGAATTCCGCCCAGTCGATCCCCTGCGTGCCGGCAAGTCGCGCCGCCTCGGCCGCGAAGGCGGCAAGTTCGGGCGGATAGACGAGCATGAGCGGTTCGCAGCTGGCGAGCTGGACACGCAATTGCTCGATATACGAGTCGCGACCGCCGAAGCTGGTCGGCAGCGGCAACGGCACGGGCCAGGCCCCGGCATAGACCGCGCCGAAGAACAAGGCGGCGAATTCCGGCCCGGTTTCCGCGACCAGCGCGATACGGTCCTCCGGACGCACGCCCGCCGCGATCAGGCGATGCGCCATGGCGATGGCGTCGTCGCGCAGTTCGGCGAAGGGATAGGCCCGCGCCAGCGTGCCGCGCGCGTCGTGGAAGTTCAGCCCGCGGCGGCCCTGCGCCGCGTAGTCCAGCGCCTCGCCGAGCGTGGTGAAATCGGCGAAGCGGCGCGGCAGTTCGTCCAGCGTCGGCGTCGACGTCGGCGCTGGCTGGGGCTGAATCTGCTCGGTCATTCGTGGGGTCCCGTATTGTCGCGCACCGCGCGCATCGTCTCGAAACGCTGCCGATGCGACAGCACAAGCGTTCTTTTTCTCGCGCCACTGTGGCAACAACAAGGCCATGCCCCGATCGCGCGCCTCTCCCAAGCCGTTGGACGCCGCCGCGCTGGAGCGGCTGGCGTTGCGCTACGTCGAACGCTTCGCGACGACGCGGGGCAAGCTCACCGCCTATCTGACACGCAAGATCCGCGAACGAGGGTGGACGGGGGAGGCGGCGGACCCGGCGGCGCTCGCGGATCGCATGGCCGCGCAAGGCTATATCGACGATCGCCTGTATGCGCAGAGCAAGGCGGCGGCGCTGGCACGGCGGGGGCTGGGCGCCCGGCGCGTGTCGGCGGCGCTGCGCGAGGCGCATGTCGAGGAGGCCGACGCGGAGGCGGTCGCGCCCGACATCGCGGCGCGCGAGGCGGACTCGGCGCTGCGCTTCGCACGCCGGCGGCGGCTCGGACCGTTCGGGCCGCCCGCGGTCGATCGCGCGGTCCGCGAGAAGCAGCTGGCCGCGATGTTGCGGGCGGGGCACCCCATGACGATCGCTCGGCGCATCCTTTGCGCGGAAAATGCCGACGATATCGTCCGAGAATTGGAAGGAATGTCCTGAAACGCCCTTTTCCTGAATTGCGGCCGCGACGAAGCGTGCTAGCGTAGCGGCAACAGGGGTGCAGTGATGCGTAGCGAGCCGCAACGGGAGGGCGACGAGCACGGCGAAGTGCGGAGCGGCGGCGATATGCCCGCCGCGTCCGCGCCGATGCCTGCACCGGTCGCCGTCGAAGGTGTTATCAAGTGGTTCGACGTGACCCGTGGCTTCGGCTTCGCGGTGTCCGGCGATCCGGCTATCGGCGATGTGCTCGTGCATTTCTCCGTGCTGCAGCCGCATGGGCGGCGCAGCTTGCCGGAGGGCGCGCGCGTCACCGCGCTTGCCGTACAACGCGGCCGCGGCTGGCAGGCGCGCGAGATCGTGACGATCGACCTCAGCCAGGCGGTGGAGGAACCGCCACGGCCCGCGCGGCCGGCGGACCGCGTCGACCCGGTGGCGCTGATCGACGTCGCGGGCGCCTTCGAGCCGACGCAGGTGAAGTGGTTCAACCGCTTGAAAGGCTATGGCTTCCTCATCCGGCTGCGCGATGGCGCGGACGTCTTCGTGCATATGGAGACGTTGCGCCGCGCGGGCATCTTTGCGATCGAGCCCGACCAGCCGCTGCGTGCCCGGATCGTCGACGGGCGCAAGGGACCGCTGGCGGTGGTGGTCGAAGGGGACGGGGAAGGGGCATGATCGGCAGCAAGGCGATCGTCGCGATCGTGGCGGTGCTCGCGATCGGCGGTACCGGCATCGCGGTGCAGCAGGGCGTGTTTTCCGGTGCGTCCGATACCGCCGCCAGCGACCAGCAGACGCGTCTTCCCGTGACGATCGACTCGTCGAACGGCCAGCACCGGTTCGTGATCGAACGCGCCGTGACCGCGCAGCAGCAGGAACGCGGCCTGATGTTCCGCACCGACCTGACCTCCGATGGCGGCATGCTGTTCTGGCCCTATCCCGCCGGCGGCGGCGCGCCGCGGGAGGCGAGCTTCTGGATGAAGAACACGCCGACGCCGCTCGACATCGTGTTCATCCGCCCCGACGGCACGATCGCGACGATCGCGGAAAACGCCGTGCCCTATTCGGAAACGCCGATCCCGTCCGGCGAGCCGGTCGGCGCGGTGCTGGAACTCGTCGGCGGCCGCACCGCCGAACTGGGCATAGCGGCGGGCGACAAGGTGACCTGGCCGAAGTGATGCGGGCATCGCTCCTGTCGCGAAGCGCGTGAGGAACGTGGGCGAGGGCGCGCAGGATGGCGCTGGCCCTGCTGGCTATGGCGGTTTTTCTGGGTGTTGCCATCGCGCTCCAACACGCGTTCGGCATCCCCATCTACACGAGCTACCGGGTGGCGTGCGGAGGCTTCTGCCTCGCGTTCATGGCGCGGATCGGCGATGTCCGGTATGAACGCTGGGCGCGGATCGCCGTCGCCGTCGCGGCGGTGATCAGCATCGGCCTGTTCTTTACACCGGCGTTCGATCGGCCGGCGTCGCGGGGCGAGGTTCTTTTCTTCGCGCTTCCCGATATCGCGGTTTTCTTCATGGCGCGGGCGATGTCCTATCCCGACGCCGACGAGCATCAGCGTGCCGTACGGCAGCAACTGTTCGTGGGTTTCGCGTTCGCGCTAGCGCTGTGCGTCCTGATGTTCGCCACCGCCTTCATTCCCAACCACCATCCACGGGTTGAAGCGACGCGTGCGGGCGGGTAAGCGCGTGGCATGGGCATCAACCTCAATCCCTTCACCTGGTGGAACGGCGCGACCTGGGGCACCGTCCTCTATGGCCTGCGCGGCATGAAGCAGGTCGGTACCGACGACCTCGGCAACGCCTATTGGGAAGGCGGCAAGGATACGGCCGGCCGCGCCCGCCGCTGGGTGATCTATCAGGGTGCGAACGATGCCAGCCGCGTGCCGCCCGAATGGTTCAGCTGGCTGCATCACCATATCGACGAGACGCCGGATCGTGCGCTGCCGCCGCCGCGCCCCTGGCAGAAGCCGGCGATTCCGAACATGACCGGGACGCCGCTTGCCTATCGGCCGAGCGGCGCGCTGGAAAAGGGCGGTCACCGCCAGGCCGCGACCGGCGACTACGAAGCCTGGACCCCCGAAGGGTGACTCGGCGCTGGCTCGCCGCCGGCGTCCTGGCGGTGGTGCTGGCGGTGGCGGGCCTGCTCGGCTGGCGCGCCTATGACGCGCGCCGGGCGGCCTCGCCGGTGGTCGCCGCGCAGGATTTCGATCCGAGCCCGCGCGACAAGGGAGACGACGCCGCGATCGAGAC